>Ga0209636_10005555_pt1 | contig 12871 bp, 17 predicted proteins | sample DeeMarSWOR152_54_FD_187464 | JGI IMG/M metagenome (GOLD analysis project Ga0209636, IMG submission 187464) | Marine sediment microbial communities from White Oak River estuary, North Carolina - WOR-1-52-54 (SPAdes) (version 2) | ecosystem: Environmental > Aquatic > Marine > Intertidal zone >...
TTTTCTTCATCTTTGACATTTCCTGTTGAGTTCGCCTCATCACATCCCTAGCCCTCAAACGGATTTCTTCACCCTTCTCCAAAAGCTTCGAAACGTCCACTTTTATCTCCGCGATTTTTGATAATTCCTTCAGTAATTCCGCTGCAGCTTCCGGGTCCGGATAGTTAAAGAAACACTGTGCAAGCAGCGTAATGGCTGGTACATCTGTTTTAGCACAATACTGCATCATGATTGCTTGAGGACCAACCATATACCCTTCCTTTAATACCTGTACGCCCTTGTCTTTAACCGCCTTCAGTGTCTCTGGGTTTGACGCGGCAGCAAACACCTTCAACTGCTTAACATCTTGTCTGTCTTGAACTGGAATGCCGCTCATTGAAATCATCTTTTTAACATCTTTGCTTCTTCCCCAATCAATTAAGGCATGCATTATAGGGTAAATTGTATCTGCTGACACGGCTGTTTCCGAAACAGCAAGAAGAACCTCATGGTTTCCAAAAACCCTTATCGGTGAATGAGGCAGTCCTTCATGCAAGACGATCAGAGGCGGTAGCAACTTTGAATCCATGTATGCCACCTCGGTTAGGTTAAGCTCTGATATTAAATGTGAAGCTGCAATGACGCCAACTAATCCAACATCTGGAAAACCGAAAAGCATAACAGCACCACGTGAAATCTCTTTCCTCTCTATAATCTTTACTTCTGAACTCAATTTCATTCCTCAAACACTTTAAAGTTCAAGAGGTGTAAAAAGTTTATGGAAGTCCCACTCCCAAATACTAAATATCTATTTAAAGGCGTAAACAACTTAAAATCTGGATGAAACTATGGCACTAGAACATTTAGGCTCTTCACTCCATGCAGCCTTAAGAAAGATTTTCAGAGCCTCCATTGTTGACGAGGCTGCAGTTAAAGAGCTTGTGCGAGACCTACAAAGGGCATTACTCCAAGCAGATGTAAACGTCAAACTTGTACTCGACATTTCCAAACGAATAGAAAACAGAGCATTAAAGGAAAAAGTTCCTCCAGGCATTTCAAGACGCGAACACGTACTAAAAGTCGTTTACGAAGAGCTAACACGCTTTCTCGGCGAAAAACCAGTTCCAATAAAAATAGAGCCAGAAAAAAGAAAAATAATAATGCTTGTCGGCATCCAAGGATCTGGAAAAACAACGGCTGCTGCCAAACTTGCAAGATACTTCCAGAAAAGAGGACTAAAACCTGGTTTGATCTGCGCCGACACATACCGCCCAGGCGCGTATGCACAACTCCAGCAACTCACAAACAGAATAAACGTACCTTTATATGGAAACCCAAAGGCGAAAAAACCTGTCAAACTAGCCTCAGAAGGACTGAAGCAATTCAACAACAAAGACCTAATAATTCTTGACACTGCCGGCCGCCACAAAGAAGAGCAAGAACTAATTAAAGAGATGAAGATGCTTGAGAAAAAAATCAAGCCAGACGAAATCATGCTCGTGATCGACGGAACAATCGGTCAGCAAGCAATGGTTCAAGCAAAAGCCTTCAACGAAGCAACACCGATAGGCTCGATCCTCGTAACAAAACTAGACGGATCAGCCAGAGGAGGCGGCGCCCTCTCAGCAGTCGTAGCCACAGGCGCACCCATAAAATTTATCAGTTCAGGAGAAAAAATACAAGACATTGAATCTTTTAATCCTTCTCGCTTCGTGGGCAGACTACTAGGCATGGGTGATCTGGAAACCCTGCTTGAGAAGGTACGAGAAGCAGAGATAAAGGTTCCAGAAAAAAAGGCTAAAGCCATCTTAAGCGGGAAATTCACACTAACAGACATGTATGAACAGTTCGAAGCAGTAAAAGGGATGGGAACATTCCGAAAACTTCTAAAAATGCTTCCAGGCATGTCTTACAACATACCAGAAGAACAGTTGGAAATAGCTGAAGACCGCTTGGAGAAGTGGCGCGTAATAATTCAATCCATGACGCCAAAAGAAAAGGAAAACCCGAAAGTTCTTAATGCTTCAAGAATAAGACGCGTGGCAAGAGGCTCCGGAACAAACGAAAAAGAAGTGAAAGAACTACTAAAACAATACTCCATGATGCGTCGAATGCTGAAAACTCTGCGGAGAAAAAAGAAACTACCATTTTTCAAGAAGGGAATGCCACTAGATTTCAAGTAACTTCAATCGAACGCAAAAAGGGAATGGCGTCATGAGTATTCTGAAAAAAGCTTTGAAGATGCTTGAAAAACATCCTCTATGCGATCATTGCTTAGGAAGACAGTTTGCACTGCTCGGGCATGGCATGGAAAACCATGAAAGAGGAAAAGCGATAAAAACTATTTTAACGCTGGAGGCTCACACGCTTGCTCTTTCCAAAAACAAGGAGAGCATAAGAACTCTTAAAATTCTTGCAACAAATGGTTTTTTCGAAACAGCGAAAGAAATACTGCACAAAATGAAAAAACGTATTCCAAGAAAACATCTCCCAAAAACCTGCTTCCTATGCGAAGACAAATTCAAGGTTGTTGACAAACTTGCAGAAAAAGCCCTCGACAAGCTTAAGGACTATGAATACAACAACTTTTTGGTAGGCATACAACTCCCCGTCGCAGTTGAAGAAGGTGAAGATGAATTCAAGGCTGAATTCGAAGTGTGCTACGGCGAGAGCATGCGAAACGAGTTTGGACGAATAATAGGCAAAAAAATTGCAGAACACGCGGGGAAAACCGTGGAGTACCAAAAACCTGAAGTGGTTGTGCTTGTCAATCCATTGACAGAAGAGATAAGGCTTCAAGCAAATCCGCTGTACGTAGCTGGACGTTACAGAAAACTGGTTAGAGGCATACCACAATCAAAATGGCTGTGTTCCAACTGCAGGGGGAGAGGCTGTGAAAAATGCAACTGGACTGGAAAAACGTATCCAGAATCAGTAGAAGAAATAATCGAGCAGCCCTTTCTAGAGGCTACACATGGCGTCAAAGGCTCATTTCATGCTTCAGGAAGAGAAGACATTGACGCTCGGATGTTGGGTAAGGGTAGACCTTTCGTGGTAGAAATTACAAAACCAAGGAAGCGGTTTTTAGACATTGAAAAGCTAGAGAAGGCTGTAAATGCTTACGCTAAAGGGAAAGTTGAGGTTTCAAATCTATGTTCCGCAGATAGGGATGTTGTTAGAAAGTTGAAAAAGGCGGAGTCAGCACAAAAAGAATATCGTGTCATTATAAAATTCGAAAACAAAATTACAGCTGGAAACCTGCGTATTCTAGAAGAAAAGCTGACAAACACTGTGATCAAGCAAAGAACTCCAACACGTGTCTTGCACAGACGGGCAGACTTGACACGAGAAAGGTACATATACGAGATTAAGGTAAAGAAGTTGTCGCCTAAAAAGGCTGAAGTGAGAATACGTTGTCAAGGAGGGCTATATGTTAAGGAATTGGTGACTGCTGATGATGGTAGAACCAAACCCAGTGTTTCAGAAATTCTCAAAAACAAAGCGGATCCCATGGAGCTCGATGTTTTGAACGTGTTTATGAAGAATTGAGAGGTGGATGAAATGAAGAAATCCAAGGGTTTTCGTGCGGGAACGCGTCATCTTCTGAAAAAGAGGCCGAGAGAAAGGGGTAAAATGAGACTAAGCAAACTGCTCTATGAATACAAGCTTGGAAACCGTGTAGTCATTAAGATAGAGCCAAGTGTCCAAAAGGGCATGCCTCATAGGCGTTATCACGGTAAAGTCGGCACGGTGATTGAAAAACGTGGAAGAAGCTACGTTTTGAGTGTTACACAAGGAAAAGCTGTTAAAGAGATTATTGTTAGACCTGAGCATTTAGAACCTTATGAAAGTTGATTGAAAATGGCAAAAAAAGCGATAACAGAAAAAAGCCTCACAGTTCCACAGGTTAAGAAGTTGCTGGTGTCTTTAGGGGAAGAGAATTTAGATCAGTTTCAGCGGCGCACACTGGATTACGCATCTAAATTTTCCAAGGTAGATGCTGAAGCGTCTGAAAAACTTATGGAAAAACTTGTGGAGAAATTTGGTATAGAAGAGGAAGAAGCCATCCAAGTCGTTAACTGCATGCCCAAAAGCGTCGAAGAGTTGAAAGTATTCCTTTCCGGTGGACGCAAAATTATTGAAACCTCAAAACTCGAAGCCATAGTCAACTTATTAGATGAACACCGAAAATCGAAATAGCATTTTTGCCTACATTTTTTAAGTAATAAGAGACTAAATTATAGGCGAATACAATGGAGAAGCGATACGAAGAGCACGCTTATGTCCTAGATTTTCTGCCACACGGCCGCCCGGGAACACGTCCCACTGGGAGAGCCGGATACAGAGCGGGAGCTCTCGTCCAACTTTTAGGCGAAGAATTTTTCACACTTCTGGAAGCTTTAGCCAAGGAAGGTGCTATACTGAAGCCTCATGATCGTGTTTATGTTGGGAAGAAGACTCGTAAGGAGATCACATACATCATTGGGCGAATAAGTTATGATGAGTTGACTGGGACTGCGAAGATGGAACTGCCTGCAGTGATCAGTAAGATAGTGCTTAATCGTGAAAAAGAGTTTGTCCGCTTTTTCAACACAGCTCACGCCATAACGCCTCGGATGCATGCTTTGGAGTTGATTCCGGGGATAGGGAAAAAGTACATGTGGCAAGTCATTGACGAACGTGAAAGGAAACCCTTTGAAAATTTTGAAGACCTGCAGAAACGCACGCAAATACCTGACCCTGTTAAGTTGATTACCAAAAGGATTTTGGAGGAGTTGGCTGGCGGGAGTAAGTATCGGTTGTTCACAAGGATTGCTAGACGCAACTTAACTGGTTAATGACGGTCATGAGTCTCCTAGAAAGAACGAAGTTTCTACTTCGACAATATCGAATTTTTCCGAAGAAGCGTTTAGGACAGAATTTCATGGTTGAACCTTCAATTTTTCAATGCATGACTGAGTATGCATCACTAAGCCGAGACGACGTGGTGTTGGATATTGGCGCTGGTTTAGGCTTCTTAACATATTTTCTCGCCAACAAATGCAAGTGTGTTTTAGCTGTTGAATCTGATTCAAGACTTGTGAGTGTTCTACGTGAAGAGCTTAGGGATCTACCTAACGTTGAGCTAATCGAGGGCAACGTGCTCAAAGTGCAGACATCACATTTCAATAAAGTTGTTTCAGTCCCACCTTACTACATCTCTTCATCTCTACTTACTTGGCTTTTCAACAAAAATTTCGAGTTTGCAGTCCTAATTTTTCAAAAAGAATTTGCAGACCGGCTTGTGTCTTCTGTTGGAAGTGAAGATTATGGGTGGTTAACGGTTGTTGCATACTATCATGTTGAGGTTGAACTCTTGAACGAGGTCCCAAAATGGATGTTTTATCCCCAGCCAGAAGTGGGTTCAATTATTGTACGTTTAGAACCGAAGAAGCCGCCGCCTTTCACCTTGGAAGATAAAGTTTTGTTTAAGCAACTTGTTCAAGCACTTTTCACACAGCGCAATAGAAAGGTTAGAAACGCTGTTCTACCATTTATAAAAAGCAAACGTGTTACTGCCGCGGAAAACGTTGTTGAATTGGCTGATTCCCTTCCGTTTCATGACAAACGAGTGAGAGAATTGGCACCTGAAGATTTCGGAGCCTTAGCAAATGCACTCGCCAAGTAAGAAAGTGTATTTCAGAGACTATGTTTTTCATGTTTATGAGAATGTTTACGAACCCGCAGAAGACTCTTTTCTTTTCGCTGAGAATTTAGCTGTTAGAAAAGGCGAAGTTGTTCTTGATATAGGCACTGGATGCGGCATATTGAGCATAATCGCAGCAGATAAAGCCGCAAAAATTGTTGCGGTTGATATAAATCCCTACGCGGTTCTATGCGCAAAGAAAAACGCAAGGCTGAATAGGATGTTGGAAAAAATCTGTTTCGTGCAAGGCGACTTGTTCGCGCCTATGAAGATAGAAGAGAAGTTTGATTCAATTCTCTTCAATGCTCCTTACTTGCCTTCAGAACCTTCCAAAGAAGACTCGTGGCTTGTATACGCATGGACTGGCGGAGCTGCTGGCAGACAAGTTATTGACCGTTTCATTTGCCAAGCACCAAAATATCTGAAAGAGAATGGATGCATCCTCTTGATGCAGTCTACCTTGTCCGATATTAACGAAACTTTGCGAAGGTTTCGGAAAAGTGGTTTAAGGACCAGCGTTGTTGTGAAGCGTGTTTTGCCATTTTTTGAGACAATAGTGCTTATCAAGGCGGAACGCTAAATAAGTCATCCATATAATCTTACGACATGGAGGCTTTGAATGGAGAAGATGATTGGATATTGTGGAATAATCTGTTCAGATTGTCCAGTTTTAATAGCGACACAGAAGAATGATGACGCAGAAAGAAAACGAATGGCTGAAATATTTACGAAGCAATACGGGAAGGAATACAAACCAGAAGACATTAACTGTGAAGGTTGCATAAGCGACAGTCCACGCATTTTCAGCTATTGCAACGTTTGCGAAATAAGGAAGTGTGGAAGAGAAAAAAACGTTAAGAACTGTGCGTACTGCCCTGAATATCCATGCGAAAAGCTCTCTCATCTGTTCAGTAAATATTCAAAAGCGAAAGAAACCTTAGACGAAATAAAATCGAGTTTATGAAACTTTGGTTCGCGTGCTATTTCCCGCAAAGCCTTTTTTGGTTTAGGGTCAAAATTATATTAGACAGTGAGGTAAGTATGATGGAGAGGGGATTTGACGTGGTTGAAGTTTTAGTTTTGTGTTATTCGAGGACTGGTAGAACTGAAGCCTTGGCAAATGCCGTCGTGGAGGGCGCTGAAAGTGTTGAGGGAGCTTCGGCCAAAGTGAAGCGTGTTGACTATGCAACTGTTAACGACTTCATCTCTTGCGATGCCGTAGCCTTCTGATCTCCAAACTACTTCAGCTACATGGCTGGGGTCATGAAGGACTTTTTTGACAAAGCGTTGAGCATGAGAGAAAGGATTGCTGGTAAACCAAGTGTGGCCTTCACTTAGGCGGTGGGTCAAGCAACTCGGCTCTATCGAGCTTGGAAAGGATGATATCCTCATTCAGACTGGAGAAAGTGGCTGACGGTGTAGTCCCCCAAGGAGAATAGAATGAAGAGAATCTGAGAGCCTGCAAGAAACTTGGAGAAACTCTAGCAAAGAGAGCGCTTGAAAGAGCTGAAATCCCAGAAGACTAAGACCAGAAAAATCTAGCGGGCGCCGTCCTAGTTTCAACTTATCGCATAGTTCAGAGCCTTTTCAGCATGAATACGAGTCGTGTCGTAAAGCCGAACACCGCAGTCCTTTTCCTTGATGAGTACGGGGATTTCTGTGCATCCCAAGATAATCCCTTCAGCTCCTTTCTCTTTCAACTTCTTCACGACCTTGACATATCCTTCTTTGGATTCAGCCTTGACAAGCCCTCCAATAAGCTCCTCATAAATCACCCTATTAACAAACTGCTGATCCTTCCCATCCGGAACCAAAGTGACTATTCCTCTCGCTTCCAAACCCGCTTTATAGAAATCCTTACTCATGGTAAAGATTGTGCCCAAGAGCCCAACAGTCTTCATCCCTTCTTTCTTTACAGCTTCAGCCGTCACCTCGATGATGTTGATGAGTGGAATAGAAATTTCTCTTTGCACCTTGTCAAAGACTATGTGCAAGGTGTTGGCGGCAATCAGCCCGAAATCGGCTCCTGCTTTCTCCAACGCCCTAAAGACTTCAATAATCTTGTCCGCGATGAGATCCCACCGTTCCTGATACTGCCAGTCAACAAATTCTTGAAAGCTGACGCTGTAGATGATTATTTCCGGATAACTGTAGTTCCCATATCGCTTGGTATATTCCCGGGTAATGTATTCATAGTAGATTGCAGTCGATTCAGGGCTCACCCCTCCCAAGATACCAATCTTCTTATGCAAAATCATCCACCCACATGTGACTACCCCAAAGAACCATTTAAAACTTAACTGGACAGATATACTGCGCGCTGAGCACACGCCACAGAGCACTTGTGGATTGAGAAGAGATGGCAAAATATTAAGCCCCTTCTTTCCCTAAATAGATAGAGGTCTATAATGATAGGCGGAAATCCTGCTTTGGAAAAACAGATTCGTACACTTTTGAGAAAACATGGAAAAACCATTTCAATCGCTGAATCATGCACAGGCGGGCTTATCTCTCACAGAATAACAAACGTGCCAGGTAGTTCTAACTACTATGATTGCAGTGTCATAGCCTACAGCAATCAGTCCAAAATAACCATTCTTCATGTCTCGCCTGAGACTCTGGAAAAGTTTGGAGCGGTTAGCCGTCAAACGGCAATAGAGATGGCGCAAGGAATCAAGCAAATCAGCGGAAGTGATCTGGGATTAGCCGTTACTGGAATAGCTGGACTAGGAGGCGGTACACCTGAGAAGCCAGTGGGACTGGTATACATATGTCTGGCGTCTGACGAAAGTGTTGTTTGTGAAGAATTCAGGTTCAAAGGAAAGAGAGAAGAGATAAAGTTCCAAGCGTCTGAGGCTGCTCTACAAATAATAAAGAAGCATGTTCAAGCGTTGATAGGATGAGTTTCTTCAGAGATTATCGTTAGCATGCAAGTCCTTAATTCGTGCAACACCATCTAAACTCTCAATGTAAGATGCAACACTCTTCGGAACCAAATCTCGCCAATCTTCGCCTTCTCGAATTCTACGTCTAATCTCTGAACCCGAATACAACTCCTGACGATAAGGCGGTACAGACTCCACTCTATATCCTTTCTCCTTAAAGGCTCTAACAGTCACAGGTTCATTAGAGAAGACAACATCAATATAGCCTACTAACGAAACAACCCACGAAACCCAGACAATAGGCCGATGCAAATCAGGCACTGGCACGATCAAATACTTAGCTGGATTTATCTTAGCCTCGTTCAACGCCAACCTTATCATAGTCAACCGTTCACCACCAGTGAAAGGATTCAATAAATCATAACCGTATTGAGCACTTCCAATCGCAATCACAAGCTCCCCAGCCTTCCCTACAATATCTTTTATTGCTTTCAAATGACCTAAATGGAAAGGTTGAAATCGACCTACATATAACGCTCTTTTGAATTCATGGGTCTTCATCTTTTCCACCACGAACTACCATAGGGTATAGTTATCGCTCTGAAGATTTGTCTTTTGTGTCTTAAATATAATAAAGCGTAACTTTGTCTCCGACTCTTGTTTGGAAGTTTTCTGCGGCATTGCCTTGGTTTATGGATATTTCTAGAAAGTTGTGACTTCCGATGATGGCTAGTGGTTGCTTTGCTTTGACTTCTGAATAGGCTTTGCAGAGTTTCAGCTTTAGCCTAGTATTTTTAAGCTTAAGTTTCACTGTCTTTTTTGTACCCATCAATTCACAGTCTTCCTCTCTCAGGTTGGTGATTATGTTTCCGAAACCGTCTATATGTATGACTTCACCTGTCAGCATCGTGTTTGTCTTAGTTATTTTAGCAAATCTTGGCGTTACAATTTCAGGTATTTCCGGTCCAAACTCAGACGGTGATGCTCCATTTGCGAGGTAAGCGGCTGCAGGAGCGAAAATATCTCTTCCGTGAAACGTGTTAGAAATCTTTGGAAGCATAAGCTTCGGGTTCTCTATCTTGTAAATCTGCTTTACACCTTGACTTTTTGCTGCTAAGGCTAGTACGCCGTTGTCTGGTCCAATAAAATAGTCATTGTTTGTGTGTATAAGTATGGCTTTTCGTTTTGTTCCTACACCCGGATCTATTACAGCCACGTGAATTGTGCCTTTCGGAAAATACGGGCAAGCAGCAGCTAGTGTGTATGCGCCCATTCTTATGTTGAACTTTTCTATCTTATGCGTAATGTCTACAATTCTTGTTTTTGGGCTTACACTCAGTGTGACAGCTTTCATCTCTGCTGCATACGGGTCTTTCAGTCCAAAATCCGTTGTTAAAGTAATTATTTTGGTTGGCATGTTTGCTTCAATAAGTGCATTCTTCTTCTTGTGTGTTTTCCTCTACCTCAACCAATTCTTCCTCTTGTACGTTCTCATCCGTCTCAACCCATTCTTCTTGTTCCACGTTTTCATCCGCTTCAGCAACATCATTTAGATAGGTATTTGTAGTGTTTTCGATTTTTTCCTTCTTCTTTTGTTTTCTCCTAGACTTAATGTCAAACCCAAGCATCAAGAGATAAGGTAACGACAAATAACCTAAAGCGAGAAAAGGATTATGGAACAACGCGGCTAAGTTGAATATTTGACCGATTGATCTGTTCTGATAAGTGGTTATGATGTCTTGAACAATGAAAGCCGAGAACGTTAAGGTTAGGCAAACGAAGAACTGGACGAGTACGCCTCTTCCTTTTCCAAGAATAACAGACGGTATGGCAGAAGATAAGAGAAAAACCCACGCGAAAGCATGGATAAAAACTAGCATGTCCATTCTTAAGGCTAACCATTCACCTACTGCAGGCCAAAACGTGTCAATGTACGTCGTAACTGTTGTGACTGCTGTTTGAGTGAACAATTGGTAACTAACCATTAAAGTCCAAGCAACAGAAACGTACAGAGGCGTAACCACAGCTGCTTTTCCCAAACTCATTCCTCTAAACTTACTTATTGAATTATCTCATATCTTAAGCTTTACGCTACAATACTCTCTATTCGGAAACCATATCAAACAGGGAAAACGAAATAAGTCAACACCATTCCCATAAACTCTACAACCCGACTCGCTACACAGAAGGATTGTGAACCATGCAAATAGGCAGAAAACTAACGGCAAAAGAAGTTGCTCTGCTCATATGTTTTACAGCACTGTACACGTATTTCTCCTTCACACCAGCCTTCCCAATAATCGGCTTACAAGGTGGAGCCATAACTCTAGCCGCAATCACAGCACCAATAATTGGAATAATACTTGGACCATACCTAGGCACGCTATCCACACTTCTAGGCGGAATAGTTGGACTCTTTTTTGCTCCCGCTTTCTTTCCACCAAGTTTTGTAGCTGGCATCGTTACAACAGTTTTCGCTGGCATGCTATACGAAAATAGACGAAGCATTTCCGCCTTCATGTATTTCTTACTTTTATTCTTTTTGGGTTTCTATCCCTCCGTTGGCCCAGTTTGGCTCTATCCCACGTTCATGTGGTTTCAGATAACAGGTTTTCTAGTTTTAATTTCTCCTCTCCAGTCCATGGCTTCAAAGAACATGCGAAACCCTAACAATAATTCAAAACTTTTCTCCGCCTTTTTCACAGTTTTTCTGACGTCCACATTGGCTGGTCAAATCGCTGGTTCCTTAGTCTTTGAGATCATCTTCATAGCTGATGTTGACTTTTGGACAGGATTGTGGCAACTTCTAACATGGATTTATCCAATAGAAAGAATAATCATCGCATCAATCGCAACCTTTGTAGGAGCGTTTCTGTACAAAATTTTGATTCACGCAAATTTGATGCCCTTCCTTAACCAGTCAAAAGGCAACGAAAACGTTTAGAGTTTTGGCTTCCCCAAATATTTTCTGGTCTTCATTTACATCCAAAAGCTTTCATGAATATGCACTCGTCAGGCGAAATCATCATAGCATCACAACCGTAAACCCCTCCGTCAAAAACAACTGGGGCGTTCTTAATCAGAACTACTGGAGTTTTTTCAGCTACCTCACCCATCAGCAAATGCGCCGCAGAGGCCAAATCATCCGCAACAGCATGCCGAGTAATGATTAACGTTTTTCCAAAAATGTCTTTTTCCCCTCTGAAATCTATCACAGGTTTGAATCCCGCGACCGCCAAAGCCAAGCCCTTCGTGCCTAATCTGAGAGGAACCAGTCCACTGTCAACGATTAAAACGGCAATGTGCTTGCCCGTTCTGTGCATAATTTCTTCTCGAATGTCTTTAGCCCACTTTTCAGCATTTTTTGGCCACAAGACAACGAAGCCGACAGGCGCATTCTTATTATCTATCCCAGCATTTGCCGTCAAAACTCCGTTCTTAAGCGTTAAAACAGCTCTTTCTACTCCTCCGTAAATCTTGTCCGCTTCATGTAAGATTAGCTCTGCAAATTCTGGTTGAAGCGAAAACTTTTTGGCAAGCTCTTTCGCCTCTTCTGAAGGCTTAATATTGCTCAGCTTAGCCACATGTCCCTCAGCATAAGCTATAATTTTTGAGGCTAAAGCCAATATGTCATCATTTTCCAGTTGTAGATTTTGTTTCTTCAGCGATTCTAGAATCACCTCGACCAAGTTTTCGCCAGTTTTTATAATGCTTGTTTTGACAGCATAAAGTCTCATACAATTCTCACCCTGTATGCAAAACCGGAATAAAAATTACTTCATCTCCATCTTTAAGCATGGTTTCCAAACCATTTAGGACACTGATTTCCCTTCCATTTACCAGTATGAGCGTGTTAGGTCTAGGGTCCTCCAGATCAGGGTCAACTAATGTCCGCTGAAGTCTAGGCATTTCCTCAGCAATTTCCTTTATGACTTCTTTTAACGATATTGCATCTTTAAACTTGATGGTTACCTCGTTTTTGCCTGTAATGCTGCGGAAAACTCCGAAAAACCTTATGGTTACGTTCGTTTTCTTGTCCCCTCTTCACTATAGAACCACTATGGCGGAGATGTCGTTAACATTCGTGCCTGTTGGACCAGTGAATATGAGGTCACCGAGCTTTGAAAAGAAGTTGTAGGAATCGTTTTCAGCTAAGAACTCTTCAGGATTCAAATCCATCTCTGCTGCTCTGGACATGGTTTTTCCATCGACTATAGCTCCAGCCGCATCTGTCGGACCATCCACACCGTCTGTACTCAACGAAGCCACAACAACCCCATCCAAACCGCCCACTTTTAAAGCAGCTGCCAAGGATATTTCT
>Ga0209636_10005556_pt1 | contig 12870 bp, 9 predicted proteins | sample DeeMarSWOR152_54_FD_187464 | JGI IMG/M metagenome (GOLD analysis project Ga0209636, IMG submission 187464) | Marine sediment microbial communities from White Oak River estuary, North Carolina - WOR-1-52-54 (SPAdes) (version 2) | ecosystem: Environmental > Aquatic > Marine > Intertidal zone >...
TAGCTTCCGTCATCCCCCCTCTTTTTTTTTTCAGTTCTCACGTGCATGCGTGTTAGTGACACATACAAGACTGAGCCTATGGCACAGCGCACGCGCTCCCTTCAGTTGCGTGGTTGTCTCTTTCTAGAACCTAGTGGGTCACGTTCGTTTTCGAATGGTTTGCGTCCAAAGCAGGATCGTGGCTGAGAGCGCCAGCAAGGTGGAGGCTATTTGGCTTACGCTACTCCAAGATCCGAGGATGTGCCGCCAGGGGGTCCACCACCAAACAACGTCGGCGGAGGGCAGCCCTCCAGCCCAGAACACGAAGAACATGACGTCTTGCAGTCCTCCTATCATAAGAATGATTACTGTGGCGACTATTGCCGCTGAAATCTTCAGGTCTCTCAGAGTTTTCCTGGAGCCTAACCAGAACATGAAACCAGCGGCCGATGCGAAAATGACGAATGTCGCGGGGTATAGAACCCAGTACTCAAGAGCCCATTCATAGGAGAATTGAAGCCCATAGTCATAAAGGGTGCTATGGACAACGAAGTCTATTCGAGACATCACGCAGAAGAAGCTGAAGATTAGCAGAGCCATAGCCACGTACTTTAAACCATCTCTCATTTTCACCACCATGCCAGACAGACGTGAATTCCTCGTTCCATGCTTCGGAGGCAGATCCCCTAATTGAACTTCCCTATGAAGTTCGGGATTGTAGAATGAGCTGCCGAACTTGATTTATTTCCATATGGTACGAAAATATAGGACAGGGTTCTAGGAGAGAAATATAGAAGAATCGTCCGTCGGCCACGATTATAATATAACGCTAGGAATGTGTCAGACGTTGAAACGAGGCTAAAATCGGTTGGACCTCACAGAATGCTCAGTGCAAGTTAAATGCGGTTGTCGTCGGCGAAGTTTCTGATTGTATCCACACTATGCCTTCTGTGTTTGAGCGAAGCAGCAGGCTCCGCCTCTGCCTCTGTCATCATAGCTAGCGATTATCTCCCGGCGAAGAAGCAATTCTATACTGCAATAGACACACCGTTTTCGGCTCGAGTAGTCGACGTAGCTTCCAACGGTACGCTATACGCAGTTGACTGGAATGGCACCGTGTGGTCAACGAAAGATCAAGGTTCAACTTGGAAGTTTGAGTTGCAGACGCTGTCAAAGTCCGGTAGCACTCAATATCGCTCTATAATTGTTACTTCAAACGACGACGTTCATGTGGCTGTCGGGAGCGGGGGAATCTGGCGAAAGAATTCCATGGGTTGGCACCAGACATTCAACAGTAGCGTTAATTGGGGAGTCTGGCATTTCGCTGAGAATCCGTTGACTGGGGATCTGTACTTACAGACTCACAGCCGAATCATCTACAACTCCACCGATTGCGGAAATTCATGGCAGGTCATGTATGATATGGCTACACAGGATGAGTCACCAATAGACGACCATTTTCATGCTGTCGCTTTCGACAACGAAACCCAAACACTCTGGGCAACAGGCGGAGATATTATTGATATAATAAGGCGTTGGAACGCACAGACGGGTTGGGAGATAGTCTCAACCGGGTTCATTCAACCAACTTCTATAATGTTTGATGATAATTGGGTGTATTTTGGTCCCGACGCTTCGACTTGCTTCTATCGTCTCAACAAGAAGGCGGATGTTCCGGTAGAAGGTTCGGCTTTTGAAGTGGTTCTGGACCTAGGGTCAGAACAATACCCAGGTGCTCAGTGGATGTGGGAAATCAGGAAAATCAATGGAGTCTATTATGCCCCGACCAACTACAATGACGGAATATTCTTTGTGAGTATAAACGGACGTGACTGGGTGGAAGTCTTCCATGATGAAGGGTACTATTTGCCAGGATATGGAGTTCCAAGTGATCCTTTCGCTGTGCTAAAGGGAGGGATACCTAGTTTCTCTACGAGACTGCCCTTATATTTCGTTCACAACATGCAGATTTTCCTATTGACAATTAAGGCTAGTGATATCAGGATGCTGTATGATCGCGCCAGAGTCCGCATGAAGGATGACTTGTGGTTTCGTGTAGTTATCGAAAGCAGTACTTTTGAGCCTGGCGAAGAGGATGTTTGGATAGAAGATGGCTATGGATCGACAGTGATTACAGATGAAGACGCGTATGCGGGTAGCCATTCCCTAAAGGATGAAATACCTACTGGTTCTCGAGGCGCAAGTCGCCTTTATCCACCAAACATGAATGACTGGGACGTCGCCAGCAAGGGCTCCGGTGAATACTGCTTTGAAGTTTGGTTAAGATGTAATGTTTCTACCCAAAGCATCTCAGGACAAGGCAACGCCTATCTCAACATTGAGTTCAAGGACGGAGGCGGCAGAGTATACACCAATCCCGTCAGAATCGTAATTCTGGAGACGTGGCAACAGTTCCGTCATTCAGTCTTTGTTCCAGGTAATGCAACGCATGTAAGATCCTTCGTTACGGTCTACAGGGAGAATGGCACAGCAAGGAAACTGCATCTTGATGATGCTGTGTTTTGGTACAAGTTCTATACTGAACAAAGGCTATTCAACAATAGGCAATGGAGATTGGCGAGGCTCTGGCCGGAGTACGGAGCCCTTTTCTGGCGATGAGTTTCTGTCCTTTCAGGCCAGACAGTTGTAAATATCTCTAGTTCTCTGCGCAACGCTACTCCAATTGAAGTTCTTGACGGAGCTCTTTGCGTTGCAGATGAGCTTTCTTCTCAGTCCTTCATCTGTTAGTACCCGAATGATCTCCCTGGCTAAGCTACCACTATCCCCAGCAGGAACAAGTAGAGCATTCTCGGAATCAACTATATCAACAATTCCCCCAGCTTTTGTGGCAACTAAAGGTATGCCTGCAGCCATCGCCTCAAGAACTATGAGCCCAAAGGGTTCTCGTAACGAGGGCACAACCACCACCGTTGCGGATTGTAGAATCCGTATCTTTTCTTCTTTTGGAATGTACCCTGCAAACTCAACATGACTGCCTAGATGCAAATCTCTCACTAATTTGCTCAAGTGTTTCCTATAACCTACATCTGCTCCGATTAGGACTAGCTTAATCCGACCAACTCTTTTTATTATGAGTGGCATTGCCTTGATCATGAACTGGTAGCCTTTGGATTCGTCAAGGCGCCCACAACACATAATGATTGGACAATTATGGTTCGAAACTTCAGCAGGTTTCCGGGCATAGTCGTCCAGTTCTACGCCATTGGGAATGACTGCAACTTTTTGAGCGCTTACACCTCTGGCAATAACGTCTCTTTTGACATCGTTGGAGACTGCAATGAACCTGCTATACAGAGATAGCGAAGCTCTCCCTAGCGTCTTATCATATGTGAACAAGACCGTTTTTTTGCCAAGGTTGGACATACTGCGGTAATCTCCTATTCCATGAACGGTTAATATTCGAGGAACTTTGCTCAAAAAGCCCATCAACCCGGCTTCAATAGCGTACAGGTTCCAATATCCGTGTGCATGGATTATATCCGGCTTCTTGTCCCTTATGCAGTAAGGAAGCGACGGCATAAAACAGCTAGATTTCCCTAGGAGATTAAGACTGGTAACCTCCTCCACTCTGAAGGTTTGACCGGGCCACTCTCTTCTGGCCTTTCTCTTTTCTTTATGGCCTGTCAATGATTTCGTAGCACCGCCATGGATGACAGTGCATTCTATACCTAGTTTGGAAAGCTCTTCGGCAAGATGGCAAACATGTACTTCTATACCACCTACACTAGAAGGGGGAAAATCCAAAACGATTTGCAGGGCTTTCAGAGTTGTTTCCCTCAAATCAGACTCGAAGCATTCTGGCTGCGGCGTGCATCTGTTGATATTCTGGATCAACCGTTTGAGGAGCCAATGTTCTCATGAATTAGTAGCGCCAACTCCGGTAAGCCTTCATGATTAGCGTTCAGAGTTTCGTTGATGCCAACAATCAGAAAGGTTCTTCCTTCTAGCTTGCCACACAGTATGCCTTGTTGTTCGGTCTTCCACTGAGTACCCCACGTTGGGGTCGCTGCTGTGGTGTTTATTAGTACAAAGGTGTTTATGTCTGATTGGTTGTCTGCGTAGCTGCTAACGCTTTTGTCGTACATTGTTACGAGCACGCTTGCTTTCCTTGCTTCGGTGAGGTTTGAAGTTATAGTGTAACCTGTAGGCCATAGCGCAGGGATCGCCATCGTTAGAAATCTCAGATTCGTTGGGGCATCCTGAACATCCTCTGTTGAAGATACTCCCACATAGTCTATTTGGAGACGAATTCGGCCATCGAGCTTCTTGGGATTGCGCATCCATATCCAGATTTCAGCGATGTTCTGATTCCGCGGCAGTTCGGTTACCAGAATCTGAAAGGCTTTCTCTTTCTTGACAGGAACATATATGTTCTTTATGAAGCCGTTGGGGTAGCCTGTGCTGTTCACTAACGTGATTATTTGGGCTATGTTGCTATCGGCTGTGAGTGTGGTTTCTGGCGTATTTCGATAGCTTATGATGAGGTATGGGTACAAGTCAGTGTCTACGGGAGCTATTCGTGTTTTCATTGATGGTTCTTGAGTGCTATTGGTTTTAAAGCACCATTCATAAGTGAGTAACTCACCGTCAGCAGTGGCATTTACGTTCTTATAGGTCCAATCTTTCGTGAAAGCGTCGTCGAGCCAGGCGAAGTTGGTGGAGATGTTTGAGAGTCCTAATTTCTCCTTGTCTACAACTACTATTGATGATTGATGTGACGGAGGATTTAGTTCAGGCAATTTGTGGATTTCGTATTGGCCAGATTCGAAGGTGAGGGACGAATGCTTCAGAAGCACTCCCATTAGATAGGAGTTTTGGCAGCTATCGCCGCTGGTGACGGCGTACTGTAAATCATGGGAGTAGAAGGTCTCAACTAGGCTTGTAAAAGAATCGGCGTCTATTCCTGTCGGAAGGTTGGCGTCGATATGGACTCTGCGATCAGCTATCGTTTCAACACCTTTACTGAGTTTGTAGACATTTGGAACTAGGACGGCGGCGTCTTCCGGCGTGTTTTTGTTAAGCCAGAGAAGTGTTTCAATGTCGTCAGCATTTAGGCATGGCCCATTAGCGGCGTAGAAGGCGGCTCCATATATAACTGAAGAAGACGACAACACTAGCAAGGCAGCTGTTGCAAGGCAAATGACAGGTTTCAGTCTGACTCTAAAGACTTTTTCTGGCGTAGCCAAGTCTTGTCGTGTCAAATACGCACAGAAGTGGAGACTTGATCTCCGCCAAACGTAGATCAAACCGATGGCGGCAAAAAGTGCGACAATCGGCTGAATATAAGAAGTCACTCGGTAGCCCCACCAAAAAGACCCCAATAGCAGGGGTACCAAACACCAGACAATTGCAATCAAAAACGATTTCGTCTTCCAGCCTGCAATTCCGATGCCGACTAAAGCCAAGAAGCCCACGAAACCATAACGAGTTGTATTGTAATACCATGGAAACTGGTTGACGTCGTACAAGGGTTTCTCAGATGCTGGTGCATTAAGCCAGAAATAAAGGCCCGCTAAGTAAATGGCTGCCAGGAGAATGACAACCAGTTTCTTGAAGCTCTTAGTTACATTCTTGCGATTCCGCGGTCCTTTTAATTTTTTGAAAAGAGTTGGGCTGTAAACAGTGCCGATTGGGATCAATAATAAAGCAGCAGAAGAGACATTTCCTATATCGAGTGTGGCAAGAAGCGGCCCAGTCTTCGTAATTATCAACCAAGAGTAGTAGTTTTGAGTCAAGAACTCGACTAGAAGAAAGACACTGACGCTGCCTAGGATGAACACTCCGAGATTCCTTAAGCGGCGGAGCCATCTATCCTCCCGAAGAAGCGCCAAGGCTAAAATGACTGGAAATAGCAACAGAGGCTCCACAATATGGATGAGGAACGAAAAAAGAAGCAGAGAAGATGCCATCAAGAGTCCAACAGAACTCCTTAAGTAGTTTCTGATTCGCAAACTTAGTGCAAACATGACTAGTGATGAATAGGTTAATGTGAGAGCGAGTGACTTGTAGGAGAATTCAACATTGTTCCAAAAAGACACGGTGAAGTACATATCATAAGTTAGATGGCTTACTGACCAGAAACCAAGCGTTCCATTGTACACAAGAATCTGGAAAATGTACCCTAATCCTCCAGTGAATCCGTATAATACAGACGCGAGGATGCCTACTTCCCTACTCTTCCTGAAAACCTCTGTTACGACTGCGTAAAAACTTAGGATGTTTAACGCAACGAGGGGAAATAGAAACACGTAAGTGTTGACTATGGGCATGCCAAAGCAAGTTGACAAGCCTGAAAGTGTGAAACCGTACATTATAGGATACTCTTGACCACCAAAAGCAGCAAAAACATCTCGTCCCGAAAGCATTTCGACAGCAGGTTGCAAGCTTACCCATAGATCTCCTGGTATTAGATACTGTTGACCTATCTGTACTGCAAGGGCGATCAAGCCACTGGCCAAGAGAGAAAGCGCCAGAAGGAAGTCCCATTTGGAAAACTTCAGTTTGAGATCTGAGGTTCTCTTGCCATCTATAGATCTTATCCATCGAATGGCTGTTAGAATCGTAAGAGTCACCAAAACTAGCCACGGCAGTAAAGTTGCACTGCCTTGAACGTAATACAAAGTTAGACTCAGCAACCCAACCAAAATAAATGATAAATTGACTGCAAGGGCGATTTCCACGAGTTTTGACGCATTCTCTGTAATTCTTGTGAGCCTCAAAACGCATAGGCCTGGCAACACGCACACCCCAAGAAGCCAAACAATCGCTCTGACAAAGAGAAGTGGAGGGATCTCAATCCAAAGAGAAATTGGGCATAGAATCGGAGCTACAGCTAATGAAAAGAACATGCAAAGCAGAAGGATAGTCTCGATGTACAGCGAATTCATAAGACAAGTGAGTTTTGTCACATTCTCGCCTATCCTGTTCATAAGTACCTGAAGCAAGCCGGCATTACGATTCCATGAACTGTATATAGAGATAAGAGATTGCGAGAATCGGAAAAGCGATGCCATAGAAAACGAGAGCTACAAAGAGTATGTCAAGGAGAGCGCATATCAGGACAATTGCGGGGAGAAGAGAAGAGGATAAGAGATTGAAGACGAACTTCCTGATTTTCCTCAGACTATTGATTTCAAGCGCAAACACCGCATGATCAAGCCCTTTCACGTGTGACACATAAAAAACTGCAACGTGATAAAGCATAAAGAACATCACTGAGGAGAATCCGAACACAAAAGACCTCAAATCACCGAATCCATTAAAGACTCCGTAACTCAACGAGATGAATATGAAGGGCATTACGATCATGTGCGTTGCAAATTCGATAAGCTTCCCTCTTCTTCCTTCTTCCTCCTGATTTGCTTTCCTCCAATATCTTGCCACTTCACCGTCTACCGTATCTACTACCAAGAATAAGATCAGCATGAAACCGCCAACGATTGAATAGTAGTAAATTCCAAAACTAAGAAGAGCGCCGGCAAGTAATCCCATCAGAATGCAAATCGCGCTTAGCTGATTTGCCGTTATGGGCGTCCTAATCAACAAAGCTGTAATGCGAATAGATATTCTCCTAGTTATTGGTGCAATATAGAAGTTTTTGTCTTTTTCTTCTTCGTGGCATATAGTCTTCAGCTTCTCTATTGTCATCCCTTTGCTCAAGAAGGTACGCTAGCCTCCAAAGGCTTGAATTCAATATGGGTTCGACACCTTGTTTTGCTGCCCTCTCTGTCTACAATTCTATCTGCAACCTTCTCTGCCACCAATCTGGCGAGCGTCAACTTGCCGGTGACAATGTTGAGAAAATCTTCGGGTTCCTCATGAAAGATGGAGTCCCTTGACAGTGTTCTGCTGTTGACGACGCTGTCATCTCCTAGAAGCGCCCTTACGCCCACGAACTTCCTGTGAGAGCCAATCTCCCTTATCTTTGGCAAAACGACAGAAAATCTCTCCTTCAAATACTCCTCGGCCCAAGGCTCCGGTCTGGCATACTCGGGCCCTTCAACCACAGTTGAGGTTGTCCCAAGCCAAGCTTCTCCATTGTGAACAATATATGCGTCGCCGTCCGAAGGTTCGTGGAGGAACTGCAGTCCTCTCGGAGACAGTGATTTCTGAACAATGATTGTTCCTTGGCTATAAACCAGAGGGATATTAACGTCGATTTTCTGACAAACGGAATTTAGCCATGGCCCCGTTGCATTGACAATGTAGTTGGCGGTGAACTCGCCTCTGCTGGTCGTTACTTTGAATCCTCTCGCGGTGCATTTGATGGAAACCACGTCTGTGTTCTCGAAGACGCTCGCTCCTTCTCTCTTAGCTTCAGCACAATTGAGATTGCAGAAAGCTCTAACATCGAGATTTCTATCGTCAGTCTCTACAATAACTTCTATGTCCCGAGATAGTTCCGGAATCTCTTTGAACGCTTCCTTCAAGTCTATTTCCTCTGCCTTGACAGACAAGCTCCTAGCTTGATCTAGAGCTTTCTCGACATAGTCATCCCTGAACCCGACGAAGTAGTTGAGACTCCGCCCGACCAACTCGGGGAGTGTTTTCGAAAGGATCCTATTCTCTTGTGCACATTTCTTGGCAACGTCCGGACTCTTGACTACATACCTCATGCCCCCCACTAAATTCTGGTGGGAGGCGAAGGAGGAGCCGCCTGCAATGCTTCTCTTTTCGATGAGAACTGCTGTCAGTCCTCTCATTGACAAATCTCTAAGTGCCGCGGCGCCTGCCACTCCGCCACCTATTATCATGACATCATACGCGTTGTGCTTCACCTAGACGACTCCGCTCCGTTTATTGTTTTGAAGATTTCTTTTGCTTCGAGGTATTCGGAATAAGTGTCTATGTCAAGTCTCAGCCGGCCATTGGTTAGCAGGGCAAAGACTTCTCTAGGGAAGGATTTGAAAACTGTGTTCAGAGGTTTGGAGTACCAGGTCTCTTTATACTCTGGCTTTTGCACCTCTTCCTTAAACCGGTCGAGAAAGCGGCCACCTAGCCTAATCAAGCTTGTATAAATAGCGTTTCCATTGACGTCTTTCCCAATAGCTCGTACAAAACAGTCTTCAACTAAAACCTTGGAGTCTTCAACGTCGATTTTCGTGGTGTTGTCCGCTGCCAAAATGTTTTCGTGATTGGAATTGAGCAGTTCAGACAATAGGCTGATTTCGAATATGATGTCGCCGTCTAAAATGACGCATGAATCTTTTTGGGGGTTTACATATTCAAGAGCCAAAGCGACACTGTGTGCGTTGTCTGTTTCTGAGTAGATGGTGTTCTCTACTGTACGGACTGTTTTCCATTCCATTCTCTCAATGTAGTCAACGATTTGGTCTCTTCTGTATCCTACTACAACTATTACTTCTGCGGCTCCACACTTGAAGAGGCTGTTTATGAGGTAGCTAAGAATAGTTTCACCATTGAGTGCCAGAAGGCACTTTGGTCTGTCATCTATCAAAGGTTTCAATCGTTTCGATTGTCCTGCAGCTAGGATAATCCCCTTTGCTCGTTGTGCTTCGATATTACATTTCGTCTGCATTGGTGTATCAAGCTGCGATTGCTTCATAGACTTCTTCGACGGCTGTTACGGCTTTTTCCCACGTGTAAAGGCTCTTCACTAAACGTCTTCCTTCCCTTCCCATTCTATTCCTGAGTTGCTCGTCAGACAATAAGTTCTCGACTTTGTCGAAGCACTCCTTTACGTTTCCAGCTGGAAACAAAAATCCAGTTTGTCCATCTACGACGACCTCTGAAACGCCGCCTACATCCGAGGCGACCACGGGGACACCGCTTGCCAAAGCTTCAAGGCAGACAGTGGGCAATCCTTCAACAAAGGAAGGAAGCACCAAGATAGCTGCTTGAGCAAGAACCGCCGCTATCTCATCATGAGCAATCTCTCCAAGAAACTTTACTCGACCATTACACGATTGTTCAGCCAGAGATTCGGCCAGCCTCCTGAGACTTCCATCGCCCACCACTAGGAAGTTCAGGCTCCTTCTTTCTCTGCTAATCCTCCTAGCCACTTCAAGGAAAATATGAACGCCCTTCCACCTTTCCAAGCGGCCGATGAAGACAACATTTCGCTTCTCCTGACGTTGGTCTGGATAGAATTTGTCAGTATCGACTGCGTTGGGTAACCAACAAAGCTTGTCTGGTTCGATTTTCCAGAGTCTCCTAGCAATCTCGAGATCCTTCTTTGAAACCGACCCAACTACGTCGGCTGCCCTAACGGTCCACTTCCCCAGAGTAGGATCATATAATCTCTTCATTAGGAACAATACTCGGCTTAGAGGATCTCCCGCTACAGGTGCAAACTCCAATCCTCCATGCAGATGAAGAATGAAAGGAGTCGTACCCAGTTTTCTTGCCAAAGCAGCCTGGTTTGACGTAAGGAATATGTAGGAGTGCGCGTGGATCACATCCGCTTTCATCGCTAGCAACTTGTGAAGGATGAAAGTTGCAGGGTTTGTTTTTCCAACAACGCCGACGTACGGATGTCTGCTCACAAAGTAACCGTCTCTCACCTGGAAAGAGGCTTCTTTGGAGCCAAACGTTGATGAGAGTACATGGACTTCATGTCCTCTTTCTGCCAAGCGTTTGGATAAGTTAGAGCAGAACCATTCTGAACCCCCCTTTGAGGGCAAGAAGTGGGGATTGACTTGAACTATCTTCAAGACGCTTACTTCACGCGCAGATTGTTCAACTGTTTATTCTCTTTGCCAGCCGTGAAATCGCGAATAGTGTAATTGCTGTTGATAGGGCAAAGAAAGCAATGAGAATGAAAGCAATGGAGGCAAGAGCTATGTTCGTTACTATGCGGTGTTCAATGGTGTATAGTTGCAGCATCCAAGCTCCGAAATACACTCCGGCCAGCATTGACAGAAGCCCTGGGATCCCGAGAAAAACTAAGGGTTTTTCCTCTACGATCAGCTTTATTAAAGATGTGATGACGTCAGCTCCGTGCCGAAAAGAGTTGTGAGTCGACGTTTTCTCGACGCCACGATAATAGCATGCCACAGGAGCCTCAGCTATTCTGAGTCCTTGCCCCTTTGCTTTGACCAGTATCTCAACACTTGCGCCCATGCCATCTTCTGCAAGAGCCAACTTGTCCAAGGCTGCCTTGCTGTAAGCTCTGAATCCATTTTGTGCATCACTTACACTGCACCCCGACGTGGTCCTCGTGAGCCGAGTTATTGCCTTGATGCCGAGACGTCGTTTCCATGGAATGTGATTGGCATCATTCTCTACTTGCCCGATGAACCTAGACCCTGTAACCACGTCTGCTTTGCCCTCAAGAACTGGTTGAATCAACTGCGGAATTTGATCAGCCTCGTGTTGTCCATCCCCGTCAAGCGTGACGAAGACCTCCGCACCTAGCTTTCTAGCTATTTTGAACATTGACTGTATCGCTGCTCCGTATCCTCTGTTCTCATCATGCCTCTTCACTGTGGCACCGAGCCTTTCAGCGATCTCTCCAGTATAGTCCGACGACCCATCGTCGCAGACCAAGACTACGTCCGCATGTTTCTGCGCTTCCAAAATGACCCTTGCAATAGCACGTTCTTCATTGTAGGCGGGAATGCCAGCAACAACCAAAGGCTTTTGGCCCAACGCTGAAATCTCTGCAAAGTCTGCGTTTGCTTCTCTCAAAGTGACCAAAAATGCATCACACCACATACTCAAAGACTGAAATCCGGTCTGCATCATAGATCGGTTTGAAGGTTTCAGGAACTGTGAACCCGTACCAACCTATGTCTCTGTTCCACCACACGAGCAGGAAACGCTTGCATCCAGCCTTCACACCTAGACCGATTGCAAGGTTGACGTCGTTCTTGAAGAAGACGATGGTGTGTTGCCCGTCTAGAGAGAATTTGGCCCAATAGAAGAGTGCGTCGTGAGCCAGAAGCCACGAATCCCCGTTCATCGTCGCGTCTATCCACCGAAAGGCCTCAACTACTCCGTCTACGTCGACCAACGGAACGGCGTTGCAGCGCATGGTTGAAGGCAGGTACACAACTGTGGTTGGCAGCGCGAATACTCCTCCGCTGTCGAGGAACATCGGTGAGGTCATGAAGACGAAGCCACTGACTACAGAAACCAGAGCCAGTCCCTTGGCAGCCCTCTTCCCGACTCTCAGGGATCCTAACCGTCCAAGCGGAAAGGCAGCCGGCATCGCTGAGTGCAGAATCTTGACGAAACCGTTGGCTGCATAGAGGGTTAATGGATACACGAGCATGAACATCCACCTGTTCCAGAAATCAAGGGCGAAGAAAGGAACGACCAGACACCCAAACGCTCCAACGCAAAGGATGGCTGTCCAAACGTCCAGGATCTTCTGCCTGAAGAACCCAACGAACACCAGAGGCAGGAGGGCTGCGTAAAGGAGTACTAACAGAGAGCCGACGGAAGCCGCCAAGTCAAAGTAGGTTGGGTAGTGTTGAAACGTGTCAGCCACGCTCAGATATTCTGTCATGAAGAAAAGAGGCCCCGAGTAATGTCCCTGTGTCTGAAACGCTACCAAAAGGTTCGGCTCTGCAGCCAAGTGGATTGGATAGAACCTCAAGAGAATACCAATGAGAAAAACTGCTGCAGCGGGCAAAGTAGCTGACAGAATCGCTGCAGCCTCTCGACCTTTTCCTCGCGAGAAGTGCGAAGTAACAACGCCTAGCACTGCTGCGAATAGCAGTACGGAGGCGTATTCGTGGCTGAAAACCGCCAAAACCGACAGAACGCTGAAAACAATCAGCTTTTTGAAGTCAGCCTTTTCTTCAAGAATCCAAGGGATCGTGAAGAGTACAACTGCCAATCCTAGCATGTTCCTGTAGAAATGCCAAGAAATCCCTAGAGCAGCGACTTGGAACGAAAAAAGTC
>Ga0209636_10005557_pt1 | contig 12869 bp, 9 predicted proteins | sample DeeMarSWOR152_54_FD_187464 | JGI IMG/M metagenome (GOLD analysis project Ga0209636, IMG submission 187464) | Marine sediment microbial communities from White Oak River estuary, North Carolina - WOR-1-52-54 (SPAdes) (version 2) | ecosystem: Environmental > Aquatic > Marine > Intertidal zone >...
GGGTATGAGAGAAGGAAGTATATAATCAAAGGCAGAGATGCGGTCCGAAGCCACCACAAGCAGCTTGTCTTCAACCTCATAGACATCACGGACTTTCCCTCTTTTGAATAAAGTCAATTCCGGGATTGATATTTCTGATAGCTCTGCCATCGCACGCTAAAGAATAAAAAAAATTCATTTAAAAAGCAACTAAAATGACATTCCGATGAAACTCAGCATTCTTCCGGCCTTCTCTCTGTCCCGCCGGTACGATGGGAGAGCCCCGTCACAGTGCGTGCAGGCGTCCGCGCAGTATATGTTCTCTTTTTCAATCCCAAGGCTCAGCAGCTGAGAAATGTTTTCCCCTTTTAAATCAAAAAGATATTTTTTTATTTTGGAGGGGTGGGCTCGAAAAAATTCGGATGAAAGCCCCTCCTGCCTGAAACTTTGAAGGACATCTTCTCCGACTTCATAGCATTCGCTCCCGATGCATGGTCCTAAAGCCACGAGAAGAGACGAAGCACGACATCCGTACCTATCGACCATGCCCTGGATTCCCTTTTGTATCACTCGCTTAGAAGTCCCCCTCCATCCGCAATGGATGGCGGCAATGACTTTCCGAGGTTCGTCAACAACCAAGACAGGAAGGCAGTCGGCTGTTTTGATGACGAGAAGGAACTCAGGGATGTCTGTGATCATGACATCTCCTCTTAACTTCTTCTCAGGAATCCTGTCTATGAATCGAATGATAGTGGAATGGATCTGGTTGAGGAAAAGGAGTCTGAAACCTGCCCACTCGGGTCTTTTCTTGAAATCCGCATCCTTCCATTCTCCTGTTCCAAAACCATGGACAATGTGCGGAATTTGTTCCAATCGGGGAATGGTGAGAAAATCACTGCGTCTTGCGCTCTGCATCATTAACTTGAATTTATATCCATTGTCTCCTTCAAAGTCAACGATTGGCGTCGAATGTTGATATGCGACCCCTTTTTCACGTATGGTATAATACTTAACCTTATTTCTTTTATGTGCTTAAATTACTGAAGTTTTTAATGTCTGACCCCAATGCATTCAGAGAGATTTGAGGCCGCTTATCTGAAAACATATCGAGATGGCCTGTTCCCGGAAATAATCGAAAACGCTTTCCGCTTACTCGAAGCTTGCACTCTTTGCCCACGCCACTGCGGTGCGAACCGCCTTCAAGGAGAAACAGGCTTCTGCGGCGCTGGGCTCAATCCTGAAGTCTCTTCCGCATCCCCTCATTTCGGAGAAGAAGATCCTCTTGTCGGTGTCCACGGATCGGGCACAATTTTTCTCACACACTGCAATCTTAAATGTGTATTTTGCCAGAATTTTTCTATTAGCCATCTTGGAGAAGGAAGAGAGATTTCTTTCGAAAAGCTGGGCATGACGATGGTTGAGCTTCAAAGGCTGGGATGCCACAATATCAATTTTGTCACCCCGACTCATTATGTCCCGCAAATCCTGAAAGCCCTCCCCTTCGCCGTAGAGAAAGGGCTTTCCGTTCCCCTTGTTTACAACACAGGGGGGTATGATTCTCTCGAGGCTCTGAAACTCCTGGATGGAGTCTTCGATATTTACATGCCTGACTTTAAATACAAAGACAGCCACGCGGCTCAGGAATACTCTCAGGTCCCTGATTACTTTTCTGTGGCCAAGTCCGCCATAGAAGAAATGCACCGACAGGTGGGAGACCTTCTCTTGGATGAAAAAGGAATAGCCTTAAAAGGTCTATTAGTCAGGCATCTTGTCCTTCCTCAGGGACTGGCAGGAACAAAAGAAGTGATGAGTTTCCTGGCAAAAGAAATCTCAAAAAACACCTATGTGAACATCATGGACCAGTATCATCCATGCGGGAGAATAGCTCCCGGCTCTCCGCTCAACCGAAGCATCACCCAGGAAGAGTATGACCAAGCTGTCGAGTGGGCAAAGGAAGAAGGGATCACTCGCCTGGATAAGCGTGTGAAATTCCGTTTGATCTGGCAGCTCTGATTGGGATCGCATCTCAACATTCGACATTTCCATCCATTTGATCTTTTCTATCTAATTGGGCTTCAGAGAAAGATTCATGGATTAATCCTTGCGTAAAGAAATGTCGAATGTTGAGATGCGGCTCCTCTTATTCCCGAAACAAGAAGGATCTTCCCCACAGAATAATGCCGATGGACGAGAGAAAAATGAATGCGGAAAAAAGAGCAAAAGACGGGCGAATTCCGATTGACTGGTAAATCCAGCCAAAGAGAAGAGGCCCAAGAGCGAAACCTAAATCAACGGAAGAAGCAAAAAGGCTCAGGACTTTCCCTCTTTCCCTGGATGTGACTCCCTTAACGATCAAAGCCGAGAGATGAGGATAAAGTATCCCGATTCCTACTCCATAGATCACTCCGGAGACTCCCAGCAAAAAATTGCTGGAAGAGAGGGAAATCAGGACACCTCCTCCGGATATCAAACAAAATGCCGGGAGAAGTAGCTTCGGACTCCCCCAAAATCTAAGCTGACTCCCTCCGATGACTCGCACGAACACAGCACTCACTGCGAGAAAAGTGTAATAGTATCCAGCACGCACTGGAGACTCGCCGATGGCTAAAAGAGGAACAAAGGCCAGGCAGGAGCTCAGACCGATTTCGAAGACGATACTCAAGAGCAAAATCAAATCAATTTTCTTCTTTTTCAGAAGTTCAAGAAATCCCACACTCTTGGCTTCTGAGTCCTCAGAAAAGCCGGGAATGTCTAGCTTGATAAAAAAGGCATAGACAAAAGGAATGACGGATAAAAAAATCGCGCTGAGAAAAAAGGCAAAGAAGCCGAACCTGCGAATGATCTCTTCTCCCAAAAAGGGAAACACCAAGAGAGGAATCATGAAGCCGGTGGACACGATTCCTATGGCATAGACTCTTTCCTCTTCGGAGACTAAATTAATCACCATCAACAAAGCCGCCAGGACAAATACGGAAAAACCCAGACCATGAAAGATCCTTATGAAGACCACTAACCAGTTCAATTCCTGGATAAATAGGTAGAGGGATGTCACCGCAAGCATGAGGCCGAGACCAGCAATCATGACTCCCCTGGGATTGAACTTGCTCAAGAGCCAGCCGCCAAAAGGACGGGATAGGAATGCGGCGAAAGCGAAAAGCCCCATCAAGAAGCCGATCTGCCGCGGGCTTCCTCCCAGATGCTCGAAAAAGAGGGAGAGGAGAGTCAGTACGGTAATGGACGAATAGGATATTAGAATCAGGAGTTGAATCTTTAGGATTCCTGGAGCTAATTTTTTCTTTCTCATTTAAAGAAAAGAAAGGTAACAAATCTCTGCTTTGATTTCAATTCTTTTGCTCCATGAAAATGTGTGATTCGAAGAAGATGGGATAGATTCCTTGAGAATTTAAATGGGGCGGAAACAATCGGCAAAATCGGAAGGATTAAAAAAAAGAGAGGACTCGAAAGGAACCCAATCTACCGCCTATTATTCAGTCTTGGTGAGAATTTCATAGCTGAAATTTCTGTAATGCTTGATCACATCCAAGATCAAGCTTTCTTTGGGAAGCTTCAGGATCTCCGAAGGGAGAACATCCTTCATGAAGGGCTCCACTTTTTCCTCGACGAAGCTCTTTTTGGTTCTCCTCCCCCTTGTCCGCAGCTTTAACTTGAGTTCGATGGAATTCTTGGGGAGGGTGATGATGTAATGAAAATTATCTATTCTCGATTTGGGGAACTTTACCTCAAAGGCAATCCATTTCCGCTTTTTGATCCGGAACTTTGATTTAATCCCGTATTTTCTCAGCTCTTCCGACAGGCTCTCAAAGGAAGGCTCGGCAATAAACTCACAAAATTGATTGAAGTTTTCAGGAGTTTCACCTTTACACTCCTCGATGATTCTGAGGTCTTCTAAAAAATTGTTTAAGCTCTTTTTCCAGCCAGTATCTTCCATTTTATCTCTCAGGAAAACATAACTCCATCAATATATCATATTTCAACTCAAGTGTGAAAGTAGTCGAGGAATCGGAGTCAGAGTATGACATGGGACAATACAGCTTCTCGACTTTTCAATGTTGGTTTGATCGAGGCCAGAATATTGATTCAAGTTATGGGGAAAATATTCCCTTTTTATCTAAAATCAAAACCGTCTTCCTGATCGTGTTGCTAAATCGCCCTGCAGTCTTTTCCTCCCCAGGGAAGCCAGGAGTTTAGGGGATTTGGCTCTTCAACCCAGCCAGGCTCTTCTTCGCACCCTCTGCCTCAGCCATACCAGGAACAATGTCTTTCCAGAAGCTTAGGAAATTTATTCATAACGAAGGGTATTAACTGGGTTGGTGATGGCAGCCTTAATTGACTGATAGCTTATGGTCAGCAAGGAGATCACAAACGCCATGACAGAAGCTAATACAAAAATCCACCAGGCAATCCCCGCCCGATAAGCAAAATCCTGCAGCCAGCGGTGCATGACATAATACCCTATGGGCCAGGCTACCACATTGGCTATCAAGACCAGCATGGAAAAATCCTTGTTGAGGAGGAGAATGATACTTGAGACAGATGCTCCGAGCACCTTTCGGATACCTATCTCCTTTATCCGTCGCTCAGCTGTGTAGGAAGCCAGGCCGAACAGCCCCAGACAGGCAAGGACAATGGCAAGGATTGCCGCATAGGTAAAGATTTTGCCCTCCCTTTTATCCCCCTGATAAGCCTGATTCTCCAAAGATGTATCAATGAAAAAATAAAAGAAAATCAAGTGGGTCGGCAACGTCCGCCATTTGTTTTCAAGAAATGCCAAGGTCTCCTGGACGTTATCAGGACTGATCCGCAGCAAGATTTCACCATGTCTGGGCCAGTATCGATAAACAGTCGGTCTTATTTCTTCATGGAGTGAACCGTTGTGAAAATCCTTCACCACACCGATCACAGTAGCTGAGGCGGAATCCTGCTCTCTTCCTGCAAACCGGCTGCTTTTTATCTGTTTTCCCACCGGATATTCCCAGCCCAGACTTTTGACAGCGGTTTCATTAAGAATGATAGCCGAGGTTGTGTCTGATGCAATCTTTTTGGAAAAATCCCTCCCGGCGACAAATTCAATCTTGAAAAAATCAAAAAAATCTTCACCTACTTCGATTAAATTCAGCTCGACGGGTGAATCGTCGGAAACTCCCTCAGGAACACATTGAATCGGCCAGCCGTTATAGAAACCCGGAGCGCCGCTGGATACAATGACATCCAGGACATTAGGGTGTTGACTCAACTCGCTTTTGATCAACTCGGGCCGCTCAGTGAGCTTCGAATCCTTGAAAATAGGGATCTCGATGATGTTCTCCTTATCAAAACCCAGGTCTTTATTCTTCACATAGTTCAACTGATGAAAAACCACAAGAATTCCGATTATAAAGACCAACGACAGGGTGAACTGGAATACCACTAATGTCTTGCGCATAAGAGCTCCCAAAACACTCCCCTTTTTCATTTCCCCTTTCAGCACTTCCACCGGCCGGAAGGAGGACATGAATATGGCAGGGTAGACTCCAGCCAGGGTGCCGACAAGGATCGATAACAAGAACAATCCTGCATACAGAAACAGGTTTTGGGCAAAATTTAAGGCCAGGTGTTTGTTCATCAGGCCATTAAATGAAGGCAGGAGGAAAGCCACGAGACCTAGGCTTACAACCAAAGCTATAAAAGCCAGCAGGATGGATTCTCCCAAATACTGCCGGATAAGCTGCAGGCGACTGGCTCCGATGACTTTTCGCATCCCCACTTCTCTGAAACGCCGGGAGGAGCGGGCCGTCGAAAGATTCATGAAGTTTATGCATGCGATAAGCATGATGAGAAATGCTACCGCCGAGAGGAAATAGGAGGGTTTCAGATTGCTGTTTTTTTCTAATTCCAATGCGAGATCGGAATTGAGATGAATGGAGGTCAGAGGCTGAAGAGCATGCCGGCGACCGGAGGAAGGGCGGTCAGCATAAAGCTTGGTCGTATATTGCTGAATCTTGTCGGTTACAATTTCGGGATCGGCGTTTTTATCCAGAAGCAAATATGTGTTGCAGGTGCGTAGCCAGTTATCATTGCCCTTTGCCCGGACCCGGAGATGCTCGATCGGGACAAGAAAATCAAAGCGGAAGTGGGAATTATGCGGAACATTCTTCATGATTCCCGTCACCTGTAAGTCGTAATGCTCTTTCAGGGAGTATAAAGTGAGAATTTTTCCCATCGGGTCTTTTTCGCCAAAAACCGTTTCTGCCAGATCTTCTGAAATAACCACGTTGTTGGGATCTGCAAGGGCGTTGTCTTTATTGCCCCGGGAAAGAGGAAAAGTAAAAACCTCCAATATGCTGGGATCAGCAAAAATCGGGTTGGTCGTTATGCGTTTCTCATTATGCTCCACGACAAACCATCGATGGATCACAACCCTAACACAATTTTTTATTTCTGGATATTCCTGAACAAGACTAGGGCCCAAATTTCCTCTGGTTGTGGCATAGTTCAATTCCCTTCCTTCCATTTCCCAATGGCTTGTAATCCGGAAAATTTTGTTAGCATTTTCGTGGTAGCGGTCGTAGCTCAGCTCATCCTGGACAAAAAGCATGATCATAATGCAGCAGGCCATGCCCACAGCTAGACCAAAAACATTGATGAAAGAGTAAAAAGGATTCTTTTTGAGATTGCGGATTGCGGTCTTTAAATAGTTTTTAAGCATCTGCCCCCCCTTTTTGTTTCTTCATGTCTGAATTTTATCGAGCACCAACATACTCAACTGGATGCTCTTTGTAGTTTCTATCCCTTAGATTTATCTTAAATTACACAGAACTGTTTGTCAATTTTGACCACTTTTCTTTCAAAATACTCTCCCTCTCTCTATACAATTTTAGAATATAAATATTCCGTGTTCAATTCGAACTGCTCAAAATATCCTTTGAAGAGTTCATGGGAAAAATATGCCACAATAACCTTGACTCTCTCAGGCCTGCCGGAAAAGGCACCTACCTTTTGGATTCCCATCATCAATTCTATTTTGCTGAAATCAGCCCTCTTTTTCTTTTGACCAAAAATTGTGCGGTGAACCAGAAGTGTAATTAGTTCAAACTCTTAAAAAACAAATTTCCTACATTTCAACAAAGATTTTCACATAATTGGTGGAAAAAGAAGGGGGGATATACTCTAAATCTGCTTATTGTTTTTTCAATCCAGGGAAGCCAGGGATTTTGGGGATTTGGATTTCAGTCGTCTCATATCATAAAAAGCAGAACTCTATCTCTCTCTTATTTTAAAAGTTCGAGTGGTTTGAGATTTTTCTTGAGTTGTCATTTCTTCGGCAATAATTACCACAGAGTATTTGCCAACCTCCAATTCTGGCAGCTGAAACTCAATGAGAAGCATGTCTATCCCTTCCCTCTTCTCTGCAGCATGAATAGAAGATTTTAATAACGGGATTTTTTTATCGGATGAGCGATCAATGAGATGAGCATAAATTTCAATTTCACTTTCCGGAACATCTACGATTGAAAGCCTCAATACAGCCAGCAATTTCTCTATTCCCCGGTCTGCTTCCTCCACAAGAGGAGAAAAGTTACCGGAAAGAAAAGGGTAGACATCATTGAGCGAGAGGGATCCCTTCTCAGTCCCTTTTTCCTGATCATGTGATAATTTTAAGTACAACGCCTTTTTCTCAGTGATAAGCAGTAGAGGGGGAAAGAGCGTTATTCCCGAATCAGATGCCTCAGGAATAAAAACCGATGAAGAGGCCACGGCTCCTTTCCCTGTTTTGATATCCCTAAAGACTAACCGACATTCATAGTTGCCGGGCAAAAGAGATGAAATCGAATAAACATAGATTTTCTCCTGAGGGAGCGTGTAAAAATTAACTTCGCCTGTATGAGAATCAACAATGTTGTTTTCTTCATCAAAGATAAGAGCTAATACTTCGCTTTCTCCTTTTATGACTTCTTTTATTTTGTCCATGGCTATCTCAGAAAGCATCACAAGATTGGATTCTTTTGTTCTTGAACAATGTAGAGCGAGCAAAGAAAATTTTAAGGCTTCCTGGAAGTAAGGTTTCTCGCTAAACGCTAAATCCATGAGGTGGAGTTGTTTCTCGAATTCAGAGAATTCTGAGAAAGGCTTGGCATTAAAATAACCTCCTTGTGCATAGATTTCACATCCCTTTCGCTTGACTTTGACTTTTATCTCGTGATACTTGCCGTCCCATTTCTCATCGATATAGTAACCTAAAACATAATAGTTACCTGTCACATTCTGAATAATTTTAGCGATTTTTTCGTAATAGTTCACATCGGGAAAATATCTTCCTCCAGAAAGGCCTGATATCATTTTTAAAGCATGGTCACCTCTCGAAGACATTCCCTTTTCTAATAAGGCTCTAGCCCCTTCTGTATTCACGCTATACACAGGAATATTGGAGGCAGCCAATTCTTTACTCATGTCCTCAACTGCAACACGAACTCCTGGATCTGTTTTTTCTTCAGGTGCACTCTCATCATATAACAAATCCCTAGAAATCCCTGCTGAGAAGAAAATAATGTTTTTGAATCCAGGCATATACCGAAGAGCTTTGGCAAGGTCTTTAATTTCTGCGGCAAATTGGCGGATTCTCATTTTCATCCAATCTCTCTCTGCTCCACTTACTTCTGTTTTCCTTTGAAATCCTTTTATTCTCTTGATAGCTTCTCGTACTTTCTGATGGTCATTAGTTAAATACTCATTAAGAATTAAACCTCTATCCCTAGAATATGATAAAACACCGACTTCATCGGTAGGCTGAAGTTGAGTCTCAATAAAATGTAAGGCTGCCTTCTTTGACCTAACTATTCCTACAATATCGTTCTGAAATGAATCCAGTAGAAGGAAAAATTTTCGATTCATCCTGGAGGAGACATCCTCGGCCGGAGGAAGTTCGGTTTTGGCGATCTCTTCTTCGACCTTTTTTGCCGGCTGGATGAGAAGATGCTTCTCGAAATCTGTGATTGTCTGCAGCTTACCATTATCATAAAGGATGAACTCATCCTTAGTTAAATCCGTAACCGGATTCCCGTTTTTATCCGTTACATAAACCTGGACCAATTTCAAAGTAACTGTAACTTCGTACTGTAATTGTGTGTCAGACTTCTTTTGCTGGATTGGTTTTGGATTAACGAGAAGAGTAAAAAAGAGAATAAAGGCAATGAGAATGAGTTTTTTCATTGTTGGTTCCCTTTTATATTTCTCTTTAATTATAAATCTCGAAGACATATATGTAAAACTGACAAATCAGAGTTCTTTCCTTCTCAGGGAAGCCAAGGCTTTAGGGGATTTGGATTCCGGTTGGTATTAATTTATTTAACATCCTCTCAAAGCCTGACTTCAAACTTAGAATGTTCAAAGTCAAGCGCTGACCCCAAAATATTTATCCTTCTTTCGCAATCAACTCTGCAAACTTCCGGCCGAATTCCTCTCCCTTCTTGAGTTCTTCCTCTTTGGGGCATCCCCTGAATTCAAAAGTATCGACAAGGTCCCACTTCAGAGGCTCGATGATTTTTTCTAAGTTTCTTCGCGCGCCCCCACTCCAGCCGAAGCTTCCAAAATAGGCAGCTGTCTTGTTCTTGATGTGCTTATGGGCAGCTGTGTTCAAAACTTCTGCGACAGGCGGAAAGAGGGAAACCTCATAGGTAGGTGCACCTATCATAATCCCTCTCTTTGACCAGAGAGAGGGCAGGATGTAACTCACATGAGTGCGTGCAGCGTCGAAGATCTCAAGGGGAACGTCAGTCTGTGATATTCCCTGAGCCACTGCATTCATCATCATCTCCGTGTAACCGTACATGGACCCATAAAGTAGAGTTATGGCCGATTCAGTCTTGCCTGTGGCGTACTCGGCCCATTTCTTGTAGAGATCAACAATGAGGGATGGATTTTTCCTCCAGATCAAACCGTGAGACGGAGCAATGATATCCACAGGAAGATCAGCCAATTTCTCGATCGCACTCAATACCCTTGCACTAAAATTGGCCACAATATTGACGTAATACCGGAGGGCTTCCTTCTTGTAAAAGTCAAAGTTTTTGCATTCATCGCTAAAGATTGATCCCTGGATAGCGCCATACCCGCCAAAGCCATCACAAGAAAACAGAATCCGATGAGAGGTCTCGTATGTCATCATAGTCTCTGGCCAGTGGACAAAGGGAGTTGAAAAGAACTTCAAGGTTCTTTTTCCAAGAGAAAGCGTATCCCCATCGTTAACCACTCGGACATTCTCTTTAATGGAAAAGAAGCTCTCCAGCATTTCCTTGGTCTTCGCTGAACCGATGAAAGTGACCCGAGGAGCGATCCTTTTGATAGTCCTTATAAGGCCCGAATGATCGGGTTCCATGTGATTGATAACCACATATTCAATTTTAGAGATATCCGTGACTTCATCGATCTGGGCCAGGTATTCATCTCCTTTGAATGATTTCATCAGGTCGATGATTGCCTTTTTCTCGTCATTTATCAAATAGGAGTTGTAGGAAACTCCTTCCTTAGTGATCGGCCATATCCCCTCAAAAAGATCAGTGGTCCTGTCATTCACTCCTATCCAGTAGACATCAGGTTTTATTTTGACTGTGGGCATATCAGACACCTCCTCGACTCGTGAATAACTCACGTGCCCTGAATTATTCATAAAATCTGCCGACTCCCTATACATAAAGATCTCTGAAGGATGACTAATTATCCTATGTCGGCATCTTTTACCCTTCGGGCGAGCCGATCTCACTGCACCTGCTTTGTTGTGGCCCATTCGCGGTGGTAAACCACAGCTTCATGAACCACGCCTCGCATTTGCAGCAACCTCGACTCGTGAATAACTCACGTGCCCTGAATTATTCAAGTCAGTTGAATTGACTTATCATTTTAAGAAGGAAGCGGAAATTACGCAACCCCATTTAACTTTTTATTTAGTTGAGCCTGCCCCCTTTTTATGGTAAAAAATACGGATAAATATGAAAACTTCATACTGCCTGGATAAAGGAGACTGAAAAATGGAGAGCCAGGAAACAAGCGCAAGAGGAGTCTGGGGCTCTAAAGTCGCCTTCATATTCGCCGCAACGGGTTCAGCCATCGGTCTGGGCAACATCTGGCGTTTTCCCACCGTGGTCAGCCAAAACGGTGGGGCGGTTTTTGTTTTTGTTTATGTCCTGGCTGTGGCGTTCATAGGGTTCACCGTAATGCTGGCCGAGCTCACTCTCGGCCGCCACTCCCAAAAAAATCCTGTTGGCGCCATCGATTACATCAAGCCGGGTTCGCCATGGAAATTCATCGGCTATCTGGGCATCGTTACAGGTGTATGCCTACTCTCCTTCTATGCAGTTGTAGCAGGGTGGGCGGCTGGATACATCTTCAAAACCGCCACCGGAGCATTCAAGGGACAGCTCACAGCGGATATGGCGAATAAGATATTCACTGATTTCAGTTCTGATCCTCTCCAGGTCTTCATTTTCTTCGCCCTGATTATGGGATTGACAATCTTCATCATCTCCAAGGGAGTCAAGAAAGGAATCGAGAAATGGACAAAGATACTGATGCCCGCTCTTTTCCTCTTGATCGTGCTTCTGGCAGTAAGAGCCCTCACTCTTCCAGGAGCTGGAAAGGGCCTCTCCTTTTATCTCAACCCCGACTTCTCCAAGCTCAGCGGCAAGGTAATTCTGTTCGCTGTCGGGCAGGCTTTTTTCTCTCTCAGCCTGGGCATGGGCACCATGATCACTTACGGGAGCTACATTTCCAAATCGAGCAATCTCGTCTCCTCAGCTGGATGGGTTTCCTTTGCAGATACCTTCATTGCCCTACTTGCCGGGCTGATTATTTTCCCGACTCTCGTTTCCTTCGGACAACCTGTAGATGTCGGAGGAGAGGGCCTGGCATTCCAGATCTTTCCTCTCATACTTTCCCAGTTCCCTGGCGGATATATTTTTGGCATTCTCTTTTTCACGCTTCTCACCGTGGCTGCGTTGACTTCGACGATATCTCTCCTTGAGGTGCCTGTCGCTTATTTTGTCGATGAGAGGAGCTGGTCGAGAAAAAAAGCGGTCCTTGTGATCGGAATCCTCACCTTTATTCTCGGCATTCCATCGGCTCTCTCCATGGGAGGAATGGAGTTTTTCACAAAGCTTAAATTTTTGGGCTTTTTTGCTTTCGCCTTCGGCAATATATCTTTGGCTGTGGGCGCTTTTTTCATCTGCATCTTCGTCGGCTACATATGGGGGCGGAAAAAGGCGCTCAAGGAAATCGCCTCCGGAAACCCGCGTTTCAGACTTCGCTATATATGGGTTTTTTCACTGATGATTCTCACTCCGATAGTCATACTGTTCATTCTTTACTTTATTAAAACGTTCAGAGGATAAATAACGCCATGAAGAAAAAATTTTTCGTCATTTTCGGCTTGATTCTTTCACTGACTGGGCTCTCATTTTTAAACGCGACAGAAATCAAAGGCAAAGTCATTGATGCCGCAAAGGGTGAGCCATACACTCATGGCTCAGTGCTGCTCGAACCCCTGGGGACGGAAAACCGTCTCGAATCCAAAATCGATAAAGAAGGAAACTACGCCTTCCAGAACATCGAACTGGGAAGATACCTTCTCTGGGTGGATCTTTATAGCGCAACGCCTGAAGGAGGAGAGAGAAGAGAAATCGAGGTTAAGGAAGGAGATGAAACGCTCGAGTCCGACTTTAATATTTCTATCTCTTTTCTGGACAAAACCCTTGTGTTCACCAAAGAAACAAGCGATTTTATCTGGATGCCCTTGATGGTTGTCCTTCTCTTTTTAATCGGAATCACGCTCACCATTGTCACCCGGTTGATTCAGGTCAGACGCTTAATCCTTTCCTTGAAGATGGTCCTCCAGGGAGCGA
>Ga0209636_10005558_pt1 | contig 12869 bp, 12 predicted proteins | sample DeeMarSWOR152_54_FD_187464 | JGI IMG/M metagenome (GOLD analysis project Ga0209636, IMG submission 187464) | Marine sediment microbial communities from White Oak River estuary, North Carolina - WOR-1-52-54 (SPAdes) (version 2) | ecosystem: Environmental > Aquatic > Marine > Intertidal zone >...
TGTTAGATGACTATATTCGTGAGAGCAAAGAGCAGGGTCCGGAGTCCACAGGTAACTCTACTGAATCGGCCCTGCACGAGATCGTTGACATTGAGGAGCTAGAGATAAAGAGAGATGGATCGACAATGGATGTCACCTTCAGGATTGTAAACAGGCAGTCAAATGAGGAATCTGTAGAGGGATATATCTTCGTGCTTGCCAGTGAAAGAGATTCAGATCAATCTGAGGTCTGGGTCTATCCCAGCTCACCCCTCGAAGATGGATTGCCGGCAAACTACAGGAGCGGACATCGGTTCTTCATTCGGAATTTCATGTCGATCAGCAGTGAACTTAGGCTTGGTGAATGGATTGATGAACCGCTCATCCTGGAGATACTGGTATACGAGAGAGATGGTACATTGATCCTGAAGAGGGTTGTTGAGGTATGATCCAGTCGTTTCCTTCGACTTGCCCAGGGAATACCCGGGGTAGAAGAGAGAATTCTATTTTCTAAATAGTCCCTTTATAGGATTTAGTGTAAGAAAAACTGGTAGGCAATTGGAGGTTTTGGTGATGGAAGGAACAGAGACGGCAGCAGGCGGCATAATGTCACAAGCCATGATTGAGTTTCTTATCCTCAGCATCCCTACCCTGGGTAAATTAACGGCTAGGGAATTAAGGACTATTGAAAGATACATGAACCTCATAGAAGTGACTCCTGGGGAAATTGTCTTCAAAGAGGGGGAGAGGGGGGATTACGTCTGTTTTGTAGTGGATGGCTCGCTGGACGTGCTGAAAGAATCAGAGACCGGGAAGGGCGTTGTCATATCGACATTGCCAAAGGGGAGTTCAATTGGTGAGATGGCCATAATAGATGACCTCCCCCGCTCTGCAACTGTGAAAGCTCGAACCAAATCCACCTTGCTCACATTATCAAGAGACAATTTCGACTATATATTGGAGGAGCATTCAAGTATAGGCGTCAAAGTTCTCAAGAGTATTGCCGGCTTGCTGAGTATGAATCTACGTAAGACATCAAGTAAGCTTGCAGACTATATGTTACCGCTTGGTTAATTTGGATAAATGATATGAGGTCTGCTGATGGCTGAGACCTGGACAAATTACTGGTATCTTGCAAAAGACGGCAAGTTGATAAAGACAGAACGGCCTTCTCCACAAATATCGCTGCATACGTCTTACTGCTCGCATACCGAAGAAGGCCACAAGCTCTGTGCCACCTCCGATAAGGAGAGAGCGCTCAAAAGGCCGGGGATTATTAGAGAACTGCTCACCAATAGTCAGTAGTAACGGGGAAAATGAATTGCTGAAAAACTTGATGATAGGGAATTCGGATATACTGGATTCTTGAACCTGTACTCACTATATAGACTTTGATCAAAGCTATAAAAAAAGCCGATTTCTATTGACTAGAACATGTTTATGGTGCAAAATCAATTGCTAAACTGGGCCAATCAGGAACTTGTACCAATAACCCAGGGAGTATTCCCCTAATAGGGACACGAAAGAGAGGTGGAAAATGAAAAAGAGGTTTGTGAAATGCGTGGCATGGTACCTGGTTGCTGGGATGTTTGTAATAGGTATGGCACCCAGAGTGGACGCAGGGCTATCCTCTTCAGAGGCGATCGCTCTGCCGCAGGTTGACCGGACTTCTGACCTTCAATACATTCAAAAACTCCTCGAGACCAAGATGATACGAGAGAGGCTTGGGCAACTGGGTTTTTCGCAAGATGAAATTCAGGCAAAAATAAACCAGCTCAATGATCGACAGCTTCACCAGCTTGCGCTATCACTTGATGAAATCAGGGTTGGTGGTAATGGCTTCGCAGTTCTGATAGTGCTTCTTCTTGTAGGAATACTGGTTGGCGTTTGGCTTCATGTCACAGGGAGAAAGGTCGTCGTTGAGTAGCTGCTAAGAGATTGATGGGATTAATCCTGCGGCCTGTAGCATGCCTGTACATATTACCCCTAATCCTTTGTTCCTTCTTTTCATGCACTGGATACGTTAATCCTACCGAATCTAGTGCATCTCACATCATAGAAAATGTGCCATTCTATCCGCAGGAAGCATACCAGTGTGGGCCCTCCTCTCTTGCGGGCGTTTTGAATTTTTGGGGCGTAGTGGTCTCGCCTGAAGAGATTGCAGCAGATATATACAGCGAATCAGCAAAGGGAACGCTCGATGTGGATATGAGCTTCTATGCAGAGAGGAAAGGCCTCGGGGCTAGGCAGTATAAGGGCAGTATTGACGATATTAAGCGCAATGTTAATTTGGGCTACCCAGTGATAGTCCTGGTTGATTACGGTTTTTGGATTTATCAGCGGAACCATTTTATGGTTATCATTGGCTACAATGAAAACGGAGTAATAGCAAATTCAGGAAGAGAGCGCCTAAAGTTTATATCCCGTAGGTATTTCTTAAACACATGGCGAAGAACAAGATTTTGGACAATGCTGATAAGCCCCAAACCTCGAAAAAAAGGCCAGTAAGAAGCTACGTGGCATCTGCTCTCGCGTCGCTGTGCTTTTTCTCGCTGCTGTGTATGTATAGTTGTGCCTTTCCGAGAATTATTGTCCTTGAAGACCCGCTTACCCCTGAGGAACACCTAAATCTTGGAGTGGCCTACGAGAAAAAAGGTGAGTTCGACAGTGCCATAAAGGAATATAAATCGGCAGCTAAAAAGCTCACTGTTGCGTATCTCTATCTTGGCAATGCACATTTTCAGAAAAATCAACTGGATGAAGCGGAGAAATATTATAAAATGGCAATGAAAACCGAGGACCACAATGCGGATGCCTATAATAATCTTGCATGGCTCTATTATGTGAAAGGAGAGAATCTACATGCGGCGGAAAGCCTCGCCTTAAAGGCCCTGGAACTAAACCCCTCCAAAGAGGAGACCTACAGAGACACGTTGGACAAGATAAGAGAACTCAAAAAATCGGTCCCATGAGCCTCATTACCTGCGCTCTTTGCTAGAACGCCGATATTTCTCTACCATTGAGCCCCGAAGTAAAGGCCTCCTCGGACACAAATCCTATCGCTTGGGCGACGATAGGATAAAGCGAATCTCCAATTGATTGTAAGTAGTCCGTATCCCCTTCTCTCGTTATAAAAGGGCTCACTCATAAGCTTTGTAATACACTATATTTCCTCCTAAGAATCGATGAGAGCAGTCCTGGACATCATACACATCATTTTTGCTACCCGAACCATTGTTGGATATTGAACATATACCCAGCAAAATACTGGAGTTTCCGGAGTTTTATAGGGTCTATTTCCATAACCTGTTGATTATATATCAAACTCTATTTTTGATTAGCGAAAACCCTTGTCCTTTCGCTTCCCCTGCTTTCGAGGTGACCCTTTCGGGGCTCACAGGCGGGGAATACTTACCCCTTCCAGCCTCTAAAGGGCTGGCTTTCCCCTTCCTGCTCACCCTCGATGAGTACCCCACCTCTCCAGCAATTTACGCTCAAGGACAACGGTTTTCTCCAAAGATTAAGGAAACTCCAGAGCAAAATCGCATTGCCGCACGTCAAAGTTTTCCTTTTGATAACCGCTCACGTGGGTTGCTTCCTGACACTTTCCCCATTCTTTAAGAGTGGGGACATGGAGTCTACAACCTGAGAAAGATATCCCAATCGACTGACATCTAGAGAAATACACACCCACTACCTACCAGGTTCAGTAGGTACAAACATCTCTTGAGCAAATAGTCGCAAGTTTTTGGCCATTCTGCCGAATCTTTGCATAGATGCGGAAATCTTCGTGACAACGATGACTTATTGAGGTTATACTATTTATATGTAAAGTCATTGTGGCATAAGGCTTGCTGTACACCAGGTGTTGGCTGAAGGCTTCTTTGCTTAAAAGAACGGCAAATTGTACCCAGCAATCATGGGAGGAGACAAAGGTCCTGCTGAACCAGATCGAGGAACTCCGTGAAAAATGCGAAGGCTATAGGAGGGCAACGAATAAGGAGATCGATGTATTGAAAGTCGGGCACCGTGTGGAGGCGCTTCTTATCCCGAAAGGGGACTTTCTGCCAACCAGAATCTGCCATAGTCCCTATCAACTTGAATAAGAAAGCTCTGTTTCCACTGAGAGTATGAAAAACTTCCAGTCCTTCAGTGTTTCACCGGGGGCCAGACTACACCTAAAGGCGTCCAGCCCTATTGATCCCTCACACATTTTCAAACACCTTACCTGGGGCTTTTGTGCCTTTCTGCTGGTCTTTTTCTGCTTGAAGCCATCACAGGCTCAGGAAGAGCAGAAGACCTATGCCATATCTCTTGTTAAGACGGCGGAGATGGGGAAAGAGATCTATGAGGTTGATAACAGGAAGGTCCTGGCACAGGCCTATATCGTCAAGAAAGGGGATTGCTTATGGAAGATCTTAAGAGAAAAGGGCTTGTGGAGACAGGGCAATATATCGGAGCTTCTTTCAGTCATTAAGAAATTGAACGGATCTTTGCGTAACCTAGATCTGATCCACCCGGGCGAGAAGATCATTATTCCGCTTAAAATTACGCCACTTGCACCTAATCTTGCCCAGGAACGCTCCTCGTTGAAAAAGATGACCCTCCTTAACGGTCTAACGGATCTGAAGTTTGAAAATTATACTGTCATGCCTGGCGATAGTCTAAGCAAGGTTGTTAAGGCTCGGTACAACATGCCTCGCGAGTATTTTTACAATGAGTATCTCGACCTCGTTAGGGATTTGAATCCTTCCATCAAAGACTTAGACGCCATATACCCGGGCCAAATCATTAGACTCCCCATCTATTCCCCTGAGATTGCCAGAGGGCCCATTGGGCCAGTGATTCCTCCAAAACCTGAGGACAAGAGTGAAGATAAAATCGCAGACCAAAAACTAAACACCGTAGCTCATGATCTGTGCAAGATATTTTTGGAAATGGGAGAGGAGTGTGTTCAGTCAGGTGAGCATTTCATCCCCTTGAAATCAGGGGCGCAGATAAATCTCAAGGCCGCATCTTTTCCCATTATTGACCTCCAAAATGGTCAAACCGTGGTCGTGGACCTGGGGGGTGGTCTCCCTGAGAAAATGGGTAGCCTTATAGAGTCCTGCTGGCGAAACTATCGGGTTGTCCGCCTTGTGGAGAGAGATGATTTAGGGTCAGCCCTGGACAAAATTTTGCGTGTGTGCAATTACCCTAAGGTATTCAAGAGGGGTGAACCCTTTGAACTGCAAGGGGACATCGCTTTCAGGATCACGGCGGACTGGATTGTAAGTCTGTCGGAAACTCGATCGGATAAAAGACTCCGTGTTGTTGTCATTAACTTAACGGGCACTTCTACACTGGGTACGCCCCGGATTATCAGGGATTACCTGGAGGGTTTGGGTGTCAAGGTTATCGACTATCCCAAGGTAGATGAGGACTCGTCTGAAGGCGCTCATGAGATCGAGATATTGGAAAGGGGAACGGATTCCTTATCACTAATAGAAACGGCGTTTAACCTTATAGGCCAACCTTTTTCTCCCCAGGTGGAAATCCCGGTTTATCAAAGCCACAGGCCCGACTTTCAACTAACTGTCAAGGCGAGTTTCTTCCTCAAGATCAAGGGAAGAGACGCCATAGTTGACCTGGCAGGTCTGGAGCCTGAGATCATTTCTTTTCTGGAAGAACACCAGTGCTTATACCTTTCATTGGTGGCTGAGAAGGAGCCGTTGGACATGGTTGCAAAAACTCTCAAGTTCCTTGATATTCAATTTGATCCTGGTCCTCATTCCTTCATGGCCACCACGAGAAATGATTGGAGAAATATCAAATTAACCCTACCTGGGATCATCTTTTCAGATTCTCGCCGAAAGCCGATTCTTGCCACCTCACTGAACCTGCCAGGTGAAATCGCAGCATTCTTATCACAGAAAGGCTATAAAATTTGGCTTTGTCCCCCCTATCTCTCACAGGGGCCTGACCCCTCGGACAAAGAGGAGAAGTGACCGTATATTCTATATTCCGAGTACAACTGGTAAGGGTTTTGTCCGCATGTTAGTCCTTAAGAGGCCTCGTAAGGCCTTGATCAGGTGCGGATTGTCGTAAAGGACAAAGTTTCATCTCTCAGTCCTAGGTCTTTTCTTCTCCCCCACATTTCGTGCTTTGCGGAGCGGTTCGGAGTGCAACCAACCAATTGAGCCGATAAGTTCTTCCTGTCGATCGTGCATCGGCACTTCAATGAGAGCCGGGCGATCCGCAGCAAGCGCGTCTTGCAAGATCGACTTGAAATTTGACAAATCGTCGACTCTCACCGCGTACGCCCCAAAGGACTTGGCAAACTGCACCAAATCCGGGTTGACCAGATCCGTATCAATGGTACGTCCCTCACAGTACTTCTGCTGCGATCCCTTCACTGAACTCAAGGCAGCATCATTTACAACGACCGTCACAACGTTGATGCCGTACATCATCGCTGTCGCCATCTCTGAGGCCCCCATCATAAATCCACCATCCCCGCTCAGGCACACAACTGGCTTATCCGGATGGGCGATCTTTGCACCGAGCGCTGCGGGAAACGCGTAACCCAACGCAACGCCAGTGCACGGATAGAGGAAGGTTCCCGGTCCGTAAACGGGAAACTCAGCGAATGAAGCGTAGCCGGTTGCGTGGACATCGACGGAGAGGATGCCATCCGCCGGGAGCACCTCGCGGATTTCAGGCAACAGCGGCACTCTTGGTTGCATGGCAAACCTCTCTCGGAGGCGATCAAGTGAAGGCTTCCATATCCCCTTGCCCTCATCGACCTCCTCACGTAATGCCTGCAACGTCATTTTCAGATCACCAACGAGGCCACTGTCGCAAGGATATTCACGACCTATTTCCGAGGCATCCTCATCGATCTGAAGTAGTGGCCGTGGGAGTTTAAGGGTCCAATTCCTCGTATCGAGCGACGTGAAACGGGTACCAATTGCGAGCGTACAATCAGCGAGCTCCATCGCTTGACGTGCCAGAAAACCATTGCTGTCCCGCAGTGCCAGCGGGTGGTCCTCCCGCAGTGCACCTTTGGCACATCGTGTCACGACAACGGGGGCATTGAGTTTCTCTGCGACCTGGCGCAATGCCTCATAGGCATCAGAGTGAATAACAGCCGAACCAACAAATAGAATAGGCATCTGCGACCGGTTCAGTGTTTCGGCCATGGATCGAACATCGGCGGCATTCGGTGGGACGCGTGCTGGTCGACGAACACGAGGCGGAATAGCGACATCTGAGGCCCCCGTGATAACATCCGCTGGGAATTCCAGCATGGCGGGCCCCGGGCGACCCGTTTTCATGGCACGGAATGCATCTTCAACGACAGTGGGTATTTGCTCGACTGCTCGTACAATTGCGCAATACTTGGTAATGGACCCGAAGAAACTCATCTGATCTAAGCCGTGGAACATCTTGCTCGGGTCTTTGGTGTAATATTTCGAATCACTCTGTCCGGTAATGAGTAGCACTGGCACGCAATCTGTGAATGCCTCTAGGATTCCGGTTGACGCGTTGCTCGCACCTGGTCCTGGAACTGTCAGTGCGACCCCCACCTCTCCACTAGATCGGGCGTAACCGTCTGCCATCTGCGTGGCAGCGTACTCATGACGTACAAGATAATGATCGATGACACCCGCCCCGCAACGGAGGAGCGAGTCATAGATCTGTATGTTCTGGGTCCCAGGCATGCCAAAAATGCAGCGTACCCCTTGCGCCTTCAAACACTCTATTAGAATATCTCCACCTCTCATAGCGAGTCTACTCCTCAAAATAAGTAACGAGCTGGTGTATACCACAAACCAATGAGACGAAGCGCTTATATCACATTTCCATAGCGGATTCATATTTTTTAGGTGCAGGTCGAGCCGACACCTTTCTAGTACCCCGGTGATGAAGTTCCTTACGGTAGTTTCGGCTTTGATTTCGAGCTGTATTCCGTAATAAAATCGAACTTTGGTATTATCAGTCCAGTTTAGTCATTTCTGTTAGCTCTAGTTTCTTAATGCTTCCCTCGAGGTCACCTCACGATCGAGCGGCTTTTGCGCTAGGGAGGATGTGTGAATAAAATCTGATTTACGTTTCTATAAGTTATGAAGGGAGTTTCTTATCCTCGGTTGTGTATAGTGGCGCGCCTCGAGATCTTTTACTCACACAGGCACGTAAATGTTTCCCTCTAGGTGAAAGCGGTGGTAGACTGTCATTTCCAGTTCCGCTCGGATCTCGGCGACGCCATCAAGGAAATCAAGGATCTTGCGGTGGGCTTCTGGGCTCACGAAGGTACGCTCATTCTTGATCCCGCTGTCCGCCAGGGACCATTGACTGTAGTCTGCGCAATAGCCGCTGTTGAACTGGACCACAGAACTCTCGATGCCGCAGATATGAAGGGGTAGAGTAATAGGGTGAACTGAATAGGGGCAGACGCAGAAAATGGCAGAGCTGAACCTTGCCTTTTCCAGGCTGGGGACAAAGATGTCGTGGAGGACGTCCAAGGCTGAGGTCATGATATGCATGTTCGCTCCGGCCAATAGGGCTTTGGTAGCGATCGGTCTAATGTCGCACCCATGGCAGACGAAAGGGATTTCTTTTGGTTTAGATATGTCCAGTTCGGCCATATACTGACAGTAGTGATTGAATCGTCCTGCTGCGCATCCATTGTGAGAGCCTAAGTCTCTGACGGCTTTCTGGCAGAAGCTCACGGCTACCAGGAAAGTCCCCTCTGCCTCGGCGGCCCTGTGCTGAAAGTCCTTCTTAACTTTTGGGAAGAGGTGAGTGGTGTCGCTTTCCTTGCTATCACGTTTGACCACACGCCGGTAGGAGAGAAGACCAGCGAGGGTGCGAAGCGGATGCCGGAGAACTACCTCTTGAAGGAAGGCAATGGCGTATTGATGGGGCAGACTTCTGAAGGAGAAGTCCCAGGCCCTGAGGCCGAGAAAGGCCTTTTCGTCCAGTTTGCGAAGCAGATCATCGTAAGGGGCCATTGGCTATTCCTTACAACAGCGCCTTCATGCGCTCCAGGGTAGAATTATGTTAACACCAACGAGACCAAAGGGCAATGGCAGGGCTTGAGGCAATAAAGACCCGTGCACAGAGAGGGGAAGGAGCCAGTTGGTTTACGGATTGCATTCCTGGCGATGAGTACTTGTGGACTAGCGGATTTGTCAGCGAGCGCCTCAGCGAGCCTGTGTCTCCTCTGGGATGGTCATTGGTTCGAGAGTTATTAGAGGAATTGGCCTTTCGAGATCCACTTCGTTATATGGGCTATTCCCAGGCCGACAGCTTACCAGTCACCAAATTGTATCGTGGCCACCCGTTTGTTAATGGCACAGTCTTTGGGATTCTCTATAAGCCCTTTCCCGAATTTCTCCTGCCGGAGGACGCCTATCGTTATTTCCCCGGCGGGGACACAAATCTGAGGAAACGGGCCAGCTATCCCCCCTCAGTCTTCGCGCCGCGTTTCCTGTTCTCAATACTACGAGCCTTCCTTCGTGATCCGCAAAGCTGGTCGCCCTGGCACAATTACCGACAGTGGGCTCGGTTTATTACCGAGCATCAGACGCAGATGGCGGCCATTGCCGAGAGCATTGAAGGTCTGAGAAAGGCTACCAGTGGGGTAAGCATGGCAGAAATCTGGGCGGTCTTCAAACAGGCCCAGGCACTGAACAAGGGATTGTTGGCTCTGCACCGCTGGAGTTTGACCCATGCCGACCTCCTCTACAGTCTGTTACGCAAGTTGATGGCAGTCTGGCTGAGCGAGGGGAAAGGGACAGAGCTCTCTGCGAAGCTGGTACTAGGTCTGCCCAACAAATCCCTGGAACTGGACCGGGAGTTACAGAAGCTAGCCGAGGTGTCATCAGGTGAACTCTCCGAAGCGTCCCTGGCGGCCTTTTTGGCCCACTATGGGCATCGCTCCTTCAGCCTGGACATCTACCGACCCAATTTCTCGGCTGACCCCACCCAGGTAAGAGAGCTAATCGAAGGCCTGAGAGAGGGCAAATCCGAGTTAGTTGCCGAGGATGGGGCGAGGAAGCGGGATAATGCTTGTAAGCAGGTCAGAGAGGCGCTGGCAAGAGGATCTTACCTGAGTCCGATCAGGTGGTCAGTTAGCAGAATGAAGATGGCGTTCTTCAACCACCTCCTGATTTTGGTGAAACGTTACATGCCTCTCAGGGAGGATCAACGCTTCTATTGGCAGAAGGGCCTGGCTGCCATTCGCGAGCTCTTCTTAATGATAGGAGATAGGCTTGTAGCCGATGGGCTGCTGAAGGATCGTGAGGAGGTATTCTTCGCTGCAAAAGACGAGTTTGAGGACTATGTGAGGGAAAGAAAGGCCTTCCCTGCTCATCTAGTTCAAAGCAGACAGAGGGAGTTCAGGCAGCTCCAGGAGGAACACAGGCTCGCTCCTTATCTGGCCTATCCTGCCTTTTTGGTCGGTAACCGCCCGCTCAAGGTTTCACACGGTAAGGAACAGCTCCTGGTAGGGCGGCCTATTAGCCCAGGCGTTAAGATAGGCCCGGTTAGGGTAGTAGACGATCCAGCTCAGTTCAGCAAGGTCCGGGCTGGAGACATCATGGTGACCAAAACTACCGATCCGGGTTGGACACCAATCTTTGGCAAGCTCGGAGGCCTAATCATGGAGACCGGGGGGCAGCTATCCCACGGTGCGGTTGCGGCCAGGGAGTACGGCTTGCCGGCAATTGCCGGCATTGCCGGGGCCACTCAGCGCCTCCATGACGGCCAGGTGGTGCTGCTGGATGGATCGTCAGGGAGGGCCGAAGTCATCGGTTGAAGAGGATCGCACAGGGCTTTCAGTTTTTTCTGGTTAGATCGGATTACGGGATCTTGACCCAAGGTACTTACGAGCTTTACAACAAGTTCCAAGAAAGATAGGCAGGTAGGTGTTTATCTCAGTCGCAATTCGTTAATCTTGCGCTGGGGTTGGAATCACATATTTCAGTTAGCAACAGACGCACACCACGCCGCGGTGCGCGTTATATCAGGAAGAATCTTCCGCTCCTTAGATGAGCCGTTTCATCCAGGCATAAAATATATGCATCGGCGGTGGCTAAGATAACGCAAAATGCGGCAGATTCTTAGGAGAAATAAGTAAAATCAGCCTTCAAAGCGCAAAACAAGGGTGAAAATCATGGCTTTGGGGTTCATCGGCAATCTCAGCAGTATTGTGCAATGAAAGCTGGCTCAATGAAACCACAATAGATGTATATCCCGGCGTTCGATCGGCGAACTACAGCTTGTCAGCGTCAGTGGCCTGATCTTTCTTCCCTTGCCGCCGGTCCAATTTTTCCTTGGCCTTTTTCTTGCGTTTAAGCTCTTTCTGAAACTTGGTGAAGCTATGTTTACTGCGCTTTGCCATGATCCTCCTATCTCCAACCTTTGTGCCCGATGCAGTCTCTTAACCATACCTCCAAATGGAAACGATGCCCCGCCGATCGCAGTGAGGTCTTATGTTAGGGCGCTGCTTAATAGAAGCGCCGCCCGCCACCTTGTCTTCCTCCACCTCGATGGCCTTCTGAACGTGGTCGAGCCTCATTCACATTAAGCGTTCGTCCCTTCAACTCCTTGCCGTTCAGGTCGTTTATTGCGGACTGGGCTTCAGCCTTAGCAGGCATCTCCACAAAACCGAATCCTTTTGATTGGCCACTGTACTTGTCCTTAATAATTCTGACGGATTCCACCTGTCCGAAGGCTTCAAAAGCCTGTTGCAGATCCTCTTCGGTGACCTCGTAGGACAGATTACCTACATAGATATTCATTCTGATCTCCTTCTAATTACAGAAAATTTTGTAGGTTAAATTTACTGATTTGATCTCCTGATCATAATGCTAAGAGCACTCCATCATAAATCCATGGAATGCCCTTTTTTCGGCTCAAAACCGTTGTTAAACTACGGTGACATTTACTGCGGCGGGGCCTTTTTGCCCTTGCTCTATGTCAAAGCTAACCCGGTCGCCTTCTCTGAGAGACTTGAAGCCGGTTGCATTGATTGCTGAATGATGAACAAATACATCAGAACCGTCTTCTTGCTCAATGAAGCCGTAGCCCTTGCGGTCATCAAACCACTTCACGCTTCCATTAGCCATAGCGACAACCTCCTTTCAAATAGATTTTCATGGTTCCAGACTTCAGGTTGCCACTTGTAACACATGGATCTTTCCCTCAGAACGAAACCGGCCCGCCAACAAGGGCGGGCCTTATTGAATAATTCCATTATAATCTCTTTGTAACTAAAATCAAGTTAAATCTTGAATTGATCGTAAGGCGCTTTCCCAATGCGACCTGACCGGCAAAAATTGGTCCAGATTTTGTGAGGGATTTTGGCGTAAGCCTGGGCTAGCTTACGGAAGTAGCATGAACCACGACTGTGCGAATGCGATCTTAAGAATGGGATCCAAACCGACGATCGGGGCTCAGAGTGGTCCAGGGTAAATACACAATATGTTGGATTTCGGGTCTAGTAAAGAACAGTATAGGCTTCTCGGCATATACTTAAATTTGACAAGTTTAACGATTACATACAGTAGTTGAAACATCAATATCAAACTGCACCCTGGTAGCGAAGAAATCTCCGTGGAAAATCCATACTTCAAGATGAACTGGGCAGGGTCGATTGGATCATGATTGTTCCAGATTTGAAACGCTAATCGACAAGAGGCGGAGCCTGACACCAGGTGACCTCATAGAAGATATGAACAACCTTTGCTCACAGGAATTTTCCCGATGATTGTTCCCCCACACCTCTCGTTGTTTGGATAAGCTATTCGGAGGGCTCGAAAAGAGCTCCCTCCTTCTCTTTTCTGAGGATGATGGCGTCCTTCCTTTTTGACACCGTAAACCTATCTCCTTCCTTAAAACCAAAG
>Ga0209636_10005562_pt1 | contig 12866 bp, 8 predicted proteins | sample DeeMarSWOR152_54_FD_187464 | JGI IMG/M metagenome (GOLD analysis project Ga0209636, IMG submission 187464) | Marine sediment microbial communities from White Oak River estuary, North Carolina - WOR-1-52-54 (SPAdes) (version 2) | ecosystem: Environmental > Aquatic > Marine > Intertidal zone >...
TGCACAGGATCAGTTTACTGAGAAAGAATTTGATCTGGTGGTATTATCAGTAGGTATTTCTCCAAATGATGCAGGTGATCTGGAAAAAAATGAATTTGGATTTCCCATCAGTGAGAATGTCTGCGGATTCTTCTCCCATCCCGCTGATATTACTGAATCTGTCCAGGAAGCGTTAGCTAGTGTTCCTCACATTTCAGGGAGTGTACAAAATGAGAGTGAATTACCTGAAGCTGGTGTGCAGATTTTTCTGTGTAATTGCGGGAGAAATGATTTTCAATTACTTGCTGAGAAACTAAGGAATGAGGGGTATCCCATTTATGTTGCAGATTACTTATGTACTGAAAAAGGTAGTAAAGAATTTTTGAAAACTGTAAAAAGAGAAAAAGTGGTCATAGCTGGATGTTATCTCCATGAACAGTTATTCAAGAGATTAATGCAGGAAAAAGGATTCACTCCTTATATAGAAGTAGTCAATACACGACGGGCTACTGAATCACAACGATACGAAAAAATGGTGAGAATGGCAGTCACCAAGCTGGAGCATTTGGATACGTCTAAAATACAGTGTGTAACAGTAGAAGTTGCACCGTCTGTAGCTGTCATTGGTGGAGGGGTTGCTGGATTGACTGCAGCTTTAGAACTTGCTGATACGTACCAGGTATTTTTAATAGAGAAAAGTGTTCAACTGGGGGGAAGAGCTTCCCGCATTCAGTTCTCCCCAGGGTACAACCCTGAAGAAATTACGGAGAATTTGAGAAAGAAAGTAACAGCCCATTCTGGCATCACTGTTTTTACAGAAACTGAAGTCACAGCGGTTAGAGGACAGTGTGGAAATTTTCTTTTGAAAACAAATAGAAATGACATCGCCTGCGGAGCCATTATTGTGGCTGTAGGTGCAAATGAGTACAGCCATCCGTATAACCACCCAAAAATTGTTACCCAAACAGAATTAGAGGAGATGATAGTATCTGGAGACATTCCACAATTAATTGTAATGATTCAGTGTGTGGGATCTAGGAATGATGAATATCCCTGGTGTTCTGCAGTCTGCTGTTCAAAAGCTGTTTTTAACAGTCTGAAAATTCTAGAAAAATCTCTAAAATCTCAAGTGGTAATCCTGTACAGGGATATGCGTACGTATGGGTTCACCGATGCATTGTACCGAAAAGCCCGTGAAAAAGGGGTTCTCTTTCTGCAAAATGATGAACTACCTGAAATTGAGGTGAATGATGATGCTGTTTCTGTGATCTACACAGATCCCATTCTGCATGCCAGAATTACGATTAAACCTGATCTGGTGGTGCTGAGCACGGGAATTGTTCCTCACCACGAAAATTACAGTCTTGGAGAAAAATTGGGCATCATGCTGGATCATAACGGATTTTTCAGAGAATTACACCCTAAATTCTATCCTGTAGATTCCACCCGGGAAGGAATCTTTCTGTGCGGTACATGCCATTCTCCTCAGAATGTGAAAGAGACGGTAATACAGGCGAAAGCAGCAGCTTCCCGAGTGAGAACGGTTCTCTGTCAACCAATCAAGTCTACTGATAAAATCAGTGTCAACCAACCTGCATGCACAGGATGCGCTGCCTGCGTAGCTGTATGCCCCTTTGGTGCCATTTCTCTGGTGGTAAGAAATGGGAATCCTACTGCGAGTATTGATATGAGTATGTGCAGAGATTGCGGGTTATGTGTGGGCTGCTGTCCAGTAGGTGCATTGGATCAAATCATGCTTTCTGATGAACAGCTTCTGAAAATGGTGGAGGTTCTATACCTATGAGCAAAATTGTGGCCTTTGTCTGTAAGTGGTGCGCTCGAACAGGAGTAGAATTAGCAGAATACGAACAATCTGAGTATCCTGAAGATTTTACCGTTATATATGTGAACTGCACAGGAAGAATTGACGTGCAGCTGATTTTAAAGACATTAGAAAAGGTAGATGGGGTATTAATTTGCGGATGCCATCTAGGAGATGATCATTACCTGAATGGAAATTACAAGACATTAAAAAAGGTATTGCTAACCAAGAAATTGCTGGAACAGATGGGTATTAATCCAAAGAGGCTTCGTTTGGAATGGATTTCTTCTACAGAAGCGCAGAAATTTACAAGGATAACAAGAGAAATGAAAAGAGAAATTGACGCATTAAGAAATGAGTAACGTTTTAAAATTTTTCGAAGAAAGTTCATTTTCTTGTTTTCATCTTTTGGATTCCGGAATGGTGCATCCCATCTACAGAGTGGTCTATTGAATGCAGAGCAGTTACAAAGGTTTAAATAGTTGCTGGGCAAACCTATTCCATGGGTATGGTCAGCGTCCTCTTTGATCTCAGTGGAACCCTGATATGGCCAGAACCTTCAGGAGAAACCCTCTTCTGCGAAGCGTGTCAATTGGTGGGGTTCCAGGTGTCCCCCGGCGACCTGTTGAAAGTGGCAGCAGATGTGGACAAAGAAATTGATATTCCTCTTCCTATAATGAGATCTCAAGAAGCAGATTTTTTTGCCTATGGGAATATGATAACGTTACAGAAATTACAACATAAAGCCACCATATCCCACGGGTGGTTCATCTACCACTATATTAAAGACCGGATTCATTTTCACAAATTCTATGATGTGGATCGTGTCCTCTCCTTTCTAAAGAGAGGGGGACTTGTTCTGGGTTTGGTGTCCAACAGTGTGCCCTCCACGCGAGAGCGACTAACAGCTTTGAGGTTGGACCACTATTTTGATACAGTAGTGCTCTCTGGTGAAGTGGGATATGAAAAACCTGATCCCCGCATTTTTGAAATAGCATTACAGAACCTTTCTTTGAACCCTGAAGAATCTGTTTACGTGGGAGACAGTTACCATATTGATGTGGAAGGTGCCCATGGGGCAGGGATTACGCCAGTACTTTTAGATAGGGCAGGTAAGCATCGTGATGTAGATTGTATTAGAGTGAAGAACTTGATGGAATTTCAGGAATTAATGCGCATATTCAAATAAATATCCCAGGTGATAGTAATGTTAATGGTAATGGTTCCACTCCCACTGGGAAATGTGGGTAGTATACTCGAAGATTTCCTTTTTTTTCAGGGTAATAAATGCTCTAACCAGGTGGGTGCCCAGAATCTCTTTTACCACGTCATCTTTCTCCAGTATGTCCACTGCCTGTCCCAGAGTGGCAGGGAGAGTGTCTCCTGTTTCGGATTCAAATACATCTTCTGCACTTTCTTCAGGCGGCTCAATTTTTTTCTGTATGCCGTCCATTCCAGCTCCTATAATGACTGCAAGAGCCAAGTAAGGGTTGCAGGAAGGATCAGGAGCACGATACTCTATCCTGGTTTTTCCTCCACCAGGAATCCTTATTAATGTGGAGCGATTTCCTCTTCCCCAGGTAATATGGACCGGTGCTTCGAAGTTGGGAACCAGCCGCTTGTAGGAATTGATAGTGGGATTACAGATGGCGGTAATTCCTCTGGCATGAGCCAGGACCCCGCCCACAAAATAACGCGCGCATTCAGAAAAGGATTCAAAAAGGTTTTCTCCATCTTTCTCCGCCAGCACATGGAAGTGCATTCCGCTCCCTGCTTCATCCTCTAGTGGTTTGGGCATGAAATTTGCAGTCACCTGGTGTTCTTCTGCTGCCTGCGTGAGAACTTCTTTCAAAAGAATGATCGTATCACAGGCCTTCAAAGCAGGAGCTATCACTGGTTCTATTTCGTATTGACCCGGTCCATTTTCGTGATGGATCCTTTCTACCGCTACATCAATAGTAGCCACTGCGTCTTCTACAATGCGCAACCCAGGAGCATACTCCATGTACCCTTTGGTATCCATAGGTGTTTTCCCTGCGAAAAGAAAAAATTCCAGTTCAGGTTTTGCGTAAAAGGTATTTTTCATGGTTTTTAATCCCTGGTCTAAAACTTTCTTGAGAATGCCTCGAGGGTCTCCTCCAAAAGCGGTGCCATTGTTGTACTGCACATCGCAGAAGATAATCACCTCATCTTTGAGGAAAACTGCACGTTCTACATCAGGTTTCGCAATTAAATCACTATTATCCACAGTGGTGTACCCTGGAATAGAAGAACCATCAATACCAATTCCCTCAACTGCTTCTTCAAAATAATTTTGAGGAATGAGCATGAACTTTTGATGTCCATTGATATCTGAAACCATGAACTTTATGCGGGTAATCCCTCTTTGCTTCATTTCATTCAAAAGCTGGTTCATAGTCTCCCATTGGAATCTACCATAAAAAGGTTTCCATTCCAGTATGGTATCAAATATTGGCTATACAGTAGAGAAAGAAAGGTTAATGGCGTATCATTTTTCGAGCTGTCACAATGGCCAGAAGGAAGATCAGAAAGATGCCCACGAATGTTTCCACTACAGTCACAATTCTGCTTATAGATGCAGCTGGCTCCATGGCGGTCTGTCCTACAGGGACGAAAGTGACCGCACTGTAGTAAAGACAGTCCACGAAATCTTTCGGCAGCTGCCAGGTTACTTGCATGGAAAGAAGGCCGTAGTCGATCAGTCTCGTTCCCTGAGACAGGGGCTCTGTAGCAATCACCACCCCATGAAACAGATAAAAGACTGCACATACTACAATGGTGGATAAGGAAACCAGCACCACTCGCTGCGGTTTTTCACCATACCCGCACAGCCATTTGTACAGCTCCATTTTCAGCCGATTCAGCCGTGTTTCCTGAGCTCTTCGGGCTTCCATCTCCCTGTAGTAGAATTCGCCTGCTGCCGTGTAATCTCCTTTTTGTGATAATGCATTCTTCACACTTCTGTAGCTCCGCTCTAGAAGCTGGCTGGACATCTGGTCTTCTCCACTATTTTTTTCAAACCTGCTTCCTTCAAAATTCATCTCTCCCTGAAACTGGGTGTCTAGAAAAGAGACGTTCTTGGCGAAGACAGCCATCTGGAAATCCACTGCCTTTTCAAAGATTGCTTTCCAGAAACTGGTATCGCCCAAAAATTGGGCCCTGACAAAATCAGTCATTTCACAAAACCGGGATTCTTCAAACCGTGCCCACTTGTGAAAAGTGGAATTTAGAAAATGAGCATCTCCAGAAAAGGTTGTGCCCATGAATTCTGCTTCTTCAGAAAAAGAAGCGCGGGAAAATCCAGCCCGATCAAAGAAGGTGGCTTCTGAAAAGTACGCTCCACCAGAAAAAGAGACCCTGGCAAAATGAGCACCGCCAGAAAAGGTGGTTCCCGAAAAGTATGCCCCCCCAAAGAAGGTGGCACCTCCAAAATAAGCTCCGCCAGAAAAAGAAGAACCTACAAAATTGCCTCCTCCAAAAAAGGTAGCCCCTGCAAAGTAGGCTCCGCCAGAAAAGGAAGTATTCAAGAAATTGGCTCTGTCAAAAAAGGTGGTGCCTGCAAAATTGACTCTCCCCGAAAAGGTGCAGTTGGAGAAATTGGTACTGCTGGAAAAAATTGCTTCTTCAAAATCCACATCTTGGGCAAAAATATGATCAGCAAAATCCACACTCTTGGGAAAATAGTACCCTCTGAAGTCGTAATCTTCTCTTTTCAGTTTTCGGGCCAGTTTTCTCTTGAACATGGTGAGGGTTTTTTCCTGTGATGGATCATGGAAGATACAAAAGCCTTCAGTTGATCCCTGCCACACAGGTTCATGGCAGATTCGGGTTCCATCCCAGGACTTGTACTGGCACTGGGTTCGAGCCATGGTTGTTTATGTAGATACTCCTTTTTAACCTTTGTGCATTGGCAGCATGAAAAATACGCCTGAATCAGCAGGTTACATACAATCAGCAGAATTTGAAGGTGATCTCTGTGGAACACAGTCATATTTTCTCCTCTACCAGAACCTGTGCCCCTTTCAAAAAAGAAAAGGAAGAAGATCGGGGGGTGAAGCACAGCTACATTTTTGTGAGAGAGGTCTTCTTTTTTCACTTGCCTGCACATTATTTAACAATTTTCAGTGACTGTTTGGTCAATTTTAGGGATTTTGATGCTGTCTTTAAATCTCAGAATAACACAGTAACTTAGATTTCATCTTCCAATTCCTTTTTGAGTATGTCAACCAGTTCATTTCTATTCTCTTCTGTTACAGTGACTACCTTAACATCTTTTCTTCTCTTGATTTTATCAGCAAATGGATGAGGCCGTTCCATAATGGTGGCAATCACCTTCCCCGTATCCAGTGATTCGATCACTTTTTGCTTGAATTTCTCAGAAAAGAGCTCCATTTTTCCAATTTCATCAATGACAATAAGATCCCCTTTCAAATCCAGGCTGGGCGCGCAGACTTCTTCAATATCTTTGAGATTAACCTTGTATTTTGAAACCTGGAAAGGACTCTCCACTGCTACATGAGCTAAGATACCTTTGTTACCATCGAGGGTTTCTATGGCAAATCCCACCCTTTTTCTGTTTTTCCTGATCTCTTTGGTGAAGAATCCACTTGCGTTTTGATAATTCTGGATGATTTTTTGGATTACAGTGGTCTTTCCTACACCTGGCCTTCCAGTTATTAGAATGTTCATAAAAGGAGGTAGAAAAGTGTGCTCTTAACCTTTTGCTTTCTTCAATTGTGGGTGCTGTTATAACAAAATCTGAAACCGAATAGAGAAGAGCTACACGATGCTCTTCTGTTCGCCTGAGAAGGCAGTCCAACCTCCTTGCCTGAACACTCCTCATTTCTCTGAAATATTGACACTGAGATTCACTCATTATCAGATGTTGGAAAAACGTTTTTAAGCATTGAACGAAAGGGGAAGACAGGTGATGTATTGAAAGAGTTCCCCTGCTTGCAGTTCCTGAAAGAGATGAAACAGCGTATTGATGGGCAGCTGTTGCAGATGCTTGAAACAGATGATCCATACCTGGAGGAATTCTTGTATGGGATAGCTCAGGAATTCATAGAGAGAGGAGGAAAGCGGTTTCGCCCTGCGTTATGCTTGCTCTCCTGCGAGCTGGTGGGTGGCAGTCCTGATCAATTTATTGATATTTCCTGCACCTTTGAACTCTTCCAGAGTTTCGCCCTCCTCCATGATGATATTATGGATGACAGCTTAATCAGACGGGGAAAACCTGCTGTTCACAGAATCCACGGAGTCCCTCTGGCTCTGAATACAGGAGACCTCCTCTTTGCCAAAGCCTTTGAAATTGTATCTGGAAGAGAAGATATTGATCCTGAAGTTCGGGTACAGATTTTGGAGTTGCTGTCTGAAATGTCTGTGCGCACTGTAGAAGGACAGGCACAGGAAATCGGATGGATTGAAAAGAGAATATGGGATTTGGCAATAGAAGATTACTTAAAGATCGTGGAATTGAAAACTGCATACTATTCAGCGGTTGTCCCTTTGAAAGTAGGTGTCTTACTGGGGGGAGGATCGCCATCAGATCTTGAAGCCCTAGAAGGATTTGGAAAAAACTTTGCTTTTGGATTCCAAATTACTGATGATCTGTTAAATATTACCCTTCCTGAAAATTCTGCAGAACGTTCACCAGATATTGCAGAGAAAAAAGTGGGATACGGCAAAGAAATTGGGGGCGATATTGTAGAGGGAAAGAGAACTTTAATGGTAGTTCATTTTTTGAAGAATGCTCCTCAGAAAGAGAGAGAAAGAATGAAAGATATCTTGGAGAAAAAGAGCAACAGCCCAGAAGAAGTAGAAGAAGCTGTATCTCTTTTACACGCGTACAATAGTATTGAATTTGCCCGGAAGGAAGCAGTACAGTATGCTGAGAAAGCCAAAACCTTTCTGGCCCCTTATCCGCAATCAAGAGCAAAAGACGTATTGGTTGATCTAGCTGATTTTTCAGTATACCGAATGTACTAGGAGTATTACATTGTTCTACCAGGCACGTTTATCTGCAGAGTTTCAGACAGCAGCGAACTATTCACTTTCTTTCTATCACATTGCGCAGGGTCTTACTCAGTTCTTCAACACTGTAGGGCTTTGCAACCACCCCTTTGAATCCATGGATTCTGTAATCAGCCATGATAGGATCATTGGAATACCCGCTGGATACGATTGCTTTTGCCTCAGGATCAATCTCCAACAAACTGGCAATCGTTTCCCTGCCCCCCATTCCACCAGGAATGGTCAAGTCCATAATAACAACATCAAAAGGAGTCCCCGCTTTCTGTGCGTTTTTATATTGGGTTATGGCTTCTGCACCATCTTTGACCACTTCCACATCGTATCCCAAGCCCTGTAATGCCTCTCCAGCTGCCTCCCGGATAATCTCTTCATCATCCATGAGCAGCACTCTCCCTCTTCCTACAAGCAGCTCACTCACTTCTTCTTGTTTCGGTTCTACAATAATTTCAGACGCAGGCAACCACACAGTGAAGGTAGTTCCTACTCCCACTTCAGATTCCACATCAATGTGGCCTGTGTGTTGTTTGATAATAGAATAGGTGGTGGCTAACCCCAGCCCACTTCCCTCCTGTTTGGTGGTAAAGTAGGGATCAAATATCTTTGATAAGTATTTTGCTGGTATACCCACTCCCTGATCTTTTATAGTTATTCTAACGTATTTCCCTGGAGGGAGAGGCACATTTTGCTGAAGGTGAACAGCCACATTTTCTGCCTGCACCTGGATGATTCCTCCCTCCGGCATAGACTGGTCTGCATTGATGACCAAATTGTTGATTACCTGGCTGATTTGTCCTTCATCAATTTCTACAGGCCACAAATCTGCAGATATATGAAAATGGCACCTCACATTGGACCCCCGCAGGGCGAACCTGGTGGACTCTTCAATCAGATCCGCAATGGGCACTGTCCTCTTAATGGGTGCTCCACCTTTAGAAAAGGTCAGTAACTGCTGGGTCAAATCCTTCGCCTGCAGCGATGCTTTCTCAATTCTGGTCAATTTCTCCGTAACTTCAGATTCTCGAGTGTACACTTTGGCCAGGTTCACATTACCCAAAATAGCAGTCAAAATATTGTTGAAATCGTGAGCAATACCGCCAGCTAGAATGCCAATAGATTCCAGTTTCTGGGCTTTCAACATTTCTTCTTCCATTTTCCTGCTTTCTGTAATATCCCGGAATACCAGAACAACTCCAATAACTCTGCTGTTTTGGTCCCGGATAGGAGCACCACTGTCTGCTATAATTCTCTCTGTACCATCTTTGGCAATCAACACTGTGTTGTTGCCCAATCCAGCCACAGTCCCCAGGGATATCACTTTTTCCACAGGGCTCTCACAGGGAGCCCGGGTGTTCTCATCGATAATACGAAAGACAGCATCCAAGGGGTTGCCTACTGCTTCTTCCTGGGTGAAGCCAGTCAGCCGTTCAGCAGCTTTGTTGATTAGTGTAACCTTCCCCTTAATATCAGTGGTAATGACCCCATCCCCAATACTACGCAAGGTGACACTCAGCCGTTCTTTTTCCGCGGCCAGTGATTCTTCCACCAGTTTTCGTTCAAAAATCTCCTTTTTGAGCTGTTTATTGGCCTTTTTCAGTTCAGTGGTACGCTCTTCCACCAGTTCTTCCAGGTGGTGTCTGTATGTTCTCAGTTCTTCTTCTGCTTGTTTGCGTTCAGCAATATCTCGAGTAATGATCTGTATACCCACCACCTTTCCATCCTTGAATACGGCCTGGCCGCCAGATTCAACAGGGATCAGGGTACCATCTTTCTTTCTTATGACAGACTCAAAGTAGGGAATGGGCTTGCCAGTAATTGCTTCTTTTAGCATATTCAAAATTTTTGGCACGTATCTTAAAGGGGTGATCTCCCTCACGTTCATGCCCAAACCTTCTTCCCTGGTGTAGCCAGTCAATTCTTCAGTGTATTTATTGGCAAACTGAACATTTCCTTTCAGATCGATAATGACGATGGAATCTCTGGAATTTTCAACCAGACTTCTGTACCGTTCTTCAGATTCTTTGAGTGCTTCTTCCATCTTCTTGCGCTCAGTAATATCTTCCATTATACCATCGAAGTACAGCAGTGTGCCATCTGCATCACGCACTGTGGTGGCTGTATCAGATACAATAATGGAGGTTCCATCTTTCCCCTTCAAGTGAAGTTCCTCATTTTTGACAAAGCCTTGAGCTGAAGCCTTTTCGCTGAACTGCACTCTGTCTTTTGGGCTGCAGTAGATGTCTTTGACTTCCAGGTTCATGATTTCTTCCTTTTCTTTGTAGCCCAGCATCTTCACAAACGCGGGATTCACATCAATGAACTTCCCCTTTTTGCCTGGTGTGGATCTGTACACCCCCACATTCAGGTTTTCCACCAGCGTTCTGTACTTCTCCTCTGACTGTTTCAGTTTCTCCTCAGTTTTCTTGCGTTCAGTAATGTCTCGCACAATGATCTGCACTCCAGTTGTCTTCCCCTCCTTTTTCATGAAGCTGACATGGGCCTCCCCTGTTCTGAACATTCCATCTTTGTGCATCCATACAGCTTCAAAAGGTTTGGGAATCTTCCCCTGTATCAATGAATTGAGTACTTGGAAGTACTTGGGAATATCCCGAGCCTGTATGGTGGGAAGCTTGGTGAAGTGCTTTCCAATAATATCTGATTCAGAAAAGCCTGTCATATTCAGAAAGGCAGTATTACAGGAAGTGACTGTTCCCTTCAAGTCTGCGGTCAAAATGCCAAAAGGAGCCATCTCCACAATGTTTCTGTACCGTTCTTCAGATTCCCGTACCTGTTCAGTTGCCTGTTTGCTTTCAGTAATGTCTTCAATTGTCCCTTCGAAGTACAGAATTGCACCAGGATCATCGCGAACAGCTTTTGCATTTTCTCGAAAGAACACAGTGGTACCATCTTTCCTTTTCCAGGAAGATTCCAGCCCAATAATTTGTCCTTCAGCTTCCAACTGTTTTTTAAAGTCTGATCGGGGGTATCCTGCCTCATATCCTTCCTCTTCCAGGTCTCGTTTGGCCAGTTCTTCAAAGGATGAATACCCCAGCATGCGCACCAGTGCAGGGTTGGCCATGAGGATGCGGCCATCAGGAGTAGTGCGATAAATCCCTAGGGGAGCATTCTCAAAGAGGTCTCTGTACTGTTTTTCACTTTTGTGGAGGGCTTCTTCTGCCTTTTTTCTTTCCGTAATATCCTGTATAATCAGGAGATCAGCAGGGGCCCCCTGGTAGAGAGTTGTTCCCACAATGAACTCAACATGAATGTGTCCCTGTTTGCAGGTTAATAGTGCTTCATATGCTGTCATCTTCTTGTCATCTGGCTCTGTACCCAGGACTTTGGGAACCTGGTGATGAATGTAGTCAGTGTATGGAGTATCCACCAGCTCCCGGGTAGTGTACCCAGTTACTTCTGTTAACCAGGGATTGACGTATTTGAATACACCATCTTGCACAATGGCAATGCCGCTGGCTGCCTGTTCCACTACATTGCGATATTTTTCTTCTGATTCTCGTAAAGCTTGTTCTGCTTTCTTTCGTTTTGTTATGTCCCGAACAATGCTCTGTATGTATACCACGTTCCCCGAATCGTCTCTTATGCCAGAAACAGAAATCTCCACAGGAATGATTTTCCCCTCCTTTGTCCTGAACTGTTTTTCATAAATGGGCAAATCCTCTCCTTGAAGCAACTTTTTCAGTCTTTCCTCAGAGTCTGAAATTGCTGAAGACACCACAACATCTCGAAAGGAGAGTCCCTTAAATTCTTCTACTGTATATCCTAGAAGTTCTGAAGCTTTCTCATTGGCCTCTACGTGAATTCCTTGTGCATTCAGGATAAAGGTGGCATCGTGAGCTCCCTCAAAAAGCTTTTGATATTTTTTCCGAGAATAGGAAAGTCTTTTTCTCATTTTTTCCATTTCTTCTAAAGTATGGTCAAGTTTCTTTTTCAGCTGTATACTGTGTTGCTGAAAGAATTGTCCTTCTTCAAGCATGTATTGAGATTTTCTTGGAGTCTGTAAAACAGTTCCAATTCTTGAGAGAATTTCTTGAGGGTTGGCTGTTGTTAAGAATAGATCAGCTCCCAAGTCGAGAGCAAATGATTCATTTCCCTCCAAAACTGTGTCAGTAAACAAAATGAAGGGAATCTCTTTCCATACATGGTTACGCTTCACCAATCGGCACAGCTGAAACCCGTCCATTTCAGGCATAAATACAGCACATATAATGCCATCAATAGGTTCATTTCGCAAAACATCGAGGGCTTCTTCTCCATGTTGAGCAGATGTTATATGATATTCTCCCTTCTGCAGTACAGCTTCCAGTTGGCTGCGTTTCTGCAAGTTACTATCTACCACAAGCAGGTTCATCCTTCATCACCACGCCATCTTTTGAAAAAGGTATCCAGCACAGGTACTCACAGGCGGTTACAAAAGCAGCTGCTGGAATCCGGCATATTCTCCACGCCTGATCATTGACGTTCTCATCTTCCATCTCGCATACCTCTTCCATCAGCAGGAGTTTACATCCTCATGAGCAGATGCCGGCCAAGAGCCAGACAGTTACAAAGCTATCCAAGGATGTGGGTATCACTCAGTTAACAGATAAACACTTACTCATTATTAAGGTTTTTCCTTTATCAACACGAAGAAAAGGACCCAGCTGTTTGTTACAGGACCAGCAATTATTATGGTGGTAGTACCAGTAACCTACAGAGCATTTGGGTTCAATTTTCTACTACCCCTTTATGCTGTTGCAGGGGGGAGCTCACCTTCGACTCTGTTCCCATCTATAGGGTGGGGAAAGTTGCATACTTAGCCCTTGTGTTGCTGCAGTTATTCTTTGTCATAGGTTACTGAATATCTAATTACTCACTGCGCGTCTCAGGATTACTGACTGGGATAAGAGTACCAACACAGATCATATCGAGATTAAAGAAATTTTGAGTATTCTAGATTATTGATAAGTAAAACTTATATAATTGGATTTCCAAAAATTATAAGAGACAACAAGAG
>Ga0209636_10005563_pt1 | contig 12865 bp, 10 predicted proteins | sample DeeMarSWOR152_54_FD_187464 | JGI IMG/M metagenome (GOLD analysis project Ga0209636, IMG submission 187464) | Marine sediment microbial communities from White Oak River estuary, North Carolina - WOR-1-52-54 (SPAdes) (version 2) | ecosystem: Environmental > Aquatic > Marine > Intertidal zone >...
TAGATCACCTCCATTCCGGCATCCTTTAGTCCCCTGGCAACGATCTTGGCCCCCTTGTCGTGCCCGTCCAAACCGGGCTTCGCGATTAAAACCCTGATAGGTCTTCTCGATGACATCAGCCGCCCCCTCAAAACACGCTTATCTGGGTCGCCTCCCCATAGATCTCCTTGAGATGTCCCACGATTTCACCCACCGTGGCGTATGCTCTGACCGCATCGAGGATGGAGGGCATGAGGTTCTTCCTTTCGACCGCGGCTTTCTTGAGCGCATCCAGTGCCCCCTCCACCTTCTTATTATCCCGCTCGTCCTTAATCCGATTGAGCCGGCCGATCTGTCTTGTGCGCGTTTCGGAGTCCACCTCAAACACCTCCAGTTCGCGCTCTTCCTCGTCAATCTGAAACCGATTCACCCCCACCTTGATCAGCTCGCCGGACTCGAACTCCTTCTCGACCTGGTAGGCCTGATCCGAAAGCTGTTTTTGAATCGTCCCGTCTTCCACACAGCGGAGGATGCCGCCGAGGGATTCGATTCGCTCCATCTCCGCTGCAATCTCCTTTTCAAAGAAATCGGTAAGGGACTCCACATAGTATGAGCCCGCAAGGGGATCAACAACATCGGGTATGCCGATCTCGTATGCGATAATCTGTTGAATCCGCAGGGAAGTCCGAATGGCCTCATCCGTGGGGATGGCATAGGCCTCGTCAAAGCAGGGAAGATTCATGGATTGGGACCCGGCAAGGGCTGCGGCCAAGGCGTAGAAGGCGATTCGTGCTATGTTGTTCAGCGGCTGCTGTTCCGTCATGCCACCGCCCATCCCCCCGGTGGAGAACTTCAGTCGCAACGCTTTGTCGCTCCCGCTGTGAAAGCGCTCCTTCAAGATCCTTGCCCACAACCGCCGGGCAGCCCTCAGTTTGGCAATTTCCTGCAAAAAGTTGAACTGAACACCACCGGCGATGAGGTGAAAGGAGAGAAGCGGTGCGATATCATCGATGTCGTAGCCCCGGTCGAGGACCTCCTGGAGGTAGGCAATCCCCGTCAAGAAGGGATAGGCAACGCCCTGAACTGGGGTGGCCCCGCATTCGCAGATATGGGTCCCGGAGACGCTCACCGAATTGAAGCTGGGAATGTGCTTAATACAGTACTCGATGGTGTCCCCGATTAATCGAATGGAAGGCCCTGGAGGAAAGATATACGTTCCCCGGGCGATGTACTCCTTTATGATATCGTTCTGAATCGTTCCCCGCAGCCTGCTGGAATCAACCCCCTGCTTTTCGGCGGTGGCTACATACATGGCCAGAATTATGCTCGCCGTGGAGTTAATCGTGAATGAGGTACTGATCTTGTCCAAGGGAATGCCGTCGAACATCTCCTCCATGTCCCTCAGGGTGTCGATGGCAACCCCCAGCTTGCCAACATCTTCCTTCGCCAGCGGGTCATCCGAATCGAGCCCCAGTTGCGTCGGCAGGTCGAGGGCAAGGCTGAGTCCCGTCTGTCCCTGGTCCAGCAGGAACTTGAATCGGGTGTTGGTATTCTCGGAGGTCGAAAACCCCGCGTATTGGCGCATCGTCCAAAGCTTCCCCCGATACATGGTTGGGTAGATCCCGCGGGTGAAAGGATACTGACCCGGGTCGCCAAGGGATGTCTCATAGTCAAACCGAGGAAGGTCCTCCGGCCTGTAGAACAGCTTAACGTTCACGCCGGTGTTGGTTTCCTTGAGGCCTTCATCCGACGCTAAATTTTTGCTTTTTTTCTCCGATCTCTTTCCTTCTTCGGCCATCTTCATACTCCCCAAAAAGCTTGACCACGAAAGCTTTAAACGCTAAATGACCTTCTGTTCCCGTAATTCCACTACCTCCTCCGGTGAATACCGGAGCAATTCCCTCAAGATCTGTTCAGTATGTTCCCCCAACCGCGGGGGGGCTTTGAATACCTCCTGTTCGATTTCACACATCTTGATGGGATTGCCCAGGATCTTCAATTGCTTGCCCTTGCCGTAATCGACCTCAACGACCATGTTGCGGCTCAGTATCTGTGGATCCGCGAGCGCCCTGTCGATCCTATTGATGGGGCCGATGGGAACCCTCTTGTCCAAGAGCTCCAACCATTGCTCCCCGGTCTTGGTCAAGAACAGTCTCTCCAAGATATCGTACAGCTCGTCCTTGTTCTTCAACCGATTTTCCCTGGAATTGAACTTTGGATCTTCGGCCAAATCCAGCTTTCCGACGGCATTGCAGAATTCAACGAAAATCGATTGCATGTTAAAATCAATCACAATATCGAAGCTCTTCGTCTTGAAAGCCCTGATCGGATGAATCGAAGTATGTCCGGATCCCACGGGTTGGGCAATTTCATTCCCAACGAAATAGTATTGGGCACGGTAGGTGAGCAGTGAGATTTGACAGTCCAACAGGCTGATGTCAATCTTCTGACCTCGCCCGGTTTGCTCCCTCTGGTAGAGGGCAGCCAATATGCCGTTGGCAGCGAAGAGCCCCCCCGCCAAATCGCCCATGGGTGCCCCCATCCTGACGGGCATTCGCCCTGGTTCCCCGGTGTAGCTCATGATGCCTCCTCGGGCTTGAATGATAAGGTCAAAGGCGGGGCGGTCGTTGAAAGGGCCTGTTTGACCATATCCGGAAATGGAGCAGCAGATAACCTTCGGGTTTACCTCCTTGAGAACATCGTAATCCACCCCCAGCTTCTTGACGACTCCTGGCCTGAAATTGTCAACCACCACATCCGACTTTTTTGCCAGCTCGTAGAAAATTTCCTTGCCTTTCGGGCTTTTCAAATCGAGGGTCATGCTCTTCTTGTTGCGATTCATGGCGATAAAATACGCGCTTTCACCCTCGAAATAGTGAGGAGGAACTCCCCGCGCGCCCTCGCCCACACCTGGTCGCTCGACCTTGATTACCTCCGCCCCCAAGTCCCCCAAGATCAGGGTACAGTAAGGCCCAGCCATGATGAGCGAAAGATCGAGTATCCTTGTGTCGGAGAGAGGTAAACCCATTTGGATCCCCCTTTCGATGTACAGTACGACTATACGACTATCTCAATTTTGTCAAGGGAAACGCGGGAATTTTTCAGGCTCGCGATGGTACTTTTCAAATCTCCCTGTCCTGCAAGCCACTCTTCTCGGCCCGTTTCCATCCTTACCCGGGAAAGGAGACTACCCGCCGGCCAGAAAGGGATAAATCCAGATCGTGTCGTTCGCCTTTAATGGTATCCTATTTCTCTTTCCACATACGTCATTGATAGTGAGCACCTTTTCCCTTGCCCCTGGATTGACCACAAGCATTACTTCTCTTTCCGGGATGCCGAGTAGTTTGAGCAGATCTCTCGGCTTCGAATTCTCCGGAAGGTCAAGGACAAACTCCTCCAAAGAACCCTTGTCGCAATACCGCGCCAGATACCCAAATACTCTCACGCTAACGAGCATTTCTATGACTCAGACTCCTGGAATTTTTGCCTGTTCCGTTTCGATAAGATGGAAAAACCCTCCCTCTCGAGAGCCTGGGGCTTTGCATAAAAAGGTCTCCGTTGAACGAAGAGAATCGCTTCCGAAGGACATATGGAAACACATGCTGGCTCTCCCCCACACAGTTCACATTTCAACGGTCTCCTGTCCTGTCCGTCATAGAACATCGCCCCAAAGGGGCACGCATCAACGCATTTGCCGCAATTAATACACGTTTTGTAGTCGATTATAATGGTTTTCATGGTATCCCTTGATCGCAAAATGGCATCGACAGGGCATGCCTCCAAACAGGGGGCGTCTGCACACTGCCTGCATGTCAATGGGATATTGTACGGTAACCCGTACCTTCCCTCTACGAACGCGATCATAGTGATCCGGGATCTACTCGGGTTCATCTCACCCTCATTTACCAATGAACATGCGAGCTCGCAGCTCTTGCATCCAATACACTTTTCGGGGAAGATTCTCAGCTGTTTCGGCATGATCGACCTCAATCTCCAAGAACGGATACCGTAAATCCCAAATCCAGTTCCTCCAGTGTCTTCCGGGTGGGCATTCCGTCGTCGCCCCAGCCCATTGTCCGATAGTAGGCATTCCGTACTTCCTCAAAGGTGGGGGCCATGCTCTTGCCCTTCCCGGGGCCGTCAATCGGGGGCTGCCCCAACCGTGGAGAAAAACAGTCATCCTCTTTGGTCATTCCCTCCCGCCGGTTAAACATGCGCAGCAGGTTCACCACCCTCCTCCCCACCTCGAGAGCATCTTCCACAGCATAATCCGCCCCGGTGAGGCAATTCAGCGTTTTTACCGCTGTCTTCAGGGAACAGCTCTGGAAGTAACAGTACATCAGACACTCCTGAAACTGCCGCAACGAGGCAGTCTTCGCCTCAACCTCACCGAGATATTCGTCCGGCTCGGTAGTAGGCCTCTCAATGCCCAAATCAGCAGAACCCCTCGCGGTCATGTCGATTCCCTCCTGACTTCCCATATTGGATACCACCTGATTGAACAGGGTTCCCCATCGAACCCGAGGGTCATGAATATGAGGGGCATTGCCCTTCTTTACATATACCGCCATATTCGGGAACTCCGCACCGAGCTTTTGCGCAACCCTCATAACCCCATCCGCCAAGACATCTCCGAAACCGTCCCTGCGACTTATCCTCCTTAGGAGATCCGCGGCAGCCTCCACATTGCCCCACTTCAAGTCTATGCCGTCGATGTCTTCCCTTCGGATCAACCCCCTTTCGTAGCCCTCCATGATCATGCTGATGACGAAGGTGGCCTCCTTTGCGTCCATTCCCAGCCTGTCGTTCAAATCGTTGAGCATAGTCACCGCACCAGGGTCGTAGATCCCCCAGTTGGGACCGAAGCCCGCTAGAATCTCATACTCGACTTCCTCCCCTACCACACCCCTGTAGGGTCCCCGCATCACCTCCACCATATGGCAGTGGTGAAACGTACACCCATGACAGGATCGCGGTTGGCTCCTGTATACCTTTTTCCTTATATAATCTGCTTCAAAGAACTCCTCTCCAGGAAACACATTGGTAGTCAAATTCCTCACCGGCACCCATCCCCTCGAATGGTACGGTGTAAACATCCCGATCGTCCCCTGGGTGTTGACCATCTGGCCCATGGCCGTGTTCTGCGCTTCTTCCCTCCACTGGCGTACACACCCCAGAAAGGTCCCCCTATCCTGAGGATCCATCGGGACTCCCCTATTGCCATGGACAACCAACGCCTTCAGGTTCTTAGAGCCCATGATGGCGCCAAGGCCTCCTGAGGCTATAATATGCCCGCGATCGCTGACAATGGAGGCGAAACGAACGAGATTCTCCCCCGCAGGACCAATGGCTGCTACGCTAATTCCGTTCTCAATACCATCTTCTCCGTACCTTTTACGAAGCAGCCTGTCCGTCTCAAAGGCATCCTTCCCGACCAAATTCGACGCATCCTCAATCGCGGCCGCTCCATCGTTTATGTGCACATACGCCGGCTTGTCACAGCGACCTTGGATAATAACCGCATCATAACCAGCGTACTTCAGACGCGCCCCAAAGAAACCATTGGCCTGAGCCGCAGCAGCCAACCGGGTTAAGGCATTCCTCGAGACCACGGAATAGGTCCCAGCCCCCGGAACCAACGTTCCGTTCAGGGGTCCGGTTGCAAAGATAAGCCGGTTTTCCGGGGAATATGGATCTATACGGGGTTCTACCTCATCGTACAATAAACGGATTCCCAGGCCTGTACCCCCGATATAGTGATGGAGGAGATCCGGTGGAACCGACTCATGTGATAGTTCCCTCTTTGATAAATCGACCCTCAATATCCTCTGGTGATAGCCTCCTTTGGGGTACTCCTTCCTCATCTCAAAATCCACCCTCTCATTTAGGTATCAATACTGAAATCAGCAGGTTATGGAGTATTCCTGATCACCAGCAAGGTATTAGATGCAAGGCGCCGAGGAGCGACGACTGAGGCGTATGGTGCAATACGCCGCAAGGAGGAGCGATCGAAGGCAACGCCGCAGATGGTGCTTTGATGGTGGATCAGGGTCATCTCTCCCTTTCCTTCATTGTAGCTCATTCCGAGTTCACGCATTAATCGGCCTTCCCGACGCTCTCTTTCTCACCTTGGCATGTCTTGAGGAGGAGAAGCGGCTACGATGAAAATAAGGTCTTCAAAGCCGGTATTCGCAATCGCATGTTCTACGCCGGGCGGGATGAAAATCACCATCCCGGGACCGACCAAATGCCTCTTCCCGTCCAGTTCAACAACCCCTTTACCCCTGAGGATATAGTAGATGTTTTCAGCGGTATCGTGGGTGTGGGGATCACAGTAGCCCTTCGGCTGGTAGCTGGAAACCCGAAAATCGAAATATTTTGAGCCATGCGATTCATTGATGAGTAATTTTGAAAATGCGCTGTAGTGAGCAGGTGGTGAGATCCAATCCACTTCTTCGGCTTGAAATATTCTTGCCTTCATCAACAACCTCCTCTCAGATTTCGCTTCCCATAAGATGGCTCTGGGTGCGGAAAGGGTGGGAGCACCCACGTTCCAACCGAGGGCGCCTTGGCGTCCCGTTCCACAATAACGTCGATTACAAAGGGCGCATTGGATTTAATGGCATGCTGAAAGACATCCTTGAAGTCACCCGGCTTTTCAACCCTTGCCCCATTTGCTCCGCAGGCCTTCGCAAGAGCGGCAAAATCGGGACTGCAAAATTCCCCCGTGTCATCCCTCCTGAAACTGGTTACGATCTCACGGCCCGGCCAGGCCCCGTTGGCCTGAAGCCGAATCACGTTCCATCCGTAGTTGTTCCAGACTATCCAGACAGCCGGGATATCATATTCGACTGCCGTGCAGAGGATGTGTGGGGTCATCATGAATCCACCATCCCCGCAGACCGATACGCAGACCCTATCTGGCGCGGCAAGCTTCGCCCCCAATACCCCACACACACCAAACCCCATTGAGGCAAATCCCCAAGACTGGAGCATCGTGCCCGGCTCATATGCCTCATAGAATTGGATTACCCAATTATGGTGTTCCCCCACATCGGAAAGGAGAATACCATCCCTCGGCATAACCGCCCGCACATCCTTCACCAACCGCTCCGGTCTCACCGGAACCACCTCTGAGGTGAAATTCGGTCGGTTAAACTCCTCCCACCCCTTCCTCCACCGCTCGATCTCATCCAACCACGTCCTGTTTCTCCCCTCGTCCCTCTTCACCGTGGTCTCAGCCCGCTTCAAGACTTCTCTCAGGAAATCCCTCGCATCAGCGAGGATACCAAGGGTGGGCGGGTAGTTCCTCCCGAGTTCATCGGGATCGATCTCCACGTGGATCAGCTTCGTGGGCGGGATGTTGAACGTGTATCCCGGTATCCAAGAGCTGCTTTGACGATCATCGAACTTCACGCCCAACCCCAGCAAAACGTCACAGGAACGGCAGGCCTCGTTGGCCATGTACGTCCCGTTTCGTCCTATTGCCCCCAGGCTTAGTGGGTGATCCTCCGGGATGATCCCCTTGCCGTTGGCCGTCGTGGCCACCGGAACCTTGAGTAACTCGGCCAATCTTCTCAGCTCGGGCGCCGCTTCGGACAGGACCGCTCCGTGCCCTGCAACGATGCACGGCTTATCCGTGCTCAAGAGCAGATCAAGGGCCTTTTCAACGAGTTCGGGACTGCCCGCCCCTCTGGAGCTAATGCCACCCCGCCAGAGCCCGGGCTCCGGAACCTCGACATCCGCCTCCTCCGCGAAGCAGTTCAGGGGGATATCGATGTGTACCGGGCCTGTCCTTCCGGTTAACATCGTTTTGAACGCCTGTCGAATTGCCAGGGGAATCATATCCACCCGGGCCGGCTGAAAGGACCTCTTCACATAGGGACGGAGCACGTTGGCGTATTCTGCCTGATAGTACCGGCCTGTCTCCTGGAACGGAGATCTGTTGAATTGAGATGTGGGGACATTTCCGGTAATGGCCAAGAAGGCTGAAGAGTCCATCATCGCTGAAGCCACCGCTGTTGGCAAGTTGGTTGAGCCGGGGCCACAGGAGGTGAATGTGGCAACGGGCTTATGGGCAACCCGAAAATACGCATCGGCCATATGGCCTGCCGCCTGTTCATGTCTCACCGTCATCGCCTTGATCTTGTCCTGCCGATCATAGAGGGCGTCCAGAAACCCAATGATGCCGTGCCCGCAAAGTCCGAATATGTACGGCACCTTCTCCTTCACGAGGTATTCCGCAATGATATCAGCTCCCCTCATCGTTGCCATGGCTACCTCCCTTTTTGGCTATGACACTACACTCGCGCGCATCCCCATAGACCGATTTCCACCCAAGGGGGAAGTTTTCTCCCCCTAAGTACTTTTTCGACTCACCTTCTTCCACGTCTTTCTCACCGCTACTCATGGATTCCCCCGCCCAAAGCTTCATCCTCTTACATCCGCCATCCTAAGCGGGTGAGCTTCTTAACGGAGCTTACAATCCCCCATTTCGGACTCTCGGCATGGGTGGTTTCCAACATGGAGACACCGCAAAAACGCATCTCCCTCAGTTTTTCCGCAATAGCAGCGAAATCGATTGTTCCCATGCCGATTGGTGAGTGTGTCCACTTCACAGCGTCCGTGTCCGAGAGATGAACATGGACCAGATGGTCTTTCAGTAGGTCAAGGGCTGGAACGATCGGCTCCACCATCGAGGCGTTGGCCACGTCAAAGACAACCTTCATCCAGGGGCTCTTCACTTCATGCAAGACGGAGAGCATGAGCTCGGCCCTATCGATAAACAACGAGGGACCATTTTCCAGGCCAAAGATGACGTCATTCTTCTCAGCATGCTCCACGCACCTGAGCACCCCTTCACGGGCAAAGGTTTCCCAGACCACCTCAACGGGCGGGGCCAGCAACGGATGGCGCTTTCCCACTATCACGACGATGACCTTGGCCCCCAGATCATGGGCCAAAGTAATCTGTTCCATGATCTGTTTCACGCTCTCATCCCGTATCCCGGGATTTGGACTCGCCATATTGATGTCAAGGAATGTAGGGTTGATCGCCACTAACTCCAACTCCAATTGATCCATCAGTTTTCTGAGATCCTTCCGCTGCCCCCGGGTGAAGCTGGGAGGCCAAAAATGGGGGAGCGTTGTCATCAGTTCGATGTATCTGAATCCAAGGGATTTGATCTCTTTGAGGGCATCCTCGAGGGAGTAATCCCACAGGTAAGAATATTGGACCGTTCCGAGCTTCAGGAAATCTCCCATATGTTGTGCCTCATCCGATTCCTTTATCCCCCTGTTACGGCAACAACATAACCTTCAGGGCTTCACGCGCCTTCATCAATGTAATTCCCTCTTCAGCCATGCCGAGTGGGAGACGGTGGGCTGAACCCTTCACGATGTCGATCTAAACCCTCCGGGCGGCGATGGCTGCCTCTTCGAAGGCCTCCTTCATCGTTCTTGGAATGTTACAGTCTCCGATAACGTAAACCTCCACGCCGATCCCCTCTGCCCTCAGTTGCTCAGCCAGGGTGTTGTTACTCGCCATTCCCACGGCCAGAACGACGTTCCTAACCTCCAGCTCTTCGAACTTCCCCTTTTGCTGGACGATGATCGAATCATCCCTGATCTCTTCAACCGTCGTCTCCATTCGCACATCGATCTTGGGGTGATTTGTTACCTCATTTCGGATAAACCAGCCCGTGCGCAATCCGATGTTTAAACCCAACGTATCAGTCAGCTCGATGATGACGACGGGAGATACGCCGGTTTCGATGAGAAACAGGGCGGTTTCCAATCCCACCAATCCACCGCCGATAATGGCCGTTTTTCCCTCTGGGGATACCCGTTGATCGAGAACATTGACGGCCGAGTGGACATGGGGCTTGTTTACGCCGGGCGTGAAAGGAAGAGCCGGAATTGCGCCCGTAGCAACAATCACGGCGTCGGGTTTGATCTTTTGAACCAGCCCCGATGTCACCTCGGTACCCAACCGGATATCCACATGAGAGTTTTTGAGCTGAACCTCCAGAAACCGGATCACCTCTTCAAACTCCTTCTTATGACGAGCCTTGGAGGCCTGATGGAGCTGCCCACCCACGCGGTCTCGCTTTTCACAGAGGATAACCTGATGTCCTCGAAGGTCGGCGACCCTCGCTGCTTCCATGCCGGATGGCCCTGCCCCAACCACGAGGACCTTCTTTCTTTTCGGTGCTGGCTTGATCGACAGCTCCCTCTCGTTTCCGGCTTCCGGGTTGATTGCGCACGTGATGGGCAGGTTTGTCCCCAGCTGATCGCTACAGCTCATACACGCGGGGCAGATCCGGATATCCTCCACTCGGCCTTCTTGGGCCTTGAGGGGCCAGTAGGGGTCGGCATGTAATGCCCTCCCGAGGGCGATGAAGTCGACTTTTCCATCAGCGAGGATCTCCTCTGCCAGTTCGGGATGATTAATTCTCCCTACAATGGAAACCGGTATCCTCACCTTTTCCTTAATTCTCCCACCGAGATCGACAAGACATCCCCGTGGAAAGGCCATCGGTTGCACAATCCACATGACCGACTCATAGATCCCCGCGGATACATCGATCAAGTCGATCCCAGCCTTCTCCAGTTCTTGGGAGAATCTAACCATGTCGTCGATGGTGAGCCCCCCCTCGATCTTTTCATCTGCGCTCATCCGATAAGCAATCGGAACGTTATCCCCCGCGGCCTCCCTGACCCTGGCCACGACTTCCAGGGGAAAACGCATGCGTCGTTTGACGGATCCACCATATTCATCCGTCCGCTTGTTGGTGAAGGGGGATAGGAACTGGTTTATGATGTAGCCATGGGCTCCATGGATCTCGACCAGATCGAAACCGGCTTCGACACTTCGCCGTGCTGCCTCTGCAAAGCGGTCGATCAATCCCTTGATCTCGGCCAATGTCAGCTCTCGGGGAGCCTCTCCACCTGCGAGAACCGTGCACGGGACATTGGAAGGGGCCACGGGTTGAAATCCCGTAATGTAAGAGGAAGTCTCCCTACCCGTGAACATGAGTTCAGAGGCAATCTTAGCCCCGTTGGCATGGACGGCATCCGTCATCCGGCGCAATCCCGGTATGAGTTTGTCATCGTAGATCCCGAGCTGCCTGATATGGCCTCTTCCTATTGGGTCTATATACATGGATTCCACGATGATCAACCCCACCCCGCCCTTTGCCCTCTCCACCACATAGTCAATGTACCGTTGTGTCACCGAACCGTCTATATTGGCGTAATTTCTCTCGCAGGGAGCGCTGACGAGGCGATTCTTGAGTGCTAAACCCCTTAACTCATATGGTTCAAAAAGTCGCTTGAAATTCATCGGATTTCCTCTTTTTGCTCGTTTGAGGTTCACGGACAGCGCACAGGTCACAAGAGGCAATATTTGTTACGATTTCCTCCCGGTGAACTTTCCCCAAAATTATCAGGGTGCTTCACAAACCAAGCGGCTGTATGTCATGCAATGATAATGTTTCGCCCCCTCACATCCCGTCTCTCTTGTGAAGGGGCCCTGGATAACATATTCTCCGTTGAGTTCAATCCTGTGATCCTGCAATCTTTGCTGATAACCCTTTAATCGGTCAAATCCCGTCGAGAAATTTGAAGGTCCGGTAATATGAAGGAAGGCGATGTTACGGGGAACCTTATAAGATGATAGAATGTCCTTGTCAAGTTTTTATTTCGCGACATCGGCCCCCAGAACTACCGGCATCGATTCATTGCCATGCGACAGCGCACAAGGATCGAGAGTACTTCGAAGTGCTGCTCGATCTCCGGGAAAGGTGACAAGGTCTTCGTCTTGAAGGCCCTGATCGGATGAATCGAAGTACGTGCGGATCCCACTGGTTGGTCCCTCTGGTAGAGAGCAGCCAATATGCCGTTGGAAGCGAAGAGCGCCCCGCCAAATCGCTCATGGGTGCCCCCATCCTAACGAGCATTCGCCCTGGTTCCCCAGTGTAGCTCATGATGCCTCCTCTTAGACTATTTGGTATCCGAATCTTCTCAAGGGAAACCAAGAAGAGTGGCATTTGAACTATGGTATACGAATGTCTATACTATTCCCAAAAAAATGGCTGACGGGCTAGGATTCGAACCTAGATAACGGGATCCAAAGTCCCGTGTCCTACCATTGGACGACCCGTCAGGCTTGGTTGATTTTTAACATGCTTTCTTGGTAGTGTCAATACAATGGGCCCCGGAGTTTCCTGACTTCTTGGGGAACAGCCCTGTCCATGAGCGAAGTCTTCTGGAGAAGTAGGGTCACCCATCGAGGGCGAGCAGGCTGCCATTTCTGAACCGGTCGTTGGCCGGGTTCCCTGGAGCGAACATTAAAGAATTTTGGCTAACCATTCTTAGTGAAGCGAAACGCCCGCAAATCCAATTGTTTGAGCCTGAAGGGCGAGTTTTGGAGTTGCAGTGAAGCGAACGTTAGAATGGTCCAAGATTCTTTCCAGTGAGCGAGGGGGAATTTGGCCAACGGACCGAAAAGCATTGGAGCGAAGGGACAAGGGTGTTCACCGCGGGGCCACAAGGCGATTTCTCTGTGTTGACATGTACGAATATATGGCGTATAAGGGAGGCGTTGAACATTGGCGTCAGGTGCGATGAGGGAAATTTACTTTGATGAAAGGGGGTGATAGGGTAGTTTTTCCGAGGGAGACGTTAGCACCATCAATATGTAACTTTTCCAGAAAGGAGGTCTACAATGAAGGGGAGAGTCTTCGTAAGAGTAACCATTCTTATCCTATCGGTATTGCTCTTGCTTGTTCCGGCGCTTCCGGTTGAAGTAAAAGCGGCGCCAGACAAGGTCGGCTGGGTCGGTCCCATTTACAAGGAGTTATCCGACAGCCTGACCAAGGGTTTCA
>Ga0209636_10005564_pt1 | contig 12862 bp, 12 predicted proteins | sample DeeMarSWOR152_54_FD_187464 | JGI IMG/M metagenome (GOLD analysis project Ga0209636, IMG submission 187464) | Marine sediment microbial communities from White Oak River estuary, North Carolina - WOR-1-52-54 (SPAdes) (version 2) | ecosystem: Environmental > Aquatic > Marine > Intertidal zone >...
TCTCTGCCGCTTCCCTGACGAAATCGGGGTTTCTGACAGCAGCGGTATTTATGGAGACTTTGGACGCTCCTGCATCCAGCAAATCCTCTATATCCTGGATCGACCTTATTCCACCTCCCACAGCCAAGGGCACAGTTATACCTTTCGCCGTGCGTCTGACCACATCCACCATCGTTTTCCGATTCTCCACGGTCGCAGTGATGTCCAGAAACACTATCCCGTCCGCGCCCTCGGCGGAATATTTGGCTCCTATCTCGGCCGGGTCGCCCACATCTTTCAGGTCAGCAAAATGCACACCTTTGACCAATCTGCCATCCTTCACGTCTAAACAGGGGATAATCCGTCTGTAATCGGCCATAGTTTCTCTCCTATTCTTACTACGCTGAAAAAGGATCAGCAAGTCCTCGAAATCAGCTATCAGCATGTCTCAAATCATAGTATAGCAGATGAGGGAGTTTGTTTCAAGAAAACTACTGACGCAGGAAAATAAATCCTTGACAGATTCATCTCGTTCGTATATACTACAATAAACTAAGGCTTTCCAAACCTTCCTTTAGAAAAACGAGGATATGGACAAAGGTGTTGAAGGGGAGGAGTATTCTCGGTAATCGTGCGACAGAGAAGGAGATCCAGCGACTGAGAGGTCTCCGCAGAAGATGCTGGGAAGAAGGTCGCCCTGGAGCTTCCAGGCTGAAAGCGTTGCTCATTATGTGGAAGGTGGACGAACGTTATTAGGTTTGGACGGGTAGTGCTCGTTAATGCGCTTCGAGAGTCCTCGATAATTCGAGGGAATTAGAGTGGTACCGCGGAAATGAACCCTTTTCGTCTCTTTGTGAGAGGAAAGGGTTTTTTGTTACTGTCGTCAAAGTCGTTAAAACCGTTGAAGTCGTTGAAATCTTCGGAATCGTTAAACGACTTCAGCGACTTTAACGACTTCAACGATACAGGAGGTGTTTCAAATTAGAAGCGACGTAATAAAGCAGGGATATGAAAGGGCTCCGCATCGTGCTTTGCTGTATGCTACAGGGATATCCAAGAGACAGTTGAGCCAACCATTTATCGGTCTGGCATCCGGCTTCACGGATCTAGTTCCCGGTCATATTGGAATGCGTGAGCTTGAGCGGTTTATCGAAAAGGGTATACACTCGGGTGGGGGTGTTTCGTTCATCTTTGGCATACCCGGTATATGCGATGGGATCGCTATGGGACATAAGGGTATGCACTACTCTCTCTCGTCGCGTGAGCTGATAGCCGATATGGTCGAATCAATAACTCTGGCTCACGCCTTGGACGGGCTGGTTCTTCTAACCGACTGCGACAAGATAACTCCCGGCATGCTGATGGCCGCGGCGAGGTTGGATATACCCTCGATAGTAGTTACAGCAGGTCCCATGATGTCCGGAATGTATAGAATGCAGCGGCGATCACTGGTCAGAGATACCTTTGAAGCGGTGGGCGCATACAGCGCAGGGAAGATCGATAACGCGGAACTGGAGGCTCTGGAGATGTGCGCGTGTCCGGGGCCCGGGTCGTGTCAGGGCGTCTATACCGCCAATACCATGTCATGCATTACTGAAGCTATGGGGATGTCTCTGCCGGGGTGCGCGACTGTGCTGGCCGGGATGGCCGAGAAGCGCAGGATCGCCTATGCAAGCGGATTCCGGGTTGTGGAATTGGTGAACGAGGATATCACGTCGAGGAAGATCATGACGATGGCTGCCATGGAGAACGCGATCCGGGTGAATATGGCGATAGGCGGCTCGACAAACACGGTGCTCCATCTTCCAGCCATAGCTCATGAAGCGGGCATCGAACTGCCTCTGGATCTCTTCGATGAGATCAGCAGGGACACGCCGCACATCACGGACATACGGCCCGGAGGCGAGCACTTCATGGAGGATGTAGACTATGCTGGCGGCATACCCGCGGTTATGAATGTTCTGGAATCCAAGCTCAACGATGTGCCAACGGTAAGCGGGCTAACTATAAAGGAGATCGCCGCATCCGGCGTGGTAGCAGATCCTGATGTGATCAGGAGTATCGACCGGGCATACCACAAAGAGGGCGGCGTAGCGATCCTGCGCGGGTCACTGGCGCCTGACGGGGCTGTGGTCAAGCAGACTGCAGTGAAAAAGGATATGATGACATTTGCCGGCGAGGCGAAGGTTTTCGATGGCGAGGAGATAGCTATGAAAGCCATCCTCAGCGACCAAGTCAAGGCTGGCAACGTAATTGTCATACGTTACGAGGGGCCCAAGGGCGGCCCAGGAATGCGGGAAATGCTACTGCCCACCGCTGCCATAGTGGGCAAGGGCCTGGCTGACAGCGTAGCCCTGATCACCGACGGCAGATTTTCCGGCGGAACGCGAGGACCATGCCTCGGACATGTATCCCCGGAGGCAATGGAGGGTGGCCCCATCGCGGTGGTGGAGGATGGCGACAAGATCGTCATAGATATCCCAAATAGAAGGCTGGATCTCCAGATTCCTGAATCGGAGATGAAAGAGCGATTGAGCAAGTGGTCACCGCCCGAACCCAAGATCAAGACCGGTTATCTGGCCAGATACTCCAAACTGGTGACATCGGCAAATACGGGTGCGGTACTAGATGCTGGATGCTAGATACTAGATGCTGGATACTCGGTCATTTCCGTGGACTTGCGTAGTGGTGGCGGCTCTGCCCCCGCCAACGGGACGGTACGGAGGCACGTCCCCTACGCTTATGTTTACGAAGATGGATACTTGGTCTCTTGATATCCACAATCCGGTATCAAGTATCCGGTATCCAGTATCGAGAACAGGAGTTGATAGCGTTGAAGATGAAGGGAACGAAAATACTTCTCGAAGGTTTAAAACGGGAAGGCGTGGAGGCCATGTTCGGGATCTCCGGCGGCGCGGTCATCGATATATTCGATGCTCTGTATGACGAGCCAGCCATAAAGTTCTACCTGACTCGTCATGAGCAGGCGGCGGCGCACGCGGCGGATGGCTACGCTCGTGCAACGGGAAAGGTGGGCGTGTGCATAGCCACTTCCGGGCCGGGCGCGACGAACCTGGTGACGGGAATAGCAACGGCGTATATGGACTCGATCCCCATCGTGGCCATCACCGGGCAGGTGTATTCGCATCTGATCGGTAATGACGCTTTTCAGGAAGCGGATGTAACGGGGATCACACGCCCCATTACTAAGCATAACTATCTGGTTAAGAATGTCGCTGAGATGGCAGTAACTGTCAAGGAGGCTTTTCACGTGGCCCGGACAGGTAGGCCTGGACCTGTGGTGATCGATATAGCAAAGGATGCCCAGCAGCAGGAGACAGAGTTCGATTACCCCCAAGAAGCTAATATACGTGGTTATAAGCCTACTTATGAGGGACATTCCAGACAGATCGCTAAAGCAGCGGAGGTGATCAACAGCTCCAAGCAGCCGGTCATCTATGTTGGCGGCGGAGTGATAGCATCCGGTGCACATGAAGAATTGAAGGAGCTGGCTGAGAAGGGGCGGATGCCGGTAACGACAACGCTCCTCGGCCTCGGAAGCTTCCCTGAAACGCATGAGCTATCGCTGGGTATGCTAGGCATGCACGGCACCGGCTACGCAAACCATGCGGTGATGCAATCGGATCTCCTCATCGCCATCGGAGCGCGATTTGATGATAGAGTAACAGGTAAACTGGAGACGTTCGCTCCCAACGCGAAGATTATCCATATAGACATCGATCCCGCCGCCATTAGCAAAAACGTCGTGGTAGATATACCGATAGTGGGAGATGCCAGACGTGTGCTCGTGGAGTTGAATAAGCTGGTTAAGGAGCCGGATACGGAATCGTGGTTGAAAAAGATCGATGAATGGAAAAGGAGGTATCCACTTTCGTATAATCAAGACGGTGATACCATCAAGCCGCAATATGTTGTGGAACAGATCTACGAAGCCACGAAAGGCGACGCCATAATCGTCACTGAGGTGGGGCAGAATCAGATGTGGGCCGCCCAGTTCTACAAGTATACCAAACCCCGGAGGTTCTTGTCTTCCGGGGGACTGGGTACAATGGGATATGGTTTCCCGGCGGCTATAGGCGCACAGGTCGGCTGCCCGGATAGGCTGGTCTTTGACATCGCGGGTGATGGCAGCATCCAGATGAATATTCAGGAGCTTACCACTGCCGTGGCAAACAAACTGCCAGTCAAGGTGGCTATCTTGAATAACCGGTATCTGGGGATGGTTCGTCAATGGCAGGATCTGTTCTACAATGGGCGTCTTTCAGGAGTCGATCTCGCGTCGAACCCGGACTTTGTAAAGGTGGCCGAAGCCTTTGGCGCAACGGGGATCGGAGTTACTCGACCGGAGGAAGTGAGGCCGGCCATCGAGCAGGCTATCAACACGCCAGGGCCTGTCTTCATGAACTTCATCGTTGATAGAAGCGAAAATGTCTTCCCGATGGTTCCGTCCGGCGCGGCCATAGACGAGATGATCGGAATAATCGAAGGCATGGCATAGTAAATTATCAGTCATCAGCTATCAGTCATCAGTTATCAGTTGTCAGTTATCGGTTGCTCGTTGTTGGTTGTCAGAGTCGTGATGTGAGGGGAGCAGATATGCAGGATTTCAAGAAATTGCAGGTCTGGAGAAAATCTCATGACTTAACCTTGAAAATATACGATGCAACATCTGAATTTCCCGGTGAGGAGATGTTTGGACTTACAAGTCAGATTCGTCGTGCCTGCACGTCAATTCCAGCAAACATTGCGGAAGGCTGCGGGCGAAACAGTACAGCCGACTTTGCACGTTTTCTTCAAATTTCAATGGGTTCAGCAAGCGAATTGGGATATCTCATTCTACTCACCCATGATCTCAAGCTTCTCAATCCTATACAATTCAAGGAGTTGACTGATACAACTATTGCGACAAAGAAAATGTTAGCTGCTCTGATCAAGAAGCTGAAAACTGATAACTGATAACTGGAAGGAGGCGTGATGAGGCATACGATTTCGGTTTTAGTGGAGAACAAGTTCGGTGTGCTTGCGCGCGTGGCTGGTCTTTTCAGTGGACGAGGCTATAACATAGATAGTCTCAATGTGGCGGAGACCGAGGATGCTACAGTATCGAGGATGACCATCGTTGCCAGGGGTGATGACCGGATCCTGGAGCAGATCACCAAGCAACTGAACAGGCTCGTGGACGTGATCAGGGTTTCTGATCTGAGTTCGGAAGACCACGTGGAGAGAGAACTGGTGCTGATCAAGGTATCAGCCCAGGCGAGGAACAGATCGGAGATAATGCAGATCGCCGATATATTTCGCGCAAATATTGTGGATGTCAATCCCGAAACGTTGATCATCGCGGTCACAGGCGATGAGGGTAAGATCACCGCCATGATCAATATGCTGCGCCCATACGGCATCAAAGAGATAGCGCGCTCAGGGCAGGTTGTTATATCAAGGGGACGGTAGGAGTAAGTCCGTTAGTCTATTTGTCCATTGGTCATAAGCCTGTAAATCCGTCTAATCTATTGACTAATAGACTAATGGACCGATGAACTGAAGGAGGAGGATATCATGAGGATGGATTTTGGTGGAGTCGAAGAAGAAGTCATAACAATAGAGGAATTTTCTCTTGAGAAGGCGAAGGAAATACTTGCTTCAGAGCAGATCGCAGTCCTGGGATATGGCGTGCAGGGCCCGGCACAGTCTCTCAATCTGAGGGACAACGGCTTTAACGTCATCGTCGGCCAGGCAAAGGAATTTAAAGCAGACTGGAACCGAGCGGTGGAAGACGGCTGGGTACCTGGCAAGACGCTGTTCGAGATAGAGGAAGCCGCTAAGCGCGGAACTATCGTTAAGTTTCTCATTGCCGACGCTGCCCACCCAATAGTCTGGCCTACAGTGGAGAAGAATCTTAATCCCGGTGACGCCCTCTACTTCTCGCATGGTTTTTCAATCGTATACAAGGATCAGACAGGGGTAATTCCTCCGGACAATGTTGATGTCATTCTGGTTGCACCAAAAGGCTCTGGAACGACTGTACGCAGACAGTTTCTGGAAGGTCGAGGCATCAACAGTAGCTATGCCATCTTTCAGGATTACACTGGCAGAGCTTTAGACCGGACACTGGCCATTGGAATAGCTATCGGTTCTGGCTACCTATTCGAGACCACCTTCGAGAAGGAAGTGTTTAGTGATCTTACCGGTGAAAGAGGCGTCCTTATGGGAGCAATCTATGGTCTCTGGTTGGCTCAATACGAAACACTGAGAGAAAAAGGCCATACCCCCTCGGAGGCGTTCAATGAGACAGTGGAGGAAGCAACGCAAAGTCTTTATCCGCTGATTGGCGAGAGGGGAATGGACTGGATGTATGCTAATTGCAGTACCACTGCTCAACGCGGCGCCCTGGATTGGTATACAAGGTTCAGGGATGCTGTCAAGCCAGTGTTTGATGAGCTGTATGAGAAAGTAGAAGCTGGCAAGGAGACAGCGCGTGTGATTGAGGCAAACAGCAGACCGGACTATAAGGAACAGCTTGAAAAAGAATTGGCTGAGATAAGAAATTCCGAGATGTGGAAGGCTGGAGCGGCTGTCCGATCACTTCGCCCGGAGAGACGGTGAAGAGAACATTCACCACAGCGAGGGATACGGCGAAGGGAGGAAGTAGAGCATGCTGCCAGTTTGAGGCTGTTTCGCCGAATGGAAGGAGCATAGGAAAATGCCTCTGAAATTCGTGAGAATCGAACCCAAAAACGAGGGAGAATATCAGCGATTCTAGCTGATGAAAAAGACAGTTCTTGGTTCTCAGAACACTATGATGAGATCAAGGAGAACTATAAAGGAAAGTACATTGCCGTTGTCAATGAGGAATTGTTCGTGGGAGAAACTGCTGAAGAAGCTGAGAGACAAGCTAGAGAAAAGTATCCCAGTCGTGAGCCACTCGTTGATTACATTCCCTACAAACGGAAGGTTCTGGTACTGTGATCTTTTACGGACATTACCGTATCCACGAGGGAGCATTTAGACCCTTCATTACTGGATATGTACGACGAAGTAGCGGCAAATGGGTGAAATGCTCTTTGCTCCTCGATTCAGGGGCAGATTCTGCTGCTTAGCCACCCAGATACTTATCGAATTGTGAAAATCAGAGATCATGGGAGATGAAAACTAAGCGAGTAAGATTGCTATGAAAGCGATAGGAAGTAATGAATGATGAGAGTATATTTGGACACGTCTGTGTTTGGTGGGTGTTTCGATGAGGAGTTCCAGGCGGCGTCTCAAGAACTGCTTGATGCTATCTTAGCTGGGGATGTTATCGCTTTGATCTCTGACACGCTGGTCGGCGAATTGGTAAACGCACCCGAGCAGGTGCAGGACCTCTTGCAGCATGTCATTGATTCCGGGTGTGAACGGTTGCCCCTAACGCGGGAAGTTGAACTGCTGCGGGACGCCTATCTGACAGCAGGTGTAGTGGCAGCCCAATATGCCGATGATGCACTTCATGTGGCCCATGCGACGTTAGCGCGAGCGGACGTTATTGTGACATGGAATTTCAGACATTTAGTTAATCCATCCCGCGTGCGGGCTTTCAATGGCGTCAACATCGCTCAAGGGTATGGTCCGGTAATCATCATGACACCGGTGGACATTGATGGGGTTTTGGAGGAAAGTGATGAGGAAGAAAAACAAGACATTTGATTGTGTGGAAATGAAACGGCAGATTCAGGAACAGATCTACAAGGAAACGAAAGACATGACCCATGAGGAATTATTGGAGTATTTCCGTAAGCGTATAGCTAATAGCCGATTCGCCTCTTTTCTGCAGCAGTCGGAGAATCTGCAACAGATCAAATCTTTCAGAAGATAAGGGGGAAAGAATGAAAGCTCACGTTGTATTGACCGTTCCTGAATCCAAACGGCTTATTGCCAAAGGCGTATCAGCGATGGGGATCGTCAAGAAGGCGCTGGCCGAAGGCATGGTGACAATAGCTAAAGGCACCACGAACGGTCGCGTGGTGGAAGAGATACTGGGTGAAAAGATCGACAGGAGCAGTTATGTCACTGGTAATATTCGACCATCAAGGGGCGCCAGAGGGGATGTCAGACTCTCCGCGTCGCTCCCCGACATAGTGCTGAGGAAAGGCAAGAAAGTTGAGGAGCTATCGTCAGTGGATTCGGTCGCCGAGATGAAGCAGGGAGATGTCTTCATCAAAGGCTGCAACGCCGTGAACTATCAGCAAAAACTGGGTGGAATACTGATCGGGCATCCCACTACAGGCGGAACCATAGGCGGGACAGTGGGGGCCATCTTCTCAAAAAAGATACATCTGGTATTGCCAGTGGGGTTGGAGAAAAGTGTCTACGCCGACATGAACGAGATCAGCAGGAAGGTGAGGGAGGATGATGAATACGTCCGCAATGCGCCCACGCTGATGCCGGTATCCGGCCATATAGTCACCGAGATCGAAGCTCTGGAGATATTGGCTGGCGTGAAGGCTCTGCAGGTGGCCGCAGGCGGCGTCGCCGGCGCGGAGGGCTCAGTGTGGCTCCTCGTAGAAGGCGACAGATCGCAGGTAGAGAAAGCCCTGGAAATCATCGAGGAATGTCGCGAGCTGGAAGAAGGAGCCATCTTTTAGAAGGGACCAGGGATTGGTCAATGGGGATCAGGGGAATCTCCTATCCCCTAGTGACTGATCCCTATTCCCTAGTAAGGAGATACAGTGTTCCTGAATGTATTAGGCTACAGTGTTCTGGCAGGGGTGGCTACCATAGCAGGCACTTTGCTTATCCTCTACAGATATGAGTGGGCCAGACACAATTCCATACATTTGATGAGCTTCGCCGCTGGGATCATGCTGGCTCTCGCCTTCTTGCACCTGATCCCCGAAGCCATCCATGTGGTACACGAGGGCGAGGAATATCCTGAAGAAGCAGAGCATGAGGAACATGAAGGTGAAGCTCATACGGAGGAGGCGGAACATAACGGCGAAGGCAAGCTCACTTTCATAGTAGTATTGTCAGGATTCATAGTCTTCTACGCAGTAGAGAGTATCATAATGATCCATCCTCGGCATGACGTGGAAGCTGAAGAGCCTCACAAACACGGCACTCTGAGTGTATTGTCCATAACTGGTCTAACCTTCCACTCCGCAATCGACGGTATAATCATAGCGGCCGGATTCAAAGCCGGGTTTCAAATAGGGATAATGACGACCATAGCGGTCATACTTCATGAGATGCCTGAAGGGATAGTTACTACGAGCATACTGCTCCACGACGCGATGGAGAAAACCAGGGTATTTTGGTTCTCGCTGCTGGTGGCTCTTGCAACTCCTGTTGGAGCAATTGTGTCGTATTTTATACTCGGTGAAGTATCGGGAAATGTTTTGAGAATACTGCTCGCCCTTGCCGCTGGTTCCTTCATATACATCGCAGCCGCAGACTTGATACCTGAGACACACAGGGAGGAAAAGCGATTCAACACGGTAGTGTTGATCATCGGTATGGCAGTTCTCTACTTTATCGGACGTCTTCTGGGCAACGGGCATTAGAGCCTATCCGAAGACCCGGTTTCGATACGGGCTTCACTTACTCAACGGACGGTTTTCGGATAGGTAGTAGGGAAAGGCAAGATATGGCTGAATGTACACTATTCGCGGAGTTAGTCGATCTGTGTGTGAATCTTGAGGGGACGACTAAGAAAAATGAGAAAACCGAGTTGATAGAGGCCTTTCTGCAGCGGCTCAAGGAGGAGGAGATCCCGCCATCGGTATTCCTGATCTTAGGGACGATTTTTCCTGCCTCCGATCCCAGAGTGTTGAACGTCAGTGGGGCAACGGTTGGGAGGGTCACAAGTCGAATGAAGGGAAGAAAACACACACAGGCAGGGATGCCTGTGCCACCACAGCCGCTTACCATTTTGGATGTTCATAACTATTTCGGTGAGATCGCGTCCACCTCCGGTAGCGGTTCCAGGAAGAAGATAGACGATCTCCTTGTGGATTTGTTAAGTCGAGCTAACTCACTGGAAGCCGAGTATATTCTGAAGATGATCTTCGGTGAGATGCGTCATGGCGTTGCTGAGGGAGTAATGATTAAGGCGATCGCTCAGGCAGCAGGAGCGACCTTGAAACTGGCTCAGAGGGCTTCTATGTTTTCCGGCGATATCGGGGAATTGGCGAGGATTGCGCTCACAAGAGGGAAAGAGGGATTGCAGGAGATCAACCTCCAGCTTTCCAAGCCAGTTGAACCTATGCTGGCACAACTAGCTAAAGATTTTGAGGAAGTGTTCGCCGAGCATGACGGAAAAAGCGCGCTGGAGTATAAATACGATGGCGCGCGTGTTCAGATCCATAAGAGGGGCGACGAGGTGGCGATATTCAGTAGACAGTTGAGCGATGTGACAGCCAGCCTGCCAGAGATAGTTGACTTAGCAAGAGAATCAGTGGAAACAGATGAAGCGATACTGGACGGCGAAGTGGTTGCAACTGGAGAGGGCGGAAAGCCATTGCCATTTCAGGATTTGATGAGGCGTTTCAAGAGAGTGCATGAAATTGAAAGCGTGATGCCTGAGGTCCCAGTAAAACTCTATCTGTTCGATTTGATATATCTGGACGGCAGATCGCTGATAGATACTCCTTACGAGCAACGATGGGACCTGCTTGCTAAAACCTGCGGGCGCAAGTTTCTGGCAGAAAGGATTGTCACTGGCGAGATAACAGAAGCAGAGGAATTCCTGAAGCAAGCGATGGAATCTGGACATGAAGGCTTGATGGCAAAGTCACTAACCAGTGACTATGCGCCGGGAGCGAGAGGCAAGAAATGGTTTAAGATCAAGCCTGCCGAGACACTGGATGTGGTCATCACAGCCGGCGAATGGGGGCACGGCAGAAGGCAGGGCTGGCTCTCCAATTACCATCTGGGAGTGAGGGATGAGAAATCAGGTGAGTATCTCCTGGTTGGGAAAACGTTCAAAGGATTTACGGACAAGCAATTCGTCGAGATGACGCAGAGGTTGCAGGCCCTCAAAATCTCTGAAGATGACATGGCTGTCTATGTGAGACCTGAGATCGTCGTGGAAGTGGCATACAATGAGATTCAAAAAAGTCCGCACTACAAATCCGGGTTTGCGCTGAGATTCGCCCGGATCACGAGGATCCGGGATGATAAGAGTCCGCAGCAGGCAGACACGATTGGGAGACTTAGGGAGTTGTATGCGAAGCAGTTCCAGCGCAAGGCGAAAGCGAAGTGGAGCTAAGGATTTTTGATTTGCGATTTTGGATTGAGGTTCATGGAGTATGGAACCAGAAGAAATCCGTTACCGACTGATCTCTACATTGCTGCAAGCTGGCGGGCCTCTGACCTTCGGTGAGCTTGTGGTACGGGCGAGGCATGGCTCGCCCGTACAGATCGCGGAAAACGAAATTCTTCCTGCCTTGAGGGAGTTGGTGAGCAAGAGCCTGGTGGTTGAGGGCGAACTGCTGCCTGATAAGCCGGCGCCTCAGTATTGCTGGGCGGCGCGCTGGACGCAGGAGGCTGAACGCCGTGCGGCTGTCTCAAAGCAGAAACTCCAAGCAACTGTTCAAACGACGGAGGTGTTAAAAGAGCGTAAGTTGGACATTGATAGTGAACCTGTGCTAGCTTTTTACGATTACGTCATTAACGATTACAAACCACCGAAGGATAAGAGATTTCTAGTATTCTTCCAGTGTTCTGTGAGACGCCCGTTCTCTTCGTCGCCGTCACATGCATCCATGAGAAGAGCCATATCCGTTGCCACCGGGTATGATCCGAGTCCGAGTAGAGATTTTGAGAGATGCCCGGTTCACGTTGTGGTACTGGCAAGTGAGATCGGGCCTGTGCCTTACGAGCTTGAGGATGTCTATCCTGCCAACGTGAGCGGGGGCGGCGTCAAACATTTCGATAAGAGGTATTACGACCGCGTTAAGCCTGTATTAGCCGAACGAATGGCGCGGTATATCACTGCTCACGAAGACAGCTACGACCATATCGCCACATTCACTGAGGGCAGATATGGTGAAGTGATGGAGGAAGCCAGGGAGATCGCTGATGTTTACTTTCCTGTCCTTCCAGTATTTGACGGACCGCAAATCATGCGAATGGGCAAATCCATGCCGCGCACATATTGGGAGAAATATTGGATTCAGTTATACCTGGAAATCGTGAGTTGGCTTGAGCCAGATATGCAAGCGCAGGCAGAAGCGCGTCTGAAGGAGATGGATGTGAGGTACTGTGAAGGGATTACGTGATCGCGGGCAAGAGGATAGTAAAATGAGCAGTTTACTAGTTGATGCGAAATCCTGGTCCTATCTGATGGGACGAGATCTGAGAAGGTCAGAGTCACAGCCATTGCAGCCGGTACGAATCAACAGAAACGGCTGTATCGAGATTACTGTGCGGTCGCTTCGCTCGCTGGGCTTCGCGGCCGGTGACCATGTGCAAGTTCAACTCTGGGACGGTCAGTGCGTGCTCCGAAAACATATGCAAGGAGGCGTTCCCTTTAGGGCGGGTAGGCCCGTCAAATTGCCTGTGTCGGCGGAAATTGCGGGTGCGCTCTCTCCTCCCGGCGCAGTCACTGCCGTCCTTATCGGTCAGGAAGAGGAGGCAAAGATACTGCCGGTCATGGTGCAGGAATATGCTCCGGATCCGCTGGGACCACGATTCATCGACGAGCTTCGCGGGAGCTGTGTTGTGCGCCACGCAGTACCGGGCTTGCCTCGCGATGGCTGGACACCAGAGGCGCTGTGTGAACTCGAGGAGATGCTCTGCTCGGAACCGTTTCGCGTCGATCCCGTGTCTGCCATCGCGCAAGGCAACGATTGGGTTGGATGGATGACACGAAACCGGGTACTCAAGCAGC
>Ga0209636_10005566_pt1 | contig 12862 bp, 7 predicted proteins | sample DeeMarSWOR152_54_FD_187464 | JGI IMG/M metagenome (GOLD analysis project Ga0209636, IMG submission 187464) | Marine sediment microbial communities from White Oak River estuary, North Carolina - WOR-1-52-54 (SPAdes) (version 2) | ecosystem: Environmental > Aquatic > Marine > Intertidal zone >...
ATCTGTCCAGCAAGGCACCCGCTAATCTTTCGTCTTCGGCAAACACCTGGGGCCAATCTGCAAACGGCAGATTTGTCGTTACAATTAGGCTTGTCTGCTCATAGCACTGGCTGAAGAAGCCAAACAGTAAGGGCGACACCGACAAAGGTACACTTGCAGCAGAATAAGGCGAGGATAGAGTGTGTTAAAGCCCCAGGCTATGATTTTCGCCTTTACATCGAGATATTTTGAGGTTATAGTAGGGAACTAAAAGCTGAAGGAGACTAATATGGCGCTGGTTAAATGTCCCGAATGTGGTAAAGAAAAGTCCGACAAGGCGTTGATGTGTCCACACTGTGGATTCATGATGGGCGGCAGATTGTTTGGTTATGAGTACCGTTCGCGAATAGAGATTTTCCGTCTTCCTTTGGTACATATTGCTCTCGGCTACAATATTAGTGCTTTGACGGGTAGGCTGCGTGTCGCGAAAGGTATTATTGCAATTGGTAACGTGGCTGTCGGTGTCGTGGCTATTGGTGGCCTTTCCATTGGTGTTGTTAGTCTTGGCGTGCTGGCATTGGGTCTGGCGGCGTTTGGGGGAGTAGCAATCGGCTTGCTGTTGGCCATAGGAGGTTTGGCGGTCGGGCTGGTTGCTATTGGCGGATGTGCCTTCGGCTATTATGCTTTTGGCGGTGGAGCATGGGGAGTTCACCGCTTCGGTGGTAATGCACAGGATCCTGAAGCAATTGAGTTCTTTAAGCGTTATCTGGGTTCCTGGGTCGAATGATTATGAGCGCGGAAAGTTGTGGACTCAAAGTACGAGCTTGCTTTCATCGAGCAACGGAGAAAATGATTCGGCCGGTGCATTTCTTTATTTTGAGCTTGTTGTCCCTTATCACAGCAAAATTGTGATGTAGGCTTGGATGTTTTTTAAAGGGTCCAAAACAGTAATCTCCACCGCACAAAACTACTGATTTGAACCTTTCAGCAGGATTATTGTGGCCAAAGCTTTTTCTCCCAGCATCTTTTCATAGGCACCACCTCGACATGGACCGACCGTCGTCAAATCGAGGGGTTGGGGTGATTTTTTTTCAGTGCAGCAAGGGAGAAGCCATACTTTAGTCAATGGAGCATTGCTGATGTCGAGGTTTTCATAAACAACAGTTTGCTAATGTCTTGCTATCTATATTGTTTGCAGTATACTTGTACGTTCGGGTATAGAATGGCCTTGTTTTCGTTATCGTCAATATCAAGCGAAAAGGAGGAATCATTATGAAGGTGCGTGTATTTGTGTTGCCGGTTCTGGCTATTGTTGCTTGCTGGTGTTCGTGGGTATTCACGCAGCAGGTGACCCGAGATGAGCCGGCTGATAAAGTGCTGCTGATCCGGCAGACGGAAGATTTCGTCATAAGCGGCAGGGGCGACGCGACCGCTTGGAAAAAGGCCAATTGGGAGCCGCTTAACTTGCGTGCCACCAATGGTCATCAGTATGAGACGCGTATCAAGATGCTCTACTCCCGGACCGGACTGTACGTATTGATGGAGGCTGAGGACCGCACAATCACCGCCACGATGAATGAGGACTTTCTCGACCTGTGGAAGGAAGACGTGTTCGAATTTTTCTTGTGGCCGGACGAGCGGTACCCGGTTTACTTCGAATACGAGATTTCGCCGCTCGGTTTCGAGCTGCCGATTCTCATCCCGAATTTCGGCGGCGAGTTTCTCGGCTGGCGCCCATGGCACTACGAGGGGAAACGGAAAACACAAAAGGCCACCACAGTCGTGGGTGGCTCTAAGCGGTCGGGTGCCCGTGTGGCGGGTTGGAAAGCCGAGGTGTTTGTTCCATACGACTTGCTCAAACCCTTGCAAAACGTTCCCCCGCAGCCAGGAACGCAGTGGCGAGCTAATTTCTATCGCGTTGATTACGATGATGGCAAGAGCACGAGCTGGGACTGGGCCCGGGTCGGTTCCAGTTTTCACGAGTTTGACAAGTTCGGCACACTCATTTTCGAGTAGAGCCACGATCACGGTAGACAAGGACCACCGCGCCATGGGCATTTTCTTTGGTGGACCCGGCATTGCAGAGGTTCGAACCCGTTGGACTCTCTCAAGCGCTCTCGATGCCAAAGAGAGCGTCGAGCGAAGTTCGTAACCGGCCCAGATTGTAAATGAGCCACCATCCCAGGCGATGGGGCGGGAGGAGCTGGGAAGAAGCCCACGGATTCGCATAGCTGTTTCTGTGGAACGTGCTGGAGGAGGAGCCAGGCGATTTTAGGAGCTGCTTACTGGTTAGAGAGGCTTATGGGCGAGGTGAGGCGAGAAAAGCAGAAAGGATGTTTTTTACTTCTATAGTCTCCACAATCCCCGATACAGATCGACCGTTGGCAGGTAAACGGCTTGGGTGTCGTGGGTTTTCCGGTAATTTCTCGGTTCGCATTCAAATGTAACCACATTAGCTGAAAAAAGTCCTGTTGCAATGAGGCGCAGTAACGAATATAGTAGTCAGTGTACGTATTGCGTGCGTAATTACGTTGGTGATTCTCATAGTTGGCATAGGGGGACAGAGTGAGGTCGCTCAATATGAAAATTTTATCAATTGCCTTAAAAGCTGTGCTAATCGTGTTGGTTCTCAGCATATATGCTGGAGGTTGTACGGATGTAGGACTGAGATCACCAACAAGGGTTGCAGTTCTGACGTACAACATATATCATGGGGAGGATGCCAACGGAAATTCAAACTTGGGTGCCGTTGCCCAGATAATAAACTCCCTTGAGCCTGATTTTGTCGCGCTACAAGAGGTCGACAACAAAACAACGCGTGCCAAAGGTCTCGATCTGACGGCCGAATTAAGCAAACGTACTGGAATGCAAGGGGTGTTTGGCAAAGCAATGGACTACGCCGGCGGGGGATATGGAGAAGCAGTTCTTTCCCGCCATCCCATTCTCGATATAAAGAATAATCCGCTGCCACACACGCCCAAAGCTGAACCCCGAGCTGCTTTGGAAGTTCATATAGAACTGCCGACTGGAGAGAAAATAATCTTTGTAGGTACACACTTAGACCATTTACGAGATCAGAATAATCGGATGATGCAGGCAAGCCGTATCAAGGAGTTATATAAGGATTGTGGCCTGCCAGTAATCTTGGCGGGTGATCTGAACGCAGTGCCAGGCAGCGATCCAATCAATCTTCTCAGCCATGAATGGTCCTACGTTGGCCAAACTGATCCGAAGCCGACAGCTCCTTCTGTCAGGCCCAGGAGGAAAATCGACTATATTATGTACAAACCAAAAGATCGATGGAGGATACTTGAGACACGAGTAATAGATGAGAAAGTCGCCTCAGATCACTGCCCAGTTTTTGCAGTGTTGGAATTACTGCCAGAGCGCGAAAATATAAAGCATTGATCATGGCGGCAGCCAACTACGCTTTCGAGGCCGAGACGATGGAAGTAATGTCACGAGGCTAAACCATCATTATCAAATCATCATACTGGGTTATTGTGTTGTTTTCCATGTTCTCGCAACAAAGAGGAGTAGCTTCTCACATATTTTCTGGACAAGACTTTCTAAGTTTTACGGAAATTGACGTTACATCAGTATTAACAAACATTTATAACATCTGGCTGAGAACCGGGCGAACACCAAAAGGAGCTCTGGGCGGTTATGTTTCGTGCGCGCTGGTTCCTATACTCTGTCAAAGCCAATCCAAGAAATTTCAGTGAAGAAGATGGTCAGACACAGATGTTTGTGAATCAGCCACACCTTACCTCAATCGGCGCCGCAATTGGTCCTGCAGTTGTGTGCTCAGCCTTAAGCGGGCCAGTTCACCGTTGCCGCGAAGTCGAACTTGCTGGCTTTCCAGGCGGCCATCCGGCAGCTTGAAAGCTACCTGCACGTAGCCAGCACCGCCTTCGTCCCGCCAGACATCACCGACTGCAACCGCCCATTGGCTTCCGGTCGCATCGGCCGCTGCTGCGGCCAGTCGCTCTATCCTTTGACCGCGGGATGTGCTGCTGGTCCAATGCTCGTCGCGCACATGGAGCAGGCGGCGCAGTTTCTCCATGGTTGGAGCAATGTATGCTCCGCCCAGGACCCTGTGGGCGCCGTCCGCACTGCTCAGTGCCTTCGCCAGGCTCCCGCCACTGCCAACTTCTGCTAGCGCCAGCGTCGCACCACGCGCTTCCAACAGCTTCACTACGTGTTCCTCCAAGGTCGTTTCATCGTCCGCATACACATATTCGCCCAAGTGCTTCATAATCGTATCTTTCAACTCCTGGAGCCGCGCTCGATCCCGCGGCGTGTCGTTGGGCAGCGAGAATGTGAAATCCACCCGGCCGCCTTGGAACTGTGAGGAAACCGTAATGTCAGGTGCCAGTGGCACGTAGTCCCTGAGCGTCTGGTCAATCTGGGACTGGCCGATGCCCACAAACCGCAGTGTTAGCGAGCACCCGGGCAGTCGTGTCCCGAATCGCCGACTCAGATACGGCACCAGTTCATCGTGGACCATGGCCTGCAGTTCCCGCGGCGGCCCTGGTAGCGCGACGATAACGATGTCGGCCAATTCGAAAACGAGGCCAACGGCCGTACCTTCAATGTTCTTGAAATAGGTGCCTCGCGTTGGCACCTGTGTCTGCCGGCGCAGATTAGGGCGAAGCTGAGCGGGTGACACGTGGAAACGTCGTGCCATTTCCTGCAGCACGTCAGGATTTTCTTTTAGTGCGATTCCCGTGAAGTCGGAGAGTGCTTCGCGGGTAATGTCGTTGTCGGTGGGACCAAGACCTCCGGTGACAATTACAAGGGCCGCTTTGTCTGTGGCAAAGCGGAGCGCCTCTTTTAGATCAGCCTGCTTGTCATCTACGCACATTGAGCCGACACAGCGCAGGCCCAGCGGGCGGAGGGTCTGGGTGAGGAAGTAGGTATGCCCATCCGGGTAGGCGCCCGACAGCAATTCACCGCCTGTGACGACGATCGTGTAGCAGGCGGACTGGCCAGCTTGGAGATTAACGAACTGGCGGACCCAGTAGCGGGTGCGATCCAGGTAGTATTCAGGAGAGTGAGGTGTGTAGTCGCAGTATTTGAAACCCGGGATTTGTTTAGGAACAGCGGGTTCGATCTGGGTCCCCTCATGCCATTCGTTGAAGCTGGTGATGCTGATGATTTGCGGACGGATGGCGATAGCGGCAGCAAACTCGCGGTCGTAGTAGGCGCCGTTCTCACGGGCTCGGGTATTGACACTGTTCCAGGGCCGAATGCGCAGATCGACGTATCCGGGACCCACGGAAGGAATGTACAGCTTATTGTTTTGCTGCGCCCATTCTGCAAGCTTGGGCCAGTTCTTGATAGTGGAGCCATAAGTGAAGCCATCGGTTGCGAAGTAGGTGTAGTAGCCGTCGAAGTGCCCTTCCGCCATAAAGGCTTGTTCGTGTTCTTTAACCCATAGACCGATGACAATGGAATCGTATTTGGTGTTCCGGATGGTATGGGAACCATTGGGTGAAAGGATTGTCCTCCACTGCTTTGCCGGGGTAAGGTAGGAATCGTAGACATAAAACATAGGATGGGGCTCGTCTTTGCCATAGCGGTAGAAAGCTGAATGTGAACCGTACTCGTCGATGATGTAGACAATTGCATCGCGAGTAGTCAGAGCATTTCGGCCTGGAAATGGCTCAATATGAAAACATACCTTGAGGTTATGACGCGCTGCGACGTCAAGCAACCGCGGAACAGCCTTGTCAGTATACGAGTTCTTGCCCCACCATGATGCGCAGATTACACCCACCTGTGCTTGGCGAAGCATTTGCATGTGGGCGTTCAGGTCTTTATCGCTATTGGAACTGTAGCAGCCGAGCTTCGGGTAGAAGTCAGCGGCGATGTCATCCCCGCCAGGATAGTTCTTGGGTGTGCCCTTTTTTACAAATTGCTGATGGCTCCAGTGATAGTAGGATTTGTCAGTTTGGGGGTTGCCGTACCATGGGTAGTAAAAGGCATGAATGTCGTAGCATGGTTGTGGGTCGCCAGCCCGAACGGAGCACTGGCCGAGACAAGTCGACAAGGTAACTGCAAGCGATACTGCCAGGCGAGTTTTTATGTGTTGTTCCATCAGATTTTGCTCCTTGATTCATTGTTGACTTCTTTGGATTCTGCTTTCTTTATTCTACATTATTTAGACGTGGTGTCCATGTGCATCCTTCGGTATGAATCCAAGTTTCGGTGACACAGGCATCCCGCGTTTTCCAGAAAATATGTATGAGTTAGGCCGACATCCAATGTGGAGGCTTTGGTAAGGTATATTCAGCACGCAAGACGAAAATGCTTTGTAAAACTCTGGCTCACACTTCTGGCGATTGTGTTTGGCGAGATGTGTCAGGTTTTGTTGTATTTGGTCTTACGGACAGGTGGCATAGTGCATCTGTTTGTGTACTTGGCGACTTAATATTGCGTGCAGTTTATGCAGGCTGGCTTTTGTTGCTGGCAGGGAATTGTCCCACATACTGAGTATACGATTTTCATTTTCTCCACTTTGTATTCTGCCATTTTCATATTACGCCATTGTAGCTGTGGATCGGGCAGTGCCGAAGAATTTCTTCGCTGAAGAGCTTGTGGGGGAATCCTTAAGCCCGAGTGGTCGCCTTAAGGTTGATTGTTAGATGTGGTCATTCATTGTTTGTGGTGAGCAAAAACCAATGTGTTCCTGTCTTTGCCGGCAACTCTACAATATATCTGCTGTCCACATATTTTAATTTAAGCGTGCCTAACCTCTTGTCATCACCTGCCAGCGGCACAAGCTTTAATCCTATGGGGCCTGTTATAAGAATTTTGCCGCTTACTGGTTCGGACAGCAGCGGCATCTTCCCACCCGGCGAAGCCACAACCCGCGCAACCGCGCTAATCAGCATTTGTCGGGATCGGCCGATAGCTTGACTGTCAAGACTCGAAATAGCAATGGCTGCCTTGGGCGTGGTTATTTCAAAGCTCGTTGCCCTTAGATGCAGGTTTACGCCACCAACCCAACCGTGGACGGCCTGCGTTCCGTCGGTATCGATGATTTGATAACCTTTGACCCAGTTATGGGTTAGCTCGCCGGTATCGGAACTCATAAAGTCTTGGCCGGCTGGAATGAAGTCGATATCCGTGTCGGTAATCACCTTAACTGCTCCTGGGACTTTGGTCTGCTTATCCCAGTCCAGTTCTTCTGTATCTGGCAGGCCGATTGTGACTTTGCTCTGCTCGAGCAGTGTCCGCAGAGAAGCCATGTTCTTGGGATGGCTGTTCTCCATATATAGCTTCTGCCTGTCAAGCATAATGCAGTAGCTCTTTTTGGCGTTGCTTACATGTTCCTGTCGATATAATAACGCCGCAGCCGGCATCATCCCTGTAAGTGCCAAATCAGAAAACGTTGACCATGTACCTTGCCTGGATGGCTGAGCGAAGCTGCGTTGTGAATAATTGTAAATCATAGGAGCGTCCCAACCCTGTAGTGAGGCTATACTGGCAATATACAAAGGAGCAGTAAATCGGTCGACATTAGGATAGGGCACATTCCACTCCGTAATCGACACCGGCTTTCCATATACCTGGCCGCTGGCGATATAGGATGCATAGTTATCTTTGAACCGCGGATTAACACTGAGAGCCTCGGCTGAGCCGTATGAATGTACATCAACTATGCTGCCGGCGGTTAAAGCAGGTAATCCAGATAACGGCATTTGACCCCACATTTGGGTCGTCGACACCGGTACCTTTACACCGATTTCACTAAGAGCATCAAGCATCCTCCGATTCCACTTATATTCCCAGTCGGCGAGAAACAGCTTACTCGGGCCGGGTTCCCATGTGCGCACGGTCTCGCTGAATTTGAGGCCGTGCTTTTCAGCAAAAACCTTCACCTGGCTTTCAAATATCTTATTGTGATAAGGGTTATTCTTGTCACGAAGCATTAAATTGCCGAAGTGATGTGTAATATCGTTCTCATTGGTAATAAGCAGGCCCATAATTGCTGGGTCGTCTTTATAAGCCAGCCCCGTGTATTTGTTAACGTGTTTGAGATACTTCTCATTGAAGTCTTTCATCAGTTGCTCGATACGCTTGTTGAAATAACAGTACCCCTTGGCCTCGGTGCCCTTACCGCCACTGCTGCGAGGCATCATCTCAGCAAAGCCATCACCTATATTGTCGCCTTCTTTAAAGAGCCGGCCAACGTGCAAATCAAGCCATACATACACACCCTCATCGCGAAGACACCTGATCCAGTAATCCAGCCGATCCATAACTTCCATGTCCAGGTGCTGCGAGTCACTGCGGGTTTTGTCTATGACGGTTCTGCCGACCCAACGCATAGAATCATGATGATGAATCCGCATTAGATTGTAGCCAAGCTGAGCGATGCGTTTGGCCTGTATTCGGATTTGCTGCTTGTCTGCAAAGATGGCATAAGCTGCTATATTGCCGCCCCAAAATCGTGCCTCGCCACCATTTTCGAAGACGAGCTTATCACCACTTGCCTTGACAAATCCGAATTTGCCTGCTGGTTTGTGGTTTAAGAAACTCAGATCGACCGGGCTTTTATCATGCAGCAGTGCCCCAGAGTACCATTTTGATGTTTCAGGCGAGCCATAACGCTCTGCCAGGGTCTTGACCACTTTTCCCCCGCCGGGTAGGGTCACTGTCATTGACACCGTATCCGTGCCTTTTGGCACATCTTGTCCAACAAACATTGTGCGGATTTGACTCTTGTTACCCCGCTCAAAATAGACGCTCGCGACAGGTTTGCTGAACTCTACAACGATTGATTCTCCGCGCCAGACCTGCCATTTCCAGCCTCTATTGTCGGGCAGAAGAACCGGATCAGGTGGTCTTTGTCCGAATGTCGGACTATCGAGAACCAACTGAAACTCCAGTCCACCGCCAATGATGCCGGTCAAGTCTCGTCCTGAATCGATCTTCCATACGTAATGTAATTGATTCGAACGCGGCGAGCGGACTGTGCCGTCTACTTTCAGGTCCAGCTTGGAAATGCCTCCTGAAAAAGTCTGCCGACCACCTTGTAACTCTCCCAGCGTCATTTTGGCATCAGCCCAGCTCCAGTTTATACCCCAGAAACAGTAGTTCACCGTAATGATTGGCGTGTGCAAGTGGAATATTTCTATCGATGCATCCTCGGTCGGTCGCATTTCCCAGTCAGCTCCGGCAGCCGGCAGTGAAAGTAAAACCACAGCAATAAGAATCGCAGCAAGGAATGATTTACTTGAAACAGCTTCTCTACCGATTATTTTACATTTGCGTTTGCCCATATAAAGTCCTTCAACCAAAACTGACTATAGTATTTATACTTGGTATTTACTATCTCAAGCTTTTTAATTAATAGCTAAGTTTTCTGAGCCTCATAATACATAGATTAACAGCCCAATTCTAATTTATTTTATGAGGCTTCAGGCTGCTCCTGGTATGAAACAACTGTTGGCAAGGCATCTTATCCAGCTATTTTGCCTAATGCCGATTCGCTTGTTAGTGGATGGAAGGGTGGCTGAATATCGTTTGCCGAGGATGTGCAAGTCAAGGTATCGCTACCTACGGCTCCGTTCTCTCTAAAATAGACTATGCGGTTCCGGTGAAGACGCGTGGTCATGGACCGTCCTGGAAGCCAAATGCGAACAGATCGGCGTCCCGCAAGACAAATCTCAGTCGAATTGCTTTGCCTGCCAGCTTGCTCAAACCACTTCGGCCATTCCATATAATAACCCGTTCAATCTCGTCCCCGTATATCTCGGAGCACTCCGACAGGGAATATCCGCTGATAGGTTCGCCACCAGCATCTCTAATTTCCACACGGACCGATCCTGCAGCCGACGTGGAGCAATTCATCAGCAGCTTGCTGCCCTGGAAGATAATTGGCCTTGTAATCACTTCACCGCCTTGAAAAGATGCATGCAATGAAACAAACCCATCAATCCGATACGTATAGCGTCGCGTTTTCACACCCGGGCCCTTATAGTATCGCTCGTTACTGTAGATTGACAGCTCATTACCTGCGCTCGGCAGACTGGATTTTGTTTCTACTATCCCGAGCCATATGTAATTGCTTCGATTGTGCCATTTGTCCCTGTTTTGGCCGGGTCGGATAATGGCTTCCTCCCACCGATGAAACGTCTGTCCATCCCGACTGGTCATCAAAAGGCCTTCTGTTAGTGAGCCTCGTTCCGGTATATACCGCGTTGGAAAGCCAATGAAAATGTGAGGTGCCCGGTAGTAAGGCTGTATTTGATTCGTGTACAGATGTTGCTTGTGCGCGCCCGGATATTCCAGCCACACAGGCTTTGTCCAATGGACGAAGTCCTTTGAGGTGGATGTCTTTATATCCCGTACGCCATTGCGGAAGTCACGAAAATAGCAGCGATATTCATTTCGCACCGAATCCCAAAAAGCCAGATTCTGCGAATCAAAGGCTCCCTCTGTAAGGATGGGCACACTCTTCATCAAGCACCAATGAATCCCATCCGCACTCTGGAATGCAAACAGCTTTCTATTGTCATCCCCCTCGCCCCTTGCGACAGCCTTATACCGTCTCTCCGGAAGACAGTCGGGATTTGAGTCCTTGAACGGTGTGAAATTGTGTGAGCCGATTCCCTCCAGGATGATGTTGTTATCCTTCGAGCCATCGAACGCAACGAGGCCCAAATTGAGTCTGCTCCAATGAATACCATCTCGACTTTCGGCGTAGCAAACCACCGCCTTATGAACTTGTTTTTTTGTCTTCTCATCGTGGCTCCATCCGCGGTAGTACATCCGGTATAGATTGCCATCCTTAAATAAGGTGTTGTAGCCGCAGGTATTGCCCTCCCACGGCTTGTCATGAATCATGACGACCTCGCGCGCCACAGGTTTGTTGAGCTGCAGTTCGACGTCCCCTTTCACGACATCGATCAGGTATTTGTCAACAAAAAGCTCCCACCGGTCGCCAATGTCTATCGTCGGTTCTGCCGCAGTATTGGCCGACGCGGCCGTGCTCAGACATAAAATGGATATCATAACTATCTGACAAAGTGTCCTGGCCATTTCAATCACCTCGCTAAGCTTTCTACGTTACTCTTGATAGTTCGAAACCATTACCGTTTGACATTATAATCTTGAGTCAGATAGTAGAGCAAGACCGATCTGCTTGGTCGGTATTCGTGGGTGTGCATAGCAGTGAGAAGACAACTCACACAACTCGTTTTCGACATACTCTGCCTGGCGATTCCGGCAGTTTCCAAACAAAGAGTGATTGCAGCCCTGCATAGTCCAGGAGCCACGCCTCTTGCCCACAAAGTGTCGTTTGGAATCCGCATATAGATTTCATTTCATTAACGGTTGACCTCCCTCGCGCCGGTGCGTTCCGCGTCATTGACGATGGTCCCCTAAGGCGGGAACCCAAATCGATAGGATTATTACGCCGGTTACTGGACATTTGTCTGAGCTCAGTCGAAGTCCGGTGTCATCCGGGTGGTCTTGCGGGCGCTAATAAGCTGCACATCCGCTGCCACGACTTGCGTCGGGAGACGCAGAGGCAGGCAGCAGAAGCAGATTCTGAACCAGGTTCTGCCGGAGCTCTAACCGGTGTAAATATACTTGGCAGCAATTCCATCGCCGATTCTCTCAACCCAGTTCTTCAGAAGCTGGCGATGCTTATCCAGGACACTTTTGAACGCCGGAACTGAAGCAAGGTTATTCATTTCGCCTGGATCGTTTTTCAGGTCGGTGAGTTGTTCAGGGCCTCTACCTGAGTCGTAGATACAATACTTGAAGCGGCTCGTCTGAAGCATCCTGCCGTTCTGACTCTCTGAGACAACGAAATCACGCCATTCCTGAGTTTCTTTTCCTCCTGCAAGAGGTCGTAAACTCCTTCCCTGCAGTCCTTCAGGCGTTTCTATACCTGCGTAATCGCAAACGGTAGGAAGAAGGTCGAGACCATTGGAGACCAGATGCGTATCATCAACCATGCTTTCAGGAATCATTCCCCTGTAACTCATTATGAACGGAACACGCACGGATTCCTCGTAAAGGACCGACTTATGCTCCATTCTGTGCGCAGAATCCATGTCACCGTGGTCGCTGGTAAAGACTATCAGTGTGTTGTCTTCCATCCCTGCTTCTCGCAGGGCGTCGAGCACTGTCCCGATTTCCTTGTCAACCATTTCGGTCAGCCGGCAGTATGCCCAGCGGTGCAGACGCCATTGGTTCTCAGTCCACTTATCGCGGACATATGCCCGGAAAGGTCTCGCATTCACATATTTCTGGGTTATGCACTCTGGCTCAGCTTCTGGTACTCCGTGATTTGCGGGCAGTGGAGGGCAGTTCGCCTCCACAAAAGTGCTGATGTCCCCAGTCTTTCGCGCGCGAGCCAGTACAGCTTCGCAAGTTTTGGAATCCAAATTGCCTACTGGGGCTTGCGCTTTTGTGCGCCTAAAATCATTAATAGCCATGTAGCAAATATCGTGTGGATTGATGAATGAGGCGAAGAGGAAGAATGGTCTTGTGTGCTGTCCCTTGATGAATTCCGCGCAGGCATTCGCCAGCCCCTGGCGTGAGTTGCTGGTTAGATTTCGATATCCAAGGTTCTGTACATTATTCATCTTTCTGGGCAGGTGCACCTTGCCACCGTAGACTGTTTCATAGCCTGCATTCTGGAAAAGGCGGCCGAGCGACTTTTGCAGCATATTGTCGGTCACGGCAGCCCGTCCGGAGTCACTGTTCTGGCCCATTCCAATGGCGCTTGGCATAAGACCTGTCTGCAGGCTGAACCGGTTCGGTACACAGACGGGGTTGCAGGCATAGGCTCTTTCAAACCTGATACCAGAAGCAGCAAGTCGATCCATTGTAGGCGTCTTGAACCATTTGTTTCCCG
>Ga0209636_10005567_pt1 | contig 12861 bp, 10 predicted proteins | sample DeeMarSWOR152_54_FD_187464 | JGI IMG/M metagenome (GOLD analysis project Ga0209636, IMG submission 187464) | Marine sediment microbial communities from White Oak River estuary, North Carolina - WOR-1-52-54 (SPAdes) (version 2) | ecosystem: Environmental > Aquatic > Marine > Intertidal zone >...
CACCGCCATGATGGATGAGGGGAGCAGGAAGGCCAGGACGAGTTGAATGAGCGAGAAGATCCTGTGCTTATGAGAAATTGCATCTGCTATCCTTCCCAGCGTTGCGCTCCCAAGGGAAGTCCAGATGAGCCAGCTGGCCAATATGATGGCCGTGGACAACTCATTTCCGTAGAAGATGACCAGGAGTTCCCTGATGAGGACGATCTGCCCAATGATGGCCACAAATCCGATGAGGAAGAGGGCAAAGGAGATGCGCCTTTTCATAGCCCTTATGATAAGGAAGGTAATTCCATAAAGCAAGGGCTGGGGGGATGTGCCAATTGGTCACGTTATGTTACCTTTTGGCACATTTCCATAACCCATGAGAATGAAAATAGATTTCCCCCCAAAAGCGGTTTTTCCCCGGCTCTTCTGTCCCTTTTGGCACATTCTCCGAGGTCCCCCTTGTCGTTAGACATTCATGAGCACTAGGGGTGGTGAATAAATTATGCAATGATTTTAATATGTTACGTTTTATCGACCATAAAACATGTACCTCATCAGCGCCTGGCACAGAAGTTGCGAGTGGTCCCCCGTATACGAAGTGAAACCAAGGTGCAGTGGATGCGCCTTTTAAGGTAAGAGGTCCCTGTCGCGGGACTGAATGCGATAAACGGGGCGGGGGGGTACCAATAGTTGCCGGAATGCTCCGCATCCCATGCATCCGTCTCATCGGTCCATACCTTGCAACCGTATCGATCGGATGAGCTTCAGCGATAACGTAGATTGTAGGGGATTCGGCAATCGGACAGGACAGACGTGGACTTCAAGTGGCGGGATGCCTGGACGGTGGGGTCTTCAATCGAGGTAAGTACCATGCCAATTTCCAAGAGTTTCGGTAAACAATTACATAAATCCGATAATCAAGCTTAGGATTATTCCATGTTTCAATCGCAATTCGTTAATTTTGAGCCAGTGCCGTGACTTTCGAATACAGTTAGTTATCGCTCACCCCCCAAGTTCGAGATAGGTTTCTGGCGAAAAGAGAGTGGCACGGATTGAAGTTCGTTCGAGGCAAATAGAGGCCTCACGTTAAAGGAAGCCGCTAGCTCGATTGACGACTGAAGGAGTAACTGACATGTAAAGTGGAAAAAGGAGCTTGACAACAAGCGGCCTCATAGAAGGATCATTGATTTTGAGGTAGCCCCAATCTCAAAATGTGCATTTAATCGCCACATAATCCCCTTCTTGTCTCAATAACCCCCCTAAATAAAAATAACATTTTTTTAAAAAATTAAGAAATTAAGCGATATTTCGAGAAATTCTAAGATTTAATGAGATTTTTCAACTTGGATATTTATTACAATTTTTAGGAAAATAAGTACCTGATTACGTTAAGGAATTTTAGGGAAACAGTAATTAAACTAAAATCGTTCAGACTTACCTTACACTAAATTTCCTTTTTTTTCTCATTTATGATAATGAAAGATTTTATAAAGAGCGTTAACAAAGTAAAAAAATCTTATTTATAAGTGTCCTTAATTAGCCCGGCTATATAACGATTCAACCCACTAGAACCAACTTATGAGGAGGTGGTTCATGAAAAAGATACTCTATATTTTTTGTTTGTTTCTTTTATTGGGCGGAGGCTGTGCCACTGAAAGACCAATGGTTCGGATGGAAAAAGGAGCTTCTCTGACTGGATATAAACTGGTTGAAGTTACACCTGTCTCGAATGAAACGGGGAGAACATATGATTTTGAAGTCACTGACGTCATTACTCAGTATATAAAGTCGAGCTTACAAGAAAAAGGATTTACGGTTGCCGAGATAACAAGTGCAGAGGAAAATGTAATTATTTTAAAGAGTAGCTTAACATCATACGAGCCGGGGAGTGCTTTTAAACGATGGCTCCTTCCCGGATATGGGAAAACCCAATGCACACTAAAAACTTCGCTAATTGATAAGAAGACAGGTAAGATACTTGGTGAAATGGTAGCGGCAGAGGCGGTTGGCAGTGGAGGACTCTATTCAATTGGAGCAGATAAGTGGATACTTAATGTTGTTGCCAAGAGTATCTCAGATGAAATTGACAGAAAGGTAAAAGGTAAGACGGTTTGCACGTATACTGTAAAGGATGTAAAAATTAATATCGATTATAAACCCTCTGCACCAACAAAAGTCTCATCAGCCTCTACACTACCTTTGAAAGTCAAATTACTAAATTTCACAGATATGCAAGATAAGCGTTCGGAGCCGACATTAATTGGTCGAAGATATGCTGCGTTTGGAGTACCGATGGGTGTTGTACAATCATTCCAACCCGTTTCAGAACTCATAAGTGACGCTATCAAATCAGAATTGTCAATACAAGGATATAGTATTGTAACAGAGAACGAAGACATTGTGATTTCAGGGGAGATACTCAAATTCTGGGTGGGCACGGAAACTACGCTTCTCTACTGGGACGTCGTGGGAGAAGTGAGCCTGGCATTAGAGATAAAACAACCTAAAAGCGGCATAACTATTCCTTTAGGACCTTATAGTTCCAAAAAAGTTGAACGGACATACTTAAATCCTTGTGAGGAAATTTTGCAGCGCGTGCTTGAGGCTTCTTTAACAAATGTAATGCGGTCGGTAAGTTTAATTACAGAATTGAATGGAGTATTCACCGGAGAACTTCCTAAGCAGTAATAGCTATATGAAGCCTGGGGAAATTTTAGAGTATTTTATGTTAGCTTTTGTTGTGATAGTTATGAATAGTTGTGCAACCGCTTTGCAGGTTGGCGAGATGATACCGCATGTTGATTATTCTGCTTTCACTTCTACTGATAAGACAATAAAAGTACAAGAGGTTTACGGGGGAGAGCTGACGAATCCGATGGGTATGTCTAAAATAGAAAGCAAGGGTTTTCAGGATGCACTCGTAACTACTTTAAGAAAGTCCGGTATTTTTAAAGAAGTATTCATAGACCGGAGTGGCGACTATGAACTTAAGACGCAGATAGTTTCACAAAAAATGGCATCATGGCTTGCAACAACAAACGTGACTCTATTTGTACATTATAGATTGTTTGAAACAAAGACGAATAAAGAGGTATGGAGCCAGAGTTTTTTATCTCAGTATGATGCTGATAATTTAAATAAAGGGCCACATGCAAATGAAGGAGCCGTGAGAGATAACTTGACTCAATTGCTCAAAAAATTAGCTGATTTCATGAATAAGCTCAACAAAAAATGATATGATACCGACTTCCGCTAACACGTTGCAAGAGATTTACGTCAAAACCCTTTGGGCTTCTTTTACAACAAAAACATTATACTCGCTTTCAACCCGTAATCATCAAATCTTATCATGTTTTATTTTTGTTGACTCGTTGGTGAAGTCCGCAGCTCCAATTTTTTGAAAGAAAAAGATATGCTTGACAGTAGCTTATTGCATGCCATCCTTATTTTTAGGTTCGCTTTAATTCCAAAATAACTTAAAGATCAACTTCTAACCTTCTGGAGTTGGTTAAGCAGTGGAATTTCTAGAAGGTGCTTTTATTTAGCCTCCGAGAGGGTCTTTATTCTCGTTTGGGAGACTTTTTAATTGTTGATCGATCCTAATTCAGAAGGAAATCCTATCATTTCAGCCCTCATACTTGGGGCTCAGACAAAGGGATGACTAGAGGCAGGGGGCCCGTTTCTTTTCATCTTTCTCCATATCAAGCGACTGCCATTCACCATATGCAGAAAGGCTCGGCATCCATAATCTTATTTTCGAGGTCTGCCCTTTCTTTTGGTGCAACCTGTTGAATTCAAGATATCGATCATCGAGGGGCAAGCCAAAATTATCGATAGGCGAAAGAAATCTTGCATTTATGTGAGTCTGCGGAAATTCAAGGATACAGTTAGGATCGTTTCCCCCCCGGAGCCTTCTAGCTCTTCCCCAATCGCCTGCGGTCAAGGACGGATAGAAGTTCGTTCGAGGCAAATAGAGGCCTCACGTATCAGGAAGCCGCTAGCTCGATTGATAACTGAAGGAGTAACGGATGTCTTAAGCGAAAAAGGAGCTTGACAACAGGCAGCCTCATAGAAGTATTCAATGCAATAGATTCTATCGGGTTGCCCTCACGGAAGCTCTGCCTCCCCTGTCCTCGCATCCCTCACAATCCCCCACGCAACCGGCTAAACCAAGGCCCCCATATATTGTGACTTTTTTTCTTGACAGACAACCCCACTTCTGCTATATTCGCTTCGTCAAAAAAGCCCAACGCAGATCTTTAGCTCTGTCTACCAAAACAAAATATGATGTTTGGTTCGACTCGCCGTTTATCAATGACCTTACTGAAAAATATAACGTCAAATTCCCTGAAATCGTTGATATCAGATGCTTTATGTTCCACAAAAAATTCAAAGAAAATCATCCGGACAGATGGAATAAATTTTTAGCAGCGTATAAAAAAGTGGTGGAAAGTGATGAATACAAGGCGCATACTAAGAAAATCGGAACCGCAGCCGAAACCGAATTTCGAAATCGGGAAAAAGCATGGCGATTATGATGGATATGCATAATTTGGTCAAAAAATATAAAAACCAGCTTGCTAAGAAAAAAAATAATCGGGTAATTTTTTCAACACTTTTTACACATTGTTTTTGGAAGAGCCGGTAAGAATCACGGTACAAATCCGGATCTATCAATTCATAGGAGATTATCTGTGTATTTTGATCTACTTATAAAAGGGGGCCGGGTTATCGATCCGGCAGCGGGACTGGACGGCAAACTGGATATCGGCATAGCCGAAGGAAAAATTTCAGAAATTTCCTCGGATTTGGATATTGCTGAAGCACAAGAAGTGATTGATGCAGGAAAAAGGATCGTTACCCCCGGACTTATCGACCTTCATGCACACGCTCTGTTTGTAAGCGGTTACGGTTTAGGGTCTGAACTGGATCATGTCTGCCGTTCCACTGGTGTGACAACTTTGGTAGACGGGGGTAGCTCAGGTGCTGCCACATTCCCGGTATTTAAAGAACTGCTGATTGATTCAAGCGAAACCACGATTCGCACTTTTCTTCATATTTCAACGATCGGTCTTGCCGATTTAACGGTCGGTGAATCGACCTATCTTGATTTACATCAACCCGAACAGGCTGCTGAAACGGCTAAAGCATATCCTGAGACGATTGTCGGCATCAAAGTGAGGCAACAAGCTGAAGCGGTCGGTAACAATGGCGTTGAACCGCTGAGACTGGCAAAACGGGCAGCACTCATGGCCGGTGGTATTCCCACCATGGTTCATGTAACCCATCCGCCTGTTCCCTTAAAGCAAATACTCGAATTACTAGACCCGGGTGATATTGTGACTCACTTTTTACACGGCAAAGGAATGGGAATCTTGGATGAAGACGGCAAAATATCCGCTTGCGTACTTGAAGCAAGAAAAAAAGGAATTCTGTATGATGTTGGCCATGGCAGTTACCATTTAGATTTTGATATTGCCCGGCTTGCAATAAAGGAAGGTTTTTTGCCGGATACTATTTCGACGGATCTTACCAGAAAAAACATGATAGGTGTTGTTAAAAACCTTCCACATACCTTATCTAAATTTTTAAACCTGGGTATGGACCTTGGATCCGTAATTGTCTGTGCAACCAATAATCCTGCGCATATTTTAGGTATGGAAGGATCCATCGGCACAATAAAAAAAGGAGCGATTGCTGATATTGCTATATTTGATATGGAATCAGGTGATTTTTTGTTTGAAGATTCTCAGGGGAATGTATTGGCAGGAAAAATCTGCCTTACTCCAATTAGCACTATTCGTAAAGGCAAGGTCACTTGGCAGAAATGTTGAAATAGAAAGACAAAGGCGTATGCAGCATAGCGCTTTTGTTTGAGGAGGATGATTGTTTTTGAAAGGCGGATTTAATTGTATTTAAAAAAAACCTTTAAAAACAGAAAGGAGTTAGAAAATGAAACCCTATGCCAAAATATTCAATTTTCTTATCGTATTTGGGCTTCTGGTGGCATTTTGTGTGATCCCCCCGGCATCAGCTGAATATCCTGAAAAAACAATTACCTATATTGTCCCCTTTAAAGCCGGGGGTGGCGCCGACCGCACCGCGCGGGTTCTTTCTACAGCCGCCATCGACAACTTCGGTCAGGCCTGGCATGTGAGGAATATGCCTGGCGCTTCAGCAACATATGCATGGAAAGAATTGCTTAAAAGACCCGCGGACGGTTATAATATCATGCAAAGCAGTCCAACGGCAGTACTAGCTTTGCTGTCGGAAGAAAAGCCCCTGATTCAACCCACTCAAATCAAGATTGTCTGTTATTTTGCCGGCTTTAGATCAATAATAGTAAGCAAACCCGGTGCAGAATGGTCAACCTGGGAAAAATTTAAGGCTGCAGCCGAGAAAAACCCCGGAAAAATTACGGTCGCCGGAGTAATGTCCGTACTGATGGGTGCTGCATTCATGTTTGATCAGGCCGAGATAAATGTCAATTTTATTCCTTATGACAGTACCGGCGGAGCGGTGGCTGATTTTCTGGGTGGCCACGTGGACATCCTGGCGGCAACTTCTTCTACAGTCTTGCCGCTGATCCCCAAAAAGGCAATACCCATTGTCAACACCAGCGATGTGCCTCTGCCGAAAGAGGTAAAAGAATTTCATGGGGTGCCGGATGCAAAGAGTCTGGGATACGAGGGCATGTTTTTTCCACGATGGGTCGGGGTTCATCCGGATACGCCGGATAAAATCGCAGATATGATTTCTATGAAGATGAGTAAGCTCGTAAAGGACAAAAGTGTAATTACTTTGTTCGGCAAGATCAAAGAAGAGATTGTCTTCCTTCCCCGCTCGGAAGCAGAGGTTGCTTATAAGAAAATGGTTGAATCCATGAAAAAATCCTTAAAGCTTCTTAAATAAATACGGTTTCAAAGAAAGGGCCCGGCTGGACGATACTGGCCGGGCTTATTAAAAGTGCACCTGAAAACCTCGTCCTGTGGACGGGGATGAAAGGTGCTTCTGTCAGAGACAGAAAAAATGTGGTATATGAAATTCCATGGTAATGCGAAGGACTGCTCATGCGGTTTACGATACGAAATATCATTTGGTATGGGCACCGAAGTATCGGAAATTGATTAAAAGAGAAGATATAAGGGAAAGAGTGAAGGGAGGTATTTTTGGAGATAGCAGAGCATCATGGATTTGATCAAGCGTTATATCAGGTATCATCGGGATGAAGTTCATGGCAAGCAGTTGAAATTGCTTTAAAGGTTTTAAAGCCCCGCCCTGTGGGCGGGGTTCTTTGCTTTCAAAACTGAATTATAATTATTCGATTTTCGAAGATACATTGGAAGCATATCGCCATGGATAGATGGTTGAAATCTAACCAAGGCATAGGGGTAGGTTTGACATTCTTTTTTACCGCCTTGTTGTTATATACTCAGCTGACTCCCTGGGCAAACACAAAACTTCGCGATGGGTTTACGCTGGGTTTTTTTCCTGTTGTTTCAATCATTTTACTAATCATTTTTTCTCTGGTTCTATGTATTGACAGCCGCAGAAAACAAGTTTCCGACCGCTTGGAAAACCTTACATTGAAATATTTTATGAGCACCGTATTAGCCGTATTTTACTGTTGGGTATACTTTAAATCAATGATTGCAGTAGGATTTTTGGTCACAACTCCCCCTTTTCTTCTATTTAGTATGTATATTTTGGGTTTGAAGTCATGGCGAAGTCTCGTGGCGGCGTCTATCCTTATAACAGTGATCGTTTATGCCACTTTCAGCATAATGGGTATTGAATTGCCGCCTGTTAAATTGCCCCGAATTTAGCCTGCTCTCTAGGGAGAAGAATATTTTTAATCCAGAAGCCTTACTTGAAGCTTTTACCATGGTATTTACCTTGAAATGCCTATACTGGCTGGTCGTCGGGGTAGTAGTTGGGGTCGGTGTAGGGGCAATGCCCGGTTTAACCGCACCAACCGGTGTGGCGCTCATGATCCCCTTGACATTTACTATGAACATAGCTTCTGCGTTAGCGCTTCTAATAGGTTTATATAAAGGTGCGGTATATGGTGGATCAATTTCCGCTATCAGTTTTGCTACTCCGGGAAGCCCCGAAGCCGCTGCAACCGTCTATGATGGTTATAAACTAATGAAAAGAGGCCAAGGGCGGAAGGCCGCCTTAATGGCATTATATGCTTCGGTTACAGGCGATACGCTCAGTGATATTATTACCATAGGTGTAGCCCCGGCCCTGGCGGTGGTAGCGCTAAAATTTGGCCCCACTGAACGATTTTGGTTGGTTGTTCTAGCCTGCACACTGCTAAGCTCATTAACCGGCGCACATCCTGCCAAAGGAATGTTAAGTGCGAGTTTAGGTTTCTTCTTGGGAACAATCGGTATCGATCCTGTCGCTATGGTCTCACGCATGACTTTCGGTATTTGGTGGATACAGGATGGCATTCAATTTATTCCCATGATGATTGGTATATTCGCCATTTCCCGAATGCTGGAAGGTACTGTTGAGTTATTAAAAGAAAGACGGATAACCCAAAAAGCCAAGGAGAGCTTTGCAAAATTACTCATGAAAAGTGGCCCCGGATTAACTTTCAAAGAATATATTCGTTGTTGGAAGGAGATCTTGATCGGCCTTGGCGTTGGTACATTTGCCGGTACGTTACCCGGGTTGGGCGCCACAGTTGGTGCCTTTCTTTCATATAGCGCTGCTAAGCAGATTTCCCCCCAAAAAAAAATTGGTACCGGTGTCCTTGAAGGAATTGCCGCTGCCGAGTCAGGCAATAATTCTACAGTAGGCCCCACCCTTATACCCCTGCTGGCCTTTGGAATTCCCGGCAGTGCCACTGCAGCCCTAATAGGAGGCGCCTTGATGCTTCAAGGCGCGACTCCTTCACCCCAAATGTTTGAACAGTATCCCCAGGTAGTATATGCCCTTTTTGTCATATTATTTTTTGGTAATTTCGTCAATTTAGGAGTCGGACGTGTGTTCGCGGGATTATATGCCAGACTGGGACACTTGCCTCGTCAAATTTTAATTCCTTTAATCTTCATGATGGCCATTATCGGAAGCTATTCTTTCAGAGAAAATCCATATGATGTTATCGTCATGCTGATCTTTGGATTCATCGGCTATATCCTGCGAGTTCTCAGAATTCCCGATGCCCCCATGGTGATTACATTCCTGATCACACCGATGATGGAGGCCAATCTCCGCAGGGCCCTTCTGATCAATCGGGGAGATTGGATTCAGGCGTTGTTTCACAGTTCGCTTGCTATCGGACTGTTTTTTTCCTGTTTGATTTTAGCCTTTCTAGCCATACGCTTTGAAGCATCGAAACGGCTGGGCATTGAGGTTTCCAAGGTTAAACAATAAGACCAATAAGGTGAGATCGATTTGCAGTCATGGAGGCGATTTAAGAGGCTTTCCGATTAGTCATTGAATAAGGCGTTTGGGGCTCCTTCAGATGAGATAAACGAATAAATTTCTCAAATTAGTTATTACCATATTGGCATTTTTTTGGTTTGTCGGTTGCGTAGCTCGAGTCAATGAAATGATGAGATCTTGGGAGGGTCATCACGTCAATGAATTGATTGCAAAATGGGGTCCACCAACGCAAGTGATGCCTGATGGGAGCGGTGGTAAAATCCTTGTATATTCTCAAACGAGAACTTATACCCCGCCTGGATCTGTACAGACAAACGTATATGGTTACGGCAACTTCGCAACCGGGTATACGACTGTAAACCCACCCCAAACCACCTCATGGCAGGCTCATCGTATGTTTTGGGTGGATAGGAATGGATATATCTACAGGTGGGCCTGGATAGGATAGTAAAAGCACCAGTATCTTGGCGAGCTCGCTTTGTTGAAGTGAACCGAAAAACAAAACATAGAAAATTAGAGAATCAATATTTCAAGAAGTCGAAACTGTGCGGCACTGTCCAATCTATCGATTTGCGTCAGAATTCGAATACGGGGAGAGGATCGGCCAACCTCCATACGTTAGCATCATTTCGCTTTAATCCTTTGATTCCTCCTGAATCTAGTTACCATACAACCTTATCCTTATCACCAGAAAGCATTTCGTAAATATCCCTCTTCGTAACCTCGGTACTCTTGGGAATCAACCCGACCATGGGTCCTCCTGCCGGTAGCTCCGCGTTTACTCAACGTGGTGGGGGGACTGCCCTACGGCGTCGAGGTGCAGCCTCTCCACGTAATGGACGAACTCCACATAGGCTTCCACGAACTCTCGACCAGCATCGATGCTTTCATCGGCGTGCTGTTTCTTTTCAATGACCCGAGCAAAACGCTCACGGATTCCGCTAGACACTGCGTTGGTTATGTTTTTCACCAGGCCATCCACCGAGCCGTTCTCCAAGGCTCCGTCTGCAGCCGCGACCGCCGGATCTACTGTTCCAGCTTCCTTCAAGCCGGTATAAAGCGCTCCCTCCCCGGCCCTATGAAGCCGAACCAAGGTGTCGAAGAAATACATGTCCGCAAGCTCTTTTGCCTCCGGGCCTTTGCCTCTTACCGCCGGGGTCTTCTGAAAGGCCGCGCGGATTTCCTGCTCATAGTCTTTTTTCACCCATTTGAGGACCGGAGTGACATCCCCCTTTTCAAGGGCTTTCTTTGCTGTTGTCACTACTGGTCCGTCGAGAGTGTCGCAGTGAGCAAAAACACTCTGCGGTAAAACGAACGAGATTGCACCAAAGACAACGGCTATCACCAAAGCTCTTGAAAGAAATCATTTCGTTCTCATGTAGAACCTCCTTTTGTTTTGGGTTTTTACCGTTTATCACCTTCATCCCGGGTTTTCTCTGGGAATACTCCCATTGGGGGTTACCCAATGGTCTTACGGGACCTCCTATTTGTGTAATTTTTTCATATCGGTGGGGAAAATTGACCTCAGCTGGTTTCGTTTAAATTATTAACAAGATACTTTGATTTTATAACAATTTCAAACAGTTATATAGTGAGAACTATTGGTACAAGATATGCACACTTAAGCTTAACCATAACCATCCGCGAGAGTTTAACGGAAAACCATGGGCGCAGCCGACAAATAGATACTCAGGCTAACCACATTTGTCACCCTAGCTCTCCTGGATAGCCGGGTTGACGAAATGAATAGGTGCGCCGCCATACCTTGAGATATAAGGATTGTCTCACAGAAGAAACAATCTCGGAGAAGGGAAACCGGTGCATTCCACTGAGATCGAACGGAGAAAACATCCGCGGTTTAATGCGCAGATCCCAATCGATATCGGCCTGATCGATATAGGAGGCCGAAAAACCACCCAGGCCCCATTCAAGGGGGTAACCACAGATATATCCGTGGAAGGGCTAGGGTTGGAGCTGGATTATCCGGCTTCGGATGTACTCTACTTCGCACCTAAATTGATGGGAAAGAACAAGGAATTCGATTTGGATTTGAATGCAAACTTGAAAGCGAAAGGGTTGAGAGGAATCGGCGAAGTCAGGTGGGCCCGGATATATCCACCATCTCTCGTAAAAATGGGCGTCTTGCTGAAAGACATGAAGAGCGATGAAAAGGAGAAGTGGGCCGATTTTGTGATGCGCCAAGGCAAAGGTGGCCCTCAGGATGTGTCATGTCGGCAAGGGTACAGCGGACATAGGTTGATACAATTGTTCCACAAATTCATACACGATCCAATTCAGTCAAATTTATCGATAGATTACATCCTGCCTGGAATGTTTGTATGTATTTCTGTCGTTCTTTACTGGTTTGCTGAGATCAGATATTACCACGTAATGATACCGTGTGGGATCCCCATAATCTTATTGATTAGGTCCAGATCCTTTTCAAGGAAATACCGGAAGCCCAAGTGAAATTCCACATTCTTAGACCATAGAGGGATCAGTGAGTAGGGCTGGACCTCCGTTAATTCGCAATGGATTCACTGTATCGATTAAAAAGGAGGGGAAACATGGCCGCGGGTATTCCCGAAATGAGGCAGACCGACATGGCTTTGCCTCTCTGTTTGATAAATTTCAGGTAAAACAATCCGGGATCAGTTCTGACCTTCCTCTATCGCGATAAATAATATGGCGTATTATAGAATATACAGCCCAAGTTCAGAGAAACGGATCATATGGCTTTGGATGGGCATAATTTTACTTTCAATCAGCGCATTGATCTGGATGACCCTTATTATTGCTATAGTAGCTGAGCTTGAGGGGGTGGGCCACGTGATCTTGAGTGGATCAGTCTTGACGATCATTCCCGTAGCAACGGGCATTTATTTTGTAAGGCGGGGCAAAAGCAGACACAAAAAGAGAGTATTTTATATGTGAGAGGGAGATCACAAGGTCTCCTTGGCGCCATATGCGAACCTGGACCATACATTACCTCTCATACCTCTCTGCCAACAATTCCCTTATCCCAAAAGGCAATTACTCGGGAGGAACCCGTTAGGGATCACAATTGGTACAGAATATGCAAATTGTTGGCAAACGCTCAGCATCCGATGAGGAGCTCCTCCGACGAAGCACGATATCAAGCCAACCAGGCAGATTACCGTCCTTAGGCCGGGCGAAAAGGGCAGAGGGAACCGAAACGAAGTTCCCTTCGGTAAGCTCGTTATCATTTACGGGGATCATGCTGGCAGGGAGTGTCGTCTCGGGCCCAACGGGGTGCTGATCGGAAGGGAAGATCAGTGCGATATAACCATTACCGATTCATCGGCTTCCCGCAAGCATGCCAGCGTTGAGGGCAAGGATGGTCGGTTTCTCCTGCAGGATCTGAAGAGCACCAACGGAACCTTGGTCAACGGGGAATTCATCGATGTTCACGTCCTCACTCACGGAGATAAGATTCGCATCGGGGGGACTGTCTTT
>Ga0209636_10005570_pt1 | contig 12855 bp, 10 predicted proteins | sample DeeMarSWOR152_54_FD_187464 | JGI IMG/M metagenome (GOLD analysis project Ga0209636, IMG submission 187464) | Marine sediment microbial communities from White Oak River estuary, North Carolina - WOR-1-52-54 (SPAdes) (version 2) | ecosystem: Environmental > Aquatic > Marine > Intertidal zone >...
GGTGAATATTTCATCAGCGCCCTCGCCAGTGAGTACCACTGTTACGAAATCCGCCGCCAGCTTGCAGGTGAAGTAGCAGGGAACAGCACAGCGCACCAGTGAGGGGTCATAACTTTCTAGCTTATTGATAACGATGGGCAGTGCCTCGTAATAGTCTTCCTCGGTAAAGACCAGTTCGTGATGTCTTGAACCGATATGCTTGGCGGCAATTCGCGAGGCTTTAAGGTCATCGCTTTCGTCCCCCTTTTCATCCACCACGCCCACGACAAAGGTGTGGAGATGGGGTATTTCCTCAGCAGCGATAGCCGCTACCAGACTACTATCTATACCACCACTACAGAAGGAGCCGACGTGAATTTGCTTGTCTGAGAGCAACCTCTTCCTGACCGCCTTAATAAATACTTCCCTGATTAAGGCGCTTACGTCATCGACATCAGTTAGCAGGCGGTCTTGAATCTTCGGAAGCTGATAGTATTGCACAAACCCATCTCTGGGGGTGTAATAATGCCCGGCAGGAAATTCGTGAACCTCCTCCACACAGGCCAGTGTCATTGCGCCCAGTTCCGAACTAAAATAGAGGTTGTTATCCACATAGCCGTAATAGAGTGGTTTGATGCCGATAGGGTCGCGGGCTAACATAAAATCATCATCGTCAAAGATGGCAAAGGCAAACATACCGTCAAGGTCCATCACACATTCAGGTCCCTTCTCCTGATACAGGTGGAGAATGACCTCGGTGTCGGAGTCGGTAATGAATTGGTACTTAGAGGTGAGTCCCTTCCTCAATTCTCTGAAGTTATAGATTTCGCCATTGCAGATGATCCCCATCTTTCCATCGTTGGTCAAAATCGGCTGATGCCCCTTGGCTACATCCACAATGGACAGCCTGGTGTGACCGAAAACGGTATTATTGGAAGTATATATACCACGGTCATTCGGCCCCCGATGGGGCAGGGCATCGAGCATGCGATTGATGGTCTTCATATCTTTTGTTCCAAAACATCCGGCTATACCACACATAAAAACCTCCGTTCTCTAGTAGGCATAGAGCTGGCCATAAGGCCTGAGCCAGCGGGGGAACAGTTTTATAAACTTGTGCCCCAGTATCGCCTCGGTCTTGTAGCTAAAACGGGCAGCAAACTCACCAACGCACTGGCGCAGAATCCGATAGTCTTTCTCTTCCAGCTCGGCAACACCAACCTCCTTGCCAAGTTGATAGTCCTCAACATTCCCTCTGATGTAAATGAGGCCACCATGCATACCTGTGCCAATGAAATTCGCCTTATGCCGCTCTCCTTTTTTGAGCTTTAGCCCCAGAAGAATTAGAACCCCACCTGCCATATACTCGCCCAAAAAATCCTGCGCTGTGCCACCAACAACCACCATTGGCTTTTTATCTTGGTATTCTTTCATGTGGATACCTGCCCGATAACCAACATCTTCCCTGACGAAGATCTTGCCCCCCCTAGCTGATAGACCAAGAATGTCCCCGGCATGACCATGAATGATTATTTCCCCATTATTCATAGTGTTCCCGCAGCCATCCTGGGCATTGCCGTGAACAATAATCCTGGGACTATCCATGAAGGCACCTAAATCATTACCCGGGGTGCCGAATATCTCAATCTCGACTGGCTTGTCCAAGTCCGTGCCGATATACCTCTGTCCGTAGACATTTCGTAACTCAATCTTTTGAGTTCCGTTTGATACCGCTTGTCTTAATTTGGCATTGAGTTCTCGGTAGAAAATGCCCCGGGCATCTATTGTTACAGCTTCTTTCATCTTAGCTTCCTGCCATCCTTACGCCGAGAATTTTTAATTCGGTATCGGTAAGTCCCACGCCTCTAAGGTGGAGGCGGTTGCCACGGAGACTCTCCAAAGCATTGATGCCCATGCCACCCAGTATGTCCTTAAGCTCAAGACTCCAGCCGCGAAGGAGGTTGGACAGCCGTCTAGCCCCGATATCGGGATTGACCCTCTTAGTCAAGCGGAGGTCAGTAGTACAGATACCCCAGGCACATTTCCCAGTATGACACTGCTGGCAGACATGGCAGCCCAGTGCGATTAGTGCCGCTGTCCCGATATACACGGCATCTGCACCTAGAGCAATGGCTTTGGCTACATCACCGCTATTCCTTATTCCACCTGAGACCACGATAGAGGCTTGGTTGCGTATACCCTCTTGCCTTAATCGGCTGTCTACTGAAGCCAGAGCCATCTCAATCGGAATGCCTATATTGTCGCGGATAATCTTGGGAGCAGCACCGGTAGCTCCTCTAAGTCCGTCAAGGACGATAATATCGGCACCACCCCTTACCATACCATTGGCAATAGCAGCTGAGTTGTGTACCGCAGCAATCTTAACCGATACCGGCTTGGTGTAGTTTGTTGCCTCTTTCAAGGCATATATAAGCTGAGCCAGGTCCTCAATGGAGTAGATATCGTGCTGGGGTGCTGGTGACAGGGCGTCAGTTCCCTTGGGAATCATTCGGGTCACAGAGACTTCAGCACTTACCTTCTCCCCGGGAAGATGTCCTCCAATACCAGGCTTAGCTCCTTGCCCAATCTTAATTTCCACTACCTTGGCTACATCGAAGTATTCAGGATGAACGCCAAATCGCCCTGATGCTACTTGAACGACGGTATTGTTGCCATACTGATATAGCTTAGGGTGAAGCCCGCCTTCGCCAGTGTTCCATAGCGTGCCCATTTCGGCAGCTGCTCTGGCCAGGGACTCATGCACATTAAGGCTCACTGCTCCATAGGACATGGCAGCAAACATTACTGGCACTTCTAACTTTACCTGGGGAGCTAATTCCGTTTTCAAACTGAGTGAGTCTGGGCCGAGTTCCAGCCGGTCAGGTTTGCGCCCCAGATATGTGGTTAGCTCCATTGGCTCACGGAGCGGGTCGATAGATGGATTGGTCACCTGACTGGCGTTAAGCACCAGGTGATCCCAATAAATGCACTGGCTCTTATCATCACCCATGCCACTAAGGAGCACCCCACCGGTTTCTGCTTGCCTAATAATGTCTTCGATAACCTCGGGGCGCCAGTTATAGTTCTCTCGATAGTCCAGTGGGTTTCGGCTGATGGTCAGCGCTTGAGTGGGGCAAAAAAGCACACAGCGATGGCAGCCGACACAATTCTCCTCTCGACTCCTTACCTCAGCATCCTCAGCATCGTAGTAGTGAGTGTCGAAACTGCATTGGTTGACACAAACCTGACACTGAATACACCGGTCAGGGTCTCGTTTTACCAAGAATCTGGGTGCTATATAGGTTTTCACTGCGCTCTCCTTAGATTCGTATCGGTATCCCTTGCTTTGCCAAGTACTCCTTTATCTCGCGGATAGAGCAAGTCCCGTAATGAAAGATGCCGGCAGCCAAGACTGCATCAGCTTTGCCCAAGACTAGCGCTTGATACATATCTTTTGGGGTGCCAGCGCCACCACTGGCAATCACCGGGACGCTAACTGCCTCGGAAATGGTGCGGGTAAGTTCGGTGTCATATCCAGCCCGATGTCCATCAGCATCCATACTGGTAAGCAACAATTCACCAGCCCCGAGTCCTACTGCCTGCCTTGCCCAGTCGAGAGCGTCAATCGCAGTAGGCTTCTGACCACTATGGGTATAGACTTTCCATTTAGGTTGGCCGCTTCCATCCATTCGTTTGGCATCTATGGCCACCACAACGCACTGACTGCCAAATTTATCGGCGCTTTCTCCAATCAGGCCGGGGTTAAGCACGGCTGCCGTGTTTATTGAGACCTTATCTGCTCCGGCTAGCAACATACGTCGCATATCATTAATGTTGCGTAACCCACCACCCACAGTCAGTGGTATAAACACTTTCTCTGATATACGCTCCACAGCATCAACCATGGTGTCACGTCCTTCCGGCGTAGCCATTATATCCAAAAAGACCATTTCATCAGCACCCTCTTCGTAATAGAAACTGGCTAACTCCACCGGGTCACCAGCATCGCGTAACTCGACAAAGCTTTTTCCCTTTACTACACGGCCATCCTTGACATCAAGGCAGGGGATAATTCTTTTGGTCAGCATTTCACTTCGCCTCCACGGCCGTTACTGTTTCCCTAGTAGCTGTCGGTTGCGGCTGCGATACTGCTTTCACCCTCCCAACAACCGGCTCGCCACCCATGGGAATCCACGCTCTGTCCAGTTCAGGACATATCAGGCGGATGGCTGACTCCTCAGATGAAAGATACAACATGTCACCTTTTTCTCCGACGGTTAGTGGCCGTAGCCTGATTCGGTCGGTTAATCCGATCATTTCACCGTGATGAGCAACAATTACCGCAAATGGCCCGTTCAAAAGCAAGCTGCCATATACTTGACGCATGGCTTGCATTAGCTTCCGCTCTCCTGGCGGCATGCGCTCGATATCGCTCCAGAAGGGTGGGGCCAGTATCTTGGCCACTATCCCTAGTGGCAGATTGTGCTTGCGTATGAGCAAGTCGAATGCATACGCCACTACTTCAGTATCTGTCTGCATCGTGCAATGGTAACCGAACTGCTGTAGATAGCGACGATTTATGCCATAGGATGAAATCTCACCGTTATGAACCACCGTCCAGTCCAGAATACAGAAGGGATGAGCCCCACCCCACCATCCAGGTGTATTTGTGGGAAACCTCCCATGTGCTGTCCACAGGTAACCCGCATATCGCTCGAGGCAGAAGTAATCAGCTATCTCCTCGGGGTAGCCCACACCCTTGTATACAGCCATATTCTTACCACTGGAAAAAACAAAGCTATCACACAGACGCGTATTTATCTCCATCACTATGTTTACGACATAATCGTCCTCAGATTGCTTCTTGGGCTTACACCGACCTACTTTAAGAAAGTAGCGCCATACCACCGGGGGGTCTGCAATCTTTGGTGTTGGTCGGGTTGGTACCTCCTCTTGGTGAACCAAGTCAAACTTTTCCTGGAGAAATGCCTCTGTTTCTTGCTGACCCTTCTGACTAAGATACATGATGTGGAGTGCATAGCAGTCAGCATATTCAGGGTACAGGCCGTAGATAGCAAATCCGCCACCAAGACCATTGCCGCGGTCATGCATATTGGCAATAGCATTGACGACATGCTCTCCGGAAAATCTTTTGCCCGCTGTATTCATAGCCCCGAATATTGAGCAGGCGTCAATTACCTTGTCATCGTTGTGGGGATTATTTACATGTATAATGTCTTTCACAGCTGTCCTTCCCGTGAAGAAATGCATTTTTCAACGAGCAGCTCTTCGGGTTGCTCCACAGAGACTACCAAGTGCGATGACATTGATGGTAGTGTTGCCAATCGCGGCCGCCAGATATCTTCAGGGAGGTAGATCAGGCCAAAATCATCAGCGACGAGGACTTCCTTGAAGCTGTCCACGTTTACCCTGTCCTTCATCAAGTTGTAGATGATGCCTGACTTCTCAATATCACCGCTAAAGACCATGCCCACTATAAGCCCGTCTTTTAGAACCACCTTCTTGTAGACGTGGTCGTGTTTGGACTTGATTACTTCATAGTTATCGTCAGGTGAAGTCACCATGCCAGCCGAGACAGTATTTATCCCGAAGTACCTCAGGGAATTCATTGCTGTCCCGCCTTCATATTCAGCCGACGTACCAGCCATATTGAGTCCCGCAACCCTACCCCCAACATAGGCGTTGGGCCAGATAGGAGTGAGCCGATTCTCTCCGTAGACGAAATCATAAGCCTCGGCTACATCCCCACAGGCGTAGACATCGGGGCTGGATGTGGCCATATGGCGGTCAACTACTATGCCACGGTTCGTCTTTATTCCAGCGTCGGCGACAAGTTCAATGCGCGGCTGGACTCCGATAGCTACAATTACCATTTCACAGGGTATCAGCCGGTTATTATCCAGGCTGACAACAATAGCTTCACCCGTCAAATAGCTGCCAATCTTACCCACCGTTTGTCCGGTTATAATTTCAACACCAGCCTCCGTTAGAGCTCTTTCCTCTAGAGCCGATGCTTCCTCATCGAGAATAATGTTCAAAATCCGCTCTTTCATCTCAATGATGGTAACCTCGACCCCTCGTTTTACCAGTGCTTCAGTTGCACTAACCCCAACTAGTCCGCCACCGATGACCACAGCTCTCACCTTTCCTCCGTATTGATTCAGGAAATGGTCGATTGCCTTGGCATCGTCGAGCTTGGTAAAGGTGAAAACTCCTTCCAACCCGATATCCTCTATCACCTTGGGAACAATCGGCAAGCCGCCGGTAGCTAGTAGTAGCCTCTCCCAACCAACTTTCTCTCCAGACTCTAGCTCAACAATGTGCTTATCAATATTGAGGTGCTGCGCTTTCTTGCCCAGGAGAGTGTGGATGTGGTTTATCTCGTAGAAGTCAGTCGGTCGAAACAACATTTTCTCCAAAGTGCACGCTTTGGCCAAATACTCGGAGATGAGCGGCCGTGAATAAGCAAAATAGGGCTCGTCGGAGATTATGATTATTTCTCCTGCTTTGTCTATCTCGCGTATGGCTTCAGCAGCCGCAATGCCCCCAGCTGAGTTGCCGATAATTAGATATTTTGCTGTTACTGTACTTTTTGACATTCTATCTATCCCCTATCGCTTTGAGCCCTAGCTTCATTCCTTAGCCAGTTTTATGAAATTGTCGTACATCCTCAATCCAAAATCGCCGCTCTTTTCTGGGTGAAATTGAGTCGCTACCAGGTTTCCTCTTGCAATGACACTGCATATAGTAATGCCATACTCAGTTTGACCAATTATTAGCGCTTTGTCATCTGGCTCAGCACAATAGCTGTGAACAAAGTAGAAATTAGCCCCATCGGGTATACCCTCAAATATAGGATGTGAGATCATCTGAGTAACCTGATTCCATCCCATGTGTGGTATCTTGACTCCTAAAGGAAGTTTCCTAACACGACCGGGAATAACATCAAGACACTCATGCCAACCCCCTTCTTCAGTAATGCTAAATAAGACTTGTAGGCCGATACAGATACCAAAGAAGGACCGTCCCTCATCAATAAACTGACGAATGGAGTTAGCCAGTCCCAACTTAATGAGGTTTGTCATGGTATCAGCCGCGGCGCCGACACCAGGCAGGATGACTGCCTTGGCATTGAGCACATCATCGGGGCTGCTGGTCACCTTTGGCCGGTAACCTAGTTTACTGACAACATTAACCACGCTGCGTATATTGCCAGCACCATAATCAATTATGACAACCATCTCGTTTCCTTTCCTCTATACACTTGTGACAGTTTAGTTCTCGACAGTGACTTCCACTGATAATCATTTATTCGTACGTCCTGAACCTGCGAGAGGTACCTACATAGCTAACTAATGAACCGAGAATATAATCCTCACCAAGCCCATTATGACGCCCATCGAGAATCTCCAGGGCCTCATCTCGGTAAGCGTTCATTAGGTAAGGGATGCCGGTGACCTTAGCACATTCCTCAGTGAGTGACATTAAGTCACTACGGCTTATTACGGGAATACTAAAACACCTGGCACCCGCCATTAGTTGCTGTAATCCTACTCTTATCTTTTCAGCGTAGCTGTATATTCCCAATGCACCAAGTGGGATATTTTTCATTTCATCAGCGCCGACCAAATCTTTAACCTCTTCGTAGCAGACAAAGATTTCTTCTGGAGTCGAGCCGAACTGGCCGACGGTATGGGGCAACTTACCTTCATTAAGCCACATTGCGATATTTTTGCCTACCATACCCGGGATCATCAGCGCCCGCCCCATGCATACTGCTTTGGTAAATGGTGCCCCCAGAGCCAATGCCTTGAAAACACCGTCTTCACTACTGAAGCCACCACCAAAGGCGATATCGGGTACCCGCTCACCTTTATTAGCTAACCTGCGACAGAAATCATAGGCGGCAGAGTGCAGATACAGACTGGGGATACCCCATTCCTCCATCATGCGCCAGGGACTCATCCCCGTACCACCGCCAGCACCATCTATGGTCAACAGGTCTATTTGGGCTTCCGCACCCCACTTAATTGCCATCGCCAGCTCACGCAGACTATACGCGCCCGTCTTCAGGGTGATTCGCTTGAAGCCCAGGTTGCGCAATCGTTCAACCTCAGCATAGAAACCCTCTTCGTCAATAAAGCCGAGGCGACTGTGACGCTCAAATTCCTTTAGTGAGCCATCTCTGAAGCTTGCTTGGCTGAGTGGGTGTGAGGGGTCAGGAGTTATAATGTAGCCTCGCCTCTGAAGTTCCAAAGCACGCTCAAGACTGTCAACCTTTATCTCCCCGCCAATGCATTTGGCACCCTGCCCCCATTTCAATTCAATGGTGTCCAGCCCGTGTTTCTGGATTATGTACTCGGCAACACCCAGCCTAGTATCCTCCACGTTCATCTGTACCAAGATTTCACCATAGTCATTATGGTAGCGACGATATATCTCAATTCGACGGTCAATATCCGGCGCAGAAATGATCTTTCCGTGACTATCGAGTTCAAGCCTGGGGTCAATGCCGCAAACATTTTCGCCACAAACGAGGGTAATTCCACTCAGGGCAGCGCCAACAGCAAAATGCTCCCAGTTCTTACGAGCAATCTCGGTAGAACCTAGTGCTCCGGTGAATATGGGTATGCGCATCTTGACTTTTTTATCCCAGCCGTATTCAGTCTCCGTGTTTACTGCCGGGAAAATAGCTGTATCCGAGTTAGCTATAACCCCATCCGGTAGCCCCTTGGCCCCAAGAGCATATCCTTGGATATTGAGGTGCGAGTAGTCAACTGGATAGTTCTTGTCTCCCCCGGCAGTGATTTCTCCAAAAGGTCCGGGATAAATTAGCTCTCGACTGCGAAAAGATGCTTTGAAGACCTCACAGTTTCCGGTGCAGCCGTCAATACACCGACTGCAAAGCCCGCTCATTGGCACAACGCTTCTGGAGCGATTGGCCGTTCTGGTGGCATCACTGGCATTTGGTCTCTGTAAGTTCATTTTCTTTCCTCCTACTGTTAACTGGTATTTGCTATTTTGCCTCTATCTAGGAAACAAACAGCATTGCGAGTCTCTGGGTCAGCAACAACTTTGGCTGAAGCGCCACCGGTTGCCATTGGCACGTCAATAACACGTACAATGTTCTCGAGGTCGCTTAGTTCCGGCAGCAAGTCTTTCAGTATATTGGGTGAATGGGAAAAGAACCCAGTATTAAAATCAGTGGTAGCGTCATCGGGATAAATCGGAAGATAGAGTATGTCAGACTCTACCAAGTCTTGAAAGAAGTGGGTCCCGTAAGAGACTTCTGGGACATGTCCCGCCTCCTCGCGGGCAATCTCTACCAGAACAGCCGTGGCGTTGATGTCTGCATAGCCCACATTCACACCAAGCTCAATGTTATTACTGCCCCACCGGCCTGGTCCCATTGACATGACCTTGCCTTCCTTGTGACGCAACTCGTCATTCAGCTTGCCAATCACTCGTCCAAGAGACTTCTTGGTATCTATTGTGGCTACTTCGGCATACTTTTTAGGTTCTATGTAGATGATGTAGCGAATGCCGGTGACCATCCCGGCATTTATTGCGCGATTAGAGCGGAAAAGTACTTGCTCTCTAGACAATTCTTCGGGTACGCTGACTTTTGTGCCAGCTAGTGTAGGCACTCGCAATGACCGACATTGCAGCAAGTTGACCCTTACATTATCTTTGACGTCAACATAGGCTGTGAATTCAATATCTATCGGCTGTCCCCATGCGTTCTCCAGCTTGACTAACATCTCCCCGATTATGTTGACAATCTTGGTTCGGTCTATCAGACTGTTAAATGTCAAGGCTAGTTTTTTCTCAGAACCACCAGCTGAAGTCGCGAACCAATCACGTAGGTAACCATCAGCTATCTCAGATGTCAGCAAGTTCAGAGTGGGGTATCTGTCTCCTTTAATTACTTCAACGAAAGGTCTAGTCTCAAAAGTCTTTTCTTCGAGGTTGAGAAGGTCTACCATTCGCTGAGAATACTTGGCTACCTCCATGCCAATCTCTGGCCTGATGTTTGGATGGCTGACCGCAATCATTCTCGGATAATCGCCGCTCACACGGTTAACAGCACGAGTGCCCAGGCCAAACACCAGCCGTATCATGCCCTTTTTCGGGTCGATACGATTTGTCCAAGCAAAGAGGTTCCGCGAAAAGGCTACCCCGGCCAGGCTTGGAAAGAAGTATTGCTTATAAGGCATTCCAGAGACACGTTGTACGAGGATTGCCATCTGCTCATCACCTTCGCCAAGACCACGCCGGTGGCGATAGGCAAGGGCATCAGGGTTCAGGGCACTCGCATAAACCAGTTTGACCGCCCTTAAAAAGGCCTCAAGGCGTTCCTCGGGGCTGCCTTGATTGGCACAGAACTCACTGCGATACTTTCCGGCAAAGGCATCAGTGAATCCATCCTCAAGAAGGCTCGATGAGCGTACAATTATAGGTGCCTGTCCGTAGTAATCAATCATGCCACGGAACTGTTCCATTGTTTCCTCTGGGAACTCCCCGTCGAGAAACCTCTGTTCCAATTTGGCAAACCCATCCCGTGAGAGCTTGCCTGTTTTCGATAGCTCCAGCCTAACCTGGAACAGGTCGTTATTCACCAGAAAGGTAAAGAACACGTCTGAGCCTATATAGAAGGAGTCGTGTTCTTCCAATACCTGTGAAAAGTCAATGGGGCCCTTTTCTGCAAGCAAAACACTCCTTGCCAGCAACATCCCGGCTGCTTTGCCACCGATCCGCCCTGAACCAATCAGGCGGTCTCTTATATGTAGTAGAGCATCTAAAGTCAGATAACGGTCAGCTAGCTGGATTAACTTCTTATGGTTACCAATCATCATTCGGGTTAGCGATTCCTTTAGTACCAAGTTTTCCTGAGTCAGCACCGTCAAATCATTATGTAGCGATTTATCTTGTAGCAGCTTCCGATAGACAGTATCCCAGGGAGCAATGGACTCAGAGCTGACATTAATCGGTCGTCTGCTGGCGGTTGTCAGTACCATAGCCGCATCACCACTACGAGAGACAGGTTCCCAGCCATTACTCGTTATTCGGTGGGGCAAAAACATTTGTGGAGAGTAACGATCCCATACCTTTAATGGCTGGATGTAAGTATCATTACCGACGTGGTAAACATCGATAAGTATCTGAGTAGTATTACGTATCTGGGATATGGCGCGGTGTCCATGCTGCCCGCGTCTGACGGCAAAGTAAGCCACGGCACCAACTTCCAAAACGTATGGACATGTCACCTGAAAGAAGTTGGCCAGCAGCTCATCTGTCGCCCACTCTTCAACCAGCGTTGAAAGGTTATCGAAGATGTAACAAGCCTTACTGCCACGTTCCCCGATTACTCGGTGTACCTCGCCAGTGAAATAGTCGAACCCGACACTCGGATCGATCTCGGTGACTGTCATCCCGGGTCTTGGCCTCAGAATTTTAGTGTGTGGAGCGAAGCGTAAGTAAACACAATCAAGACCGTCTCGGATTGCTTGCTCAGCAAATGCTTTTGCAAAGCGTGGATAGTCCTCTAGGCGGTCAACCTGCCAAACCACGTTGTCACCTAAACGTAACCCTTGCAGGAGTTCATCAAGATACGGTATTCCACTACCAAACGTCTTAGAAGTTAAACATCGCATTTTTCAGAACCTCCTTTTGGCTCTGAGTGTGTATGGAATTGAACCCATTAATCTGACACCCTTCTTTTCTCTAATTCAGTTGTGACTTAAGCTATTCTCGATAGCTGTGCCGATTACCAACGCTTCATTCGGGCAAACAGCTACACACACCGGAATCTCCTCCCCCTGGCAAAAGTCACATTTAAGTATCTTTTTCTGTTCTATATCTTGCCTTATCGCAGCAAACGGGCAGACCAACAAGCATGTCCAGCAACCAGTACACCGCTCCTGGTCCACCGTGATCAATGAACTGACAGGGTCGTGAGCCAGAGCCCCAGTAATACAGGCTAGAACACACGGAGCTTCGTCGCACTGCTGACAACGCACCGAGAGGGATATCATCCCTCTTTCCTCCACTCGGAGTCTTGGCAAAGGCCTCGGTGATTCCTTCTTGAAGGCTTTCACCAGATCTTTTGACCTCGAGTGCGCCATCTGACAATACACCTCACATAGGTGACAGGCAATGCAGGCCGATTCATCAATATAAATCCTCTCCATATATTATAACCTCTGTAACGGTAAGCGGCAACCGATTACCGTATACCATATAATATTATGGTTATACATTCTTGTCAATATCGGTGAGAGGCGCTAGGAGGCTATGACAGGAGTTCAAGAGAGTTTATTGCCAAAAATGTTGGCTATTGCTCACTCTACCTACCCTGTAATGCTTATTGCATATTCCATGTTAGCTATTTGGGCACAATTGACGGAGCGAATACGAACAATCAACGCCCTAAATCTTCAAGGAAAATGGGACACACTTAGCCAGAATGTGTACATAGTGCATTCGCACGCCCCCTACGATAGAATCCAGATAGCTAAGAGGGACTTCAAGTTTTTATCTGGCAACACTAAAAACCGGTTAGAAAGTTCTTAATATCATTCACACAGTCCCTTTTTTCACTTGCAAAATTTAAAAAACTAGGCCCCATTTAAATCACGCTATTGACAAACTAAAGGACAAGGTTTATATTTTAGATAATTGAATATGGGGAAAGGCTGAGAACAGGACTAGTACAGCTTAAGGCGGAGTTCAGAGAGTCGGGTAAGGTGTGAGCCGATACTTGCGCGAGGCTGGAATGGACCTGGGAGCCGCAAACCGAAAGGTTAACACCTAGTAGGCTTTGCCGCAGGGGCAGCGTTATCAGAGTCCAGGGTA
>Ga0209636_10005571_pt1 | contig 12853 bp, 9 predicted proteins | sample DeeMarSWOR152_54_FD_187464 | JGI IMG/M metagenome (GOLD analysis project Ga0209636, IMG submission 187464) | Marine sediment microbial communities from White Oak River estuary, North Carolina - WOR-1-52-54 (SPAdes) (version 2) | ecosystem: Environmental > Aquatic > Marine > Intertidal zone >...
AATGTGGCTTCGCAAAAATTTAATTAAAATTCAATTATAATGAAGATAACTTGGAAACAGCTGAAGGAACTTATTGAAATCTACGGTAAGAATGACCTCAAGAAAACACTAAAGAGCATATCTAAAAAACTGAATTTGAGTCTTGATGAGGGATTGGGTCTAGTAGAATGTTATAGGATTTATGGATTACTTGAAGGTATTTCTGAAAATAAGATTGATGAAAAGAGTTTAGAGAAGATATATAGTCTTGAAAAGGATAGTCTTGAAAATGTGGATACAAACAAGATCATAGGACGTGTAGGGTCTATATCAAGAGAGAAACGAACTCAATATTGCATATATATTGAAGATGAAGAAATACATGATCTTAGGCTTTTGCATCTTGACACAGAACGTCATTTAAAAAAGAAAGAATACCTCCCCGCATTTATAATCGGATGGATTATCATTGAAAGTGCTTTAAAACACATATGGCATAAATTTATCGATGATTTGAGTAGGTATTTGTTTAGCTGGGATGATGTCCCTAAAAAGGATAGCAGACAATTCATAGACTTTTTAGAGAATAATCTAAAAATAGATTGGGTAAAAAATGCAAAAATCAAGAAAAGCGATAATGGCAAAACCATAACTGTTACAAATAAGGAAAACTCGCTTAAATTTAAACTTGAAGAGGATAAAAGCAAAGTAGTATTAGAAATCGATGGAGGAGGAACCTATGAATACATTTTAAAAAAGGAGAATGATAAGCGAAACATATACAAAGGTATAAAATTTAAAACGGGGGCTAAGAAATTTGGAATAGCTCAAATTATTGAGGGGTTATACATAAATAATTTTGATGATAATCTTGTTTCTCAAAACCGAGCCGGAAAACGCCTAAAACAGTTATACCTACATAATTTTGATGATAATGAATACGAATTTTTGAAGGATTTAAAATATAAAAGAGATAAGACAATTCACCATGGAAGAAAGTGCTTGTTTAAATTGAAGCCAAAGCCAAACTATAAACAATACCTGAAAACGGGCGGAGTCGATGAGCAACTGAGAAAGAAATTTGAGCGTAATAATGTCTCTCTACCCAGCAGTGCGATGATTCTTCAAATAAATGAGAAAACTTGGGAGATAAAAGCCAGTGCAGGATCCTACATAATAAACGATGTTGGGGAACGTATAAATGTATACATCCGAAGAATTATAACTGAGGAGGATGCAAAGAGGTGCCTTCAAAAAGCGAAAGAATTAATTGACAGGTTAGAGAGAATTAAAAGCACTGAAATAGATGAAGAAGAACGGAAGGCTCTTAAAGAAGCACAAGATGCTTATTGGGCTAGTGAACTTGATGCAATGATGGAGCAATTAATGGAGCGGGAGGAAAAAGCGCGTGAATATGATAAGAAGAATTTGCACGATTATTATAAGAAACGCATATTAGCGGAGATAAAAGATATAAAAAAACGAAATAGTAGTATTCCGTGGGTACACGGATTAATTATTAATGAGATAGAAGACATAGCAGAAGGTGCGGGGGAATATGAAGGTCAAAGAGATGTACGCACAAGAATATTAAAAGATGTTATCATAGAATTAAGCAAATCTGAATGTTCGGAAGATATAAAATCAATACTAAATGACCTAAAAGATTATGAAAATAAGTTTGTAAGAGATTTTGTTAGAGACATAATTATTCAAAAAAATCCATTAGTAATCAAATCAAAAAATGCCCACAATAATAGACGCCTACGCATGGATTGAATATTTCAAAGGAACATCACAGGGGGAAGTCGTAAAAGAACACTTAGATAAAGAAGGGGCATACACCCCCATCAATGTGCTTGCTGATGTTTATTACTTCTTCAAAAGGATCAACAGAGATTTTGATTTTGCTTTAAAGGTTATAAAATCAAAAAGTGATATTTACGATTTCAATGAAGATGAATGGCTTCAATCGGTGGAGATAAAGCACGAATTACGAAAGAAAATGAAAGACTTCGGGATTATGGATGCGCTTGTAATGGCATGCGCGGAAAATTTAAAAGGAGCGGTTATCACTGGTGATCCGCATTTCAAAGACGAGGATAATGTTATTTTTTTAGGGGATTAAATTAATTTTTCAAAAATGACCAAAATAAACCCCAAAAAATCAGGGGGAACATATTCTTCAAACGAAAAAGGAAGAAAATACCTCATTTGTAATGGAGTTTTATTACTTTTATTACTTTCATAAAAATAGCAAAAATGAAATTAAATCCATACGATCCGAGACAACCAACTGAACCCGAATTTTTCATTGGCCGGGAAGAGTATATAGAAAAATTTAATAAAAATATGGAGAGAACATTGTATGGGAAAAAACCCACCTCTTTTGCCATTCTCGGGGAATGGGGAGTAGGTAAAAGTTCACTGCTTCTGAAACTCAAAGCCAACATTGATAAAAATAAGAATGTTATTACAACCCGTATATCTATTGGTTCAGACATTCCAGATTACTACGCATTTTGTCAGCTCTTAGTGGATAAAATCAATATCGACCTCACCAAAAATAGAAGAATACCCCAGAAAATTAGAGACAATATATTTGAGTGGAAATTCAAGGAAGTAAAACTGGGTGTCGTGACCGCTCAAAAGAAAGAAAAAACAATGTATCTATCTACCGGAAACATGCTTTTAGAGTATAATCTAAAAACACTTTTCGATGATTTCATATCAAAAGATAATGTAAAGTTGTTTGTTCTCTTCATTGATGACCTGCACAACATCACAAGAAAAGATAAAAATGCAATTGCTGCTTTAAGGGACTTATTCCAGTCCCTTGCTGTTGATGGATATAAAATCCAGTTAGTGTTTACAGCATCTTCAGATCTCTTCCATGATGTTAAACAAATTGCAGAGCCAGCAGTAAGGTTTTTTGAAAAGTTTTATCTCGATGCTTTCAGTATGGATGAGACCAAAGAATTTTTAACCAAGCCGATGGAAAAAACAAAATTTGGCATCACATTTGCTAATGAATCCATGCATTATTTACATAAGAGGACCAATGGGCATCCTTATTTCCTGGCATTTATCACCCAAAGACTTGTTGATCTCATGGATTCAGGGGAGATAAATGTTGACGTCATTGAGAAATACTGGGAATTGATTTTTAAGGAATTGATTGAAGAAAAGTTTGAGAGAGATGTCAGCGGGGTCTCGCCGGAAAAAGAGAAACTTTTAGTTAGCATTGCAAACAGGGAGGACGATATGGTAGTGCCAAAGGATGTCGGTGGACTCCGTAAATATTATCCCGAGCTAACTCATGATAATCTTTTAAAGAAGGTTGGTAGAGGAAAATACAGATTGTATCATCCTCTTTTCAAAGAATATCTAAAAACGAAAAACTTAGAAGAAAAGTGAAAACACTCAAAAGTACCAAAAGTACCAAAAGTACCAAAAACTTGTTACTTTCAGTGGAGCAAGGAAATAAGAATACTTGAAAATGGGAAGAGCAATGCTCTAAACAAATCCAGAAAAATTTTGATAGAACGTAAAGATGAACATAGATGAGATTGAAAAACTTTTGAAAGAAGGGAAATTTGAAGACGCATTAAAGATAGCGAAAAAAGAAGCAAGTGGTATAGGGGTTGATAATTACGCTGGAGTGCTCAATGATTGGTGCATAAATGAAGCAGAAACCGCTTATACCTTAAAGGATGAAGCAGGGCATAAGTTAGTTATAACTGGCTTTAAAGTTGTGGAGAAACTCGCGAAAAATAAAGAGTTAATTGAATCGGTAAAGGGAAATCGAGCACAGACACACCACAGCATTGGATTTTTATTACAAAGTTTGAATAGATTTAAAGAAGCTGAGAAAGAGTATAGAGAAGCAGTTAAATTAGAAGATAGATTGCCCGATAAAGGCGCACATGCACACAATAATTTAGGGCTTGTATTAAAAATTTTGGGGAGAAATGATGAAGCTGAGCAAGAGTATAGAGAAGCAATAAGGATAAATCCTGATGATGCAATACCCCACCACAATCTTGGGCTTTCATTGGAAGATTTAGATAGATTCGATGAAGCTGAGAAAGAGTATAGAGAAGCAATAAGGATAAATCCTGATTATGAAAGAGTACATAGTGATCTTGGTGTTTTATTACAAAATTCAGGGAGAAATGATGAAGCTGAGAAAGAGTATAGAGAAGCAATAAGGATAAATCCAAATTTTGCAAGTCCTCATAGCAATCTCGGACTCTTATTACAAAATTTGGGAAAATATGAAGAGGCAGAGAAAAATTATAGAAAAGCGATAAAGATATATCCTAACTTGTTAGGCGCATATATCAATCTCGGACGCTTATTAGACATTTTAAAAAGATATGATGAAGCTGAGGCAACATATAAAGAAGCAATAAGGATAAATCCTGATTGTGCAGAATTGCATAACAATTTAGGTGCTTTATTCAGACATTTACATAAATTTGATGATGCAGTGAAAGAATACAGAAAAGCATTTGAAATTTGCGATAATATAAATACCAAAAGAATTATTGCCAGACATTTTTGTATTTTATATTTTGCCTTTTTTGAAAAAGAAAAAATCAAAGAGCATAGGGGAGAATTAGAAAAAATCAAGGGTTTTTTTATAGAAAATAATGATTCGAAAGAGTTTCTTGTCGATGCTTGTAATTCCCATCAAGATATGATGGAATATTTTTCTGCTAAAAAATATAATAAAGCAAAAAATAAGTTAGAGGAAGTTAAATCATATCTAAAGAAATGTGATGAAAAACAACTTTTAGAATTTGTTGATAGAACAAAGGATTTGATATTGTTAGATGAAAAATTTAATCACTTGATAGGTTTACTTCCTGTCTATCAGAAGAATGAGATTTTAAAACTAATCTCAAATCTTAGTGATGAAGCAGAAACTTTATCAGAAAAGGAATTTATTATTGAGGAGTTTATAAAGCATTATATACTCTGCGTTAAAACTTTTAATAAATGCTGTGACCTATTTAGATATGAAAAACCGATATTTATCAATACTAAGGAGTTATTAGAAACCGAGGATTTTTTTGTTAATTTTGGGTTTGGTGTTGATAAAAATCCTGCAAATAGTGTTATTCTGGTGGCAAACAAAATTAATGAATGTTCAAATAAGATTACTGAGAACTCAAAAAAGAAAAAAGAGATAATTTATGGTTACTGGAATGTAAAAATAAAAGAAATTCTTACCACGGTGATTCCAGAACTTAATGGATTCGCAATTTCAAACATGATAAATACTGAAGCGTATGAGCAGACAACTAAGGAACTAAAAACTTTAGGTGGGCACCTAATGAGGATTGACGAACGCACAGAAATAATGGGGAACAAATTGGATGAACTACTTAAAATAGCAAAGTCGACAGAGAAAACTATTGAATACATTGAAAAATCTATCGAAAAAGCAAGTTCTGAGAATAAAGAACTTTTGGAAAAACTAATAGAACTCACCAAGAGATATGAAGAATTGCATGAAGAAACTAATGAAAATCTAAACTCTATAAATTGTATTCTAACAGAGTTGATAAGTTCAGAAGATACGGAAGGTATAAAAAAGGTTGCTATTACACTAACAAAGGAGGAAATCGTAAATAAAGTTGTAGGTCATGTCAAAGGTGAAGAGAATAAATCTAAACTAAAAAAGGCTTTTGAACAACTCAAAAAGAAAGTTGAAAAACTTCCTGAAGATGTTGAAAAGGATCTGTATAAAAATATTGTTATTAAACCAATTACAAAGGCAATTATGGATATAATTGATGTGGGGGTGGAAAAAAGTCCAGAAGTTATAGCTGAATGGGGGCCAATTTTCATGCGACTTGCACCAACGATTATTTCTTCAATATAGGTTAATTACAAAATTTTATTATTGATCAAAATGACCAAACTAAACCACAAAAAAATCCAACAAAAATGGATTAAGAAATGGAATGAAGCAGAAATTTTCAAGGCAAAGCCAGATGAAAGAGAAAAGTTTTACCTGACCGTCGCATACCCATATCCATCCGGTAGTATGCATGTCGGACACGCCCGCACCTATACAGTTCCAGATGTAATAGCCCGCTTCAAAAGAATGCAGGGCAAAAATGTTCTGTTTCCAATGGCATGGCATGTTACCGGGTCTCCTGTTCTCGGGATTGCAAAGCGAATTGCGAAGGGGGATGAGAAAGCATTATGGCTTTATGGCGATCTCTATAAAGTTCCGGAAGAAACCCTGAAATCATTCACGGATCCAAACAACATCGTGAAATACTTTTCAGATGAATACAGGAGGAATATGACTTATATGGGCTTCTCCATTGACTGGTCAAGGGAATTTTTAACCATAACTCCCCAGTACAGCAAGTTCATTGAATGGCAGTACCGCCGGCTGAAAGAAAAGGGACTGGTAAGGAAGGGGGAGCATCCAGTAAGATACTGCCCTTCCTGCGACAATCCCGTCGGCGATCATGACCTACTTGCAGGGGAGAATGCTAAGATTAACGAGTTCTCTATTTTGAAGTTTAAGGTTGATGACATTATCTTACCAGCCGCAACCCTCCGCCCGGAAACGATCTTTGGGGTGACGAATATGTGGCTGAACCCAGAGGTTGTTTATCAAAAGGTTAAAGTTGGGGATGAGGTGTGGCTTTTAAGTAAAGAGGCGGCGGAGAAGTTAAAGTACCAGAGCGGGGAGATTGAGGTTATTGGAGAGGCGGGGGGTGAGGAGTTGATTGGAAAGGATTGTTTGGAGCCGATAAATAATAAAAAAATACCCATTCTTGCCGCGTCATTTGTTGACCCGAATTACGCAACCGGCGTGGTGATGAGTGTGCCGGCACACGCCCCTTACGATTATGTCGCTTTGCAGGATTTAAAATCCGATCTTGAAATTCCCGTGATTATAGAAACAAAAAAGTATAAAGATAAAGGAGAAAAATCACCAGCCCAGCAGATAGTTGAGCAAATGGGAGTTAAAAAGCAGGATGATCCTCTGCTTGAGAAGGCAACCGACCAGATGTACAAGGACGAGCACGCAAAAGGCGTTATGGTCAAGGGTATAGAGAAATACGGCGGTATGGGAGTCGGCGAGACAAGAAAAAAACTGATCTCTGACATGGAACTTGACATATTCTATGAGTTTTCTGAATCCCCCGTTACATGCAGGTGCAATACAAACTGCGTGATAAAGATTCTGAAGGACCAGTGGTTTATCAGGTATGGGGATGAGAAGTGGAAGAAAAAAGTTCATGAATGCCTGGAACAGATGAGAGTGGTCCCGGGAGAGGAATTCCAGAACTTCGAGCATGTAATTGACTGGCTTGAGGATTGGGCATGCACCCGAAGAGTTGGTTTGGGAACACACCTGCCCTGGGATAAAGAATGGCTGATCGAGCCTTTGAGCGACTCAACAATCTACATGGCTTACTATACCATAGCACATCATTTGCGGGAAATCGAGCCAGAGAAACTGGATGATGATTTTTTTGATTTTATTTTTTATGGTAAAAAGAAGATAAGGGAGAAGGTAAATGAGATTTTAAAAATTAAAGAAGAATTTAATTACTGGTATCCTGGGGATTTGCGGCTTTCTGCAAAGGATCTGGTTGGGAATCATCTTACATTCCATATGTTTCATCACACCGCTTTATTCCCACCGGAAAAATGGACCCGCGGATTTGTGGTGTTCGGGATGGGTCTGCTGGAAGGAAATAAGATGTCGTCCTCTAAGGGGAATGTCGTCCTTCTTGGGGATGCCATCAACGAATACGGGAGCGACACCATAAGATTGTTTTTGATGAGCAATGCTGAACCATGGCAGGATTTTGACTGGAGAAAAGATCTGGTTAAAAACACCGCAAAGAAGTTAAGGCAGTTCTATAATATAGTGAACTGGGCGGCAGAAATGGGGGAAAAAGATATGGGGGGGCGAGATATTGACGGGTGGTTATTAAGCAGGATGCAGCATAGTATCAGGAGAACGACGGAAGCGTTAGAGAACTTTCAAACACGGAAGGCGCTTCAGTGCGCGTTCTTTGAGGTCATAAACGACTTTAACTGGTACTCGAGAAGGGCAGAGCCAAATCCGGGGGTATTGAGGGAATTTTCCGGTATCTGGGTGAGTTTAATGGCTCCGTTCACGCCGTTCATATGCGAGGAACTGTGGGAGAAAACAGGGGGGGAGAATTTTGTTTCTGACGTCCCATACCCAGTGTATGATGAAAATCGGGTTAACGATAAAATTGAGGTTCAGGAGGAGATGCTTGCCGACTTAATCGAGACGGTCCAGGACTTCAAGGGGATGATTGAAAAGCACAGGAAACCTGAAAAAGCATACCTCTACCTTGCCCCGCGGTGGAAAAGAGATGTCTTTGAACAGATAAAAGAGGGCAAGCAGATGGGGGAGATAATGCAAAACCCCCAATTAAGGGCACATGGAAAGGAAATCGCCAGGATAATGAAATCAAAAAGGGATATTCCAGCGGTGGTTTTAACCCTGGATGAAGAGCATCGTTTCATTGTTGATGCAAAATCATTTCTGGAAAAAGAGTTTAACCTCGAGATCGAGATACAGGAGGAAGTGACCCATGATCCGGAAGGTAAAGCGCAGTATGCGTCACCGATGAAGCTGGGAGTCTATATCGAGTGATGTGCATAGTTATTGCCCCATATGAAAAGTTTTCGTGGGGGTTATTTTTAATTTACCCCTGATGTGTTTTTTCCAAATCCAGAAGATCGTCTTTTGTGTTAACATTTCTAAATGAGAGCAGTTCCGGATCAATTTCTTTTAAGAGGTTGGTATGGACATACTGCACATCCAGACCATCCAGCGCGTCCCTTACCCTCATCTTTTTAGCATTTAACGCCTCTTTACATCCTTTTGCGATTTTTTCTCTTTTATATGCAGCTACCAGCGGCTCAATTTGACCGTCTTCCCATTTAGGCACCGCTGCGTCTTTATTCAACTTCGATAAAATTATTTCCACAACATCCTTTTTAATCATCGGCACATCGCATGGAACAACAAAAACCCGCTCTGATGACATATTACTGCAGGCAGATAAAATTCCAACCAGCGGCGTATCCAGGGCATATTCGTCAAGAACGATCTCTGCGTTAACAACCTTGCTTACCCTTTCCGCATGCATTTGCTTTACGCTTACCACAACCTCATCGAAACCTTCTGCAAGGTTATTATATATTACCCCCAACATTTCTTTACCCCTGAACTTATAAAACGGCTTTTCGTTAAATCTTGATGCTGCTCCCCCGGCAAGTATTATTAAACCAGTCATGTTATTTTATTACCCTGTTGTTTTTATTAATCCCGAACGCATGTAAAAAATTGGAGACCGTTTGAAAGTCCGGATGCACATATGCTGATATGCGGGACAATTCTCGTACTGTTTAATGCATGTTGGGTCGGAGATATGCAAAACACCCCAAACTCATTCTGACGAGCAACCCTCGCAAATGCGGCAGAGCTTTGATCAGCCACATTTCAGAAGTTTATTTTTTAAAACGAATATCTCAATCTTTTTCTTTGCTCTTCCGTCAGGTTTTCATCCACTGCCTTAGAAAGTTGTTTAACTCTCTGATCTATGGTGGTCTTTGTCACTCCCGGCAGCGTTACGATTCTCCTGTGCTCCGCATTTTTGTCCCCCATCAATAACCCCGCAAGTTTCAAAGCGGCGGCAGCCATCCCTACCGGACCCCTTCCGGCGGTGACTCCTTTCCTGGTAGCTGTGTCAAGTATCTCAACCGCTTTTGCCTCAGTTTCACCGGAGATTCCCAATTCAGATGCAAATCCGGGAATGAAATCTGCAGCCCGCTCCACCCTCATTTTTACCCCCAGATTTCGGACTATGAAGCGGTAACTTCTGCCTATCTCCCTCTTATTAACGCCAGACGCTTCTTCTAATTTTTCAAGAGTTTTCGGAACCATCATATTCCTTGATACTATGTAGATCATAGCGGCAATTATACTCTCTATACTTCTCCCCCTGACCAGACCCTCTGATATGGATTGTCGGTACATCTTCGCGCATTCCTCCTTTATATTATCGGAAACATTAAGGAACGCGCACATCCTCTCCAATTCCGGGAGAGCAACGGATAAATTTCTGTTGAACGAATCCGCCATTCGGGCTCTTCGCTGCCACTTCCTCAACCTGTAGATTTGTGCTTTACTTTCCGTTGGAATCGCACCCCCCTTAAAATCCCTGTCATAGCGGTCTATTTCCGTTGTCACGCCCTTACCTATTTTTGAAAACTTTACCGCCCCACCGGTTCTTTCTTTTTTGTACTTTTGGTCATCGTCAAATACTCTCCACTCCGCTCCAAAAGAGATCATGCTTTCCTCTATCACCACCCCGCAGCTACTACAAATCATCTCCCCGTGTTTATGATCTGTCATCAACTTGGTGCTGCCGCAATCAGGGCATTTAAAAGTGTCCCCCTCGCCTTCCTCCTCAATCTCTTCTCTTTCCCTGGGTCCTTCCATCCTCTCCTCCCTTCTTTTTTCAAGTATCTTCCCCATCTTCTTTTTGACCTTTTCGGTATCGACCTCTACCATGATGCTCTTTTTACTTTTTTTCTAAATTTACGGGATAGTTTTACTACCAGATACGGGGCATTTACCCTGCCAATCACATCAGAAACCCTCCCAACCATAGTTTTCGAATCAGACTCCAGAACAGTTGAATTAATTTCAGGTATCTCCCCGGACTTAATGGGTCCAATCACTGCTTCATTCCCTACGTATGCCTTTATCTCCCCGGATTCCAAGTTATTATTTATATTAATTACTTTACTTATAAATAAAAATAAAATGGAAAAATCAGGTAAAATATCCATCTTTGTGTTCGGGGTAATTATACTTTTGGCAGGTACGGTAAGCTCGCAGATGGCAACCGCATCAACCTCATTACAATCCCCGACCCAGTTAATAGTGAACTATGACCTGACCTATATGCAGGATAAAATAAAACCAGGCAGCAGCGGAACTTTAATTATAGTGATCCAGAACACGGGGGGTCTGCCGGCAAAAGAGGTTAAGGCGATTATACACGATACGGGAGCGATAGGGGGAGGGGGCTCATGGAAACTCGGAACGATAGATGCGGGGCAGAGCAGGACAATTAAGACAACATTGAGGGCTTCACCAGATGCATACTCCGGGGTTCATACGATCACATTATTTTTAGACCATATTGCCTATGAGCGCGATGAAGACGGAAGATTGGATTCGCATGACGAGAGCACAAACTGGGTCATACCGATAAGGGTATACGGGGATCCGAATTTTCAAATAACCCCTGAGAAAGATGTTTTTTATACGGATTTTGAAGAGGACTTGTTGTTAAAAGGCAGTGTGATGACAGGGGCTAAAGAGGTGTCTGTGACACTTTCAACTGCCGGGTCTCCGAAATGCATATCAGTTATAGGTTCCGAAGAGCAGTATATTGGAGATCTGAATAAGGACCAGGAATTTACGATAAATTACGCAATAAAACCGGCCAATGTGGGCATTTGCTCGCTTTCCATATCGTTTGAATACGAGGATGAATCCGGGAACACCAACACGGAAGTCGTTTCTCTCGGCATAAATGTCAAGCGCTCGGATGTTGATTTCAAGGTTGTGGGGGTAAGCTACCCCGCACTGAGCCCGGGAGATACCGCAGAGATCACGGTGGAGATAAAGAATGTGGGCAGCATATCCGCTGAAGATGTCAGCATCGATCTCGGATTGGACATTGAGGATGTATCCGCCATGTCTCCAAACATTATTGCTGAAATGGCAGCCGAATACCCGTTCGTAATGGTTAGAACCTCTGAGGAGTATATTGATTACTTCGGTGCCGGTGAAACAAAGAACGCGGAGTTTAAAATTTCTATTGATAAGGATGCCGATGTGAGATCATATGAAATACCATTGAAGATCAGGTATTATGACGGTGCCGGTGTTGAGCATAAGATGAACAAGATTATCGGGATCGAGGTAAAGGGTGATGTTAACCTTGATGTCGGGATTGACAAATCAGACGTTTCAATTGGAAAAGATATAGGCGACGTGACAATCAGTATAGTCAATAAGGGCTCTGCGGATGTTAAGTTTCTAAGCGTTAGATTATTGAGTTCAGAAAGATATGACATATTATCAAAGGATGAGGAATACATAGGAAAGTTGGAGTCAGACGACTCCGACACCGTGACATACAAAATAAAGGTTAAAGACAGTGGGAATGAGGTTCCCTTGTCACTGTCTATTGAATACAGGGATAATTACAATAAAGAGTATACCGAGGATGTAATCGTTGAGATTAAACTACTCACAGAATCTGAACTGGGGAGGGGGATGAGCACACTTACCATCATAATTGTCTTGTTGATACTGGCAGTTTTAGGATATTTTATCTACAGGAAATTCATAAAGCGATAAATGATTAACTTTCCTATCGCACCGTTTCAGGAGGCAAATATCCAAAAGATGTTCAAGAGGCTTTGGCGACCGGTCGGACCGGATGTGCTTTATTCGTCCCGAAAACCGCCAATTACTCTTTCGATAGGATTTGTCGTATCTCATATTATTCCCTCATCAAGTGCAAGTTCTGCAAATGTCAATACATGGTTTTTGCACGGTCCGGAAATTTTACATCAATCAATTAAGTATTTTTATTCCTTGAGACACAATAATCAACTGTCGGATTCAGGCTAAACAATGTTTACAGAATATCTGGGCATATCACTGAACAATTTAAGGCAGCGAAGGATCAGAAGTTTTCTAACGATAATCGGCATAGTTATCGGGATAATGGCTGTTGTCGCATTAATTTCCATAGGTCAGGGC
>Ga0209636_10005573_pt1 | contig 12851 bp, 13 predicted proteins | sample DeeMarSWOR152_54_FD_187464 | JGI IMG/M metagenome (GOLD analysis project Ga0209636, IMG submission 187464) | Marine sediment microbial communities from White Oak River estuary, North Carolina - WOR-1-52-54 (SPAdes) (version 2) | ecosystem: Environmental > Aquatic > Marine > Intertidal zone >...
AGTGGCCATTATCGCCCTGTGGTGTTATAACTTTTTGAGCACAAGGATTGAAGTTTATTCTGCCGAGATGTCAAACACCGCATCTGAAATTGCTGACTTCTTCATCAGAAGAGCAGAATCAGAGTGACAATATAAAGGACAATTCCAAATAAAAGTGTTAAACAGGGAGGCTTAAGATATGGGATTCGCAGTCGGGGAAAAAAAGAGTGACATCGTTTCTGAACCCAATGTGGTTCCGCTGTGCGACATTCTGCTTGTTCTTCTCATTATTTTTATGATTATGACGCCTCTGATTAAAGCGGGAATTGACGTCGATCTCCCTATGGCTCTCAACACAGTCAGCATGCCGGAAAATCCAGAAGTTGTTCTTGCCATCAAGAAAGAAGGGAATAATTATAGCCTTTACCTGAACCAGCAACCAGTCACCATGGAAAACCTTCAACTCATGGTGGAAGAGGCCTTTCTCACGGCAACCGACACCAGGCTGTACATAAGAGCCGACGGGGAAACGGAGTATGGCGAGATTTTAGAAATTGCCATGGTATTAAAAGATGCCGGCGTCGAAATTGTCGGAATCATCACCGAGGTCAGGGCTGAAGGGGAAGAAGTCACTCGATAAAAGATTCACTTCCTTTTTTTTAGAAGGTAATCATACAATTGATTTCCCAAGTGGCGAGGAAAGATAGGCTTCTAAGCCTTCTTTTCCCGTTGGAACCCAACCCAAAACTTCACGCCAGATGGATTTCCCTTCCATACAAAAATACAGTGGCACTCGTCGCCCTCCCTTCTCCTTTATAGCTCTGACAATATTCTTATAAAGCTCAAGCCGGATTGGTTTGAAATACCTGAGCTTTCCGTCTTTTCCCTTGATCATTTCGCTGTAAATGATTTTCGTCTCAGGGAATCTCTCTTGTATGATTTCTTTGAGAGAGGGAGGAAACCTCAAGCTTCCAAGGCTTATCCAGGCAATTCTTGGCGGATCAATATGCTCCAGTAAATTTTCGACCACTTCGCCATAGTCTTTCTCACATCCAGGATAGAAGATCAGAGGGTCGAAATGGAAACCAACTCGAAATCCTCTATCCACAACTATTTGTGCGGCATTTATCCTCTCTTCTATCGCTGGAGATCCTCCTTCTTCTGATTCTGCAATCTTTGATGAATTGAGGGACCAAGAGATGATTATGTTTGGAGCCGGGTCTGAATTCAGAATATTTTCTATGTTGACTGTCTTCGTCTTCAGCTCAAAGATCACGTTGTGCTTATTTTTGAAATAAGAAATTAATTCTTTTGAGTTTCCAGTCAAGTGGTCGATGACTAACGAATCTCCGAGCTCGCCCGTGCCGATGCGGATCGTCCTGTCTTCATTCTTGCTTAAAAAGATATCCAGTTGTGTCCACAAATCATCTAAATTGGCGTGGACTGTGATTATCGAGTCTGACAGATAATGCTGAAGGATACAATATGTGCAATCCAGGGGGCAGTTCAAGTCAAGATTGATTATATAATAATTACATCCGATGAAGTGCGGTGTACAGGGACAGGGCTTGACAAATTCTCCTTTCTGGGAGGTGATAAACAAATCTTTCTTCCCATGCTTTATAGAATCTCTTGAAATCTTTCGCTCTTCGAGAAAACCCTGAGAATCTTCGACGATTTCTAAGGGAATTCGACCGATATTTTTTAATATTCTTTTCGTAAGAGCACGTTGGAGGCTCTTTTTTTCGATATAAACTCTGCGGGGAAGGAATTCTGCTTTACTCATGAAAACTATCTCATTTTAAAAATTTCTAAAAATTCAGCTCTGGAAGACAACTCTTCAAGCTTAAGGAGGTTGGTTTTGAACTGCTCTTGATTCTCGAAGGAAAAAATAACGGTGAAGCTATCTTCCTCGAAAAACGGAGACGGATTGACCGTGATCTCTCTTGGCCACTTCATCTTCTTCAATAAAGAATCAAAAGAATCCTTCCAGGAGGAAAACACAGGATATCTTTTTTCTTTCAACAGGGCGCGGATTTTATCCGCTTTCTGGAGTGGAGCGAGGGTCTCATTGGCCTGAACTGCTTTAATCTCCTTGGAGAGAAGCATGTTTTTCGCAGGCAAATTATTTCTCTTCGCGATCTCCAGCAAATCCTCGAGAAGCTCTTTTTGTTTGTTCTGACCTAAGGGCAAAAGAAGAGGAAGAAGAAGTCTCTGCTCCTGGAGTGTGAATCCTGCAAGAAGTTTGAGCGTTGAAAAAGCCATGTTCTTCTCGTGCGCTGCTCTCTTTAATTCTAATTCGAATTGAGAAAAGGCCAGGTAAGCATCCAGATGGGATAACGTCTGTGGAATATCGAGAAAAGGCAGGTAGTGCCGAATGATCCTCTTCTCATTTTCGCCAAATTTTTTTAATCTTGCAAGAATTTCTGCCTTTTCCAACAGACTGAATTCTCTAGTCGCCAGGTTCTCATAGAGGGCCATTAAAAATACCTGCAACTCGTTTTTTTCTTCGATGACATACACAGGAATGGCGGTGAAAGAAAGCTCGAGACAGGCCAGGACTCTTTTCCACCCTGAAACAAGGATAAAACGATTATCCCGGAGAGTGACAAGAGGGGGATTGAGAAGACCTGTCTCTTCGAGAGAAAGCTTCAGCTTTTGGAGAGAAAAATGATAAGAGGTTCGAAACCTCTCATCTTTGAGACTGATTTCCTTTAAGGCTAATTGTTCCTTTTTCATATCCTTATTCTATCAAAATTGGACTCAGGCCTCCAAAACTTCAGTCATTTAAGAAGAGAGACAGGTGTTAATATAAAAAAGCGACAGGTTTACCAGCTCAATAATTCGGTAAGACTTTTCGAATGTCATTACGAGCGCAGCGCGGCAATCCCAGATTTTTGTCATTACGAGCGCAGCGTGGTAATCTCTTTAAAATATTAATGAAAACTATTTTTATGAGATTGCCACGTCACTTCGTTCCTCGCAATTACAGCAAAAAAAGATTGCCGCTCTGCGCCCGCAATGACACATTTATCTTCAATATCATTAATAAAAGTGCTACTTAATTACTGAGCATAAACTCTTGTCCCCTTTTTTCTATGCTATGCGATTTTAATCTTACAAATAACTGAAGTTTTAAAGACCTGTTCCCTTTTTTCAAAAGGTTGTTTTGGGCTTTTTTTTCTGTTATCTTGAAAAGCCAGAAATCATGAACAAGCCGCACGAGGGCGTCATCCTCAAACCAAGAACATTCAAAAATTTTTCCCGAAAACAGGTCGTTTATATCCCACTCGACGATCCTTCGCTCCCTCTTTACAGCGCCATAAAAAATAGAGCTTTGAAAGAAAAAAAGACCATCTTCGGGAACCTGTATCTTCTCAAAGACAAGATCGTCCTCTACAAATGTCTTGGATCTCCTTCCGCTGTTCTTTCGCTCGAACCACTCATTGTTTCAGGAGCTAAAGAGATCGTCATTCTCGGATTCTGTGGATCTCTTAACCAAAATTTCAGGATAATGAGCGCCGTCAGCATTTCGAAAGCTCTCTCTGAGGAAGGAACCTCAAGGCATTACTTTCCCAGGAAAAGAATCTTTGATCCCTCCCCTGCTCTGAAGACAAAGATTGAAACCGTCCTCCATTCATCAAAGCTTGCTTTCCTCTCCGGTTCACTCGTTTCCACGGATGCGCCCTATCGGGAAACTCGATCCTGGTTGAAAGAGAAGCAAAAAAGAGGCATAGACGTGGTGGATATGGAGATCTCTGCTGTATTTGCTCTGGCCAAATTCTACAGGATCCAGGCTGCAGCCCTAACGATCATCTCCGATGAGCTCTGGAGTGGTGTCTGGCAGGAAGGATTCCGCACTCCTGAGTTTAAAGATAAAATTAAAAAGTATTTTATTCCTTTCATCGATAAAAACTGGTAAGGTCAGACAGGTCCACAATTAGATCACAAGTTTTATCTGAGTGGAAAAACATGCAGCCAAATGGATAAACAAGAAGGAGAATCCAATGAAACCAAAGGTTCTCATCACTCGAAAAATCCTGACTGAAGCTTTAGATTATCTACAAAAGCATACAGACTATGAAATTGGGACCACAGACAGAAATCTCACCAAGCAGGAAATCATTGAAAAAATCGGTGACAAAGAAGGATTACTCTCTCTCCTCGTAGACATAATCGATAAAGAAGTCCTGGATTCTGCACAATCTCTCAAAATCATTGCCAACTGTGCTGTGGGATACAACAACATCGACACCGAAGAAGCCAAAAAAAGGGGAATCCTCGTGACCAACACTCCTGGAGTCTTAACGGAAACCACCGCAGACCTGACCTGGGCCCTCATCTTCGCCGTCGCCCGAAGGATCCCTGAAGCAGACAGGTTTACCCGAGATAAAAAATTCAAAGGATGGGAGCTCGACCTTTTTCTGGGAAAAGAAGTCACGGGGAAACGCCTGGGGATAATAGGAATGGGCCGCATAGGCAAGGCAGTCGCTTCAAAGGCTCAGGCCTTCAACATGGAAATCGTCTACTCTGATCCTCACAAGTTATCACCTGAAGATGAGAAAAAATTCAAAGCCGCATACCTTCCTCTTGAAGAACTTCTCTCCACCGCTGACATCATCACTATCCACGCATCCCTCACTCCTCAGAGTTTTCATCTTCTTTCAAATGAGAAAATAAATCTAATCAAGAAAGAAGCCATCCTGATCAATGCGTCCCGGGGTCCTCTTGTCGATGAGACAGCCCTGGCAGAAGCCCTTGAAAAAGGCCGGATTTGGGGGGCAGGCCTGGATGTCTATGAAAGAGAACCAGAGATCGAAGAAAAGCTTTTATCTCTGGATAATGTTGTGCTCCTTCCTCACATCGGAAGCGCCTCCTACGAAACCCGGCTCAAAATGGCAATGATGGCTGCCCGCAATCTCGTCCAAGGCTTGAAAAGAGAACGTCCGGAAAACCTCGTTGTTTGAATCGGTGGGGCTCCAAAGAAATGATAAACCTGGACAGGTGTTTAGGCTCAGTAATTAGGTCACACTTTTATTAGCGATGCTGAAGATAAAAGTGTCATTGCGGGGGAAGCGTGGCAATTTCAGATTTTTGTCATTACGAGCGCAGCGTGGTAATCTCTTTAAAACATTAATGAAAACTTCTATTACGAGATTGCCACGTCACTTCATTCCTCGCAATGACAACGAAAAAGTATTACCAAATTACTGAGCGCCTGCAGCAGGTTTATCAGGATAAGCCCGGCAAAAAACTTTATCATCGAAGACCAGGAATATTCTACTTCTTGTGGCCTAAGTCCAGGGATTCGTTCATACTCCCGCTCCGGAAACCAGCCAGGTCTAAAGAGATGTAGATAAAACCGAATTTCTTGAAATTCTTGACTATTTTTCCCCTCACATCTTCATCAATGATCTTTGGAAACTCCTGGGGATCGATCTCAACTCTAGCGATCTGACCGTGATGTCTCACGCGCACCTGATTGAACCCCAATTCCCTCAGGTATTCCTCAGCGAGAGCAACTTGTTTTAAACTCTCCGGTTCGATCTCTGTGAAGTAGGGAAAGCGCGAAGACAGGCAGGCTAAAGAGGGTTTGTTCCATGTGGGGAGGTCGATGTTTTTCGAAAGCTGCCGGATTTCGCTCTTGACCAGCTCCACTTCTTTCAGCGGAGAGCGAATGCCCAACTCCTCAGCCGCTCTGGCTCCAGGTCTAAAATCAGATATATCTTCATAATTGGAGCCATCCAGCACATAAGGGATGTCTTCGGATTCGGCGATATCTCTCAGCTTTGAGAATAGCTCCATCTTGCAAAAATAGCACCGCTCCGGCGGATTGTTGGCAAAATCAGGGTTGTCAAGCTCCTTTGTCTGGATAATTCTATACCGCACATTTAACTCATTGGCCAATTTGGCCGCTCCGTCTCTTTCACTTTCCGGGTAGGTTTCAGAACTGGCGATGACGGCCAGAACATTTTCCCCAAGAACATCGACCGCAACCTTTAAAAGAAAAGAACTGTCCACTCCTCCCGAGAAGGCCACCAGAACCTTTCCCATCTCGTCAAGAAGATTCTTCAATCTCTTATATTTCGATAGAGTATCCTTGGAAATGTCCTCGGTTTCTCTCTTGTCTGTTTTATTCATCCTTGATTCCTTCTCGTCTGGTCACCCTAATCTCAGTTTTTCCTCTTGTGAATCATATTCAGTGCTAAATGAATCAACTCTACGCAACACTTCTTTAATCTATAAATAAATTGAGAAAATCTTTTTTTCTTACGAGATTGCCACGCTTCGCTCGCAATGACATTTATATAAGCTGTCGCGCCTCCTTTTGTAAATATAAAGCATTACTTCTCTCTTTCAACTCGTTTCAAGCTTTACTTTTTTTTCGGGATTTTTCATGCTTTTTTACTTCTTTGACAAATTCGGGGATAATCTCCTTCTCTTCCAACTGGCGGTAGACCTTTCCTTCCTTGAATAATACGCCTTTTCCCTGACCGCAGGCTAAACCGATATCCGCCTCCTTCGCTTCACCGGGCCCATTAACCATGCAGCCCATGACGGCCAGATGAATATCACTCTTGACCGTCGAGAGGCGCTTTTCAATCTCCTGCGCGATGTTCATCAGGTCGACCTCGCACCGGCCACAAATCGGACAGGAGATGATATACGGGCCATAAGAGCGAAGCCCGAGACTGGAGAGGATGAGGAAAGCAACTCGAACCTCTTCTTCCGGAGGCGCTGTCAACGAGACTCTTATGGTATCGACCAAACCCTGGCTCAAGAGAAGAGCCAGACCGACCGAAGACCTGATAGACCCCGGAACCAGACTCCCCGATTCTGTGATTCCGGCATGAAACGGGTAATCCACTTCTTCGGCGAGAAGCTGATAAGCTCTCACAGTGCGGAAAACGTCGGGTGCCTTGAGAGAGACCTTGATATCCTGAAAATCCATATCCTCCAGAATCCGCACATGCCTCAATGCGCTTTCCACCATGGCTTCAGCCGTGGCTTTTCCATATTTCCGGAGCAAATTCTTCTCCAAAGAGCCTGAATTGACTCCGATCCTTATGGGCACGGCATGATCCTTGGCGGCTTGAACAACCTCTCTCACTCTTTCCTTGGAACCGATATTGCCGGGATTTATTCGCAGAGCATCCACACCCTTGTCCAGTGAAGCCAGGGCCAATTTGTGGTCGAAGTGAATATCCGCCACAAGAGGGATGGCGACCTTCTTCTTGATTTTGCCCAAAGCCTCAACCGATTCCCTGTCCGGGACTGCCAGCCGGACCACTTCGCATCCCGCACTCACCAGTCTTTTGATCTGATCTACGGTTCCTTCAATGTCTCTTGTATGAGTTTTCGTCATGGACTGAACGACAATGGGAGCGCCGCCGCCAATAGTCACATCACCGATTTTCACCGGTCTCGTCTTTCGCCGCTCAAACGTGAGTTCAGAGCTTGTGCGATGAAGACTTTTCGAATTTCTTTTTTTACTCATTCCCATCTTGAACTCTTACAGGGCTATTTTCTCTTTTTCATGGCTACACTGAACGATTGGTTGCCTCTCATTTCCCCTTGATCATTTTTTCTGTATCACTTCTTCCAGAAAAGATAACTTTCCCATCCTTTGGGAAGTGTCCGGGCCACGTCATTCAGGATTAAAAAGCCAATAAGAAATACGAAAATAGCGAACCCAACCATCATCGCGATCTGCTTCACCTTGGGGCTGAAATCTTTCCTGAAGAGGCCCTCTAAACCGAGGACAAGAATCTGTCCTCCATCAAACACCGGAACCGGAAAAAGATTTATTATTCCGAGCTGAAGGCTGACAAAAGCCATGAAGCCCAACATGGATACAAAGCCAGCACGGAAAAAGGTGTAGGAATATTTCGCAATCATGATCGGGCCACCCACCTGCTTGGCGGAAGCTTCTCCAGCTATCAGTTCTTTTAAATAGTGAAACAGAGTAAAAGCCAGTCTTGTATTCTCCTTGATACTCCGGCCGATGGCTGGAAAAAAGCTGTATTTCTTTGTTTTAAACTGAATCCAGGCAGAGATAGAAACGCCAATCTTTCCGACCGCTTCTTCGAGGCGGGGTGTGACGTCAAGAGTGAGTTGTTCGCCTTCCCTTTCTATTAGAAATTCAAGTTTTTCTCCGGGATTTTTCTCGATAATATCGACGAATTGATGATAATATATTGTCTCTTCACTGCTGGCCAGTATCACATCTCCCGCTTTCATCCCTGCCTTCTCCGCAGGCGCATCAGGCGTGACTTCAACTATCTGAGTCAAAGCATTCGGAGAAAAGCCAGCATAACCGATTTCGAAATCCAAGGACTTTTTACTCCCTGTCACAAGCTCTTTTGTGAGTATTTCATCTCCTCTCTTGACCTCGAGCGTGATTAATCTGTCGGGCTTGGTTCCCACGGCGAGCTCAACCTCTCTCCAGGTTCTTGTCTTCTTGTCGTTGATCTTGAGAATCTCATCACCAGCCAATAAATTCGCGCGTTCTGCGGGAGAGTCCGCTTCGATCCAACCGATAACAGGTTTCTTCTCCACATACTCAGGCGCGGTCACACCCAGCATGCTGATAATCACCACTAAAACCACGGCCAGAAGGATGTTCATCACCGAACCCATCACCATAACCAGAAACCTCTCCCATCTCCTTTTCGCCCTTAAGTCATAGGGAGGCAGGTCCTCTTTTTTCTCAAAAACATCCTCTCCTGTGAATTTGACGAAACCGCCCAGGGGAAGAATGCTGATTCGGTAATCAGTATCTCCCTTTTTGATCCCGATTAACCTCTTTCCATAGCCCCAGGAAAAGACTTCCACTCTGATCTTCACCAGCTTGGCCATGAAAAAATGTCCAAATTCATGGACAAAAACGAGGACTCCAAAAACAATGACGAACGCAACAATGGTTCCTAAAATTGTACCCATTTTAAGACCTTCTCTCTATTAAATTCCGGGCCATCTGTCTTGCTTCCCGGTTGACTAAAAATATATCCTCTAGACTATGAACATCTCTCTTTTGATGACTCTCGACTGTCTTGGACACTATCTCTGAGATTTCCAAGAAGCCTAATTTCTTCTGAAGAAAAGCATCCACAGCGACTTCATTAGCGGCATTGAGGACGATCGGAAAACTGGCCCCTTCATCCAAAGCCAGGCGAGCGAGATTAAGGAGAGGGAATTTTTCGTCATCCGGCGCAAAGAATTCCAGGTTTCCAATCTTTTTTAAATCCAGAGATGGCAAAAGGGAATTTTCTCTCTCAGGATAAGTCAATGCATACTGGATCGGAACTCTCATATCTGTGGGGCTGAGCTGAGCCAGGACAGATCCATCGTTCAACTCGACAAGGGAATGGACAATGCTCTGGGGATGGATCAACACATCCAGCTTCTGCGGCTCGATATTGAAAAGCCAGTGGGCCTCAATCAGCTCCAATCCTTTATTCATTAAAGTGGCTGAGTCAATCGTGACTTTCTTGCCCATCTTCCATCGCGGATGATTCAAAGCATCCTCGAGTGTGACTTCTTCCATTTCCTGGGAGGAGCTGCGGAAAAACGGGCCTCCGGAGGCCGTCAAAATTACTCTCTTCACATCTTCCACTCTTTCTTTGGCCAGGCACTGGAAAACGCCGCTGTGCTCACTGTCCACAGGAATGACTTGAGCGCCGGACTTCGCCACTAAATCCCGTATGAGAGGGCCGGCGACAACCATTGACTCCTTATTGGCCAGAGCCACTTTCTTCCCGGTGTCCACCGCTGCAAGAGTCGGTTTCAGCCCCTCGATTCCAGTGATGGCTGAGATGACAATATCATTCTCTTTAAAACTGGCGACCTCTTCTGCTCCCTCTTGGGAAAAAGTCACATGAATGGACCGATCCTTGAATTTTCTCCTGAATATCTCTGCATCTTCTTCCCTCTCTACAGAAACAATTTTAGGCTTGAATTTTTCAACTTGCTTCTCTAAAAGCTGTGTGTTCCGGCCCGCGGCAAGCCCGACGACTCGAAACCTGTGACTGAGCTTATCCATCACTTCAAGACTGCTGCGTCCGATAGAGCCTGTTGAACCCAGGATTGCGATATTTTCCATTCTTCTAAAACCCTATAGATACCTTTCTTACCAGAAGAAATTCACAAAATAGTAAAAAAACGGTGTGGCCAGAATGAGGCTATCCATCCGGTCCAAAACTCCGCCATGGCCGGGAAGGATATTCGAGGAGTCCTTGACTCCCACAGCTCTTTTAAACAGGGACTCCAAAGGATCGCTGAATTGGGCGACTATATGGACGACAGTTCCTGTGAGAATCGCCTTCCAGAGAACGACATCTCTCAGAATAATGAAATGGATAAAGACTCCTCCGAGAACGGCCAAAGCTATACCCCCGATGGCGCCTGCCCATGTTTTTCTCGGACTGGCGATAGGCACCAATTTCCGCCGGCCCAAGAGCTTCCCGAAAAGATAGGCTCCTGTATCCCCGAAAAATATCACCGCTAACAGGAAAAATATTTGATTCGAGCCTCTCTCTACTTTTAACAGATAGAAATAATTGAGTGTGAAACTCAGATATAAAGCACCGAAAAATGTGAGTGCCATGGACTGAGGAAAGGAAGCGAGCTTCTCGAGCGTGCGGATTGAAATGACATAATACACACCGGCAAGGAGCAGACACACAAATAAAGCTAAAGCTAGAGAAAATCCTTCAAAATAAAAAGATGCGGTTATAATCATCGCCAGAGCGATTCCAAAAATTCTCTGAGGAAAAATCTTTTTCACACGGAAGAGGTTGTAGAATTCAATGAGTGAAGCCAATATCAAGACCTGCATTATGAGTAAAAACCAGAAAGGAGGGATAAACTGGACGAGGCAAAACGTAAAAGCCAGCAGCACAAAAGAAGTGGGCAATCTTTTCCGAAGACTCATTTTGTATAGATAAGTGGAGGTACCCCTTATGAAAGATCGAGTCTGCTTTCCTGACGCTGGGTGATATCTCGCTGGTGGACAATCCCGGGATTCTGGGATAAATCACGCAAGGCCTTTTCCCGCAGAAACTTTTTCATCTTCTTCCAAACAAATTCGAACAGAAATGGCTGCATTTTATAAATCGCTACTCTCATGGGGATGGATATCTCCAAACCTCCTTTCTCTTTTTTGGTAGTCAACAAGGGCTTGGAGCAGCTGCTTCTTCCGGAAATCAGGCCAGAAAACCGGTGTAATCCAGATTTCAGAATAGGCAATCTGCCAGAGTAAAAAATTGGAGATCCGAAGCTCGCCACTTGTCCTGATGAGCAAATCAGGGTCAGGGATATGGTTTGTGTATAAATAATGAGAAAATTTTTCTTCATCCAGTGTTTCGACATCGCAGTCTTTATCCCTGGCTACCCTCTTGACAGCATCCACGATTTCATCCCGTCCCCCATAATTCAAGGCCAAAATTATGGTTAAGCGGTTGAAATCCCTGGTCAGCTCTTCGACACGCTCCAATTCTTTCCTCACAGAAGCAGGAATGGCCTTTCTTTGACCGATTATCATAAGACGGAATTGATTTTTTACGAGAACCTTGTCTTCTTTCTTGAGGTAATCCTCAAGAAGCCTCCACAAAGTCTTGACCTCCCTTTCCGGCCTTTTCCAGTTCTCTTTGGAAAATGCATACAGAGTAAGGAATTTAATTCCTATACGGGCAGAGGTTTCTACCACTTCACGGACGGATTTGGCTCCAGCACGGTGACCTTCAACCCGAGGAAGATTTTTTTTCTTTGCCCATCGCCCGTTTCCATCCATTATGACGGCCACATGACGGGGGAGGTGCGAGAGGTCAAGCTGATCGACCAGCGATTCTTCTTCGCTTCCAGACTTGATGAAGCCCTTGAGGTTCTCTTTCATAGACCAATTATATGGACTTGCCTGATAATTGTCAAAAAGATTGGGATTGATTGGTCGTTGAGATTGATTGGGATCGCATCTCAAGATTGATTTGGCCTCATCTCACCATCGACATTTCTTTGGAGTTATTAATCAATTTGGCGTTTCTTTAACAATCAATCAGGCAAAAGAAAGCAAAGATAAGAGAAATGTCGAATGTTGAGATGCAACCCTTTTCTCTCGACCCCTTTTCTGGTATTCTATTTAGTCACGAAACGAAAGAGAAAAAAATGTGTTTAGGAATTCCTGCGAAAATTGTCCAAATTGATGAATCCAAAATGGGGAAAGTCGATTATCTAGGGACAAAAGTCAAAACAAACCTTTCCCTTCTCGAAAACATCAAAGTCGGAGATTGGGTTATTGTTCATGCCGGGTTTGCAATTTCCGCATTAGATGAAGAAGAAGCCCAGGAGACAATCTCACTTCTCCAGGAAATGGCCGCTGCTCAAGAGGCAGAAGAAAAATAAATTGTGCAGGAGAGATAAGGGGGTGAAAGTCTCTTATACGATCCTGACTTCTGGTTGCTTTAAAGATTCAGACCCGCAAGATACAGACTAAAAAATGTCCGGTATAACCAAGAGTAAATTTTTTTGGAATTTTTTAAAATTTTATAACTCCCAGTTAGAATGTAGAGGCATATCAATCCTGCTTCATGGTGATTGCACTCCTTTTTCCCTTTTTTGTCGATTCCCTTGTCGTAATCTCTGTCTAAAAAAATGAAGGAATTCAAAGATAAGAAAGTCATTCAAGCCCTGCTTGCAGAGATAAAGAAAAAAACCCGCACCCTTCCGTCTTCCATTCGGATCATGGAAGTCTGCGGCACACATACCATGACCGTGTACAGGTACGGTCTGAAAACCATGATTGAAGACGCAGGTGTGGAAATGGTCTCCGGTCCGGGATGTCCGGTGTGCATCACACCGAATGAAATCCATGAGGC
>Ga0209636_10005574_pt1 | contig 12851 bp, 16 predicted proteins | sample DeeMarSWOR152_54_FD_187464 | JGI IMG/M metagenome (GOLD analysis project Ga0209636, IMG submission 187464) | Marine sediment microbial communities from White Oak River estuary, North Carolina - WOR-1-52-54 (SPAdes) (version 2) | ecosystem: Environmental > Aquatic > Marine > Intertidal zone >...
GCCTTTGTTTCTTAATGTTACAAAGCAGCCGCAATGGGCATTTAGCTCAGGGTCGTCCGATTGGGGCTTCTCAGTCGGCTGTCGCCTGATAACCGCCTCAACGGTATCATGAGCAACGGCCATAAGTGTCTGTTTTTGAGCATCGTTCATAATAGTCGCCCCCTACAATAACGAGTTACCGGTTACTAATTGCCGATGGTCAATGAACCCATTTTATCACAAAGAATCCACCAATCAACAGTGCTGCAAAGACAAGTGTAAGCCAATTGAAATATTTTTCAATAAAGGGCCTTATCTTTTCACCCTTCCATCCCACAAGGCCTGCCACTATAAAGAACCTCGCGGACCTGCTGGCAGTCGATGCGACAAGAAAACCAAGGAAGTTAATTTCCGCGACACCGGCCGAGATGGTACAGACCTTATACGGTAATGGCGTAAAGCCGCAGGTAAAAACAATCCAAAAATCATATTTGTCGTACCAGCCCTGGAACTTTGCAAAATTTGCTTCCGTCAAGCCGATGGCCCCAAGATGAGTATAAGCCCACTGGCCGACCATAGACCAAAGGAACATTCCTATACAATAGCCCAAAATCCCGCCAAGAACCGATGCTATGGAGCAGGCAAGAGCAAACCGCAACCACTTTTTCGGCGCCCCCAGCGCCAGCGGTGCAAGTAAAACGTCCGGCGGAACAGGGAAAAAACTCGATTCAGCAAAACTCAAGCAAAACAGCGCCGTCGCACCGTGCTTGGTCTGGGCGAAATGAATCACCCAATTATACAAGTGCCTGTGCCACTGCCACCAGGCAACGGATTCGTCGCTCGTCGCAGGTCGCTCGTCGCTCGATCTACTATTTGCCGCTTCACTGTTCGACATTCGACACTCCTTGTCACCAAAGAGCAAGCTGGCACAACAGTCTTACTCTTTGGATAACGCATCCCTTATTCCTCCAATCCTTCAAAAAAACCAGGCCCGTCGTCCGTTGGTTTCCGGACGGATTTCTGCCCTGTGGTATCTTTTTGTCCAGCAGGGAATTTTATGACCTTTGCTTCCGCATCGGATTGCGGTTCCGGCTCTTCCTTGTCAGCGGGAATGAAAGGTATCAGTCCCAGCCGATACGCCTCTTCCTGTGCCCCGCGTGGGGCGCTGCGGATATCCATGACAAATCCATTGACCTCCAACATCCAGACCAGCGGGTTGTCCTTGAGCATAGCAGGCGTGCACCAGTCCGGGTCCAGCTGGATCAGGTCAAGTTCGTCGCGGATGATTTTAGATTTCGCTGTCATCGTTCCCTGTGACACGCCGAATCCCTCGGCTACCTGCGCAGAGGTCATATGCGGCGACAATGCGGGGTCCTGCAGGCAGTTGACCCAGCCAACAGCGTGTACTATCGCGCTGGCCCAGCCGGCCGGCTTGCCTCTATCGAACGGAAAACCGCCTATGCAGAGTTCAGCCGCCATCTCCTCGCACAGCTGGCAATAGTCTTCATTGAGGTACCTCCGGGAGAAGGCATCTGTCAACTCCACGATCTCTGTGAGCACCTGCTGAAATTCTTCCGGAATATTCACATCAACTTCCCGACTCATTTCTCAATCCCTTTATTCTCATTTGCAAATTTCCCTGCCGGCCCACCGGCCGTAAACAATACCGCAAACCGCGTTACCAACGCACCTAAAAGAACATAACCCAAAATCACCTGAACGCTAAGTAATATATGTCCCCAGATACTTTGCGCATTAGCATACATATCACCAAACCCCAGAGTTGTCATTGTAACAATTGAAAAGTAGAGCGTTCTCAAAGGAACAAGCCACCAGGATAGTGCTACTCCACTTTTATCTACAAATAGATAACTAACAAACCCAGGCTGACCGTCCACGCGCAGAATATAATGCAGAATATAATAATCCATCGCACCCCAATAGTAATAGATATTCGCAAAGATAAGTGCCAGCCCAAAGAAAGTAAATATTATCCTGCCAGTTGACCGACCGTAATCACTTATTGCCCAAAACCAACCTATCGTATTCTTAAGAAAAAATTGGCTTGACTTGTTTCTCTCCTTTTCTGGTTTATACTCATACCAGTCCTTCCATTTGTACCACTGCTCCCAGTTCATTCGCCTGATATTGCATTCCAAAAGTTCTTTTTCTTTAGGGTATATGCGCATGTTTCCCAAGGCAACACCCTCAAACTTAGTTTTTCTGTCGATTTTACACCCCCAAAGCAATGTTTCTCCGTCAACAATTGCCCTTGAGAAATCAGCTCCTTGCAGCTTAGCTCGACCAAATTCAGCGCCTTGTAGATGAGCCCTCTTAAGATTAGCGCCTTGCAGACAGGTTTCCCTAAGGATAGCTCGTTGTAGTTTAGCCTCCCAAAGAACAGCATTTTGTAGTTTAGCTCCCTCAAGATAAGCCCTATTAAGATTAGCACCTTCGAGAATAATATCTTCGTCGGGATGCTCTTCACGCCATTGGTTCCACTCCTTTATTCCTTCCTCCCCTTTCTCTGAACATTCTTTGAGAAATTTGTACTGCCAACGGTCGCACCTCAACCCTTTCTTGAGAAGCTCTGGATCAAACCTCCGGTCATTTTGCTGTTTTTCACTTTTTGATTTCGATTCGTCCATATATTCTATTTCACTTCAACATTGGAAATTTCTTCTTCGATATTTGATATTCACTCCCCTCGTCCGTCATTCTTTTAAGCGCTCCCTTACGGTCGCGGCTCTGTCGGCTAATTTTCCATGCTCACAATATGCCTATCCTGTTATAATGTCAACGAGCGATTCCAAAATATCCTTTACTGTGCAGGGCAATTGTTTTAGCATATAGTTATGATTAAGAAGGTTGTTAAAAAGTGTAATTTGCAGGACTGGTGTAAGGTTAAGGATGACCTGAACTACTGGTTGAGTAAGACCCCACAGCAGCGTATCGAAGCTGTAGAATATCTAAGAAGCCAATACTATGGAAATTCAGCCGGACTTCAAAGAACTGCTCGCATTGTTAAACGCTCATAATGTAGATTATGTTGTTGTCGGGGCGTATGCGCTCGCCTTCCATGGGGCCCCTCGATTCACCGGTGATATTGACATTTTCGTAAAACCCGACCCCGAAAACGCCGAGAGCATTTTGGCCGCCCTTCAAGAATTCGGCTTCGGCTCTTTAGATTTGGACAAATCAGATTTCCAGCAGCCGGATAAAGTTATCCAGCTCGGTGTTCCTCCTGTTCGTGTAGATTTGATTACCTCGCTAACGGCTGTTTCCTGGCAGCAGGCTTACTCAGGCAAAATGGAGGGAATTTACGGTGACGTTCCGGTCTATTTCCTCGGCCGCAAAGAATTCCTTGCCAACAAAAAAGCCCTGAGCAGGAAAAAAGACCTGGCAGACATAGAAGCACTTGGCGAAGATTGATGCAACAGTCCCATCAATTCAGCAATGGGGTCCCTTAAATCCCGGTTTCTGCCGTATTGACATTTATCACACACACTGCTTTATCTATATCCGGTACCAATGTCTTTTGTTATAATTTCTATCAAAAATGGTTGATAAAGACCAATTTGAGACTGTTGGTGATGGATTATTGGTAAGAGCACCGGCCAAAATCAATTTGAGTTTGCTCGTGGCCGGCAAGCGTCCCGACGGTTACCACGAATTAGAAACGATAATGGCCAAGGTCAACTGGTACGATGAAATCCTCATCGAAGCGGGGCTAAAAGCCGGCATCGAACTTATCTGCCAGGGCCCGCGGCCGGCACCGGCGGGAGAGGAAAATCTCATCTACAAGAGCGCTAAATCGCTTCTGAACAGTTGCAACGCACAGTACGATCTCAAGATTACTCTGATAAAAAATATCCCCGCAGGGTCGGGGCTCGGCTCGGCCAGCAGCGACGCAGCGGCGACCCTTATGGGGCTAAACCAATTCCTGGAATTACAACTTCCCAATCGCCAGCTCGCCAAACTCGCACCGCAACTCGGCAGCGATGTAGCTTTCTTTTTGAATGGGCCGTTGGCATTTTGTACAGGAAAAGGTGAAAAAATTAAGAAATTAGACGAAAATTTTGACTTCCTAGCCCTATTAATACTTCCTGATGTAAGTGTTGCTACACAAAAGGTTTACGCTAATTACAAGCATGATTCTGCCCTCTACCAAAGACTCAAAACTCGAACAAACAAATATATCCAAAAAAACAGCATTGATTTAGTGGTGAAGATGTGCGCAAATATGCTGCAGGCAAGTAGTTTCGGTTTGGTAGAAGGTCTTGCCGAACTGAAGGCAAAAATTGAATCGTTAGGTATCAGGCCTTGCTGCCTGAGCGGTAGTGGTTCAGCTATGTTTTGCATTATCGACAGCAAGGACAAGGAAAGAGCGAGACGATACAAGCACAATCTTGAGGAAAAAATCGGCTGCAAAAGCATTATCGTGAGTAACAATAGATGGTAACAGGGTTCCCGCCTGCGGGGGCGCAACTTTTAAGCGAGGCAAAGAAAATGGAAATCAGTGAGGTTAGAGTCAAATTGGTAAGCAACAAAGACGACAGACTAAAAGCTTTTTGCTCAATAACGATGGATAATGAGTTTGTGGTTCGCGACATCAAGATAATCGAAGGTACGAACGGTTTTTTCGTCGCCATGCCTTCAAGAAAAATGAGCGACCATTGCGAGAAATGCGGGGGTAAAAACCACCTCAGAGCTAAATTCTGCAACAATTGCGGTGCATCACTTCCCGAAAACCGGGCAAAGAAAGATTTTAAAGGCAGAATGAAGCTGCACGCTGATATCGCCCATCCGATTAATGCAGAATGCAGGAAAAGAATTCAGGAAAAAGTCATATCCGCCTTCAAAGAAGAGGTGGAAAAATCAAAGCTGCCGGGCTACAAGCCCGTCGATATGGATGAGCCGGATGATGATATTCCTGAAGTAGTCTCTTAGTTGAGGGGGCCGCATCCCGATGTGTTGGGATGGGAACGGGCTATGTGGTAAGGTCCTCAAGAACCTTATCGAGAGCAACATCCAAGCGCCCATTGAGATCGTATTTACCCTCAGTAAGCTGCCGACGGACATCAAGAACTTTTTCCTGCCGAACTTCCGGCAACGAAGCAATCCTTTTCAACACCTGGCCAATCGGCGTAGTGCCAATATTTTCAAGAATCTGCTCCATAATTAAATCCTTGTCCGGAGCAAAGCTGTCTTCGACAGGACCGGCCTGCCGATCTTGGCTTTCAAAACAGCCGTTGGAATCGAATTTCGGCACTCAAACTGCCCTGCACGAAAAACTTCGAGCCAAAAATATCCGTTCTTGCCTCAAAGCCGGTAACCACTATATCTTGTGTGCCCTCTGAATCCTTTCTGAGGCATAAAACAACGTTCCAATATTGGTATCGACAACAACGCCTGAAAAACTTTAGAAAAGTTCCATACTTACCTGAACTACCAGAAGGGCATAAAATATATCGATTTACGGCAAAATACGGCTTGTCAATACTGAAAAACGGGCTTCTTAAGAAACCCATTTTAAACAAAAACCGCCCACAAAAGTACATCCTGGAAGATTGGGCAATATACTATATATAGTGATAGGCAAAAATTCTCGAAAATTCATCTTACCCTGAGAAAATCCCACAATTTATGGGGCGAACCGGGTATCCAAACTATGCCTCACATTAACAGCAGGTACAAGGAGTGTATTAAAAAGCCTCCTGCATACCTTTGATTGTTCTGCTGCTTTTTCCAATGGCAGGCGGGCCCCCCGCATTAGCATCTGTGAGCTTATACTACGGGGTCGGTCTCTTGACAACGGTCCTGATATGATTTATCTTGCGGCTGTTTGGTGCGTTTCGTGGAATCTATCGGTATATATAAAATGAACGAGAGCGTAACGAAAACGGTCGTAACACGATTTGCACCGTCGCCGACAGGCTATCTGCACGTAGGCGGGGCGCGCACGGCCCTTTTTAACTGGCTCTGGGCCAGACGAATGGGCGGAACATTTATACTCCGCATCGAGGATACCGACCAGAAGCGAAACACCCCGACCGCCATCCAGCAGGTTATGGACGACCTGCGCTGGCTCGGCATAAACTGGGACCATGGTCCCGAAGTCGATGGCCCCAACGGCCCATACCTGCAATCCCAGCGAAAGGAAATCTACGATAAATACGTAAAACAACTACTCGATGAGAAAAAGGCTTATTACTGCTTTGATACCCCCGAAGAGCTTGAGGCACTCCGTAGGCAAGCCCGGAGCCAAAAAAAGACCTTTTCCTATCGGCGCCCCGAGGACTTCCCCGACGCCGAAGACACCAAAAAGGCCCGCGCCCAGGGTCGTCCCGTAACAGTACGCTTTGCTGTGCCGCAGGATGAACCTATGGTGGTCCAGGATATCGTACGCGGCGAGGTCACCTTTGCAGCCGGCGAAATGGGCGATTTTATCATACAAAAGAACGACGGATTACCCACGTACAACTTTGCCTGCGTGATCGATGACTATTTGATGAAGGTTACCCACGTAATTCGCGGCCAGGAGCACCTGATGAATACACCCAGCCAGCAGGCCCTGTGGAAGGCTTTGGGATTTGGTGACCTGCCGAAATATGCCCACATGTCTGTCACTGTTAGCGACACCGGAGGCAAGCTCTCCAAGCGCGAGCGTCCAAAGGCGCTTCGCAAGGCAATCAAGGCTATGCATGAAATCGACCTCGAAAAGCTTGCCGAGGCCGGCAATATCAGTCCTGAAGAGCTTGAGTCCTTTGTCAATGGCAAGACCGCTGTTGATATGCCATGTATCGATGCAATGGCGGAGTACCTCGGCGCCGCCCTGCCGGAGATCAATATCGTCGATTTTTTCAAGAGCGGCTATCTGCCCGAGACCATGGTAAATTTCCTTGCGCTTTTGGGCTGGAACCCCGGCGGCAATCGCGAGATTATGCCGATTGACGAATTGCTCAACTCTTTTGACCTTTCGCGGCTGACGAAAGCCAACAGCCTGTTCGACCGCCAGAAGCTTCTTGCTTTCAACACCGAACACATCCGCATCACCTCCGATGAAAAACTCCTTCAGCACTTCAAGGATTACTTAAAAGCCGTCGAATCGCCGGTACTATCGGCCGATGACGAACATCTTAAGAGAATTACTGACTTGTGTGAAGGCGCGAGGACTTTAGCAGACATCGAGCGCAAAAGCAGATTTCTTTTTTTAGACAACAACCAAATCAAGTATGATTACAAAGCAGTTAAAAAGGTCCTGCTGAAGGATGACGGTTTGGCTGTTCTAACAACTGTCCGCGGCAAACTCGCAGCAATGGAGCAATTCACAGCACGGGCGATTGAAGATATGCTGCGCAGCTTGGCAGCCGAGAGGCAGGTTGGCCTGGGCAAAGTCGCTCAACCGTTGCGGGTGGCCATTTGTGGAACCACAATCAGTCTACCGATTTTCGATTCGGTCGAAATGTTGGGCAAAGAAAAGACCTTAGCCAGAATAGACAACACCCTGAAAAATTTTAGAGAAACTGGTTGATAAGAAGGAATTCAAATCAACCCCAGAATTTTTTTGCGCTTTGTATCTTTTAATAGTTTAACTTCGCAGTTATAAGAAAGGCAACTCCGACATGAGCAAACATTTTTTTTGTAATTTGCATCACCAACAAGAATAAGCGCCACTTTCTCTTTTTTGAGCATATGGTAATGATATGCATCCCGACGGGTCCCAGATGCCAAAGACTCAAACATATCAAAAGATTCACAATTAGGTAGAATCTTTATTCTTATCTTCCTCTTTTCAGAAAATATTGAAGAAGTAACATTATGAAATCCCCAATATGGTAAGATGCGCCTAATATCAATTGTGAGTATTCCCTTAGTAGGTGTTAATAACTGGTTGTAGGTTTGAATTTTACCTTTCATCTTTTTTACCAGTTCTACCGAAAAAGTTTTCGGGTCCTTTATATTGTCGTCTATAGCATCTACAACATCGGAAAAGAAAAACGTTTGAACACGACTATTTTTATTACCTATCCATCCTCCCATCTGACCGTCAAGAAGAAGTTTAAAAGCCATACCTTTTAGCGACATTCTTTCTGAAGGTGAAAAATCTTTGACTTTCTCAAGCCGTATGATAGGATTTGAGTAAAACGTATTAGCTCTAAATTTAAAGATGTCTTTTAGCTCACTAATGGAATCCTCATGGGCTATTAGTGTATTAGCAAGATGATTACCCCATATGTTTTCGTAACATTCTTGGGTGAGCGGTGTAATTGCCACTAATGGCATTATGCTCGAAGACTCAAGGCCTATAATAGTATTTTTCATCTGAACTTTAAAAGTTCTGAAAGTGTTATTTCGCGGGCTATAGCAATTTTTTCAATATTTACCAAAGAAATGTTCCTCGTGCCCCGTTCTACATCACCGATATATTGGCGGCTCAAGCTCGCTAATTCTGCTAAGTCCTCCTGGGTTATCCCTTTGGCGGAACGAAGCTCTTTTACGCGCAAGCCAAATTTTTGGAGAATCATCATAACAAGAAGATATCGAATGAGTACTATGCGTGTCCACCAACTATAAGTGTCATTACAAATAATTCTGAAAGGTGGTTCTATTATGTTTTGTGTATATGATTCAAACAGAAGCTCCCATAAATTTGATACCATACGAGATTTAAAGGAATATATTGAGAACAGGCATGCAGAAGAAGGCGGTTTTGATTGGATCTCCGAAATTAAAGATAGTGAAGGAAACTGCTATGGATGCAGTTGGAGATTAGAAATTGAAAAAATTTGACAAAATCAAAATGTACCGAATTACGACGAAAGAACTACAAGTATGCTTTGAGCACTAATAACTCTGAAGAAGTGCTATTAATAGGAAAATAAAAGATCAACAATGTCGCTTTTGGTAACGGGCTCAATAGCTATTGATACTGTTAAAACGCCTTACGGTGTAAGTGAGGACTGTCTTGGTGGTTCGGCTGCTTATTTTTGTATGGCAGCCAGTTTTTTCACGCCGGTCAGGCTCACAGGCGTTGTCGGCTCAGATTTCCCGTTTGACTTGGCTGAGGTCTTCGCCAAGAGAAACGTGGACCTGACGGGTCTGGAAATAAGAGCAAACAGCAAGACCTTTCGCTGGGCCGGCTCCTACCCTGATAATATGGACGATAGAAAAACAGATTACATGGAATTAAACGTCCTCGCCGAGGCGCCGCCGACCGTCCCTGTTGAATATAAGGACAGCAAGTTCGTCTTTCTCGCAAATACAGCGCCCGGCCTTCAAAACCAACTACTTGGACAAATCGAAGAGCCCGTTTTCGTAGCCGCCGACACGATGAACTGCTGGATTCGGGACCACCTCGACGACTTAAAAGCGCTGCTGAAAAAAATCGACTGCCTGATAATCAACGAAGACGAAGCAAGAATGCTGGCGGACGAACATAATCTGATAAAGGCGGCGCAAAAGATTCTGGCTACAGGCTCAAGTACCGTGATTATCAAAAAAGGAGAATCGGGCTCAATTATGTGCAATGCGGACGGCGATAAGTTTGTTCTACCGGCCTATCCAACCACCGAGGTCAAAGACCCCACAGGCGCCGGCGACAGCTTCGCAGGTGCACTTATGGGTTATCTTGCGCAGAGCGGCAAGACCGATTTTAAGACATTGAAAACAGCAATCGCCTACGGCACGGTAGTCGCCTCCTTTGCGATTGCCGATTTTTCACTGAATGGATTGACCTGTATAGATAAAACTGATATTGACAAAAGATTGGAAACCTTGCGGGAGGCAACACGGTTTTAGCGGATTAACGATATAATGAGATGCTTCATAGCAATAGATATCGACGAGCAAATCAGAAAGGCCCTGGCCAGTCTACAAAATGAGCTGCAGAGCAAAGCTGATATAAAAAGAAGTGACGTCAAGTGGGTAAAGCCAGAGTCGATGCATCTGACACTTAAATTCCTGGGTGAGATTAAAGATGAGCAGGCTGTCGATGTCTGCAACATAACCAAGCAGGTCGCCAGCCAACACAAGAGCTTCGAGTTGGATGTAGAATCGGTCGGCCATTTCGGCGGTAGAAGTGCCAGAGTTTTATGGGTTGGAGCAGGACAGGACTGCGAGAATCTGCTACAATTGCAAAACGACCTTGAGCAGCAGCTGGCTTTGGCCGATTGGCCTAAGGAAACGAGAAAGTTCTCCGGCCATCTGACGCTTTGCCGTGTAAGAAACTCAAAGGCAGGCCTTAAGCTGGCGCAAATGACTGAGAAATACAAGGATTTTAAGCTCGGCACTATACCGGCTGATTCGGTCTCGGTTTACCAGAGCCAGCTAACGCCGAAAGGCCCTATTTATACTGTCCTGGGAAATTACAGATTACAATGAAAGAAATGTAAGAATTAAAACTGATAATGCAAAACCAAAACTCAAAATCCAAAACTGACTTAAAACGCAGGGCTTATCAATACTCCATCGGGGTGATAGAGTTTTTGGATACTCTACCGAAAGACAGCTCAAGTCAGGTTATCGCAAAACAGCTTTTGAGGTCAGCGACTTCTATGGGGGCGAATGTAGTTGAAGCCAAAGGCGCCAGTTCAAAAAGAGATTTTACTAATTTCTTTAGCCATTCTCTCAAATCTGCGAACGAAAGCTTGTATTGGCTCGGCTTGCTGAGAGATGCAAAGAAGATAAATAATCCTCAGTTAGAATATCTCTCAAATGAAACCAAAGAATTGGCAAATATGCTTGGCTCGAGCATCTTGACCCTTAAAGGTAAGAAATAAGTTTTGAATTTTAGATTATGGTTTTTAGCTTTTAATTTTAAGCTTTTAATTTTTATGAAATAGGAGAGAGACAAAAATGGCAAAGGCAAAAGGTACGCAGACAACATCAAAGGCAGCATCCAAAGGCAAGATAGAACGCTTGAGAGCCCAGGCGACCGGCAAAGAAGACGCTCTGCAGCGTGTAATTGCCCAGATTGAAAAGCAATACGGCCAGGGCGCGATTATGCAGATGGACGAACACAGTTACGCCAGGATTGAGGGCGTACCGACCGGCTCACTATCGCTGGATATAGCCCTCGGCGGGGCCGGCATCCCGCGCGGCAGGGTTACCGAGCTGTTCGGGCCGGAGTCGTCCGGCAAGACGACCCTTGCACTCCACGTCATTGCCAACGCCCAGCGCGCAGGCGGCGTGGCCGCATTTATCGATGCCGAACACGCGCTCGATACAACCTGGGCGAAAAGGCTGGGCGTCGATGTCAGCAGTCTGCTGGTCAGCCAGCCCGGTACCGGTGAGGAGGCACTTAACATAGCCGAGATGTTAATAGGGTCCAACTCGGTGGATGCCATAGTTATTGACTCAGTTGCCGCGCTGACACCGAAAGCAGAGATCGACGGCGAAATGGGTGACACGCACGTGGGACGGCAGGCAAGGTTGATGAGCCAGGCGATGAGAAAGCTCACCGCTGCCATTAGCAAGAGTAAAACCGCCCTTATTTTCATCAACCAACTCCGTATGAAAATCGGTGTGATGTTCGGCAACCCGGAAACTACGCCCGGCGGAAAGGCGCTGAAGTTTTACAGTTCCGTGCGAATCGACCTGAGACGGGTAACAACCATAAGGGATAGCAGCGGTGCAATCGGCACCAGGGTCAGGGCAAGAGTGGTAAAGAACAAAATTGCCCCGCCGTTCCGCGACACCGAGTTCGATATTATGTTCGACAGCGGAATCAGCTACGAGGGCGATTTGCTTGACTTAGCCCTTGGCTGTGAGGTCGTCGAAAAAAGCGGCGCCTGGCTGACCTATGGCAGCGTCAAACTCGGCCAGGGCAGAGAAAACGCCAAGAAATTCCTGGTCGAAAATAAAGACTTGTGCGAGGAACTAAAAAACAAAGTCCTCGTTGCTAAAGGCCTTAGTGATTGATTATCGATAATTGTCCCTGCTTTGGCGGCTACGTGTTTAGCCAGGGAGAAACCATCCCCATCCCTAAGGGATGAGGCTGCCGCCCAATAAAATTGATAAAGAATGCGTGGCAGCCTCAAACGAGTCCTGAGCGCAGTCGAAGGACGAGCTTGGGGATGGCCCTTTACAGAAAAATAACTGCTGAGCGACTCTCGAAAGACCAAACGAAATACTATGTTCACTGCAAAGCAAATAAGAAACGGCTTTATAGATTTTTTCAAGAGCAAAGGGCACGAATTCGTCCCCAGCTCACCCATAGTACCCATCGGTGACGAGACCCTGCTTTTCGCCAATGCGGGGATGAATCAGTTCAAGGATATCTTCTTGGGGCTGGTATCCCCGGAGCATCCTCGGGTGGTCAACAGCCAAAAATGCCTCCGCGTAAGCGGCAAGCACAACGACCTCGAGGAGGTGGGCAAAGACACCTATCACCATACCTTCTTTGAAATGTTGGGCAACTGGTCCTTTGATGATTACTTCAAGGCCGAGGCAATCGAGTGGGCCTGGGAGCTTATGGTAAACGTGTGGAGCATCGAGCCGGACCGTTTGTGGGCAACGATTTTCGCAGGCGACCAGGCCGATGGTCTGCCCAGAGACGACGAGGCCGCCGGGCTGTGGACTAAGGTGACCCCGATAGCTGCCGAGAAGGTCCTGGCCTTCGGCAAAAAAGACAACTTCTGGGAAATGGGCCAGACCGGTCCCTGTGGGCCTTGCAGTGAAATACATATTGACCTCGGCCCGGACGCCTGTGATATGAAAAATGTCCCGCACCATAGATGCCGGGTCAACGGCGGCTGTGCAAGATATATTGAGTTATGGAACCTTGTTTTCATACAATTTAATCACCAGCCTAACGACGAACTTGTGCCGCTTTCAGCCAAATACGTTGACACCGGCGCGGGCCTGGAAAG
>Ga0209636_10005575_pt1 | contig 12850 bp, 11 predicted proteins | sample DeeMarSWOR152_54_FD_187464 | JGI IMG/M metagenome (GOLD analysis project Ga0209636, IMG submission 187464) | Marine sediment microbial communities from White Oak River estuary, North Carolina - WOR-1-52-54 (SPAdes) (version 2) | ecosystem: Environmental > Aquatic > Marine > Intertidal zone >...
TGACGACGGGGGGATTCCTTTCTAAGGGGGGTTACCCGTCGGCGCAAGCGCGTCAGCGTCCGCAGACCCGAGCAATGAGGAGATTCAAAGAGGCTGGAGTGTTAACATTCTATTCTATATGGTTATTGAAGGTAGTATGCGATTGTTTGAAAGAGTACGCCTATGGCAAAGCAGGCTATTACTATAATCCGTAACCACAGTCTCTCCCACTCGCCCGCATCATGGATTTTAGCTAAGAAATAGATTATTCCTCCCAGAGGGATGCAGACTCCTAATATCGCAAGAACATAAAATGCTGGACTCATAGGTGTTTTGCCTTATTATTCTAGGTTAGGTTGTCTATTTAAAATGCGTGCGTCTTTTCTTCTTTTTTCTTTCATAATCCTCTTTCGTTATAGGTAATCCATGAGCTTTGGCTATTTTTAAGCGTCTTTCTTCACTTTTTTCGAGAAGTTCCAAATCTTCAGTTACGAGTTGCTCCAGAGCTTCTTTCTTAGTTATCCCTTTTCTCTTGGCAATGCGATTAAGTTTGCTTTCGATGTAAGGAAAAAATTCTGTCTCTATCGGGCGCAGTTTTGGATCAGCAGCGTAATCGTCTTTAAGGAAGTCTAACAATTCCTTTAGTTGTTGTGGTTGGTTGAAGCTATTTACGAATTCGATTATAGGTTGAATTTTAACTATCGTTTCCTTCATTGCGTTGATTTCTTTGTCTCTCTCCGTTAATTGTTTTTTTAACTCTTCAATTGTCTTCTCGGTTTCCGTAGGTGTAGCTGTCTCAAACCTTAAGAATGGCATAGCCTTTTCGGCGTAAAGTTTTCTATGAAATTCAACGTCCTTAGGTCTGTAATGTTCATCTAATCCAGCTTTAACTACGTGTCCCATCCAAAATTGCACTAATTCAAAGCCTGCCTGGTGTGCTTGCTTTCTAAACCACTTTCTCAGATTGTAAAGCCGAATGTCTCTTGGTGTATTCTTTTTTTTCTGGTGAATTTGTATTAACCCTTTGGCTTGCAGCTTTCGAACCGTTCGAGCAAACATGTTGCTAATTGACTTTGGGCTTGTTTTCTGCCTTTTTCCTTGTTTCACAAAAAGATATTTGTCGTCTGCTATCTTTGGTCTTATAATCAAATATGATTTAAGGTGGCGAACTGCTTCTTCTCCAATAAATGTAAAGTATGACTGATATTTTCCCTTTGCACTTTCTTGCGGAATATCTATCTTACAGGGAATACGATTCTGGATAAAATCTTCTTTTACATCTCTATATCTAAGATTGCAGATAGTATCTGGTCTTAAACCACTCTGCGCCATAATTGCGTAAAAAGCTCTCTCTCGTGGCTTGCTAGCATCTAATATTAGTTTGATTTCCTTACGAGTTATATCTCGGTTATGATAAACAATCCTCAACCTTACGGCTGGGACATGCCCTAGCGGTAGATCATTGTATTTGAAGAAAGATTTTATAGCCGCTATCCTTGAACCAATAGTGTTCGGTGAAAAACCTTCATTAAGCAACAGAGAGTTATAAGCTCGAATATATTGTGCATATTTTCTTCTAAACTCTCTATCATTGGATCTCTCGTATTCGTTGAGAATCTGCGTAGGAGTCTTACTTATGAATTCGCAGAAACGCTGGAAGTTAGATTTATATGATTGTCGTGTGCCATTACTGTTTGAGTGGGACACAGCAACATTGTCAATCCATGCTTCCAACGGGTCAAACTTTTGCATAAATAATTCTTCCTATGAGTCTAATAGGTCTTCGGAATATATAAGGGTAACTGCATGGTTACCAAAATATAATTCTTTCACAACGCAATATCTGCAGGCATGGACGGTTATTCTATAGATGTTTATATAGGGTTAAGACTTAAATCTCGCTTCCTTAAAACTTATATATAGGGGAAGGCCATGTCCGAAACTTATCAAATCCCTATTCCCCTGATTAATTACCTCAATCTTATCGAAAGAAAGAGAAGTCCCTACTACGATTTGATACGCTACCTTATATCGGATATAGAAGAAAACTATAAGCATAGGCACCCACACAACAGCATAATTTACACAATCAATCCACGGTTGTTGAAAAAAGAAATAGAAGATGAGATTCCAAGCAAAAAATTAACCACTATAAATATTAGCCGCACTATTTTAGCTCTTTTTTATGGAAGCAAACTACAAAGGGACGAAGATTACTACATTACAACTAGTTCAGGTGGACGTAAGAACTATCATATCAAAGTGAACTCCAGTATTTTGTCGTTGCTTCGAATGCAACTTTAGCTGCTTATTCTACATATATTGCTGGTCTGTAGGGTTTTGCTAGTTGAGCGCGCTTTTGGGGGTCATATCGCTGCTTGTCGTTTTCTGCGTAAACTTGGACTTTTGCATTTAACTCCCGCTTTAGAAAATCTACCGCCTCGGTTAAAACTGCCTCCTCATCTAGCGTTCCAATTAACAGCAGTTTTTCTTTTTTATTTCCCTCTGTTCTATTAATTTCGTCAACGATTTGGGATGCAAATTTGCTAATTTCCTTTGCCATCTTCTTCGTTTCTTCGTTTTTCATAAGTTTTCTCATCAAATCGCTTTGGGTAACACTCTCTTTTTTCAGAGATATTGTCAGTGCTCTTATGTATATTTCCCATTTCCATCTCGCTGCCGTGTAATAGCATATTTTCTTTGGAATTATTTTCGTTGCTTGAATTATGCTTAGAGTGTCATCTAATATAGACTTGATTAGCATTTCACTTTCTTCTGCAAAAAGATTAACCCTGCTTTTGTCGTATTTTGGCCACTCAGCCAGAGAAACAAAATTATGTCCGTCTATTTTACTCCAGATTTCTTCGCAAATATGCGGTGTGAAAGGTGCTAGCAGTCGCACCCAAATGTTTAAGGCTTTCACTAAGGCTTCGGCTTTCATGTTGCCTTTTCTTCTAGTATACCATCGGAAGTCGTTCCAGACTTCAAAGAAGGCAGTTTCTGCTGCGGTTCGAGTTTTCAGAATCTCAATGCTTTCCGTAACCGTCTCTATTTTATGCTGCAGCTTGCTGAACAACCAGTCTTCCAATCGTCCTATTTCTTTGTCCTTCGCTTCTTTAATAACTGTCTCTGCAAGTCTATAGAAAGATTCAAGCTTGTTTTTAACGTCCCGAACGTTTTCGCTTCTCCAGTCAGGGTCATCCATGCTTTCGGCGCCCAGTAGTGATGCACAACGTGCAGAGTCTGCACCATACTGTTCGATGGCGCTTCGAAGGGTGACAAAGTTGCCTTTTGACTTTGACATCGGCTTTCCTTCAATCATTAACATGCCGTTGGCCCCTATCATTTGTGGCCACAGTTCTTGTGGAAAGAGGGCTGCGTGTTGGAATAGGAAGAAGGTGAGGTGGTTTGGTATTAGCTCTTTTGCAGAGTTACCCATGTCAACTGGGTACCAGTATAGGAATTCGTTTCGTATCGACTGTAAGACTTGAGGGTTTAATTTTGATTTGCTAGCAATTGTGTCTAAGTTACCTTTTCCATAAAAGACGTAGTCAAAGACTTCTGGTGTTAGCTGTTGGGGCGCTACGCTGTGTTGTTTGATTTGTTTGTTGATTGTGTAAAAGGCCATGTAGATGGTGGAGTCGCTTAGTGTTTCTATGATCCACTCCTTGTTCCAAGGCAGTGGTGTACCTAAGCCGCTTTTACGGGCACATGGCCAATCGTTTAGCCAATCAATGACACTGAGAAACCATAGCACGGCAGTTTTAGGGTATATAGTTGCGTGGTTTAGGGCTTTTTTGGTTTTTTTCTTCCATTCTGGGTCACTGTACTTCAGGAACCACTGTCCCTCTAGCATCTTTACGATGCATGGTGTTAAGCATCTGCAAATAACGGGTTGAGGCAAGTCATACATGCTATCAGCAATGTTTTTCTTCTTGAAGTCGTTGATAAGCACCTCTTTGACTTCTTGAACGGTTTTTCCAGCGTAGTTTCCACAGATTTCTTTCAAGACTCCGCCATGGAACTCTTTTTTATAAAGCAGTTTTGTGGCTTCTTCTGCTTTGGGGTCACATTGATCTTTTACGCCCAATTTGTTAACGACTTCTATGGCTGGATATTCGCCGAATCCTTCGACACGGATCATGGAAACGGGTTTAATCTTTTCTACTGTGGCTGACTTTATGTCAAACTCTTTTAAGAGCGCAGGGTTTTGTTTTAAATCCTTTAATGCTAGCCAGTCTACGGGCGCGTGGGCTGGAACGCTGTATACCACTCCAGTTGCGTGTTCTGTGTCAACGAACAAAGCTGGCAATATTAGTAGTTGTTTTTCACCTATAGGGCTTGTGGCTTTTTTCCCTATGAGTTCTTTTCCTTTGAAGCGGCGAATTATGGTGATTTTTCGTTTTTGTTCTTTTAGCTTGTTTGCAGCTGTTTCGCTAATTATCCATTTTTCTTCGTTTACCTCTGCCTCCACGTAGTTTGCGTTTGGATTTAGCCAAATGTTTGTTACACCGTAAATTGTTTCTGACCTGAAGGTGGCGGCAGGTAAGTAAGCGTCTTCGTGTTTGAATTTCATCAACGTGTATTCTTCTGGCGTGACGCCTTCACCTTCTTGGCGGTCGTGGTCACCAGTTGGACTTTCGCAGTGAGGGCACCAAACTACTGGATGTGTTCCCTTGACGACGTATCCTTTTTCGCGTAGTCTTTTGTATTGCCACTCGATGAATTTACTGAATTGGGGTGAGATGGTTTGGAATTCTCTTCGCCAGTCGATAGAAAATCCAGTGCGACGAACTGTGTTTCTGTTTTCCTTAGTATAATACGAAGCCATATAAACGGGGTCAACGAACTTTTTCAAATCTTCTTCTGAGACGCCGTCAATTTCCCTTAATGCCTTGACAAATTTTTCGTCTCCCATCTTCACGCGTTCACTTGCACCTGCAATAGTTGTTCCAGTCCAATGCCACGCCCACGGAAACAAAACATTGTAGCCTTGCATCCGCTTAAACCGTGCGTAAGCGTCGACTCGTGTCGCCGTAAAAGCGTGCCCAACGTGGACTGGTCCGTTCGCGTACGAGTATGGGAAGGTTACAAAGCATTTTTTTCGCTTGGGATCTGGGTCTGCTTCGAAAATTTTTGCTTTTTCCCAAGCTTTCTGCCATTTGGCTTCAATTTGGTGTAAAAGTTCCATGAAAGTTTCTGGATTGGGTGGCGTAGTATTAAAGGTTTTGTCAGTATTTACTGAGGTATCGATCCCTCATTTCTTGCACCACTACACTAGTGAGAATAGCGACTTTTATCTATTTTGCTTTTTTCTTCAACTGTCTTCTTAGTATTTCTTCGGCTTTTCGAATCGCATTGTCTACTTTGTTGAGCTTTGTTCCACCGCCCTGAGCAAACTCGGGTCTGCCGCTACCCCCACCACCTATTATTTTCGCTGCTTCTTTAGCAATTTCACTTGCATTTACGCCTTTCTTGATTGCTAATTTTCCAGCCATCACAACAAAACGTGCAGTTTTTCCGTCTTCACCGTAAAACAGCGTGATTGCACAAGGTTCTTTTTTTGCTAATTTGTTTGCGGTTTTTATCATGAGGTCAACATTGAGTGGTTCAATTTCTTGTATTACAAGTTTTATGTCGTCAATTTCTCTAGTTATGGCTGTTTGTTCTAACCTTTTTCCAATTTCAAGCGCTGCAAGTTCGTCAATGAGGCGTTTGTTTTCACGGCGGATGTCTTTCCATTCTTTGACGAGTCGTTTTGTGGTTGGCAGAAGCTTCTCTAATGGAGCATTTAATTTTTCAGAAATTTTCCGAAGTAATTCTTCATTTTTTTGGCTAGCTTTAACCGCGTAACGTCCTGTGCTGTAAACTATGCGTTCTACACCATCCTGAATGCGTTCGGTGTGAAGAATTTTAATGAATCCAATTTCACCAGTGTTCTTTACGTGGGTGCCTGCGCATGCTTCAACTTCCCAATCGCCCACTTTGACTACACGAATCTCCTTCCCAGGCACAGCACCACCCTGATAGAGTCTAAAGCCATGTTTTGCTTCAGCTTCGTCTCGTGGAAGCCATCGGGTCTCCACTGGAATCATTTTAATTACCGCTTGGTTTGCTAAGGCTTCGATTTTGTTTACTTCTTCCGACGTCAATCGTTGATAATGGGAAATGTCTAGCCTTGCCTGTTCAACGTTTTTCTGAGTCCCAGTTTGCCAGACGTGTTGGCCGAGAACTCTTCGTGCGGCTCCCATAATAAGGTGGGTGGCTGTGTGCGCCCTCATCAAATAGCTTCGTCTCTTCCAATTTATATGTCCTTTAACCTTTTCACCCTCTTTTGGCACAGCATTTTTCAAGACGTGAATGATAACTTTGCCAACCTTCTGAACATCCATAACCTCTGCTTTTTTTCCATCAAACTCCAAAACGCCTCTGTCTGCTGGTTGTCCTCCACCTTCTGGATAAAAAATTGTCCGCTCCAGAACCACTTGGTTGTTGTCTAAAACACGAAGAACTCGAGATTCAAACTCGAATAAGTACGCGTTTTCGTAGTAGAGCATGCGGGTTTCTTGCAAGTCAGCAACCAACTCGAGTCTTTCGTCAGCAACTATTTCCTTTGGAGGCGCTTGAAGGTGCCGTTCGGCGACCATTTTATAGAAGTTATCAGGCATCTTTGCATCTATTTCATGTTTGGCTGCACTGTCGCGCACTGCTTCGGGCGGAAGACCGTGGGAATCGTAAAGCTCCACTAAAGTTTTAGTAGGAATGCACCGTTTTCCTTTTGACTTCAAATCTTGGACGATTCGCATAACTAAGGCGTTACCCCTCTTCAAAGTCTGCTCAAACTTTCGTCTCTCCACTGAGAGCATTTCTAAAATTTCGTCGCGCATCGTTTTGAGGTAGGGAAAATCTTTAGACCATTCGTTTATTTGCAGGTCTATTATGTTGTCTAGGCTGTTTTCTATGCCAAGGGCTTTTAGCAGGCGGTATGTGCGGCGAATCATTAAGCGAGTTAGGTATCCTTCTTGGACGTTTGAAGGCACAACTCCTTCCGCAAGCATAAACGCTAAGCTTTTCGTGTGATCTGCCACTGCGAAAGCGTTCTCTATGGGTTGAAGGATTTCAGCTAGTTCAGACGCAGACATTCCAACATGTTCTGCTGCTCTATCCAAAGAAACCCTACTCTGCGCAGATTTTTCATGACTAAAAGCACCTGAAAACTTCGCCACTTCAGTTAACAGTTTAGAGTCAATTTGACTCATTCCAGCTGTCTTGAAAATGGCATCTAAAACTGTTCCGTGGATTGCGTGAAAACCGCTTACGATGCCCTGCGATAGCCATGCATACCGTTCAATACCATAACCTGTATCAACTGTTCGAATAGGCAGCTCTACAAACTTGTCATCGACAACCTTAAACTTCATGAATACCAGAGTTGCCAATTCGAGTCCACGCACAATTGTCTCCAAGTCAGGTCCCGCGTTTCCACCACCGCTCCAAACGTCTTCCTTGTAAATTATCTCCTCAGAGGGTACCCCAAGTTCTTTCGTGACAAATTCGTGATGATATCTAACCGTTTCATCCTTCCAATAAACCTCTTTTTCTGGATAGTTGAAAGCGTGGTGCCCTCCCATTTCAAAGAATGTGAGATGACGACCGAACGTGGGGCCTGTGTTGTCAACGTCGACTAGACGAATGCAAGGTTGACTAATAACGAGAGGGTTTGCTGGCGGCAGAACTATGCCATTAGTTACATATGGTTGGAAGTCAACTATGCTGGCGCTTGTAAGGTATAGGTCGTCTCGCCATCGCGCCACCAACGGGTAAGGCTTCATCCGCTTATGTCCACGTTTCTCAAAAAAAGATAAGAAAGCTTCTCGCATTTCGCGTAGACTGTAAGCCTTTCGGGTTGGCGGGTTGTTGATGAAAGTGTATAACGCGCACCCTTCATGTGTGGCTTCTCCACAAGTCTCCATGCCAGGGACCTGTGTCCAAAAATATTCGCCACATTTTGGGCACAGCTTTCTTACGTAGCCTTGCTCGTCGAAAAAAGGAATATGATACTCTTCTTTTTGAAAGCGTTTTTTCAACTTTAATCCCTCAAACCAAAGCATACTCTTTTCAAATTAAGGTTTTAAGAATCATTTAAACTATGTGTGTGAAGAGAGGCTTACAGCAAATATTCTAAAGTCAGAAAATGCGGAAGCAAAAAACAGAAAGTGAAGTGACTGCTTATCCGAATAGGGCTCCGAGTCCTTCAAGCGCTGCTTCTTCTTTTTCCTTCTCTTCTTCTTCGGTCTTTTTCTCTTCTTTCTTAGCTTCAGGCTTCGCCTCTGCAGTGGCAGGCGCGGCAGCTACGGGTGCAGCAGCCATAATTGTTGGTGCAGTTTTAATGGCTTCTTCTATGTCGACTTCTTCTAATGAAGCAACTAGAGCTTTCACTCTGACTAAGTCAGCGTTGATTCCTGCTGCCTTCAGCAACTGTGTTACGTTTTCTTCATTTATTGGTTTTCCAGCGTTGTGTAAGAGCAGCGCGGCATAAACGTATTCCATCTTCTTTTCACCTCTTACTTTTTCTACACTCTTCCTTTTCAACCTTTCTGAGTTGTTTCCTTAACCATCTCTAGTCGAGTTTTTAAGCTTAACATCTGCATGTAGGCTTTCCTTAAAATCTCAGCCACCGTCTCTTTTGTAAGTATGTCTTCGTTCACGCTTAGCCTGTAAGCATCTTGATGAGCTTTCTGAAGCAGGAACCCGATGTTCTCGAGCGTGGTATAAGCGCTATTCACTGAGAGATAGAAAGCGTACCTATGGGCCTCTTCAACAATCTTTCTGAACTCGTCTACGTCTAAATGCAGCTGTTCCTCTGTTATTACGGCTCCATCATCGTAAACCGTCTTTAACACAAGCCCAGCCTCAACCGGTTTTATGCCCAGTTTTGACAAAACAGCAGCTAAACGTTGTGAGATGGTTTCGCCTTTCTTCACAACCAACGTATCCTTGTTAATCCAGACACTTCCCGACTCGATGCGAGTCTTCAAACCCACTGCACCTAGCTGACTAATTATCGGACCCGGTGGTTGCCCAGTGTTTCCAGCAGGAACGACAACATCAAAGGCAGCAGTGTCGCCAGCTTTCGCGGTGGTTATTGCTTTGCTCTTTTCCAAAAGCAAGACAAGCTTGAACGGGTTAAGATTAGTGAACAAGTAAATAGTCGAACCAGTTAAGTTTTCTTCGAGTTTTTCCAAATTCGGCTTGTCTTTAGATTGAGCGATTACACGTTTCATAAGTGTGTTTTTAATAACTTGAAGGTAAGCGTCGTTTTGCAGTTTTTTCCGAAGCTCTTGAAGCTGGGCAGCGCGAACTTTATGCAGGCTAGCCAATGCAATAACTTTGTGCTGGTGCATAATGTTTCCTATCTCTTCGATTTGTTTGGCTTTTTCTTGCAGTATCAAGCGCTGCTCAGTCATTGCAACTTCCTTCTACAGTTTAATTTTCACAGGCGAACCCATAGTTGTTTTCAAGTAAATTGTCGTAATGTTTTTTAAGCCTCTTTTAAGTCTTCCTTCAACCCTTCGTATCACAGCCATAATATTTTCGGCGATTTCTTCGTCTTTCATGTCTTCTGTTGCCACAGCGCATTGAAGAACAGGCTCGCCTCGCAGTCGGACGTTTACGGTTTTTCTCAATCTTGCAATTTGTGCCTTAATGTCTGCTGTGGGAGGAACAGGTTTCGGCATCTTATCTCTAGGTCCAAGAATTGAGCCTAAAGTTTTCCCCACCAGAGGCATTAAGGGGGCTTCAGCTATAAAAACGTCGTAGTTATTTGCCAGTTTTTTCTGTCGCTTTTTGTCGGTGGCTAAAGATTCGAGTTCTGCTTTGCCTATAACAAGTTCTGCGCCTGCTTTCTTCGCCTTAAGTGCAAGCTCTCCTGTAGCAACTACGCATACATTTGCTTTTTTACTTGGAATGTGTGGAAGTTCTATAGTTTCTTGGATTTTTGCCTCAGGCTTTTTCATGTCGATGTCGCGAAGGTTGATGATTAATTCCATAGTTTGGTTGAATTTCTTCTTTTCAGACTGCTCCTTAACCTGCTTGACCGCTTCTTGAATTGTCTTTGCATTCAGTGACATTGCCTAGGCCTCGTGCCAAATCTCGTATGGAAACCCGTTATAAAAAGATTGTTACTGTTCTTTCTCGAAAAGGGAATCGTATTTGCCTTCGTCAATCTCCTGCTGTGCTTCACGAGGGTCTTTCCCTTCTACCGTTACGCCCATGCTGACGCAACTGCCCAAAACTTCTTTGGCTGCCAGCTTAAGCGATCTAGCTAACAGTTCTGGCCGCTTCTTCTTAGCTAGACTCACCACTTGCAGCATAGTGAGATCGCCCACTTTCTCCTCCTTAGGGCTACCTGAACCCTTCTGAATTTTCAATGCACTTACAATTAGCGCAGAAGTAGTAGGCGTACCTACGGTGACTTCAAACTCTTTAGTTTCAGGGTCAACCACAATCTTCACAGGAACCTTCATTCCAGCATAATCATTCGTCAGCTCGTTGATTTTATTTACTATTGCAACAACGTTTACACCCAACGGACCCAAAGCAGGACCCAATGGCGGTCCAGCGGTCGCTTGCCCACCGCTTACTAGTGCATCAATAGTTTTCTTTTCCATGCCTTCTATTCCTCCTTTGTTTTTTCCACAACTTTAACATAATCCGCGTGAACTGTTATAGGAAGAGTAAAAGTGGCTTCTAAAAGCTCAAGGATTACTTCATTCTTTGTTTTGTCAATGCGAGTAATTTTCGCTCTCATACTCTTAAAAGGGCCACTTATAATTTCTACAACATCGTCAACATCCAACTCTTCGATAACAGGTTTGACCACGACGTATTTTTCCACTTCAGAAAAACTTACAATTCCTGGAACTTGGGATCTGACATGTTTAATCCCAGCGATTGCTTCTTCCACAAAATGTGGGCCTTCAGCTTCTACAAAGATGTAGCCTTTCAACGTTTCTGGCACTAGAACTGTTTTTATGGGTAATTTAATGCTTTTTATTCTCACAGCAATCAAATTTGCCACGTTTTTTTCCTGTCCTGCAGTGGTGCGGACAGCGAAAACAGAAGTTAAAGGGGTTTTTTCTTCTGGCATTCCCAACTCTCCGTTGTTAGAGGCTTGACACAAACATTGAAATCAGTTTGATCACAAAGCCAACTACACCTACTACCGCAATGCCGAGGAAACAGATTTTTGTCGATTGCCAGATCTCTGATCGGCCAGGTTTTGTGGCTAATTTCAGCAATCGACTTACTGAATGAAGGAATGATCTTATGCCCAAGGTTGATCGCACTGTCAAAACATAAGTTCTAATATAAAAAGCTATTTCAATAAAAGCGTCGTCGTAACTGTTAAAGAGTGAAAATTGCTTTTAGAGGAAAACGCATAAAATTGACCGCGCCGAAAAAGGAAATTGCATTGAAGCGAATTCACAAGCTTTTCCAGCTTGCTAGAGACATGATTTATGAAGATGAAGAATTAGCGCAACGTTACGTTGCTATTGCTCGAAAAGTGTCTATGGCAGCTAGGGTGCGTATTCCGAAGGTATATCGGCGACAAGTATGCAGAGGTTGTAAAAAGTTTATTTTGCCTGGTGTTAATTGTCGTGTGCGTATTCAACAACACCGAGAATCCCATGTAGTCATTACTTGTGGCTACTGTGACAAATATATGCGGTTTCCAATAAAAAATCGGAGAGACAAGACAACGTGATAACGCCGAAAATGAAACGCAGAATAAAACGTGAGTTAAGCGATAAGGAGCCGACTGTTTGGGTAGGGAAGAATGGAATTTCGCGTGAAGTTTTGGCTGAGATAGATGAGCAGTTGGAGAGAGTAGAGATGGTGAAAGTGAGAATTCTGAAAATTGCGTTAGGAGAAAACAATGCTAAGACAGTTGCAGACAAGATTGCTCATCAAACTGAATCCTTTCTTGTGGAAGTTAGAGGACATACTTTTATGCTCTATAGAAAAAGGAAGAAAAGAACATAATGACAATTACAAATTCTTTGGACAAAAGATAACGATTTAGCTTTTGCCCTTGAGTTGTTGCTCTATTTCTTTGATCTCTTGTGATGTTGGGTGCATTGGAAAATTGTAGATGGGACCACTTGGCTTCTCATTGTAGTATGGGCGGTTGCAGTTGGGACAGCCTGAGGTTAAGAATGGTGTTCCGCTTCGAATAGCACTTTGCAACTGCTTTTGTGAGACCCAGAAGTCAACTACGCAGTTTTTTTCGTTAAAATCTAATTTTTCAAATCTTGTCTTTCCTTGCACCATAAGGTAACGAGCAAGCTGAATTCTCCTGTAACGGCTTACCGTCGGCGGACGATTATGCTCTAACGCTGTTCCAGGTATAGGCGTAAAAGAAAAAAGTGCTGGATATACGCTGTTGTCCACGCACCACTGGATGATTTTGATCATTTCTTTTTCTGTTTCACTCAATCCTACAATAAGATGAGTACTTACCTTACCTTTGCCAAATACTTCTATTGCTTCCAACAACGCATCACGCTGCCTATTCCAGTCGTAAGGTCCACCTGCAGAGCCGCCTTTAACTTGGTCAAAAATGTCCTCTGTCGCCGCATCCAGTGAAATCCCAATTCTTTCAACACCCGCTTCTGCTAGTTTCTTCATTTCCTCTTTGTTCAAGGGATGACAGGAGACGGAAATAGGAACTTCTGTTCCCTGTAACCTAATCTCTTCAACCAAAGCCAAAAGATCATCTAAAACCGTGGGATAGTTCAAAGCTTGAATGCAGATTCGCTTTATTTCTCCTCTCTGCGCCGCAGTTGACAGCTTATCTATTGCTTTTTTT
>Ga0209636_10005576_pt1 | contig 12849 bp, 6 predicted proteins | sample DeeMarSWOR152_54_FD_187464 | JGI IMG/M metagenome (GOLD analysis project Ga0209636, IMG submission 187464) | Marine sediment microbial communities from White Oak River estuary, North Carolina - WOR-1-52-54 (SPAdes) (version 2) | ecosystem: Environmental > Aquatic > Marine > Intertidal zone >...
CAACCCGTATAGACTTAACAATAGAAAGGGGAAAGGAAGTCTTAGAGACTAAAAACATTCAACTACTCAACTCTGATACACAACCAATACATATCACTGGCAGTGTGACCGGTCCTATCGCACAATTCATAACTCTTGATCCAAGTGAATTTGATCTACCAGCAGGACCAGGACCACATTCCAGAGAATCCAGACCATACCAATACGTTAAAGCTGTCATAAGATTACCAAGAGAGTTACCCGAAGATCAATATACTGGCGAGATTTTATTTACTCAGAGCCCAATAGGTGGTGGTGTATTAGGGGCTTCTGCACAGATTGGTGTCAAAGTTAATTTGAGTATAGAAAAAATTGCAGAAGCAGTTTTCCCTGACTACATTAATGGGATGATAGTTTTTCTAGTAATCTTCTTATTAGTTTCAATCTTCGTAACCTACAGAAGGAAGAGGAAAAAAAATGAAGATTAAAATTGGAATATGGATTTACGCAATACTTTGTCTAGTCTTAGTACTGACATACAGGTACTACACGAACATATTTGAGTCAAAGATTTCAGGATATAACCTTTCTCTTTGGTACGCTTTGGTCATAAATTTAGTATTACTAACTTTCTCAGTAATTTCATTCAAAGAATCTAAATTACTATCGTTACTTGGAATCATTTTAGTCCCATTATCAGCATACTTTTTTTACAGAAGTTGGACCGATTTCAACTATGATTATCTTGCTGGATTTCTAACTATGCCAATGATTCTTCTAGTCTTAGAAATTATTAAAGAAGAAAAACTTGGAATACAGAGTTTAATTAAACCTTTGAGTAAGGCAGAATAATCCCCAGAAAACAGATAAGTCATAATTACAAAATATAATCAGTGATAGAGTGAATTACAAACTCCTGCTTTTGTTGCTTTTGTTGTTATCAGTCTCACTTTATTCGATAAAAACTGGTTGGATTTCTAGTGAAACTTTTGAACGTATATACGTTACAGTTGTTACCGCAAATGTAGGACTTATGGTTAATGTCTCAATCCCCACTTCAGGTCTTGTATATTATTGTCCAAGCGATTTAGTAAATGTTTCTAATAATCTGACTAATTTGGGGAACATTAATATCACCGGCAATTTGTTTTCCCGAATTTTAGACTCAAACAACAACCAAGTTCATTCTGAGAGTTGGAATAACATAAATATTTCGATAGATGAAACTAAGAATTACAACACATCTTATAAAATCCCAGACGATCCAGTAATTGGCACATATAACGCTGAAAGTAATTTCTCATATAATGGAGAATTAGCATACGATTCAAAGACCTTTGAAGTTCGTAAAGGAATAGGCACATTTTTAGTTTCACCGAGTTCCATCTCCGTGACAATAGAACCAGGCAATTCTACTACTAGGGACATTACTTTATTGCTGCAAGAGGCATGTGAAGATACGATTGTTTTCCTGAATACTACTCCAAACTTTATTGGCTGGGTCACTTTCATTCCAAACAATGTGTTAGTCACACCATTTGCTACAAACAAAACAACTGTAAATATAACCGTTCCTGAATTTACGGCTCCTGGCATGTATGGTGGAACTATATTTGCATATGCAGACGACCCATACTTGAATTATCAATTACGTACTATCAACCTGAACATTACAGTTTCAGGTCTCGCCTTCTCAGTCAACGTTACCATTCCACCTGAGAAAAAACAAGTTTGTCAAGAAGAGGGAATATCAGGAATAATAGACATATCGAAGAATCAACCCGGTTTGGTATATGTGAACATGTCTTATCAGATCAGAAACTTGACCGGTTTTGTATTTGATGAAAGAAATGAGACTGTTCAAATAAATGAAACTCTACGTACAATCCAAACATTTACAGCACCTTCTATTCTCGGATACTACGAATTTCTAGCCACTCTTCAATACAATCAGCTTATCGTTGATGGCTCGGATACCTTTCAAGTAATAGAATGTATTCCACCTCCTATACCACCAAGACCCACCCCATCACCACCACCCCTGCCAACATATGCATTAACTCTTCGTTTATCCACAGACATACTTTCTGTGATAAGGGGTAACAGGACAAGCTTCATAGCATACGTCAACAACACTGGAACTAGTTTGGCTCAGGGAGTAAAGATGTCAATTAACGGTATTCCTTTGACGTGGATAGAAGTTATGCCTATGGAGACAAGCATTCCTGTAGGGGAAACTAGAGAGTTTCTAGTCTTCATAAATGTCCCTGAAGATGCTGAAGTTGGAATTCGCAGATTAGAAGTAAAAGCTAGGAATAGAGTTGAGAGTAATGTCGAGCTTTTGACACTGGTTATAGGCAGAGACCCAAAGGAAATAGCAGATTTATTATTTTTAGAGATGGAAAGGGTTCGAGCATTGGCAAACGAATCACTTCTAGTTGAAGAATGTTTAGATGTCTCGATGATAAAATCCTACTATAAGGATGCTGAATTCGCAAGAGAAAATGGTTTGAAAGAATACAACCTAGGGAATTTTGTTAAGGCATCACATTGGTTCGAATATGCTATTCCTGTTTACATGAAAGTCCAGAGACTGGTAGACATGACTTTAGAGATAGAGATAGAAAGGTTGAGAACAACCAATTTTATTGCTCCACCGACATTCGATCAAGAAGGAGAGTATAGAAGAGCGAAATCATACTTAGAAGAGAAGAATTATCAAAGGATATGTGAACCGATAAGTAGGATGAGGACTGTCATGATGACTGGTCTAATATTCTGGCCAGTATTTATCGTAGTATTACTTGTCCTTGTTGTAATAGCTGTTATCATTTACAGGAAGAAGAGGAGAATAGAGCGTGAAATTATACTCGGGAGGGTCAAGGAGAGGTTGGAAGGTAAGGAAAGTGATCATATACATCTTTATCCTCATTACATGGCTATCAGCAGGATTAAAAGATTTTTGAGAAAGGAAGAGAAATAGCATACTTTTATAATTCCCCAAGACCAATTATTATCAATAACTGTTACTACTAGTGGTTATTATTAATGGGAAGAATATAAAAGAAGAAATAATCAGAATTCTTGAGTCTCATCCAGAGGGAGTTACCCTTCAAACTTTATCAGATACTATAGGCGTCAGTAGACATACAACTGTCAAATATGTGTTCGAGTTGAAGGGTTCTGGAATTATTTATAGGAGAAGAGTTGGCTCAGCTACATTGCATTATCTGAAGAGTCTACTCGAAAAATTCAACAAAAATTTTGAAGAGGTTGAACATGGAGCATCTTCATAAAACGATAAAATACAAATTCAGTTTATGCATTTTCATAGTGTTATTTTTATCTTTAATTCACGCAGGTTATTCGGCGACGCAAAAAACTTTCACATTAGATTTATATAATCCTATTTTCAGGTACGAAGAATATAATTTGAATGGTAGCACGACAAATGAACTTGTATACAATACAAGTGAGAATAAGACCCTATTGTTAACAATACCTAAGAATTCGACTATCTTGTATTCAAATATTACTCTGACTGGAAAAGTGACTCCAAGTCAAACTACTGGAACAGGTGTGAGTTACCATAGTGTTGGTGTTGGACGTGACAGGAGGATCAAAGGAAGACATAGTAATTGGTGCGTCATCAACTCCTCACGTTTATTTATTCAATTCATCTTTAAACCAGATCTGGAATTTCACAACAATTGGGTCTGGTGTTGTCTATAGTCTCACTGTAGGTAATGTTACTTCAGACATAGGAGGGGAAATAGCAATAGGATCAGAAGACACCAGAGTATACTTGTTAAATTCCTCTGGCAATCAAATTTGTAATTATTCTACTGCAAATGAAGTCCGTGGCGTTGCCATAGGCGATGTATCAACAGAATCAGGGAATGAAATCGTAGCCGGAACACTGGGTTCAGATGTATATGTGTTAAATTCAACATGTCAAGTAATAAGAATCAATGAAACCACTGGACCTGTCTACAGTGTAGCAATAGGAGACATAACCTCTGACACTGGCAATGAAATAGCAATCGGCGATAATTCAAGGATATATATATTCAATTCAACTGGAAATCAAGTCTGGAATTTGACCATTGGAAATATAATTCGTAGTATTACCGTGGGTGAGATACTGTCTGACGGAGGAAATGAGATAATTGCTGGAACCAACAATGGTACTGTATATGTTGTAAATTCAACAAAAATCATACGATGGACCTATGACATAAATGATGTCTACAGTGTAGCAATAGGAGACATAACCTCTGACACTGGCAATGAAATAGCAATCGGCTCAGGAGACCATAAAGTTTATGTATTAAATTCGACAGGATTCGAAATCTGGACATTCACTACTGGTCATGAAGTCCATGGCGTTGCAGTTGGAGATATAACAACAGATCCTTTAAATGAAACAGTTGCAGTATCGCTAGACACAAAACTTTATGTATTGAATTTTGAATACTATCCCACTCCCTATTTAGATGTTGGGGATGATGGTGATTGGGACTGGAGTTATTCAGAAAAATTGAGAATAAGTGTGAATGTTACAAATTCCTCGATTGCTCCAGGAATCCAAGATTATTTAGTAACTTGTTCACCTGATTCAAATGGAAACTGTGATGTCCCATTTGTTTTCTATTCTGCGTCCCCAGGTGATTTAGAAGTATCAAACATAAACATAACCTATGATTATAATGCTTTTAACGTGATTACTTATCAGCATCAAACTAACACTTGGTCTAGGACGGCTAATCTTTGGGTCAATGAGACTGTGGGGAATGAAGTTGATAATATATCTTATGGAAACCCAGCAAATACAATAACGATAAATTATATCAAGATAAATGAAACCGCTACAAAGTGTGACTTCAAAGGAAGTTCTTATGGCAATACCACAATAGACGGAATAAACTACTGTAACATAGGTAGTGATAGTGTTGTTTCGGGAGTGTCAAGCCTACTTTGGGATAATTCTATGAGTGCATCGATACCGATTTATTATAATGAAACTTCGCCTGTTACGACACCTGACGGAATCTGGAAGAAGAATGTCACTATCTGGAACAATACACCATCATCATTCGCAGATGTTATTGCAAATGCGACTCTAAACTATTCACTGGTAGTTGCTGGTCAAAGCTTGTATGTTGATTGGTACAGTAATGGAACCTTTTATGATTTAACCCCTGCAACAAATTGTCCAACTTATGGTTCAAAACAAATAGGTAGTGATACTTTCTCAGTCTGTAAAGAAGATAAATTTGGCAGTGATGGACTTGTAGACTACTTCCAATGGAAACAACCACACACATCAACAATAATCTATGAAGTTAGAGGATCAATAAATAATCCTGCCAATTTAACCTTTGCTAATGTTACTCCTTCTTCAGACATTTGGAGTAGACAATTCAATTTCACAGTTAATGTCAGTGATCAAGAAGGAGATAATGTAACAGTTAGATTATGGCTTTATCTAACTAATCTTAATTCTTGGGAAAAGATAGGAGAAAAGAATACTACGACCAATACTAACGAAACACAAGAGACATTATTATTTAATGTAATTTCTAATGAATCTTGGTCAGGTAACAATAAATTTAGGTTCGAATACCGTGATTTCTCAGGTAGCTTTGTATACCATGATTGGGAATTCACTGAAAACTATACTGGACCCAATGTCTTACAACACAACGTCTCAATTATTTATGTTCAAGGGAATAATACCAAAGTTAACAGAACAGGGTCTGCTTCAACTCTCTTGATTATAGGAGTAAACGATACTGATAATGCCACTATGGTAGGATATGGTTTTAACTGTGCTTTCTGGTTGACAAAAGATGGAAATAACTTTGTTTTAGTACATACCACAACCACAAATTCTTCAGGTTATTGTAATTATACTTTTGATCCCGATTCAACATATTCTGTCGGGGAGCAGTGGTGGAAAGCTGGGACTTATCAGGATAATTACTATATAGGCCAGAACTCAACGAACTTTACTATGGAAATATACGGTCAGTTAAACATAAACTTGACAGAAACTATAATCAATAAGAATTTCACTAGAACCCAAACCATTGGCTTAATAGCAAAAATATTTGATGACAATAGTAATTTGGTTCCAATAGAAGGATATAATTGCACTTGGTACATAAATAATGAGACAGGAAGTCTTTTAGAGACAAATACTTCTACAACTAACTCGACAGGTTATTGTAAGCATACATGGTCCACTGATTGTTCTGATAATTTGGGACTATACAACATCTCCGTGAACCTAGGAGGCTCAGTTTCCGAATATTACTATGTTGAAAAAGATTATAGCCAATCTAACACGACATTGAAGGATAATTTGACGATAACTATTATTTATCCATATGATAGTTCGATAATCCATGAACAAGAAACTTTAATCTTGAATTCCACTATCTCTGACCTTTGTGGTATCCCAGAAACACCATATAGTGTGAATTGGTATTTTTCTGGGACAGGTGCATGCAGTGGTAACATCAGTTCTGGGCCAAATACATCCTATCAACTCAGTGCTGCGTGTAATCCTCGTACTCAAGTTTTAATTGTAAATGCCAGTGGGAATCTTTACAACACTGGAAAAGATGATTTAACAATCTATATATATGGTTGGGCAATAGTTAGCATTAAAACTCCTTTATCCAACAATATGATAAATCGATCAGATGTTGGTGAAGTAACTAATTTAATATGTTTTATTGAAGATGCTAATGTAACCTCATATGGTATAGGAAATTATCTTGTGAATTTTTGGTACATTAATGAAAGCTCATATGAAAAAAATATTGGAGTAAATAAAACCAATGTAACTATCGGTTCTGATATTGGCGGCTATGCTTCATATCTTTGGGATATAAGTAATGAAACTGTCCCAGATGGAAATTACACTCTGAAGTGTAACATCACAGACAATTCTACTTTAATGTATAATGCTTCAGTATCGCAGAGTTTCTCATATAATGTAAAAGTTTTTGGAAATCCAGATGTCATTCCACCACAATTCGTTTATGTTAATGCGTATTCCGCCCAACTCTATAAAAACGTGACGATTGAAACAAGAATTAAAGACTTTTACGCTGTTGATAAAGTCTGGCTCAATATAATTTTCCCTAACAGTAGTAGTTTTATTTGGGATATGAGAAATACTTCTTCTGATCTTTCCGATAGCATATGGAATGCATCCTTAAACTTGACAGAAAAAGGAGACTATGATTTTATTATATATGCAAATGATACAAGTAATAACACAAATTCGACGACAGGATGGTTTGAAGTCTATTTACCAGTTCAATTCTATGGTAATGCAATAAATGCTATTGGGAACAATGTGTCGATAGATTTCACTTTCTTCAAGAGCGGGACTGACAGAGTAATACATCATTTTAGTACCAATTCAACCCATGGAGAATATAATGAGACTGTTCATAATAGAACTTATGACATGGAGGCCAAAGTGTTCGATCACAAGATTAAGTTCATTTCTGTAAATATAACTAAAAATACCAATAATTCTGTTAATTTCGATAATTTCGGTAAGTATTCCTTTTTGATTACAGGTGTCAGAAATAGACTAGTTAGTCTCGCTGTTGAAACCGCACTGAATTTCACTACTGTAAATATTACGTTGAACTATTCAAGTGCTTTAAGTTCCTTAGAAAACCCTTCTAGGTTTTACGAACCCGGTATAGATATATATCAGTGCTCGGATTGGAATTTTTCACAGAGAATCTGTTCTAGTAACTGGATTAATATAGGTGGCTATGTTGATTATTTGATATCCAATACAATTTCAATTAACTTGTCGAGCCTTTCTGGTTTTGTAGCTGGTGATACGGCCACACCTGGAGATGGAATATGTGATACTGGCGAATCATGTGCGAATGAACCTGCCTGTTGCGGTGGGGAGCCAGGGAATGGCGGTACCCCAACTAGTCCTGGTGGAGGGGTAATATATCCTGTTTGTGGTAATGATGATTGTGAAGCTGGAGAAAACGTCTACAATTGTCCAGAAGATTGTGGGTATGCAGAAACGATGTTCAGTCTTAGGACGAATTTAACTAATGTTCAAGTTAACCCTGGAGAAGAGAAGAATTATGGATTGTGGATAACGAACAATATAAAATACGGAATTACAGCTTCAGTATCAGTTCTTGGAACAGGAAGCAATTTCATCAATTTAGAGGATAAGATGGTAAGCATAAAGGAACAATCTGAAAAACTTGTTGCTTTATACGTTAAAATCCCAGAGAATACTGAACCAGGTGTTTACACAGGAGACATAATCGTTACTGCGGAAGAAAAAACACAGAGTCTCCCCTTTACAATTACTGTGTCGACAAGGGGGTCTGCATATATAGATGTTGTTGTCGAGGCGATGACAAAAAGAGTAGGTTTGAACGATACTGCTAAGTTCCATGTTATGTTATACAACCTCGGTTTTTGGAAAATATTAGATCTTAATCTGGATTATTTGATAAAGGATTTCAAGACTGAGAAGATAATGTACAGAGAGAGTGAAACGAGAAGTATCCAAACATCTGAATCCTTTGTTAAGAATATTCCTCTATCTAGCATCAACTTGACTGCAGGTCATTATCTTTTTGAGATAAACGTGAAATACGATAGCAGAGTTGTTTCGGCTACAGACGACTTTGAAGTTATAATATCCTTCTGGACGACTGAGAACATAACAATCTTGATGTTAGTAACTGTAGGCATAACTTCTGTAATTTCAATCATATACGGAAGAAAGAGATACATTGCATGGAAACAAGCTAAGGCAAGATACATATTCCCGTTGGATATGGATAAACTTCCTAAAGGCGAAATATGGCTTGGCAAAATCGCCGAGACCAAGACAAAAACATATTTCAGTATGGACGACCTAACTACCCATGTTTTGACAGCAGGTGCAACTGGCGCTGGAAAATCTGTTTCTGCTATGATTTTCGTGGAAGAATTGTTGGACCAAAAAATACCGATCATAGTCTTCGACCCAACTGCACAATGGACAGGGTTTGTAAGACCATGTAGAGATTCCAAACTAATAAGGTACTACAAAGAATTCGGCTTGAGTACGAGAGATACTAAATCATACAATGGCATGATATACGAAGTCACCGACCCGAATGTTAAGATAGATTTCAAGAAATACATGAATCCTGGTGAAATAACTGTCTTTACTCTAAACAAACTTAAACCAGGAGAATATGATGATGCTGTTAGAAACATAATAGATACCATATTCGCTCAAGGTTGGGAAGAGTCAACAAAATTGAGGATGGTCATTGTTTTTGACGAAGTTCATCGTTTGTTGGAAAAGTATGGTGGTAAAGGAGGATATGTCTCTCTTGAGAAGGCATGTAGGGAATTCAGGAAATGGGGCATCGGTTTAATAATGGCCTCTCAAGTTCTATCTGACTTCAAGGAAGCAATAAAGGGCAATGTTTTAACAGAGGTTCAGTTACACACAAAGTCACTAGGTGATTTGAAGAGGATAGAAACAAAGTATGGTTTTGATTATGCAAAGAGAGTGACGAGACTAGAAGTTGGAATCGGTATGATGCAAAATCCAAAGTACAATGAAGGCAGGCCTTGGTTCATATCCTTCAGACCTACTTTACATTCCCCACACAAGATACCAGATGCAGATATGAACACTTATAGAGAATATGCATCTCTACTTGCGATGATTGAGTCAAGAATCGAAGATATGGAGAAATCTGGTAGAGATGTGTTTGAGTTAAAGACTGAAGTGAAACTCGCTAAAGACAAACTCAAGAAGGGTAGATTTAGGATGGCGAAAATATATATCGATTCATTGAACAAACATTTAAGTGAAGGGTGATTGTAATTTTCGATTTAAATAAAGAAACTGACAAAAAACCTGAAGAAAAAATAACTCAGAAAAAAGAAGATGAAGTTGAGCAAAAAGAAAAAACTGAAGATGAAGAATTAAAGGAAAAATATGGTGTAATGAAAGAAATACCAGAAAGGATCACTGAAGAAGAACCTGAACCTTTCAGACATGTTGTTTATCCTAAAGAAGAAGGTGAGGCAGGACTACACGACCTTATCCTCAGAATAGAAAAAATAGACGGTAAGTTAGATATCATAGATCGTTTCAGAAATGACATAAACGAAAGAATTACACAACTAGCAGAAGAGATAGGTGAATTAAGATCGATGATAATGGAAAGAGAGCACTCCTCTGATAAAATAGCAAACGAGTTCGAAAAGGTTAAGGACTCTGTCAGCGGATTAGAACCAATGAGATTAAAAAATGAGTTTGATAAAAAAGAGAAAGAAATTCTGGAAAATAAGGTAAAAATAGAAAGTCTCGAAGCTTTAGTCAAAGCGTTGAATGAAGAGAATAAAAAGTTCAGGGAGTTGATGGAGAAAATAAAGAGTTTTGAGAATTTGGTTGACATTTCTTATGATATCGATAGAAAGGTTTCAAAGATAAAAGAAGTTAAAGATCATGCCGATATGATTGCATCAAAAGTTGAGAACATATTTTCTGAATTGAATGAAAAAATGGGTGAACTTGAGAATCAAAGAGATAAAATCACAAAATTAGATGAGTTAACGATAGAGATGACTAAGATGTTAGATGAAATTAGTATAAAGTTGAGTAAGTTCATTGGGAAAAAAGACTTGGAAGAATTCAAGAAAGATGTTGAAGAAGATTGGAATAAATTCAAGAAATCAATACAGGTCAAACCTGTCCCCATGCCAACCACAACAACAAAACAAATTCCAATGCAAGCAATGTCTTTACCTAGTAGAAACCTCACAGAAGTTTACTCTCAAATTTCACGACTGAGATCCGTAGTAGAGAGTCAAAACACTGTTATTAATAACATTTTACAACAGCTAGATAAACAAAGTGTTGCAGGTGAAAGTCAAGAGATAAGGAATATTATGCTTTCTCTCAGGTTTTACCAAATAATGAACATCCTTCTATTTGTTAGAGAACCCGACAAGATAAAGAATTACCTTATTGAGATAAGAGAAATAGCGGAAGAGATGAAAAATAACGGTTTATGGAATGAAGAAAAAGAGAGTTATATGAGAAGTATACTGGATAAATTGTCAAAGAAACTCGAACTAGTCAGAAGATAAATTTTATTCTTAATAAAACAAATAAACTAATAATATGGTATTCATCAAAGAAAAGGAAGGAGTTCTAAAAAAAGAATTTGGTCTTTTTGATTTGATAGTCTTTGGCATAGGCTCGACAATTGGGACAGGTATCTTTCTTCTAATAGGCGTGGGGGCAGGAATTGCAGGCCCAGCAATAATAATATCCTTTATTCTTGCCACGATAATTTCTTTTTTCATTGCTTTGAATTATGCCGAATTGGGAGCATCTATACCGACAGTCGGCGGAAGTTATGCATTTGTCAAAGAGAGTTTTGGGGGAATCATAGCATTCTATGTAGGTTGGTTAATTTGGTTGAGTGCAATCGTATACACAGCTTTATCAGCGGTCGGTTTCATCGGCTATTTGAATTATGTCCTTCCATTTACTCTTCATGATTTATTGGGTGCGATCATAATTTTCGCTTTTGTTGCGTTGAACATAAAGGGCGTAAAAAAAGCGATGAAAATTCAAGGAATCATAACCTTAATACTTCTCGGTATTTTTATACTCAGTATAATTACAGGTTTAATGAAGGTAGACGTTAAGAATTTCACACCATTCGTACCAAAAGGCATACCTCCTATATTCATTGTAACGAGTTTGATTTTTGTCTGTTTCATTGGTTATGCTATGATAACAACAGTTTCAGAAGAAGTGAAAGAACCTAAAAATATTGCTTATTCGTTAATAGTATCGGTCTTAATATCAGGGTTTATTTACATTGGTTTGTGTGTTGTTACTGTGGGTTCTGTCCCACTTGAAAATCTCATAAATTCTAAAGTTCCGCTCATGGAATTGGTAAAGGATAATCCAGTCATGATAGGCTTAATGTTATTAGCAGCTATTTTTGCTACTTTATCTTCGTTGAATGTTTCTTTGATAGCAGCATCCAGAAACCTGTATGCACTCAGTAGGGACGGCTATTTACCCCAGATATTTACTTCTCTTCATAGAAGATATAAGACACCCCATATTGCTATGATTTTTTCATCCTTAATAGCAATTCTTTTCGTTGCCAGTAGATCGATAGAATTCATTGCATATATATCAAGTTTTGGTTTCATAGTCGCTTTTTCTCTAGTATCTTCATCACTTTACCTTTTACGCAAGAAAAGAAGATTTTTAGAAAGGCCGTTCAAAATAAAACATTACAAAATTTTTTCATTAATAGGTTTAATCCTTCCATTAACTCTTCTAATATTTTTACAGAGTGATGCGATTTTCACTGGGATAACGTGGATGATAGTTGGTTTCTTCGTCTACTCTTTGCATACTCTAGGCACAGATAGATTTAGAATGGCTTTAGGGGGCATAAATATTTTTGTTGCAATATCATCCTTCATCCTATGGTATTCGTTGAGAATTAGTTTATCATCTTTACATCCGCTGTCAAAAATTTCCCTAGGTTACATCAGTGTTGTCATAGGATTTGTATGTATAGTCTCAGGCTTCCTTTTTGTTAAAAAACTTAAGTCCCCAAAGAAAGAAGGAAGAATCCAGATATAAGAAATAATCCGCCTAAAACGGTCAAAAGGAAGAAGACAAAAGTTCTGAATAAATCTGACGGAAGTATTACCTGAAGGAATTCTACTTGATGGTAGAACATATAAACTCCTATTATGAATATTAAGCCTAGAAAAATTTGAAATGAACCAAAGATTGTGTTTAATTTATCTTTT
>Ga0209636_10005577_pt1 | contig 12848 bp, 12 predicted proteins | sample DeeMarSWOR152_54_FD_187464 | JGI IMG/M metagenome (GOLD analysis project Ga0209636, IMG submission 187464) | Marine sediment microbial communities from White Oak River estuary, North Carolina - WOR-1-52-54 (SPAdes) (version 2) | ecosystem: Environmental > Aquatic > Marine > Intertidal zone >...
GAATAGCTTATCTATCTTTGACCCGAGGGCTAGTTTCTTATAATCGATATCGTATTGTCCGCATTGTTTATTTATCTCAGTGTCATTAGCGGAGAGAACATCTAGACCTAGCTTTTCATTAAGACTATCAACATATTTCACTCGTTTGAACGGATGGCTGAATTCGATCTCCTTATCAATGAACTGCAGCTTCTTCACGTCGCCCATATCGGTCAAGAGGTATTCTAGCATCTGCTCAACCAATTCCATTATATCACTGTAATCTGCATATGCCTGATAAAGCTCAAGCATCGTGAATTCAGGGTTATGCATACGATCAATGCCTTCATTGCGGAAATCTCGGCAAACCTCGTAGACCTTTTCATAACCACCCACAATGAGTCGTTTCAAGTATAACTCATCGGCAATACGCAAGAACATATCCTGTTCGAGCGCTTTATAGTGGGTCTTGAACGGATTTGCTGCTGCACCACCATAGATCGATTGAAGCACCGGCGTTTCTACCTCTATGAACCCACGCTCATCTAAGAATCGACGCATCGAGTTAATCAATTGGGTTCTCTTTTTGAATATATCCCGCACTTCGGTATTCGCAATCAAATCAAGATAACGTTTGCGGTAACGGATTTCAATGTCGCGCAGACCATGCCATTTCTCGGGTAACGGCCGCAGGGATTTTGCTAGTAATACGTAGCTATTGACGAGCACCGTGATTTCACCGGTTTTGGTTTTGAATACTGCACCTTCTATGCCCATGAAATCACCAACATCGAAATATTGAAAAAGATCGAACTTCCCTTCGAGTCTATCTTTTCGTAAATACACCTGCATGCGGTCCGTTTCATCAATCAGTGTGGCGAAGAGCGTCTTCCCGTGACCCCGTACAGTGACCACACGACCGCATGTACGGATTTTTGCCTCAGTTTCACTGAGTTCCCCGAAATTATCTCTTATTTGCCGAAAAGTATGTGTGCGGTCAAATTTGTGGGGATAAGGATCGACACCCAATTCCCTCAATTTCTCGAGTTTTTTCAAACGTTCTTCCATTTTCAGAATCATATACCAAATGGCATGAAAGTCAAGCGAATAAAACCCCGGCATCGGTGGCCGGTTTCGAAATGCGATTCGACATTCGTATTTCGTTTATGTAAACAACACCGTACAACGACACCGTATCGTTTTTCGTAACCGTTAAACGCTAGACTATATACTACGCCGTACCAGGTATTGACTGTGCGTCGGTTATGCGTACAATCTTCTGTGACTAATTCTGAAATCCGTCGTACGATTCTTGAAATGCTTTACGAACGCTTTAAAGATCATCCGTACGGTCGAATAACGCCAAGAGAACTGCAGGAAACTCTGAACATCAGTCTGAAGGAACTGCAATTCAACGCTATATATCTAGAGGAAAAAGGGCTCATAGAACTGCAAAAGCCACTCGAGGGTAGTCTTTTTGTTGGCGCACGGGCTACTCCTAAAGGCATAGATCTCGTTGAGGATGACTATCAATTAGACGTTTTTTTTCCAACACCTGGCGGACAACAGGCAATCCCTGCCACAGTCTTTGAAAATCTGAGAAACCTCATTAATGAGGTAGGAGAATCATACGAACTGGGAGAACAACAAAAAGAAATAATCACCGAGGAGATCAAAGAAGTACTGAAGGAACTCGAGAAAGCAGTACCCAGCTACTCCTCGTTCAAAAAGTCACTCGATAGATTAAAGGAACGCAGTTCTGATGTCTATGAAAAATTGAAGGTCATTGTAAGAGACCCCACAGTTGCACGCATTCTCAGCATCGCAGCCAGGGAAGAACTCGGAATCTGAAGACCACCCAAATTATGCTCTATATCCGCGCTAGGTTCTTGGCCGGTACCGAATAAAATTCAACCGTATCGGAAAACGGCACCCTGCGTGGCGATTCCTGCCTAACCTCTATCCTCGAAGGTCCCCTGACGCCCAAGATGATGTTATCTACTGATCTTGTTATGACAATACCCAATACGAACGCACCGAACGCATACACCAAGTTCCTGGGCATTCCCAAAAGCCGGGGGCGTTTGGATCGTGGCACTTCGATTTGCTCCGCAATCTTTCGATAAACATCCGTTGCAGGTTTGAATCGCGTCGCGTCTTTGAAGCCATCAATGGCCAATTCTGTCTGCTGTACTTCTGAACGACATTTCTCACAGATTGCTAGGTGCTCGTTCACCTGTATCTGCAGATCAGGATCTAGCTCTTCGATAACATAATCAATCACGTAATTCTTTATTTCTGAGCAGTTCATTTAGTCTCCTACGAATTTTGCCCATATCTTTGATTTGGATCAAAATTCAGTATCCTGAGCTTGTCGAAGGATTTCATTGATTCCGCTAACATCTCTATGACAATCATGATTCTTGCTCCTTCACCATACTTCTTAGTTTTTTCAACCCTTGATGCATCCTTGATTTGACTGTTCCTAACGGACAACACAGGACATCAGAAATATCCTGATAAGTCATCTGTTCATAGAACTTCAAAATAACAACGATTCTTTGATATTCAGGCAACTCAGACAGCAATTTCTGCATTCTAAGCTCCTTTACAAAATCAGGCCCTGGATTGCTTAAAACCGAACTAAGCTGTTGCTCGAAAAGCTTGGATTCTGTCTTCTTCTTTCTGAAGAAGGTATAACAGGCATTTGTGGCTACGCGGTATAACCATGCCTTGAGGTTCCCTCGCTCATCAAGCTTCGAATTCGCGAGTTTCGCAAAGGTTTCCACCAAAACATCCTCGGCGTAGTGCCAGTCTCCGAGTAATCGTACGCAGTAGTTGTACAAACCGCTACTTAATCGGTTATACAACTCTTCGAATGCTCTATCATCCCCTTGTTTGAATTTCTTATACAGCCCGGAGATCTCTGCAGCAGTGTATTGGATCACTCCCCCTGATATTCTAGAATCAAATCAAGAATTTCCTTATCCGCCGGGTGTTCCTCCAAATAACCAGCAAGAATCTTTACTGCCTTTTCGCTCATACCATTCTCATTGTAAATGCGCGCTACTTCTTTCATCAGTTTTGGATCTGCGGCTTCCGTCGCCAACAATTTCTCGAGAACGCTGTCGGCCGAAGCCCTTTCCCCCATTCTGAAGTATATCAGTGCTTCGTTGTAAAAGAAAATTGGCTCTTCGGCAAAACGCTTTGCGAATTCGATGGCTCTAATCGCCTCTTCGTATTCACCTGGCTTGTCCAGGGCCGACGACAGGCTAAGCGCGGTAGCGGCATAGTTCTTGGCCATATTCTGGATATTTTCATTGAAAGAACTAATGGGTCTGGACAACAGACTATGGTATTCGAATACTTCATAAAGCAATTGCTTTGTGCGTCCAACGTCAATATCAGATTCACTTATCTCATATACTAAACCTGAAAGCTTCAGCGGATAGCCGTATTGCTTGGGTTCGTACACTGTAGTCGAAATAACAACCGGTCGGCTGGTCTGCCTCAGAAGCATTTGTATCAGCTGGTCAGAAATTGTCACAAATCTATCATCGGTTTTCTTATGCTTGATTTGATCCAGCTCCTCTTCAGAAATAACCAACGGTAACCCCTGTCGCTTTAGGAATCTCACGTAATCCTTGAGGTTGAAAAGACTTCGATTCACTATGAGAACATCCGGGCGTATGCCTTTTTCTTGGACGTACCAAGCAGGATAAGTATCATAGTCACCATTAGTGATTAGTACTGCATTCGTCGGCGTCGATGCAAGCATATTCCTGTTGTACTCAAGTAAAGCGTCAAAATCAGCGTCATCCCGCAAATGAAGTCTGACTTCCCTCTCCCACGTTTCGTTGACTCTCGAATGGGGTTCACGACCATTCCAGACATCCGAAAAAAGCATTGGCCAGTTGAAACTACGGTATAAAAGGAGAAATTTTGTAGCGACATTGTAGACTTCTCTGCTCTCAAACAGCTCATAATGATCAAGTTCAAACGATGCTGGTTCAATTGCTGTTAGCATAGCTGATCTCAAGGGGACCAATCCGTCACCTGCTATCTCTTCAGGAAAACTTCCGTCCATGGCCTTTTGACCGTGCAAAGATGCAAAGTTCTTGTTCTCAGATGGATCATCATAGTAATGATAACCAGGCAGACTTCTTTTCTCCTTAACCATGGATAAGAAATCAGAACCCGGAACCAAGGCTTGTGCATAACCCGCCATTCCGTCGATAAGTACGAATCTGAAAGGACTGGAGCCATCTTTGGCGTTATCGACAATGGCAAAATTCGATCCAAAAAACGGTGTACCGATCGCAATGACCGCAGATGAGATATCCCTTAAGTAATATGTAGAATCGGTCAAATAACGATGAGTAACTAGTCCACCGATACCGAAACTGACAACATCCAGTCTGAACTTACCATATTGACTGTGCAGATCCGCAAGTTCTTCGTGTAGTAACCGGGCATTATGTTCAATAGATACATCTGGTCGATAGACAAATAGCCAGACTGGCAAATCATACCCGTTCTGTCTCAATGCTTGTTTAAAATTTCTAACATAATTGCTTACGTAAATATCAGAGACGATCAACAACCCCGCGTCTGCTTTCGCCTGATCAACGATACCATATGCATCAGGTTCTTTGATCAAATAGTATTTCCCGCCGTGCCAGAGGTTTGCTGTAACCTTACCATCACTCGTTTCGGCATCGGCGAGCGGTACAAATCCACTCCCGACCTCAGCGCCTAACCCCACATTCGTATCTTGCACTTCATATGAAAATAATGCCGGTTTCTGGAATACCAAAGTCTCGGGCAGAATAGTAAAAGAACTACCAAGTATAGCATAGCCCTGTTCATGATCCTGCCTGCCAGCGCCACGCAATTCGATCCGTACGGTCACGGAGTCGGTCACGGTATTCGCCGGAATTTCGAGCCGGACACCGTTCTGCTCAATAACCCCACCCTGGCTCGTTATGACATTTTCAACATATGTCGGCCCACAGCCGACTCCCGTGAGCAAAAAGACCATAATAGTGAACAAGGATATTCTATGCATAGTACCTCCTATGATTTTAACGCTCGGGGAGGCAAAAAGGTTCGAAAGAAATGCGCTAACGGGTGTCCAGCCGGTGCAAATCAGCTTCACTGAAGCCGAAATAATGGCCAATCTCATGGATCAGGACCTTATGCACCCATTCTTTTATTTCATCATCAGTTCGGCTGACACGCTCAATATTCCTCTTGAAAAGGGTAATCTTATCTGGCAAAACATTACCATACCAGACACCTCGATGTTTGAAAGGCACACCTTGATACAGCCCTAGTAATGACTTTTGGGCCATAGGTTCCTCTTCAACCACGACTTCAACGTTGTTCATTTTATCACGGAAAATAGGAGGTAAATCATCAAGTGCTTCACGCACTAATTGAGCGAATCTGTCATGTTCCATAAAGGACGCAGGCTACTTTTTCTTCAGTCTAGCTCATCGGCTGGCCGAGTATTGTTCTGGCAATGTTGATACCTGTCTTCTTCTTGCCGATACGCATCAAATTCTCACGCATCTGCGCCATTTTTGAGGGATCGTCAAGAAGAACAGCCATGACCTGCCGGGCATTGTCTTTACTTATACGCAATGCAGCACTTTGTTTAATGAAAAAATCCTCATTCTTATCTTCCAACCCGACAATCGAATTGGCAAAGAGCAACGCTGGCGCTGCCTGAGCAGCTTCAGTACTGGTAATACCGCCGGCCTTAGTGATCAAGATGTCGGTCGTGCCAATCAATTCATGAATACGCTCTACCATGCCCAGAACTTGCAATTTCGACTTACCCTCGAGTCTGCTTATTCGAACCGCGGCTTCCTTGTTTTCCCCGCACAATACCAGGAAATCGTAGTCAAAATCGACTAATTCACGCGTCACTTCAAACCATTCCCCACCGAACACCCTACTGCCCATGATCGTTGCCGATATACGACTCTTGGACAGACCAAAGCGCTTGCGGGCTGCCACCTTGTCAACGCCTGCTTCGAGTTCAAGTCCAATCGGAATGCCAAAGGGAAATACTTGTTCCCTCTTTGCACCATAGGACATTATCTGTTCGGTAAGACTCTCATGAGGAATGAAATAATGGTCGATCTCTTTGTTCACCCAGTGAGGATGAACATAATAATCAGTGACGACAATACCTATCCTGTAACCGAATTCCTTCTTAAACAGTGCCGAGAAATAACCGGGTGAAAAGTGAGTGCAGAGCACATAATCTGGCTGATATTCCCGCAGTAAATTCGGAAACCGGTCGGTAAGTATCTTGTGGTATTTATACATGAATTCGGAGGATCCAGATGCTACTCCCACGCCGCCGTAGAAGAATCTTATCAAACCAAGCGCCTTCTTCTGCGCAAAATCGTATATTTGGGTGTACACTTGCCCATATAAAGGATAGACCCAATTAAAGCAATTTTCAAACCTAATCGTAGCAGTCGGCGCTATCTTCTTCAACGCTTGCATGATCGCTTTTGCCGCTTTCATATGTCCGGTGCCGACTGGCACGGCCAAAACCAATATCTTCATGTTCAATCGATTATACTCATATGCCTTGACTTTTCAAGTACAATCTTTATACTACGCGTGAGGTGCACATGAAAAAAACTCTTATCTTCCTGCTCTTCCTCCTCGCTTTTGTGGCAGTCGATTGCACAAATGAGGAAGAACCCTTTATATGTCATCTTTACGGCTACATGATCGATAACACAACGCAACAGGGTGTTAATGATCTGATCATACGCATTTATGATATCAATCCTTACAATGTGAACAGCGGGCGGTTACGTTATGATACAACAATAACACAAGATTCGATAGCCGGTTTCTTTGAAATGGACAGCGTTTGTTACGGCACGAGCAGTCGTCAGGGAAATCTGGTAACGATTGGCCTCGACGATTCAGAAAATCCGAACTGGCCAAATCAATTCTATACACCTGATATTTCAGGAGACACAGACACGGTGTACATCTACATATTCCCTCTTGCTGAGTGAACAAAAAGCCCGCTAAGAATTTCAGATGGCTGGGTAAAAACATCCTCTCTCTCGGTCTGGTCAGTATGTTCACCGACCTCTCAACCGAGATGGCATACCCAATTATCCCTGTTTTTCTAAAGGAAGTACTAAAGGCACAACCTCTGTTCATAGGTCTTATCGAGGCAATCGCCGAATCCACGGCCAGCATTCTGAAGACTTTTTCAGGCTATATCTCAGACCATCTGAAGAAAAGAAAGCTGTTCATCTTCATTGGCTACAGCTTTTCAGCACTAGTCAAACCATTACTTGCGTTTGCCACCCAAGGCTGGCATGTCCTCATGGTAAGATTCTCAGATAGGGTTGGCAAAGGAATTAGAACTGCACCGCGTGATGCACTCATCGCGGATTCATCCAAACATGCATACTACGGACGAACATATGGTTTTCATCGGGCACTCGATACACTTGGTGCAATACTTGGTCCGTTGGTTGCGTTCATCATCTTGTCTCTTTCACAACAGAATTACAGATTGCTCTTCGGACTGGCAATCATTCCAGGTATCATAGCAGTAGCAATCATTCTCTTCGGTGTGAAAGAAATCGTGCCCGAGACCAAAAGGCTGCTGAAGTTCTCTTTCAAGAAATTTGACACACGACTTCGAGTGTTCCTTGTTATCATGATCGTATTCACACTCGGCAATTCGTCTGATGCATTCTTGATATTGAGAGCCAGAAACATAGGTGTATCGGTCGCATTGATACCTCTACTCTGGCTTGCCTTCAACATATCATACTTCCTCTGGTCATATCCTGCTGGTATACTGTCTGACCGCATTGGCCGACGTAAGACGATTTTTCTAGGATTCCTCATTTTCTCAGGTTGTTATACCGCCTTTGCTCTTAATCACAGTTCGTTCTTAATTTGGCTAATATTCATTATCTATGGGCTATACTATGGCTTCACCGAAGGAAATCTCCGAGCGTACGTTGCAGATCTGACTGCGTCCGAGACACGGGCAACTGCATTCGGTATTTACCATGCTGTTGTCGGAATTACGCTATTGCCGGCCAACCTTTTAATGGGTTTTCTCTGGCAACGCTTTGGTTTTCAAACTGCCCTCGTGCTCGGAGCTTCGCTTTCGCTAATATCTGGAATCGCCCTAATCGCCACGGGAAGGATATTGTCAAACAAAGGATAACGCACATCGATAACTCATGGCACAGGATAAAGTAATCACTCTGTTATTAGAAACATTCTTGTGGAAGAATCCAGCCGGTTGACACAAGCGCTTCAGCGTATATAATCAAAAGATGACCAATCACAAGAAAAAAGGCATACTGGCCACGGTTAAATGTGCGGGTTGAGCATCCAAACTCTCAGCCGCGCAGTTAGCGCAGGCACTTGCTTATTTGCCACCGATAGAAGATCCTAACCTGCTGGTGGGTACGAATACGGCAGACGATGCAGGTGTTTACCGTCTGAATGACGAGCTTGCATTGGTCAAAACGATCGATATTCTCACCCCCGTAGTTGATGATTCTTATACCTTTGGCATGATTGCTGCAGCTAACTGTATATCTGACATATATGCAATGGGTGGCGATCCAAAACTGGCACTGAACATCGTGGGGTATCCGGCAATGGGCGATCCAAAGACCCTTGGCGAAATGTTGAAGGGTGGTCATGATAAGGCAAAAGAAGCTGGCGTCACTACCATCGGCGGCCATACCTTTGCATCGCCCGAAGTGATGTACGGTCTTTCGGTCCTGGGCTACATACAGCCCGACAAAATCATTACCAACGCCGGTGCAAAGCCCGATGATATTATCATTCTCACAAAACCGATTGGTATCGGCACAATTATTCAAGCAGTGTTGATCGGAAAAGATGAGGGTATCGACATGAAACCAGTAATCGATTCAATGACCACATTGAATCGGGATGCTTCTAGAGCAATGCGCACTGCCGGTGCGCACGCCGCGACCGATGTCACAGGATATGGTCTTATCGGTCATCTCGTTGAGATGGCTGAGGCCAGCAAGATTGGCATAGAAATATCGCTATCAAAAATACCGGTACATGAAGGTGCCGTGGAGATCCTCGACCAAGGCATCTTTGAACCGGGGATAACCATGAATTTGAATTCATTCAGTAACCGAGTCGATAAGAGCAAGATAGATTCAAATTTGGTGAACCTTGCATTCGGTTCCGAGACTTCGGGCGGACTGATCGTTGTTCTTCCCGAGGGTAAAGTAGACCACTTTAAAGAAAGCTATAAAGCTAGTTTCACGATTATTGGCCACGTAACGGCCGAAAACAAAGGCCACCTCACCCTAATCAAATAACGCTACCAAACAGACCTTACAATAATGAAGTAGGACAAATCTCAAAGTTTGCGGTACAATACAGCCAATAACTGCGGTTTTAAATTTGTATATTAGTATTTTGATATTGTTTCGGATTTCGTGCTTAGAATTTCGAATTTAGGCTGTGGGTAAACCTCTTTGGTTGCCGCAAGAGAACTCGGATTCAACCTTGACATACCAGGAATCGCCCGTATAATCTGACAGGAGGTGGTTATGCCGAAATATTTGATTACGCTTCCTAAAATGCCCAAAGATCAAATCACCACAGCCTGAAAGGCAGTCATAAATGCTTCCGGAGGAAGCAATCTCTGCATGGAAAAAGCTTATGTCGATGAAGAAAATAACCAAGCGATTTGTTGCTGGAGCGCTCCAGACCTCAAGAGTGTCAAAGACTTGTTCTCCAAGGCAAATGTGCAAGTCGAATCGATCAGAAGCGTTATTGAATACAAATAACAACTCCTGTTACATATCTCCTAAGGGCCGGCCACAACCGGCCCTTTTTCTTACCCCGGGTTGTGTACACTCAAAGGCAACAAATCGCTTGACATTTCCCCGAAACAGAATATTCTAAACAAGATGAAACTATATATTCTGTACCGCAATGGAGGAAAGATATGAAGTATACCTTATCGCAACCCGGTCGGGTGCGAACTAACTATCACCCCCATTGCATCAGAGCTACCCCATTAAAAAGCCAATTAGATAGTATAATTCATCTCTACCTTCGTAGAGTTGTGCACCTTCCTAGGAGCAGTAGGAAGTGAGACTATACTATTCAGGACTCGGTCGAGTCCAATCACAAAGTCTCGCTCAGAAACATCTAAAGCAACTGCTAGCCACGCATTTTGTAGGATCACGCTTATATGCATTGAGACTGCATCTCGCCGAAAAAAGGAGGTTTAACAATGGACAATAAATGGGATTCGGTAGTAGGTACCAAAGAGTACAATGAGAACCTTTCGAGAATCAAGAGAATCGCGCAAGAAAGTAGCTTTGTGCTGAATCCTGATCAGGAAAGACTCCAGAAAGTCGTCGGCCTTATGACAATGAATCACAATGAATTCAGCAAGTATTATTGCCCGTGCAAGCAGAGCCATCCGCTCGATCCACAAAAGGATGTCCTCTGTCCCTGTACCCCGCTAGCTGAGGAAGTAAAAAAAGACGGACATTGTTTCTGCAAACTTTTTTTTCAAAAGGGATCGAAGGGGACAAAATGAAGAATTATGAGCAGATGTGGAAAGAACTGGGAATGAATGTCGAGTTGCATAAAGAGCTATTGAGCTCAATCGACAAAACCTTCAAGCAGACCGTCGGTGCGCAGAAGAACCGGCCTGCGAGCATTGAGTATTTTGATCATGTTCTCCATGAATCACACGGTGGCCGCGTTGCTGAACTCATCGAAGCAAGGAAAACGGGTAGAAAGTTCATTGGCACATTCTGTATATACGTGCCCGAAGAACTCGCGATGGCAGCTGACGCAATACCTGTAGCCCTTTGCGGTGGCACCCAATTCTCGATCCCCTATGGAGAAAAAATGTTTCCGCGTGACATATGTCCGTTAATTAAATCAACCTTCGGCCTTGCACTCTCGAAGACCTGTCCATATGGTCCGATAAAAGATCTCGGTGTCGGTGAAACCACTTGCGATGCGAAGAAAAAAACCTGGGACGTATTCAACTTTCACGTTATGGAAGTTCCCCAGAAGAAAGGCGAACTCGATTTCGATCTTTGGTATCAAGCAGTAGTGGAATTCAAAGAAAGAGTCGAAAAACTAACTGGTAAGAAGGTCGAACAAGAACGTCTGAGCGAAACGATTCACATTATGAACGAAAAAAGGCGGGCATTGGCGAAGCTAAACGAATTGCGCCAGCACGATCCCCCTCCGATTAGCGGTCTTGACGCACTTGTCGTAATGCAAGCTGCACTCAACGACGAACCCGTTCGTTTCACTAAGCACATTAATAAATTGAATGAAGAGCTCGAAGGCCGCGTCATAACGCAAATATCACCTTTTTCTCGCGGTGCAAAAAGAATCATGATATCTGGTTGTCCCTCAGTAATGGGAAATTGGAAAATCCATTCCCTAATTGAAAAGGCCGGTGCAGCAGTAGTCATTGATGAAACATGCACAGGCACAAGGTATTTTGAGAATTTGGTGGAAGACGGCAAAAAGAATCTCGACGAACAGCTATTGGCACTTGCTGAACGCTACATGAAAATCAACTGTGCCTGTTTCTCGCCTAACAATGACCGCCTGGAATCCATTGAAGAAATCATAGACGCATACAAGGTCCAAGGTGTGGTACAATACGTCCTTCAATACTGTCATGGCTACAATGTCGAAGCGATTCGTGTTGCCAATATTCTCAAAAAGAGAAATATGCCAAATATCAAAATCGAAACTGACTATTCAGAAGAGGACATCGGGCAATTACGCACCCGTATTGATGCCTTCCTAGAACAACTGGACTGAGGGGGAATTATCCGGATCATCGGTATCGATATTGGCTCACGCACAATAAAACGCGCAGTAATAGAAAATCGAACGCTACGCGACTACGCGATAACTGACACGGGTGTAGATCCCCTAAGAAACTTACAGCTCCTATTAGACAATCAGAAATATGATGCTCTAGTGGCCACTGGATACGGCCGCTACCTTGCGCAATCGCACCTGAATTGCCCGACTATAACAGAAATCAAAGCATACGCAATCGGTGCCAATTTTTTCTTTCCGGACGCTCGCACTATCCTCGACATAGGCGGACAGGACAGCAAAATCATCCGTGTAAACAAAGGCAAGGTCGAGGATTTCGAAATGAATGACAGGTGCGCTGCGGGTACTGGCAAATTCCTCGAAATAATGGCAACAACACTTGGTTTCACAATCGATGAATTCAGCAACACAGCCGCACAATCGGAAAATGTGGTCTCGGTTAGTTCAATGTGCACTGTGTTCGCTGAGTCTGAAGTTGTTTCACTGATATCCCGTGGTGAAGACCGTCGTAGCATTGCTCTTGGTCTTCACCTATCAATACTCAACCGTGTCTTGGCGTTAATAGGCAGAATCGGATTCGAAGATAAAATTGTATTCGCCGGCGGCGTTGCCAAAAACAAATGCATGGTTGCTCTTTTGCGACAAAGGCTCGCCATGCATCTCCTGATACCCAAAGAACCGCAAATCGTTGGCGCAGTGGGGGCAGCATTAATTGCCGGCAAAAACAAGAAGGAGACAAAGACATGAGAAGACTTTTTGGTTCAATTATTCTCCTGGCACTCGCTCTCTCGTGTGCCGAAAGGCAGATACCGTCACTCAAAGTGGGTTATGTGGGGCACGATCACCAATCTGCCCTGTACGTCGCAGCTTTGGAGCATGAAAGAACAAAAGCCGACGCTGGTGTCTGGTTAAAAGAAATGCAGCCTCAGAAACACTACGAACTGGTCAAAAAGGACAGAAAAATCGCTGAT
>Ga0209636_10005578_pt1 | contig 12848 bp, 10 predicted proteins | sample DeeMarSWOR152_54_FD_187464 | JGI IMG/M metagenome (GOLD analysis project Ga0209636, IMG submission 187464) | Marine sediment microbial communities from White Oak River estuary, North Carolina - WOR-1-52-54 (SPAdes) (version 2) | ecosystem: Environmental > Aquatic > Marine > Intertidal zone >...
GGTCGCCAGCAGCCAGGGAAGATTCCTGTCCGGCGGCGAGCGAAGGAAACTTGAAATCGCCCGTGCTATGGTAACAGACCCCTCGCTGATTCTTCTGGACGAGCCGTTTAGCGGCGTTGACCCTATTGCCGTCGAAGACCTGCAGAGCGAAATCCGCCGACTTGTTGCTTCCGGCGTCAGTATTCTCATTACCGACCATAACGTAGAGAGGACGCTGGAGGTGGTCGACAGGGCATACATAATCGACCACGGCAAGGTCATAGGGGCTGGCGAGCCGGCAGAAATCGTCCGCAACGAGACCGTCAGAAAACACTATCTCGGCAATATATTCGACGGCGACGAATTCGACGATAAATAAGGCGTGAAGCAAAATACGAGATGCGAAAAATGATAGATGTTGAGAAATGTCGAATAATGCACTATCCAGCCGAGGTTTTGGCCACGGCGGCTGAGCCGGTTGAAAAAATCGACGACAACATCCGTCGGCTGGTAGAGAAGATGACAGAGCTAATGCTGAAGAACAAAGGCATAGGGCTGGCAGCACCGCAGGTGGGCGTGCCGCTGCGGTTGTTTATCATATCGCTCGATGGAAGCAGAGAGAACGTTAAAGTCTATATAAACCCGACTGTTACGCCTATCTCTCAGAAAGCAGGGACCCCCCTTGGCTCAATGGACGAAGGTTGCCTGTCGGTCCCGGGGGTCTTCACCAAAATCCGAAGATACAAAAAATGCACAGCTACTGCCACCGACCTCGACGGCAATGAATTTACCGAAGAAGCTGAAGGTCTTTTCGCAAGGGCCCTGCAGCACGAATACGACCATATCCAGGGAATGACTATCGCCGGCCGTATGGGCACGACCGCTAAAATCGCACATCGAAGACAGCTCAAAAAACTTACAGAACAGCACAAACAAAAGCGTTAAGTACCTAAAGTTTGGAGTGACTAAAGTGCCTAAAGTTATGGATTATTTTTTCACTTTAGTTCATTTTAGGCACATTAGCTCACTTTAGGCACTTTAGAAGGTGGGATACGAGTAATGAGAATAGTATATCTCGGCAGTGGTGAATTCGGTATTGAATGCCTGAATGCTTTGGCCAACTCTACGCACAGTCTGCAATTTATCGTAACGCAGCCATCGCACCCGGCCGGCAGAGGCCGAAAGCCGAGGCCGACACCGATCGCCCAATGGGCATCCACCCAGGGCGGACAAATTCCTTTCATTGAAACAGAGGACGCAAATGCACCGCAGGTTATCGAGAAGGTAGCCCATTATAAGCCGGATTTGATTGTTGTAATTGCGTTCGGCCAGAAAATCGGCAATGAGTTAATAAATCTGCCGCCAAAAGGCGCTATAAATGTTCACGCCTCGCTGCTTCCGAAATACCGTGGAGGCGCACCGATAAACTGGGCGATAATCAATGGCGAAAAACAAACCGGCATCAGCATAATCACACTGGCTGAAAAAATGGATGCCGGCAGCATCCTCGCACAGACAAAAACCGAAATCCTCCCCTACGAAACGGCCGGCCGGCTTCACGAGAGATTGACACAAATAGCGGCTCCTTTGTTGTTGGAGACAATAGACAAAATAGCTGACGGCACAGCAGTTTATACCGAGCAGGACCATTCCAAAGCCACCCTGGCACCGAAATTGAAAAAATCCGATGGCTTTATTGACTTTAACGAGCCAGCCGAACTGCTGCGAAGAAAAATACTTGGCTTCTGGCCGTGGCCCGGTGCTTCGGCGATTTACCTTACGAAAAAAACCAGAAAATCTCTGCGAGTAACAATCGCAATGGCCGAAGTAGTTCAGACCTCAAACCCAGCTCACCTGCCAGCGGGAACGCTCGATGAAAATCTCAATATCATCTGCGGCCAGGATGCTATCAAGATTACAAAAATCAAGCCGACCGGCTCCCGCCTTATGGACTTCAAAGATTTCGTTAATGGCCAGCACACCCGCCCCGGCGACGCATTTATGAAAATAGAGCAATAAAATGACCAGCCGAAGACCAAAAACTGCACGCGAAATTGCAACGGCTGTCCTGAATCAGTTCGAACCAAAACGCAATTACGCCGCCCCAATCCTGAACAAACTATTGCACGAAACTCAGGAGAAACAACGGGCCACCGACCTTGTCTTCGGCGGCATAAGAAACCGAACTGTCATTGATATGGTGATAGCTAAATTCGCCGATTGCCCCATCGAAAGGATACCAGCCAAACTGCTCAACATCATCCGCATCGCCACCTTCGAGCTTATCTATAACCCACAAACGGGCGAGCATGCAATCGTCAATGAAGCCGTCGAAATTGCCAAAGCCGTCGCAGGTGCAAAGCAGACCGGCTTTGTAAATGCAGTCCTGCGCCAAATCGCAAGGCACATAACCAATCGCCAAATCAAGCTTTCAGAGGCCAATGTTAAAAGGACGCTGCCACAATCGCCTGCCACCGGCTGCGAATTCGATAGCGATATTTTGCCGGACACAAAAACCTCACCGGCCAGGTATTTCAGTACCGCATTTTCGCTGCCCAAATGGCTCGTAACCGATTGGCTCAGCGGTTTCGGCGCAGAACTGACCCGGCAAATCTGCTTTGCCAGCAATCGCAGGCCGAGTATTTACATCAGGCCAAACACCTTAAAAACCACAACACAGCAGTTAGCCGAAAAACTCCGCCAGGCAGATATCGACTTTGAAATAGTACCCACTGTCATTCCTGCGCAAGCAGGAATCCAGAAAAGCACTGATGCTGATGAATCAATGATAAAAATCAAAAGTCCGCGAGCGGTAACGGAACTGCCCGGCTTTGCAGAGGGCCTGTTTACTGTTCAGGACATCACAGCTTCACAAGCGGTAAGGCTTCTAATGCCGCAGCCCGAATGGACAATCCTCGACTTCTGCGCTGCACCGGGTACAAAGACAACACAGTTGGCCGAACTTACCGGTGATTCGGCACAGATTATTGCAACCGATATCGACAGCGAGCGCCTCAAAAAAGTCAGAGAAAATACCACTCGCCTGGGCATAAAAAGTATTACAGTCGTAGAATATGAACAGCTCTTTAAAAATTCTAAATTCTCAATTCTAAATTCTAAATTTGATTGTGTCCTGCTCGATGTCCCTTGCTCAAATACCGGCGTATTGGCAAAACGCATCGAGGCCCGCTATAGAATAAAGCCGACGGCAATAAAAGAGCTGACGAAAACACAAAGCGAGCTGCTGAAAACCGCAGCGCAAATGTTAAAACCAAAGGGTCGAATTGCCTACAGCACTTGCAGCATTCAAAAGCAGGAAAACAACGAGCTTGTGAAAGCTTTCCTGCTTAATAATAAAAACTTCAAACTTGAATCTCAAAAACTCACTTTACCGTCAGCCGAACCACCCGACCACGACGGCGGCTACATAGCCATCCTCAAACTAAAATAAAGCCAGCCAGGAGTTCGGCTGTTGTTACCTATCCTGAGTCACTCTTTGCTTTTTCCATTTGTTTAATGTACTTACGACAGACCCATAAGAGTACAAACCCGAAAACTCCGAAAGAACAATCAATTAACCGCCAGAAAGATGGAATTCCTCTAATTGGAGCAGAAATAAAAATCAAAGGAATAGCCAGAACGAATAGAATCATAGCCCATTCGATAATCCAGATATTCCTGACAGGGTCTCGCAACGGGCCCAAGAACGCTATACCTATGAGAATGTAGGCAAAGGCGAGCCAATCGGTTAAATAGAAGATGAATATTTGTTCCTGATTGATATTTGTAAGCCCACGGTGAACGTATGAAATCCAGTGTGCCATCGGAGAATACAAACCTTCCATAAACGTATTTGCACCAATCAACCTCTGAAGCTGGGCAATCTCCCACCTGATAGGAAACGCCGTCAGCCCACTTATTACAAATCCCACAAGAAAGAATACAAGAATAATTCTGACCCTTCTCTTGATGGTTTCAAATTTAGAAATATCTACATTATACATATATCTTACCCCTAGTTAATTTAGTTTTGACAAAATTTGAGTAGGTGACTTACACTTTAGTAGTCCAGTTCGATGTCAGTAACCGCCGTGAACGTAAACGACAAAGCTTTCTTGATTTGTTGTGTCGATATAAACGTATAGGTCGGATCCTGCTTTTCCATAGTCTCGGCTAAATAGACCAGGAATTGCACTCTTGCCTTGTTTAATCGGCACCATAGACCAACTGTGCATAGGTTTTAATACGTCTCTTATATCATTCTCACGTGTATATGGATATAGCTCAACATCCTCTTGGAATGATTTCAGAAATCTATCCACAGTATTAGGATCAGCAACAAATTTAATCATGAAGCCAACCGCACCGTCCCAGCTACCTAGCGTTTTGGCAGCTTTAACTTCTCTTATACATTCGGGGAAATCGATTACGAACGTCTTTTCCAGATAAGTCATAATACGTTCCGGGGCACATTCTATATATATATCTCCCACGAAAAATGGCAAGCTGAAAAAAAAGATGAAGGACACACCTACTATGACCAGTGTGACAAGACTTCCAAAACCGATTGCGATTGCAACTATTATTTGTTTACGTCGCTTTCGCACCATCTTCTCCCGACTATATTATGAGCATTGTGTGAACACCGGCAGACTTCCGTTTATTATCGCCAGCGTGTCTATCTTACGACATTTCAAACAAAAACGTTCGATATTTTTTCTTTTACACCGTGTTTTTTGCCTTTCACGTCCATCGTCTGTCGTCTGTCATCCGTCCTCTGTCGTCCGTCCTCCACGTATCGAGCATCGAGTATCGAGAATCAAGCATCGACCATCGAAAACTGACAATTGAACGATAATAAATCGTCAATATCGAAGATCCGGTCCGGCCTTTGGACGGGTTTGACGGAGCAAATAGTCAACGAAAACACAATCCACAGCTTTTCCACAAAATACACTTATGATGTGCAAAACCTGTTAAAAATAAATTTTTTTCGTGCGCAAAGTCAATGCTGACAGTAACCTCTATCAAGTGGAAAAGAATTTTTCGAAAATGGCATTGATTTGCCTTGCCGCTGCTCAATAATAACGATACTTGATGCTGGATAGCATAGTTTCGTCGAGTATCCGGCATCGAAAATGTAATATGGATAAACGAGCATCGAGTACCACGGAAGGAGAACAGGGAGATTACCAATGCAGGGCACGATCACGGATGAGCAAGCCCGCTCGGCGGGAACGCAAATAGATGCTATTAACGAAGCTATTGCCGAAAAGGTCGGGCCGCAAAAGTTTCGGATATGGTTTAAGAATTCAACCAGGCTGACACTTGCCGGTGGATATCTGAAAGTTGGTGTGCCAAACCTTTTCATTGCAAGCTGGATTGAAAATCATTTTATAAACGAAATCAGCCAGGCGGTTCAGGCGGCTACCGGCAGCAGCCCAAAGATTACTTTTACCATCGACCCCGAGCTTTCCGGGCAGCAGCGGCGAACGCAGCTCGATTCGCAGGCACAACTGGTGGAGCGGGCCCAGAATCGACTGCACAGTAGGAGAACTAAAACATCCGACCAGGCCGGACCTTCAAAGAGAAAACTAAAACTAAATCTCGATACTTTCGTTGTCGGCCAGTCTAATGAACTGGCCTACAACGCCGCAAAAGCGGTCGTCAATCAGCAGCAAAGCCCTTTCAATCCGCTGTTTATTCACGGAGGATACGGGGTCGGTAAAACACATCTGCTGCAAGGGATTTGTAATGCGGTGTGCAAGAGCCGACCTCAAACTGACTGGTTATATCTGTCAGCGGAAGATTTTGCCAATCAGTTCGTGCTGGCCTTGAAGACAAAAAAGCTGGAGGCTTTTCGCCGTCGTATGCGACAAACGGATTTGTTGGCTATAGACGACATTCACTTCTTGGCCAGCAAGCCCTCAATGCAGGAGGAATTCCTGCATACCTTCAATACCATCGATTTGGCAGGCAAACAGGTTGTCCTGGTCTCCGACGCCCATCCGAAAATGATAGGACAGCTCTCCGAGAAGCTGGTTAACAGATTCGTTTCGGGAATGGTCGTCAAGATTGATAACCCTGACTTCCAGACGCGCTGCCAAATCTGCAGACAGTACGCACGACAATTGATGCTCGACAATTGCAAATTAAAAATAGCAGACTCCCCCTTTGCCGGTCGTCAAAATACAGAGACCCGAACAACTATCTGCGAAAGTGTAATAAGATACATTGCCGAAAATCTGCGGACCAATGTGCGGGAACTGGAAGGGGCCTTGCTGAAATTAATCGCATATTCGGCACTGCAAAACGAGAAAATCAGCCTGCCTATGGCCAAAGCCATCCTCGCTGAACATCTGGAAAGGTGCGACCCGATTGTGCACATATCAGATATCGAATCAGCCGTCGCCACCTATTTCGGCATAACGCCGGCCAACATACACTCCTCCAAGAAGGACCGAACCGTGGCAATGGCCCGGCATTTCAGTATGTATCTGACCAGAAAGCACACCAAGATGTCCTCCTCGGAGGTAGGAAGATTTATGGGAAATAAAAACCACGCCACCGTACTTCTGGCCTGCAAAAAAATCGAAGAACTCTTACAGAGAGATGCAGAGCTGTACTGGCAGGGCCCGACCGGCAACAAGGTCTCCAAGGCAAGGACCGTGCTTGCCCACCTCGAAGAGAGCATCTCCGGCTAATCCGCGGTTCGCGGCTCGGTTCACAAGTCGCGAGATTTCGCTTTGCCTACAATCTTGGTTGTACACTTTGGTATTGCAGACAAAAATCTTTGGCCGTAGCGTTTTTGGACTATGCGCGAGTCTAAAATAACCACGATGCCGGTATCGGTCTTGCTGCGGATTAGCCGGCCGAATCCCTGCTTGAACTTGATAATCGCAGACGGCAACTGATAGTCAAAAAAAGGATTGCCCCCCTGCTGTTTTATCTGCTCAAGACGACCGGCAAGCAGCGGCTTATCGGGGACCGCAAACGGCAAACGAACAATAATAACATTGCTAAGCGCCGCACCGGGCACATCCACCCCCTGCCAGAAACTGTCCGTCCCGAACAGGACACTATTGTCCCCGCCCTTAAAGTGTTTCAAAAGCACAGTCCTATCAATACCCGCCCCCTGCTGCAGCAACTCAATATCATTTTCCGCCAGCCAGTCCGAAAGGTTTTTGGCGATTTTCTCCAACATCGCATAGCTGGTAAAAAGCACAAACGCCCGTCCTTTAGTTTGCAATATGTATTTTTTCACCTTCTCCGCCGCTGCCTCAATAAAAGCCGATTCGTTCGGGTTTGGCAGGTCCTTTTCGATATAAATCGTAACCTGCTTTTGGTAATCGAACGGCGAGCCGAGCCGCAGAGCTCCGAAATCATCCAGGCCGATTCGGCCGGCAAAAAAATTAAAGCCGCTTCTCTCCGTCCCTGCCCCGCAGCTCAAAGTTGCGCTTGTTAGTATCACCGATTCATATTTATCGAACAAACACCTTTTCACATCCGGCCCGACGTTCACCGCCGCGCTTTTTAATCGAACGGTCGTCCTTCGTCCCTCGTCGACCTCGACCCAGTAAACATAATCCGCCTGCTTCTGTGTCAGGAACCAATCCAAATCCTGCGCCAGCCCCGCGCATCGGTCGACAAAACGCACAATCTCAAACTTTTCGTCAACGTCTTCTGTTTGCTTTGCCAGCTTGGCCAATTCCAATTGCAAACTTTTTAGATGACCTCCGATTTTGTCGTCAACAAAATTGCAATAAGCCCTGCCGTTTGTCTCGTCCTTCGTTTTTTCATACCAATCCCGAACCTGCTTAAAAAAAACGTTCGCCTGTTTCGCTATTCGGCCGACGATATCAATCGCCTTCGCCGCCTTCGCCCCCGACTCCATATAAGCCAGAAGCCCCTTGTGCGTCCTCGGATTGTAAAGGCCGTCAAGCAGAAACTTGACTCTGTGATTGCTGATATCTATTCCAAAATGCTCTTCTGCTACGTGCTCGATATTCTGTGCCTCATCGATTATCACGTAGCGGTAGTCCGGCAGAACCGACGCCCCCTCCTCCTTCAAAACAAGGTCGCTGAACATAAGTGCGTGGTTGGCCACAATAATATCGGCGCTCTCCAGCCGACGCCTGGCCCGCCAGTAGAAACAATTGCGAAAATGCGGACACTTCCTACCCCGACAATTGCCGTGCTCACTGTTAACCGCGTCCCAGATGTTACTCTTTGGCACAAATGGGATGTCACTCAGCGAGCCGTCTGTGGTTTGATTGGCCCAGTTACTTATCGTAGCGATTTGCGAGCCAGATTCATCGAACAGTAATCTTTGCATGCGCATCGCAAGTTCAAGCCGACGTTTGCACAGGTAATTACCTCTTCCCTTCGCCAGAACCGCCGTAAATTTGTCCGGCAGGCAATTTACCAGGAACGGAATGTCCTTGCCTGTTAGCTGCTCCTGCAGTGTGATGGTAAAAGTACTGACTAAGACTTTACCTGACTTTTGGCAGACCAAATCTATGGCGGGGATAAGGTATGCGAAGCTCTTGCCGACGCCCGTGCCGGCCTCGACAGCCAGATGCCGGCCGTCCGCAAAGGCCTTTTCGACCGCGCGGGCCATCTGCACCTGCTGCGGCCGTTCCTCAAAACCCGCAAACGACCGCGAAATCACCCCACCCCGCCCAAAAACCTCTTCTATCTCTAAAGATGTATTCTGCTTTATCATTACAATAACATATTACCCGTTGTTCATAGCCGCTGCCAACCATTTTACCAGTAACCTATCGAATATCTGGCGATGTTTGACGGAATTAATCATTCACTACTCACCAGTTACCAGCCGCGCGTGTATCAAGCATCGAGAATCAAGCATCCCACAGAGCCCCGACCGTAAGGGAGGAGTAACCTCGTGCTGAATTCAATAATATTTAGCCCCGCATTTATTGGAGAGTTATATTTAGCACCCAGATTTATCTTGGGGGGTTTTATAACCTATATTTTACGCCTCAAAAATCTGAAAAAATTTGCAGAAATTCCCTCGCAAATCAACCGCTTTTGTGTTAGAATCAAGGCTGCTTAAACATATGGAGGCAGGTTCAAAAATATGCTTTTAATTTAATATCGTAATTTTATCTCCTTTATACCTGACTCTACACGAATAAAAAAGCGGTTGTTCTTTAATCTAAACATGGCAAAGGTTTATACCAACAATCACATTTTTTAGAGAAAAAAATGCTAATTTCCCAAGAGGATCATCGGTTATGGAAAAACTACTAAGGATTTTTGTTTTGGTTTCTGTTTTACTACCAGCCGCAACTAACGCCACGGCCGTGGAATATAAGGTAATTATCTTACATCCCACCTGGTTCAGCGACTCATTGGCCCAGGGTGTATGCGGTGGCCAGCAGGTAGGCTCCGCTACACGGGGGACAGGGGTACCCCATGCTTTATTGTGGTCTGGCACAGCCGAAAGTGTTGTTGCCCTTCACTCCAGCAATCTTACGTTGTCGCGTGCCTACGATGTCTGCGGCGGTCAGCAGGTAGGCGAGGGGGCAGGTCGTGCAACTGGTGGGGAGATTCACGCCCTAGTATGGTCGGGCACGGCTGAAAGTTTCATTGACCTGCACCCCCACTGATTCCGGGGCTCGCGTGCCGTGGGTATCTCTGTTAGTCAGCAGGTAGGGTATGGCTGGAACACAGACATCATGAGGGATTCGCACGCTTTACTTTGGTTAGGCACGGCTGAAAGTGTCGTTGACCTACACCCCAGTGGCTGGATCTATTCGCGAGCTTGGGGTACTTCAGGCAGTCAGCAGGTAAGCTGGGGGCGATGTAGCGGAGGGGTCCACGCTTTACTATGGTCTGGCACGGCGGAGAGTCATGTTGACCTCAACCCTGCCGGATTCTGGCAGTCATCTGCCCAAGGCCTCTGTGGCGGTCGACAGGTTGGCTTTGGCCGGGATTTTACCACGGGTGGCGCTCTCCATGCCATACTCTGGGAGGGCACGGCTGAGAGTATGGTTGACCTACACAGCTTCCTTCCAGCCGGATATGTTAGCTCACTAGCCTACGATATTGATTCAGCGGGTAACATCGTCGGATACGCCAGGACGGGAACAGGCGCCAACCATGCGGTTTTATGGGTTCCCGAACCGTCGATTGGAGCTGAGATTGACATTGACCCCAATACGCTCAACTTGGCAAGCAAAGGTAGATGGATTACCTGCTACATTTGGCTTGGCGAAGATTACAACGTAGCTGACATCGACCCCAAAAGTGTTCTTCTTGAGTACGAAATCCAAGCCGAGTTGCTAAAGGTCGATGAAGAGCAGCAAGTCGCGACGGCCAGATTCAATAGGGAAGAGTTGCGAGCCATTCTCAACGCTGGCGAAGTGGCCTTGACAATCACCGGCCAATTGACGGACAGAACCGTCTTTGAGGGGATAGATGTAATCAGGGTACTAAACAAAGCCGGCAAAAACTAACTCGGCCTATTTAATCCCGGGTCGAGTCCCCGCCGCAGCGCTGTCGATGGCCCTCTTAAGTGCGATTACAGCCGGCGAGTCCGGCAGCTTTTCATAAGCGGCGTCGATTGCTTCTTTAGCACGTTCGAGCCGGCCCATCTGGAAATAAACATAGCCTAACAAAAACTGCAGCTCAGGCGCCTTGCTTATTTTTAGCCACTCTTCAACATCGGCTATCCTGCTTTCGAGCTTGTCCCTGTCGCCCACCATCGCCACAAGGTCGACCTTAAACTGTGCATATTCGGGAAAAATCTCCAAAGCCCTGGAGAGAAACAGGGCGCTGCTCAGATATTCGCCGGCGGCAAATAACGCATGGCTCTTGCCGGCGTACGCAAGTGGGTCGTCTGGCTTGTAAATCGACGCCAGAGTGAAATAATCCGCAGCACGATAGAACCTCCCCTCTTTTAGATACATCTCAGCGGCCCTGATATGCTGATTGAACTCATCATTCGAGTAAGAGGCAAAAGTCTTGTGTGGACCCAGGACCCCTTTAGCTTTAGCGGATACTTCAACCTCGGAAAGCGCATCCAGCGGAGACATTTCCCTTTGAGAACCCCCCCCAGTTCCCATTTCTTGAGATTTCGAAATTCGAACTCCCAATCTCAAAAGTTCGAGCTCCTCGGCGCTCAGCCTCTTTTCGCCGGCGGCTTCTTCTACCTTTCCCCCAGCACCCTCCTCACGTGTGGTTTCAAGCCCTTTTTGTAACTCATCAATCCGCCGCTTCATCTGCTCATAAACATCAGACTCTTTATCCAGTGTCCCAAACGCCCCTTTTTGCGCTTCGGGACCCTCCTCACCGGTCTGCTCTTTTGGCTTCGGCAGTTTAAGAAGCTGCAATACATCTTCATCGCCCTTAATCTTAGCAAGTGGCCGCAAAGACTCATCCCGCATAATCAGGCTCTGCCTCAACTGTGGCGACCTGTATCTTAGCCGCTCAAGGTCCTGCCGCAGACGTTCCATCTGGGCCAGGTTCTGCTCATCAGCTATCCTTTTGGCTTGTGCGTACGTGGCGACTCCATCCGCTATCAGTTTTTCCAGCTCTTGTGGGGTATATCGCATCGGCCGGTATCTAATGCCGCCCAGGCCCAGCCCTGACGGTTCCGATATCGCCGTATCCAGGCCGGACAATGCCTGCTGCCTCCCAGATTGAATCGCCGAGCTGGCTCCCTGAGCAAATCCCCCCGCAACATAACCACCAATCCTTTCACCTGCCGGCCCGAAGACACCAGAGCTGCCGGCCCTTGTTGTGGTTACTGTCGCCGATGGTGAATAATATGGCGTATATCCACCGGCAAATGTGTCGAAATCTCCCGAACTCGCCGAACGTCTCAAAAAAGAGTCGAGCGATGACGAACCAACCGCCGCTCCGAAACTCGATGTCGCCCCATACGGCACAACACCCTGAAAGTGCCTGCCGCCGGCAACATTGCCGGTAATAATCAGGTTACCGCTCCTGTCAATCGGGTTCGGACTGCGAACCAGGCCGCTGCTGCCGCTGCTCGGCGGAACCCTGCCCGAACCAACCGGACTGATAATCACGGGTTCTCTAACCGCCCAGCAGGTCCCCGAAAAGAAGGTAAGAAATACCACCGCCACGATTTTCGATTGACGATGGACGATGGACGATGGACGATTAACCAGGGACGACAGACGCTTCTCGTCTCTCACCCCTCGCCTCTCGACTTGTATCCGTCGCCTCTCTTCTCTCATCCGTCGTCCCTCTTATATTTCGGCTTTTCAGCCCAGTTCAGCTTGGTGGCCAACGTATCCCATCGGGTTCGCAGCGGATTATTCACAATCAGAAAATCGCTGCTTTCCCTCTCGACCCTTACGACATCATCAAGCAACAGACTGCACGAAACCTGACCGTCTATCGAAACCGTCGTTCCTTCATTCACCCGCACGCCAAAGACCTCCACCCTGCCGTCGGCATTGATAACGATTGGCCGAAAGCTCAGTGAATGAGGACATATCGGCGCAATAACCATCGCCTCCATCTTGGGCGACAGTATAGGACCGCCCGCCGAGAGATTGTAAGCCGTTGACCCCGTCGGAGTGGAAATTACAAGCCCGTCGCTGATACAACCGGCCAGCGGCTGACCATCCACCGATATCTTCAGCTCAACCATCCTGAACGGCGGGCCAGCTGCAATAAAAACATCATTCAAAGCTACCGAACAAAATTTTTCTTTCTCACCGCTGAAAATCCTGCAACTCAGCATCATCCGCTTTTCTATAAGTGTTTTTCCTGATATTATACCGTCAAAGAACTCCTTAAGTTCACTAACACTGAATTCCGCCAGGAAGCCGAGTTTGCCGAGATTAACGCCTATCACCCGCACACCG
>Ga0209636_10005579_pt1 | contig 12847 bp, 10 predicted proteins | sample DeeMarSWOR152_54_FD_187464 | JGI IMG/M metagenome (GOLD analysis project Ga0209636, IMG submission 187464) | Marine sediment microbial communities from White Oak River estuary, North Carolina - WOR-1-52-54 (SPAdes) (version 2) | ecosystem: Environmental > Aquatic > Marine > Intertidal zone >...
AGAAGTTAAATATTGGAGCGTTCGGATCCTTGTTTATGGCTATGATCAAGTCTGAGTTTTTCATTCCTAGGACGTGTTGGAAGGCTCCGCTTATTCCAATGGCAATGTAAAGTTTCGGCTTCACAGTCTTCCCTGAACTGCCCACTTGCCGGTCGGTTGGAAGCCATCCCTTATCCACGATTGGGCGGGAACAGGCTAGAACCCCGCCGATGGTTTTGGCCAACTCTTCAACTATGGGCATGTTGCCCTCGTCTTTTATTCCCCGTCCAACGCCAACAAGCACTTCTGCGGCTGTTATGTCAACTCCTCCAAGGGGAGGCAGAACATATTCGATGAAACGCTTCTCAGTTATCTCCTGTGACAGCGGAGAAGCAACCTCTGTGATTTCTCCGTTCACGGCTGGTTTTTGAGCTTCAAAGGCTGCTTGGCGGACAGTAGCGATGTAGCTTTCAGATTTGCGGACTGTTGCCTTCACGTTTACTTTGCCGCCGTACATCTGCCGTGTGACGGCAAGTGTTTCACTTTCAAATTCCAAGTCGATGCAGTCTGTTGCAAGTGGCAGTTTCAAGGCGGCTGCGAGGCTTGGGGCTAGGTCCACGCCGAAGGATGTGTGCCCTATCATGGTCAGCAATGGCTTACGCTCGTTGATCAGGTGGGACAACACCTTCTGATAAGATTCAGAGTCGAAGTTCTTCAAATTCGTATCTTCAACTACTAAAACCTTTTTTGCGTATTCTGAAAGGGTTCTCGCGTGTTCCTTGACATCCTTGCCCAAAAGAACTGCGGTCAAACCTGTGTTTGTTTTTTCAGCCAGTTCTTTACCTTTTGTCAGCATTTCGAAGGTTATATCCCTAATTTGTCCTCGTCTGTGCTCAGCTAAAACAAAGATTTCCGCCATTTATATCAGCCCCCTTGATTTAAGGATCTCAGCAATCTTGGTTGCAGTCTCTTCTGGGGTTCCCTTGATGAATTCTGCCTGTTTCTCCACTGGAGGCACAAACATCTTCTCTATCTTTATCCATGAACCTGTTTCGCCAACTTCGCTTTCACTTAAGCCTATATCAGCCAAGCCTAGAACCTTTATCTCCTTCTGCATGGCCTTCCTGATGCCCATGATTGAGACGTATCGCGGCTCGTTTATCCCCGTCTGAATAGAGAGAACTGCAGGCATCTTAACCTCAACCTTTTCTTCTAGTCCTCCTTCCAACTCACGGTTTATTTTCGCGGCGCCGTTGCTGAATTCGATTTTCTTAACCATTGTTGCGTGGGGAATTCCGAGCATCTCTGCCAGTATGGGTCCAACCATCGTGTAACCATCGTCACCGGCTAGAGCCCCGGTCAATATCAAGTCGAAGGGCAAGCCCTTGATCGCGTTGTGCAAGATCTTCGCAATGGCGTAACTGTCAGAACCTTCAAACTTCGGATCTGTCAATCTTATTGCCTTCTCTGCGCCTCTGGCTAGGCATTTCCTCAATGTGCTGTCAGCATCTTCAAGACCAACGGTTATTGCTGTAACCGTGCCTCCAAATTTCTCTTTAATGCGAACCGCTTCTTCCAGTGCATAGTCATCCCACTCATTAATGTCAAAGACAAGTCCAGTCTTTTCTATAGTCTTCCCAGTAGGGGCGATCTTTATCTCGGCTTCCGCCGTTTCCGGAACATGTTTAACACAAACAATTATCTCCAAGCCCTCTTTCCTCCTTGAATGCCAAATCTCCATTTCAAAGTTATTACTTTTTCCGTCTATTTCACACTGAATTTCCATAAAATTTTTGCTATAGCACATTGCAAGATGAGCATGGAAAGCTAGGAGATAACGAAAAAGTACATGTCAGCCTGAGAAGGAAGATTCTCACGGAACTCGTTCTCTCAACTGAGTGGATATCAGCTTTTTCTCGAATCCCGAAACGCCGAGGTCAATTCCTTTGTTCTCTGTAGAGTCTTTTCTTAGCAAAGCCGACTGCAAGCATCGTGAGAATCATAATTAGTGGCAACACAGCTGCGTGGAACTCTGGGACCACCCATGTACCTTTTACCATTATTGTGTTGGTGCTGCAAGTGTAGGGGACGTAGATAAAGGTGTGTGTACTGTTTCCAGTGATGCTGCACAACGTGGTACAATCGATGCTGTTGACATATACTGTCCATGGCTCGCCTTGCAGAAGGGTTTGAGGAATCGTGACGTTGCAGTAACCCGTCTTGCCAGTAAGTCCTGTTACGTTGAAGCTTATCTGCTTTAGCGACTCGCTGAAATTGAAATTTGATATTGTAGAGTTGCTTAGTATGGTGACGTTGAAAGTATATCCGTCCTGAGCGGTGAAAACGGCTGGCCACATGTTGGTCGCCGTCATTCTCGATAACATTGACATGTTGTAGTAGTAATATGTTGTGTTGACCGTGTATGACATCACGTAGGACATAACTTCTTCACACACAACTCCAGTCTTTTTGTCCCAGTATAAACTCATGTTCAACGCACCGTATGTAACGTTGCCATATATTATGGGATATGTAAAATTTGCATAGTTCACTTCTCTGTTCGCGCCTGCATAGCTCCGCATGACAGTGCCGTTTATGAAAACTTCCAACGGCTCCTCAGTGTAATACGTAAGGTTTGCTGGGATTTTGTCACCCGCACCGAGGTTTGAAGGAATTATACCAACGCTAAGGTTCCCTTCACCTGTCGCTATATCCCCCCACATTACTTCTGTCTGTTCTGTTCCATTCTCATAGATTACAGTTGATCGAAGTGTGACGTTACTGTTTTGAACGTCTAGAATCTCCATATCCATCCACGACATGTTCATCCCAGGAGGCGGTTCTTCATATCCAGGCATGTTTGACGCATACTCGAAAGAAATATCACTGTACCCTGACCAATCACCAGCGTTAACACCCACAGTGTATGTTGAAGCAGAAGCCTTCATTGCAGAAAGCATCAGTACAATCAAGAACACAGCAACACAAGCTGTCAACACGATATTCTTTCCATACAATTTAACATCCTCTTACATCTCTATTATCCGCTGCTTTAATTTTTATAATTTGTGCAAAAGCGTCACGCGCGACCTTGTTTTTGTGATTTTTACGAGCGAAGTGGATGCAATTGCGACAATCTTTCACAAGTTTTATTTCTTAGTTAGACCATTAAAACTGCTACAAGAGAAGGTTTCGAGTATGAAACGGAAGATTATTGAAAAGCCAGAGAAAATTGTTGGATGTGTGTTGCTGGTCGTTGGGCTCATCGTGGTGATAATCCCTACTTATTTCGGCATCTCCATTGTCTTTAAAGGAGTTTCTGCCATACCGAAAATTCTTGAGACTCCTGTGCTTTCTAACGCTACAACTTCTATGAATAACGCGACTGTTCTTCTTCCAATCTCAGGGGCTGATCTAAACGAAATGATAGAGAAGACCTTTCCAGCGGTCAACTTGGGTCTATTTCTCGCCCTTTCTGTCATTTTAATATCTGCAGGGAGTGTAATAATGGGCAAAGGTGTGAGTCTCATAAAAGAGATAAAGCTGAAGGCTGTGAAAGAGGCTGTTAAAGACATCGGTGAAGAAATAGAGGTTAAGGAGAAAGAAAAGACGAAGAAACAGGAGAATGAAGACTAAGTTTTAAATCTTCTCTCGCGTCACTTTTTCTATCTTGTCCGCGTATAATGTGAAGCGCTCTTGAAAGAACATGCCTACCACTGATATGTAATCTCCGTTCCCGATATTCTCCACGTTGATCTGCTCAGAGAGGTTAATTCCATAATACTTGTAATAGACGATAAGTTCCCCATTTAGTTTAAAGAACGCACCTTCAAAAAGATCAAGGTCGCTCACCTTCCCTATGAGATACAACCTGCACCGATCATATTCAGATGGGTTAGTGAGAAGCCCTTCTGTGGTCGTCGTTCCACAAGTAAATTCAGGCTCGAAAACATTAACCAACAAGGGAGGCATATCCACAGTCACATTGAAACCTTTAAGAACATATTTTCTAACAAGTCCCTGTATAGTTAGACATTCTTGCGGATCCACCAATAGAACTCTTGGATCATACTTGAGTGTTCTTACTGTATCAACTCTTAAACATGCCTCAAAGGAGATCACGCTTACCGTTCTTAAGCCTGTCTTTGGATATGCGCAGAATTCTTCGAGGAATTCGGGACTAGGTGCATTGAGAATTATTGTTTCCAGTTCTCCGCTTGTTTCGTTTTCTACAATGATTGCGGAGTGGTTTGGGCCATCGCTTTCAGTGAAGTAATTTTCATAAAGATCTTTGAAACTGGCTGGTTCCAAAGGTTCTTTAAAAGTCACGGTTACCTGCACCTTATCAATCACGCTTAATGAGCGTAGCAACTCATCTAAGGCATCTGTCCTAGAGCCTAAATAGGCTAGAAGGTCTTCTTCACAGGTTACGTAGTTGTGTATTCTTATACTGATGCGCCACGCAGGGTAAGGGTCGTAAACTGGATGCCTATACACCACTATTGCGCCACCGGGAAACAACACCAGCTCAACAACTTCAGTTACCCTTCCACTCTCGTCAACAACTGAGAAGGTCATTGGAGGAAGCAAGATCACAGTAGCATAGGCTATTAAGAGGAGACCTCCTATCAGAATTGAAGCGTAGAGTGGCTTAGCCAATTTTGTAAAATATGCGGAAGCTGGTCTCTTGGGCTTTGGACACCAACTCAATAGCTTCTCGCGTATATCCATCCTCTATTCACCTGTGATTTTTGAGAATAAAATATCAGCGAGTTTAGAGGGTAACATGGAGTTCGTGTTCTCTGGAAGTTGGATGTTTCGGTCTTTCGCTTCAGCGAGTATCATTTCCTTGCAGACTTGGAGTTGGTCACAGTTCTCGCAGTCTCCCTCGTGTCTATACCAGATTTGAACTCCGTTTCTAGCTGAGAATGTGATAATCGCTGCGGTTCTAAACTCTGAACTGTGCCCTACTAAAATTCCTTTGATCGTGTCGATTGTTTGAATTTTGATTCTGTTGAGCTTAGCTGCCTCTTCGAGGGCCATGGAGACCTTAGAGTTGGCAACGTTTAGAGCTTTATGAACTGTTTGTCGTGTCACACTGAGCTTTCTGGCGATACCTGCCTCTGAGAAACCCTTATTTTTCAAGTTCCAGATCAGCTTCTGCTTTGAAGTTAGATAACCCATGCTTAAAGTCATCGTTTCTTCCTATGTAAGCCTTAAGAGGCTGACAGAATAAAAACCTTTCGTACAAAGACAACGCGAGAAACAAATCTGTAGAAGAGCAATGCTGAACCTTTTATGCTGTAAGGGGGTCATAATTTTGCTTATGGCTTGTGGGCGAATTGAGCATTATTGCGTGAGCGGTTTTAGTTCTCGTTCAGATAGACCTTTCTGTTTGATGGTTTCACGTTTTTCAGGGGTTAATGGACCGAACTTCTTGATTCTTTCCGTAAACATTGTAAACAGGTCTGCGGCTTTCTTGTAAACTGGCAACGGTACATAACTGTAGCGGACGCGCATGCTCTCGATTCCAAACTCCCCGAGGGAGCGACCTATCTCAATCATTCGTTTCTTCGTAAACTTCTCGTCAATCTCTTCCTGCCCCTCGATGATCAGAATGCCGTCGGCTCCAAAGGCAAAGGCGTAAAGCAGATGCTTCAAACCTAGGATCGCCGTTGACGGAACAGGCACGATTCGAATGTTTTCAGGATAGTTGACGCGGTCAAGCCCCAAGAAGTCCATGCCCGTGTATCCAATGTTCTTGTCAACAAAGGCGACTATCCTAACTTCCTCTGGTTGCTTGTCGCTGAGGACACCTATTAATTGGGCAACGATCTGCTTCGTTGTTGAATTCTTGAAGTCAATGGCTTCCCTTGGACAGACGGGAATGCACGCGCCGCAACCAGTGCACATGAAGGGGTTGATCTGGGCTTTGCCGCTTTGCATGGTTATAGCGTTTACTGGACAAGTTTGGACGCAAAGGCTACACCCATCGCACAACTCTGAGATCACGTAGGCTTTTTCAGGACTTGTGGTTATGTACTCGCTCTTCAAGAACAGAGAAGCTTTCGAAGCTGCTCCCAGCGCGTCGGAGACCGTGTCGCGCACATCCTTCGGACTCAAGCCACACCCACACGCGAATACTCCTGTGACCAGAGAATCAACGGGATCAAGTTTCGGATGCTTCTCCTGTATGAACCCATCCTCACCTATAGCCACCTTCATCTTGTCGGCAAGTTCTTTAAGCCCAGAAGGTGGAATCATAGGCGTAGCTAAAGCCACCAAGTCGAACTCTTCTTCTGTAATGTTACCCGTCAAGGTGTCTTCAGCCAGAACAACAAGTTTGCCATTATTGTTTTTCCAAACCTCAGCCACCTTTCCGCGTACGAAGAGAACTCCAGCTTCTTGGTCTCGCCAATAAAGCTCTTCGTAACCCTTACCGGTAGCCCGTATGTCTGTGTAGTAGATGGAAACGTCTATTCCAAGCATCTTCTTGAGCAGAAAAGCCTGCTTCAGCGAATACATGCAACATATGCGGCTGCAGTAGGGAATATGGTTCTTATCCCTTGAACCAGCGCAGAGGACTATCGCCATCTTTCTAACGTCGCTGCCGTCAGCTCTTTTCACGTAACCTTCTGTGGGACCAGCGGCTGAGGTAAGCCGTTCTAGATCCATCATGGTTATGACGTCTCGGTAAATGCCATATCCGTAATTCTCAAGCTTTCGAGTGTCATAAAGCTCGTAACCCGTAGCCATGATTATGGCGCCTACCTTCAACTCAACTGTCTTTCCTTTGTCTTCTAGGTTTACGGCTTTTGATGGACAGAATTTCTCACATTTTCCACACTTTGTACATGCGTCGAAGTCTATTACGTAGGCGGATGGTACAGCTTGCGGAAACTCTATGTAAGCCGCCTTTCTCTTTGATAGGCCTTCGTTGAATTCGTCTGGCACAGTCACTGGGCACACTTTTGCGCATACGCCGCAGCTTCTACACTTTTCGACATCCACGCCTCTCGGTTTCATATATACTTTAACATCAAAGTTGCCTGGTCGTCCACTGAATTCCTTAACTTCGGCGTAAGTAAGTAGATTCACGTTGGGGTTTCTGCCCACTTCCGCCATTCTTGGCGTGAGTATGCATTGGGCACAATCAAGGGTTGGGAAAACCTTAGTCAGCTTCGCCATGTTTCCTCCAATGCTCGGTTTCCTCTCCACAACGTGAACGTTAAAACCCAAGTAACCAAGTTCGAGGGCTGCAGTTATTCCGGAAATACCGCCACCTATGATTAGCATTTCCCTTGAGCCTTTCTCGCTTATTGTTTCCAAAGGTTCAAGTTTTAGACTTCGCTCATAACCGCCTCTGATGAGGCTTATGGCTTTTTTGGTGGCTTCTTCAGATGGTTGTGGCCCGTGAACCCACGAGTCTTGCTCTCTAATGTTTACAAACTCAAGCATGTAGGGGTTTAAGCCTGCACGTTCTAGGACGCTCTGAAAGGTGGGGAGGTGCATTCTTGGCGTGCAGCTGGCAACTACAGCTCTGTCCAAGTTCTGCTTCTTTATAGCGTCAATTATCATCTCTTGAGCTGGTTTTGAGCACAAGTATTTGTTGTATTTGGCTGCGACAACCCCATCCCAGTCTTTAACGGCTTCAATGACAGCCTTCACATCCACAACGTTGCCTATGTTTCCGCCGCACTCACAAACGAAGATACCGATTCTCAAGGATTTCTTCTCCATTAATTGCAATCCCCCAGTTACATTGATAGTTTTGATTCATACTGAGGAAAACGCTTAAAAAATGTTATGTTCCCATTCTAGGCAAACGTGATGTTGAAATGAATGCTCAAGAGCTCGTTCAGAAACATAAACTGCTTGAGTGCATTCAATGTGGAATGTGCACCGGAAGCTGCCCTGTTTCCAGAAAAGCCAGCCTAAACGTTAGGAAGTACATGCGTGAAGTCGCTTTAAACGGCAAGCTGACCATACATCCCCAGAACGAGTTGTGGAGCTGCACAACTTGCGCTACGTGTGGAATCCGCTGTCCTAAAGAGATAAACCCCTACGAGTTTCTGATCGACATTCGTAGCTTGGCAGTAGAAGGGGGTCAGGTTGCCCCTACGATACGAGACGCTTTGGAGAGCATCTTTAAGAACGGTAATCCGTGGGTGAGAATAAGGAGCAAAAGGTCTGAATGGGCTCAAGATTTGAACATTAAGCACATCTCACAGGGAGCTGAAATTCTGTACTTTGTCGGTTGCACATCAGCCTATGACCCAAGGGTCCAAGATGTAGCCAAAAGCCTTGTAAGAAGTTTTGAGAAAGCTGGAGTGGACTTTGGAACCTTGGGCAATGAGGAAAGCTGCTGTGGAAGCGAAGTCTACGGCATGGGTGAAAAGGGTTTATTCGAGTTTCTAGTTGAGGAAAACATGAAGATCTTCAACAAGTACAACGCAAAAAAAGTGGTCACAAGCTGTCCGCACGGGTATCATGCCTTCCAAAACCGTTACAATCAGACAAGCTTCGAAGTTCAACACCACACACAATTGTTTGCCAGCTTGATCGAAGATGGAAAGCTCACCCTTTCAAAGAAAGTGAACAAGAAAGTCATCTACCATGACCCATGCTTCTTAGGCAAGCAAAACGGTGTCTACGATGAGCCCAGAAAGGTCATCGAAAGCATACCCGGTGTAGAGCTGCTGGAGTTCGATCGTTCAAGGGCACGAAGCCTCTGCTGCGAAGGCGGCGGCGGAAGGATGTGGATCGACATTCCCGGTGAACGCCTCGCCGAAATCCGTGTAAGAGATGCTGTTGAATCTGGAGCAGAAATCCTAGCAGTGGCATGTCCCTTCTGTCTGTTGACCTTTGAAGACGCCGTCAAGACAACGGGTTACGAAGGAAAGATCCAGGTGAAGGACATAGCAGAACTAGTCTCACTTGCCTTGTGAATCTCGCATCAATCATCATAGGTATCATTCGTTTTTGAAATGTGGTATTATTGCCTCACCATAGCTTTTCACCACTTGACGGGGGTCAGGTCCCACATTTAGAAGTAGGAAATGTTTAACACCAGCTTTTATGAACTCTTCTATCTTGTTTATGCAGTCTTCTACTGTTCCAGCTATGGAAAACTCTATTGCAGCTTCTCTTGGAATAAATTCGCCAAAGGCTAGAAACTTCTCCACCCATTCAGAGTTCAGAAGGGCTTTAAAGTATGATATGGACTGAAGCTCCTCAGGCAATTCAACGTCGTAACCTGCTTCTCTCAAGAATTCTGGAGACGGTATCACCTGAGACCTTATCTTCCCAATCTGCTTGTAAGCGTCTTCAGCCTCTTCAGCAACAGACGTGTACAGATACACTCCTGTGTCTATATCATCGATGGGTCTGCCTGCCTTTTCAGCTCCTTCTCTAACCAGTTTAAGGCGTTTCTCATACAATCTGGGGGAAAGCGGGGTTGAAAGCCAGCCATCAGCCATCTCACCCGTTAACTTAAGCGTGCGTGGACCGTTTGCCCCGAAGTATATGGGTACTCTACCTTTAACTGGAGTGATCTGCAAAAATGCGTCCTTCAGTCTCCAGAACTTTCCTTCATGACTCACCATCTCGCCGGACCAGAGTTTTCGTACTATTGTTACAAACTCAATAAGTTTCGAAACAGGTTTTTTCCATTCTATTCCAAAGGGTTCAAGGTTCATGGCTTCCCCTGCCCCTAGTCCGAGAATGACACGGCCGCCTGAGATCTGATCCACGGTGGCGACTTTCTGGGCGAGAACTGCGGGATGATATCTGTGAGGATCGGTGACACAAGTTCCCAGAGTCGCCTTCTCTGTTGCGACTGCGGTTGCAGCCAGCGTAGACCAAGCTTCTGGTACGATTCCTGGAGGTATGAACAGGATGTGGTCGGGAGCCCATATCGAATCGAAACCAGCTTCTTCATTAACCTTAGCTATTCTAAACAACTTCTCAACAGGGGTAGCTGGGACAGGCAGGAAGCATCCAAACCGAATTTTGTCCCCAGTCGACTCCATAACCTTCACCAACAAAAACCTCTATTACATTCTGCTTATTTTGATTTGCTGAAAATCTTTGTTTAGGGTTCTTGAAGAAGTTTTTGCGCGTTCGTAGCGGATGCTACTGATTGAGAGTAATGAGGATGTTTGAAATGTTCAAGTTTGTTTTGGTGTAAACGTATGAGAAGATTTTTATGGAAATTGTTATTCTAGTAAGTGAAAAAGGTGGAGCGTTATGGAATACGAATACTTGATTTATGAAAAGGCTGCGAGCTTCTTGATGCCAGAGGAAGAGAATATAGCCGTCATAACGTTGAACAGGCCTGACGCCCTAAATGCCCTGAGTAGTGGTTTGCTCAAAGAGCTGGATAACGTGCTTGAGGAAATAAGAAAAGACAATAGGATCAGAAGCGTCGTCATCACCGGAGCTGGTAGAGCCTTCAGCTCTGGAGCTGATTTGAGCGACGCTGGATCTGGAGGAGAAGCTGAAATGAGAGCTCGCATGGAGTTAGGTCAGAAGGTCTTCGACAAGATAGAAACCTTTGATAAGCCCGTCATAGCAGCGATAAATGGATATGCACTCGGTGGAGGACTCGAAATGGCAGCAGCTTGTGACTTCAGAATTGCATCAGAGAAGGCAAGCTTTGGAAACACCGAAGTTAATCTGGGTTTAATCCCTTCATGGGGAGGATGTGTGCGAATTCCGAAGCTGATAGGAAGGGCTAAAGCCGCCCAGATAATTCTAATGGGCGAGCGATTCGATGCTAAGGAAGCTGAGAGGATTGGACTTGTCAACAAGGTTGTTTCGCCAGACGAGTTGAAGTCAACGGCGATGTATCTTGCTGGTCAATTAGCAACAAAGGCTCCTATAGCCATGCGTTTAGCTAAGGACATACTTTCCAAAGCCATGGAAATCAGCATTGAAGAAGGAAATAAGCTGATGGTTGAAGGCGGCGTGATCTGCGCAAAGTCTGAAGACATAATAGAAGGTATCTCTGCATTCTTCGAGAAAAGAACACCGAAATTTAAAGGCAAATAAACCAATATCCTTCCTTTTCTTTTTAATCCCGTCAAGAGGCATTAACTGATTTAGAGCAACTAGTTTTTATTTGACCTTATTTTACTCTAAACCATGGAAATACCGAGTGATGTAATCGATCTCTATAAGAATCCCGCGACAATATTAAAACGATACAGGGATTCTGGAGCCAAGGTTATCGGGTATACGTGCAGCTATGTTCCTGAAGAGCTGATAATTTCAGCTGGACTGCAACCATATAGAATAACAAACATTGCAGCAGGCATGAGCGCCCTCATACCAAGTTTTGTGTGCCCTTTCGCCAGCGCCACATTAGAAAATATGCTCAAATATGAGGGCTTCTTCAGCGCGTTTGTGTTAGCCCACACATGTGACCCCATGTGGAGACTCTACGACATACTGAAGAAAAAGACCAGCAAGCCTATATTTCTCTTGAGAGTGCCGCATAACACAGAGAACGAGTTGTCGCTTGATTTCTTCAGAATTGAGCTCATAAGATTTAAGGAATTTCTAGAGGAGACCTTCGAATCAAAGATTGGTGATGAAGCGTTATTAAGCTCTATAAGATTATGCAACGATACTAGAAAAATGCTCCAAAGCATTTATATGCTGAACAGCGGTGGCAAGTACAAAATTAACGCATTCGATCGCTTTCTACTGGTTCTTGCAAGCATGTGGATGCCAAAACCAGAGTTCAACAAGCAAATCAAGGGATTAAACTTTGAAGATGGCGAAACGCGCAGAAACGTGAGGTTGCACCTAAACGGAACCGCCATCTACGATCTTAACCTAATAAAGGTAGTGGAAGACTCTGGAGGCTTCATTGCATCTGACGACTTGTGCACAGGCTCAAGATACTTTTGGAGCAATGTTGAGCAGTCTGAAGACCTCATCTCAGCGTTGACTCATAGATATCTCAGGAGAACCCCTTGTCCATCCCAGGCTCCTTTAGAAGAGAGGCTTGAATACATAGATTTCATGATTAAAGAGTTCAAGGTGCAAGGAGTGATAACGTTCACAGAAAGATTCTGCGACCCAATTTTATATGACAGCGTGCACATAAGAAACATGCTAACTAAAAACGGAATCCCTGCGACGGTCATAGATTATGAGAATCCAGCCCAAGAGATTAGCAGAATCAAAACCAGAGTCGAAGCCTTCATCGAATCAATAGGTGGTTAGATTGAGCCTGCAAACGAAAAGAAGTCGTGTTCTTCAAACAACGAAAAAGATAGGCGAACTTATTATGGAATATTTTTCAAAGGCTTCAGATGTGAAGGCCCAGGGTAAGCCAGTTGCTTGGGTGACCGTGTTCACGCCCGTCGAACTGCTCTACGCTCTAGATGTTTACCCAATCGCCCCTGAACACTTCGGTGCACTGTGCAGCGCTCGCGGCTTCATACTGGATTATCTTGAAGAAGCCGAGAGAAGTGGATATTCCCAAAATCTATGCTCCTACAGCAGATGCAGCCTAGGTTACGCTCTCAGCGGAATGAACGGGCTTATGCCACCTCCTGACATCTTGGTGACCTTCAGGAATTCCTGCGACGTTTACGTCAAGTGGTGGCAGAGTCTTCACATGCATCTTGGAACACCCTTGTTTGTCGGTGAGGCACCGTATGTGTTAGCATCAGAGGACTTGGACAACTACGTTCTAGACTACGTTGTCAAACAGCTACACCAGCTGATACAGATGGCTGAAGAAAGATTTGGACTAAGATTTAACATGGAAAAACTCGCGGAGATTGTAAAGCTCTCGGACAAAGCGAGCGAACTGTGGTTTGAAACCTTGAAACTCAGAAGATTCCTTCCGTGT
>Ga0209636_10005580_pt1 | contig 12847 bp, 14 predicted proteins | sample DeeMarSWOR152_54_FD_187464 | JGI IMG/M metagenome (GOLD analysis project Ga0209636, IMG submission 187464) | Marine sediment microbial communities from White Oak River estuary, North Carolina - WOR-1-52-54 (SPAdes) (version 2) | ecosystem: Environmental > Aquatic > Marine > Intertidal zone >...
GCTGCAGAGCAAGCATTAGAAAAAGGGATTATTGGTGTACACATCAAGGTGCGGGCTCCAGGAGGAAATAAAATGAAAAACCCCGGACCAGGGGCACAGGCAGCTATTAGAGCCTTATCCCGGGCACGATTAAAAATTGGCGCCATAGAGGATGTTACTCCCATACCCCATGATGGTACGAAACCTAAAGGAGGAAAACGAGGGAGAAGGGTTTAACCATGGAAATCCATATTCTGCATAAGGGAGAAGATACTATAAGGTTCATCATAGAAGGCGTAGATGTGGCCTTCGTCAATGCCTTGAGAAGAGCTTTTATTAGTGAAATTCCCACCTTTGCTATCGATTATGTCATATTCTACAGTAATACATCGTCTCTGTATGATGAAATTATTACCCACCGGTTATCTATGATTCCCTTAACCACTGAAACTGAGCGCTATGTCCCTGCTTCTGAGTGCTGTGAAGAAGGATGCGAGAAGTGTTCAGTCACCTTAAGTCTGTCTAAAGAAGGTCCCTGTCTGGTGGTGTCTGGCGATCTGATCAGTGAGGATGCAGATGTGGTCCCTGTCCATGACAATATTCCCATTGTCAAATTGGAAGCTAATCAGAAAATGACTCTCAATGCTATTGCCAGAATCGGGTATGCGAAAGATCATGCCAAGTGGCAGTCTGCCCTGGCATCTTACCAGCACGTTCCCAAAATTAGTGTAAATGAAGAGATGTGCGATCTGGGTGGGGCATGTATAGAAGAATGCCCCCGAGATGTTCTGGATATCATGGATGACCAGTTAGTTCCCAAATATTTGTACTCTTGCAATCTTTGTGGGGCGTGCATGGATATTTGTGACTATGATGCTATTTCTGTAGAACCTATAGAGGACAGCTTCATTTTCCAGGTGGAGTCTTTTGGGAATGTATCTGTTGCCAACCTCATTGAAGAAGTGGTGAACCTGTTTACCAGAAAAGCAGATGATTTACTGGAAAATTTGGAGAAACTCTAGCAGGGGCTGTCTTTTTACATCTTGTATTTTGTATTTCTCAATTTTCTCTGTGAAAATTCATTTCCTGCAATCCAGGATATTTTACTGCACAATCTTTATATCAGTGAATCCAGGTAACCTACTAAGCGATGCCCCACCTGCAGATATGGTGAAGATGAAAAGCATTCATGCGCATACTGCAGCCAGCAGTTGAAACAGAGCGAAGGAAGGAAAAGAAAATGAAAAGAGAAGAAATGAAAGAAAAAGCAGCTGGAAAAAAAATTCCAATAGACGGAAAATATATTATTGTTTTCCTCTTTGCAATAGTTTTGGGGCTGTCTTCTTTTCATTTTTTGCAATATGAAACAGAAAAGGCAGATAGACTTATAAAAGCAGCGGCAAGAGAAATAAACAATGGAAGTGAGCTCCTTCACACAGTAGAAACAGACCTTCGTTCTGAGAGAGAGATTCAATTTACAGCAGTTGATAATTTCAATTTGGAGAGAGAGTACGCTGGTCAGTGCGCAGAAACAGTTCACACGCTTTTGCCACTTTTGGATGAAGCTTCGGCTTATTTCGAACATGCAGAAGAATTCTTGGAAAAGGCGAAAACACTCAAGCTTCCCCATCACTACCACCAGTATATTAACCTGGAAACCACTCTCCTCAAAACATACACAGAGTATGATGAAGCACTGCAAACATTGTGTACCAATTACCTCCTGTACTACCAGTTTGCTGATCATTTTTTGACAGGAGAACAGCTCCTCTTAGAACTCACCGATGACATGGATAGAGGCAATGATAACCTGGAAAGCGGGACCTACCAGTTTGCAGCAGCTGCATATGAATCTGCTCTCCAGCAGCTTAAAAACGCACAGAAAGCGTATGAACATGCGTCCAAAATTCTTGATCTTCCCTACATGGATGACCTGCTTTCCAACATCGTCCATATGGAACGAGCGCTCTACAACCTGTCAGAAGCAGCCCGTCAGTTAGAATTAGGAAATATAGATCAGGCCAATTTGCTGGCTGCTTTAGGGAGTGAAGAGATTGAATCTGTCACCACAGTAACCAAGCTCCAGTTAAAAATCCAGGCTGCCCAGTGGTATGCTGAGCATATTACAGCACTCATTGAGGATATTGATGAAGTGAAATCTGAAATTGAAGAACTGAAAACAGAAACAGAGTTAAGGGAATGATTCAATGTTATCGAAAGGCTGTCATTTGTGTTTGCAGGGTGCAAAACTGGTCCTTTTCGTTACTGGGTTGTGTACATGGAATTGTGGGTACTGTCCTCTTTCAGAAAGACGATGGCAGAAAGATTTAGTGTATGCCAATGAGAGACTGGTTACCGCTGATGATGAATTACTGGAGGAAGCTAGACTAATGGATGCGCTCGGAACAGGGATTACAGGAGGTGATCCTGTACTGCGGCTGGATCGCACCTTGCATTATGCAGCTCTACTCAAGCATAAATTTTCTAACCACCACATTCACCTGTACACTGCATCTCCATTACATAATGATGAACTGCAGCGTATGGAAGGGCTTATCGATGAGATCAGGATTCATCTCATTGATTTTCACAATATTTCAGCAGTAAAAAACGCATTGAATTACCAGGTTGATGTGGGTGTGGAGATCCCCATGTTTCCTTCCCGGGTAGATGAGACCCGTGAATTAATCCATCGGTTAAAAGAGGTGGGCATCCACTTCATCAATTTGAATGAACTGGAATATGCAGACAGAAACACACAGTATCTAAGAAAATTGGGGTACTCCTTTGATGCAGATTCCTGCAGCGTGCTGGGCAGCGAAGAAGCTGCCCTTGAACTGGCACAAGAAGAAGAAATTGTCCACTATTGTTCTGCCCGGGACAAAGATGCCCTCCAGTTAAGGAACAGGCTGATCAGAAGAGCTCAAAACGTTGCCAAACTGTATGAAGAAATTGAAGATGGACTGTTAGTAAAAGGAGTTATCTTTTGCAGCACTCCTCAAGAAGCGTATGCTGTCAAGGCGTTATTAACAGAAAAAGTGGATGTACCTGATACCTTCATCGATGTGGTAGGAACCCGGGTGGAAACCCACTGGGCACTGGCTGAAGAAGCTTCATCATGGATTAAGGCAAAAATTGGTATAGAAAAGCGATATCCTACCTTTGATCAGCCTTTAATTGAATACATACCCATTACTGACTAGTATTGGCTACCAGCTGCCAGCTACTTTGCAGGACGCCTCTTCTTCAAGAAGATTCCTACCATCACTGCTGCCCCAAAGGTGGAGGCACCTGTGAACATTCCCACCAGAAAATACTGGTATTTTTCAGAAGAATCAGAGTTCTCAGGAGGTATTGGTGATGGCTGGGAAGTGGGAGGTACTGTTGGAGAAGGAGATTCTTCATTCTCTAAAATAGTGATGTATACTGTCTTGCTGTCGGTATACACATTCTGTATTGTGTCTTTGTAGATTAGCTTTAAGTGAATCAAGTAATTTCCTGGTGCTACATCTTTGGTGAAAATAGTTATCACCACAGATTCTGTGGTGCCAGAGCTGACTGTGCTGGGCACTGTCTGCATCTGCAATTGCAGCGATTCATCAGGTACTGCTTCCAGCTGTTCCACGTACGCAGTGGCAGCTCCATAGTTTTTCAGCTGAACTTTAACCTGGACAGCTTCTCCAGGATATACCTCAAATGCAGCTTCTGGTACCATCAAGGCCAATTTGGGGTCCTGCCTTCTAATTATGAGGTTGGTGGATTTCTGGAGAAAGAAGGGCTCGCATCCTTTCATACAAGGCCCTTTGGAGCCTGTAGCAACAATGGGAATTCTCACCTCACCAGAGGGTGAATTTGCTGCTACCTTCACCTCGATAACAGCTGAAATCTCAGTTCCATGGGGTATTTCTTCATCAAAATAGATGGGATTTTCCTTATCTGCTGTAATTTCCAATCGCTGCAGAAACCTGCTCTCAATCTGGTCTAAATCTACATACACTTTCACATTCCACATGGTGGTCTGCACATGTTCTAAGACCACCTCAATGCGTGCTGTTTCACCTGCTCGCACTTCTATACTTTCAGGAACAGTCATGTAAGGATCACGGTATGCTACCGGCGCTGACAGAATCAAAATCACCGCTATTACTATAGGTATCTTCATTGCTCTGTGAGAAGAGGGTGGCTATTTAAATCTTTCGAAGCTTCGATTATAATGGCAGCTTTTCATTCAAAATTACAGCTGCAGAAGCAACTGCATCAGCCCCCCTGCTGCCACAGGAATCCTTAAATTGTCATCTACGGGAATTGGCAGTAACTCAATAACAGTGGCAGCCAGAGCTCCTGAAAGACCCACCCATTTCAAGAGAATCCATCCAATCACAGTACAAACTGCCAAGCAGGCCACACTGCCTTCTACTGACTTTTCAAAGATTTTGTGATGTCCGTATCGGGTTCCCACAATGGAAGCAGCAGAATCTCCTAGAGTCAGAAAGAGAAGACTGGAAATAGCGACCCACTGGGAAAAGAACCCCACTGCCAAAAAGGCAGCCACCGCATAATAGGTGGCTCCAGTTACTTTACTCTGCTCATGTTCCCGGGCATATCTGCCTACAATCTGAAAGACAACTTCATTGAATCTCTCCCACTTAAAACGCCCTATCTCCATGAGCAGTGCACACCCTGCTGCAATTCCCACAAATACAAGAGTAATCTCTTTCCCAGCAGTACAGTACAGTAAAGGAACTGAAAGTCCCAGAAAGTGGATAGCCTTCCGCTTGAGTTCAAACATGGACCTCCCCTGTAACCAACTGGGAATTACCAATGAAAATTTGAGAATCGTATGGAAATTGCTGCACTGCCCCTGAATCATTCAAGTACCCATGCCAGTAGATGACCAGCCCTTTGCCAAACAGAGTAACGTAAGGTTTCAGCTGTCGGTGGTAATCTCCTTTCATCTGAGTTTTGTCCCCAAAGGATGCTTTACTCTCCACCCAAGAAATAGAATTTTCATTTACAGTAAAGAAATTCTTCATTAAAAAATCGGGAGTCTTCTTGTGCAGATCTCTGGCTTCTTTTTCAGTAATATACTCCACTCCCAGATGATCCAACCATTCTCCAATTTTTCTTTCTGCAGTTCTGCCATTCTCTCGCTGGATTTCTGCTGCTTCTGGGGAATACACCACTTCTTCTTCTAAGACTTCCAGAATCTCTTTTCGAATCCTGGGATCTTCTATTTCAGGGGGATGATGCAGGTAATGACGAATCTCTCTTTTTGTAGCACCGTATTCCCTGAGCACAAAAGAAGATATCAAAACAGGGGAAAACTTTCTCTCTTCTGACAGTCCCAGAAGACTTTTGCCTTCTTTCCATTGTTTTAGCAGTGTGTGGCACTGTTTTTTCAATCCATGATAGTCTCTCTTTGTTCTTCTCACTATTTTTTGGGATAAAATGGCAAATAATACTCCCCTGGGTATACTAAATTCCTCAGCAAGTGTGAATACATCCCCCCTTTTATTTAGTTTTCGATAAATACGGTAATACAATTCTTCATTCATCAAGTATTCTTCCATAGAAACTTTAAAAATGTTTCGTCTTTAATACTATCCATGAGAATATGCAGCAGTCCCTCTATACAGGAGATGATGGCCCGCATGGGTGTGAACCAGGTGTATACAACAGATGGTATGGGCTGTTCTCATATTGAGGGTGTTTCTGAAGGGGTGGTGTGTGATGCAGACATTTTCGGTGTGAAAAGACCAGCTGACTACTTCAGGGAGCAGTTTGCAGGATGTTCCTGTTATAAAGAGGTTGTCACCAAGGTGAAAGAAATTCAAAAGAGATTAAGGGGAGGATATGCCTGTGCAGTAAGGAGAAGGGGGAGCCTGTATCTATTCAGGGACCCCATAGGAATAAAACCTGTGTACTACCTGGGGACAACATTTGCTTCTGAAAAAAAAGCCTTTGCAGAGGGAAATCCTGTTCCTCTTTTGCCTGGCCACGTGGTACAGCTGCCTGATACTGCTATTTCTGCTGCTGAAATCACAGAGGCAACCACGACTGATCCGCGCCTTCTGCTGGACATTCTTACAAGGAGTTCCTCCCAACAGGTAGAAGAGGACGCAGTCATCTTGTTTTCGGGAGGTATTGATTCTGCTATTCTGGCTTCCTTATCAGATGTACCATTGATAACCTGTGGTCTTCCTCAATCCAAAGATGTGCTGTTTTCCAGAAAAGCTGCAGCTCTGCTCAAAAAAGAGTGCTTCCGTGTAATTGTGTCAGAAAAGGATATTATTAATGCTATCCCCAGGGTACAATCTATAATAGAAGAAAAAAGTCTCCTCAATCTGGAAATTGGATTACTCCTCTTTTTCATTTGTCAGGAATGGGATAAGGAAATTTTAATTTCTGGTCAGGGAGCTGATGAACTGTTTGGAGGATACTACAAATATGAAAAGGCATTTCAAAGTAATAAGGATGTCAAAACAAAAATGAGAAACGATCTCAATAGTATCTGGCACGGATTGGAGAGAGATGGACAGATTGCAGAACGATTTGACAAGATAATGAGATATCCCTATCTGGATTTGACACTGGTGGAGAGAGCTCTGGGCATTCCTGCTGAACTGCTGTTCAGGCCCCAGAGAAAAGGAATTCTGCGGAAAATGGCTCGTTTGCTATCACTTCCTGAAGAAATTGTGTTCCGGCCCAAGAAAGCGCTGCAGTACGGAAGCGGCATCCATAACGTGGTAAAAAGGAATGTAGTAAAAGGAAAAAGATGAACTGCACCTGAAGAACTCTTTCACAAGCGCTATGTGAGATCGGTCCAATGGACCGATCTCGAGGGGGTGAAAGATATGTATTGTGTCCTTGCTGCGTAGCTGTTAAGCCGCACAATACGGACAATACATAATGTTTATATACAACATCATATAAATAGATAGTGGTAATTTAATTGAGCAGATTGACTGATTTGCAGAAAAGGGAAATACGTTACAGCATTTACGAGGAACTGTTACACGATGAAAGGATCTCCCTAACCAGCATGGCAAAGAAACTGGGGCTGGCCAGGAATACAGTGAATTCTCACTACAATTACATGATAAGAAATGAGATTCTCTTTCCACCGAGCATGAGGCTGAAAATGTTCGAAGACCTCAGGGAGTACGTTTATTTTCTGACCTTTGAACGGCCCATGCGGGTCTACCAAGAACTGGAGAACGATCCTCGAGTAGTTTATCACTGTTTGGCATCTGGCGCCTTTGATATGGTGGCCATTACAGAGACTCCTGTCAATTTTGAATCTCATCCGTATTTTGAAGGGTGTCTTCTTCATGGGCCGCGAAGTGATATTTACTTCCCTTCTCATATTTCTTTAGACACGTACGAAGAGGCGTTTCAAAAAATCAAAAAAACACTGAAAGCAGAGGACCCTGAACCTGGGGGCCTGCATACAGAGTTTCCAAAGCGGGAGGTTGTGTGGACAGATTTAGAATGGAAACTTTTCTATGATTTAAAATATAATATGCGGCGAACGTTTACTGAAATTGTCAAAAAACATGGAATTTCAAAGTGGATATTTTACAAATCGTATAAACGCATCAAGAAGAACTGCATCAGAATAATTTCTTTCTACCCTAAAAAACGTCAGAACTATTCTGATTTCTACTTTCTGTTCAAAACAGATTATGAAAAGGCACTAACAGATCTTTTTTTGCAGCTTCCCTGTAGTAGTATGATCTGGCATGTGGATGATCGCATGGCAGTGTGGCTGAACATCCTGCGCACCTTTTCATTCAGGGAGATTTTTGGGCTGCTCCACTGGATGGATGATCATGGTATTATAGAGGATATGGTTTATGCACTTCCCGTGTACAGTCACAAAAAGTATCTCCCTGATAACAGGACAGCACCCTGGCGTATTCCACCGTAATGCATTATTTCTCTCAGAAGCGTACCAATGAGGAGAACAGATTTTTCAATTACTCATCAAAAGGTTTATAAGCACAAAAAAATGGTCCTAATCAGGTGAGAACATGGTTACCGCTTTTGTGCTCTGTGTTACTGATGCGGGAAAGGAAAGAGATGTAGTACAGAAGATGAAGGCAATGCCCAATGTGGAGGAAGCTTATGTAGTGTACGGTGAATATGATGTCATTGCCAAGATCAGAGTAGATGAATTGAAGAAGCTGGACACATTCATCACCGAAAGTGTAAGGACAATCTCTTCAGTGCAGATGACCTCCACTATGATTGCTATCTAACTCCTCCAGGACACGCCAGAGTTCGTCCTGGACTACTGGTTCCAGGTTGCGCTCTTTGGTAATTTCGCCAATAATCTCAGCTATTATTCCTGCTTTTCTAAGGGTTTCTTTAAGGACAAGTGATCTTTCTTGGGGAACAGTAATGAGGAGAGAACCTGAACTGATCAGTTTCAATGGATTGATATTGAGAGCTGAACAGATTGTTGCGGTTTCGTTTGCCAGGGGAATTTTATCAATATCCACCTGAAATCCAGTGCCGGAGGCATCTGCCAACTCGTGCAGAGCGCCCTGGATACCTCCTTCTGTAGGATCGTGCATAGCAGTTGCGTACTCCCGGGCAATTAACGCTTCTTTGACCACAGATATTGAATTGAGAAATGGTTTAGCTTTTTCCAGTACGGAGATGTCCACTTTTTTTTGTAGAATGTGGTACAAGTCGGTGGCTAAAATGCTGGTCCCTTCAATAGCTGCTCCCTTGGTCAGTATGATATGATCACCTAACTGAGCTCCTGAGGAGGTGATGACCTTATCGGTGAATCCCACCATAGTTCCCACTACAATGGGAGATTCGAGAGGCAACGCTTCTGTATGGCCTCCCACAATAGAAATATTCAGCTTTTCAGCTTCTTTTGAAATATCTGAAGCAATTTTTTCGATGTGATCATCTGCTAACCCTTCTGGAAGAAGGATGACAGACAGGAAATATTCAGGAGCAGCTCCCATACAGGCCACATCGTTGGCATTCACATTGATAACATACATGCCAATGTTATCAATCGCTCCAGTAATGGGATCTGAAGCAATGACCATGTTAGTGTGGGGTACCTTGATGACTGCTGCATCTTCTCCTAACTGGGGAGGGACAATGATGCTGTCCTTTGGTACTCCTGTGTAAGGGAGAACTAAGGATTTGAGTTTTTCTGCTTCCAGTTTTCCACGCAGCATGAATCTGGTTTCCAATTCAGCATAAAAAGGTTTGCTGATAAAAGATGAAAGGGGTAATTTCTCTGGAATAGATGCAGTATTAGAATGAGTCATGATATAGCTTCTGTCCACCTATTCAAATACAGGAGTCAGTCACAAAGAATATCCAATGAGAGCAATTTTGTACAGTGTTTTTGTGAGGGTCGAGAGAACTTTTATAAACTTTGTTGGATTCAAAGACTCATGAATCAAAACCAATCATTCTTGCAGAAAATCTCATGGGGTGTTCTTCTTCTGGTAATTGCTGCAGCCCTCATTCTGATTGGAGTTTTACACATGCCTTTTCTGCTGATAGTCCCTTTGATTTTGCTGGGGATGGGAGTGTGGATACTGGCTACTGGTGGTTCGTACTATCAAAGAGCATGGGGAATTGTAGTTGCATTAGCAGGCGGGCTCTGGCTGTTGCACATATTTACGTCCCTGTCCCTGTACATACTTGCGGGTGTTTTCTTTGCTGTTGCGGGAATTCTGGTGATTTTAGGCTCCAGGAAATAGAAATTTTACTCTTTTTCTTTTGACAGTATGGTTAGCCAAAAGAAAGAATCCTTTACTTCCCAGTTTTGTAGCTCCGATTTGTTCAATAAGTCTCTTACCTCTTTTGATGAGTATGAAGCTCTAATATGTACTGTAAAGATCCCCAGCAAAGATCTCCTGAAATCACTTATGAAAAATCTGCCCTCACAAGTTAAAACCCGTTGCACCTCATTGAACATTTGTACTGGGTCTTCCAATAAGTGCAGTGTATTGCTGCTGATCACTAAATCGAATGTATCATCATCAAAAGGCATGTCTTCAGCATTTCCTTTTTTGAATGAAACTCTTGAAGCTACCTCATTCTTTCGGGCATTCTCTGAAGCTACAGCGAGTACTACATCAGAAAGATCCAGCCCCACCACTTTGGTATTGGGAATTTTCTTGGCAAATTCAATGGCAAGGGACCCGGGCCCCGTCCCCACGTCTAAGACTCTACCATTGGTGATTCCCCATTTCTTTGCCACAGAAATGAAACTCTTTGCTATATTCTCCATCCATTTCTCGCTTTCTCTGGAATATTTTCTGGCAGTTTCTTCATCTTCAAAGACTCCACATTCAAGAGGGTTCCGCTTCATTACATCTTCCTCCAGCACAGTTTTGAATAAAGCATCAACCCTATCACAAAGAGGGCACAGGATTCTCCAATAGTTAACCCTATCTGTCCAAGGATGAGGGGATCATAATCGACAAATTCTGCCCCCTGGAGGAGAAATACAATGGAAGCATTAGCTGAAGGTATGGGATGAATTCTGGCAATCACCTGTAAAAATGGGGGCAGCATAGAATAAGGAACAAACATTCCACCCAAGAAGGCTGTCAATAATGTCAGTGCAATACCAGTGTGGGTTGCAGCTGATTCTCCTTTGATGAGTGATGCAATGATTAACCCAATACCTGTGGCTGCTATTGCTATGAGAAAAAAGAACCCTAAAGATTCTACCACACTGATGAGTTCATAGGTATACTGAGCCCCATATGCAACCCCCAGCATCACTACCCCGAACGCTCCTATTAACGTGAAAACCACTACTCCGCAAATCCTGCCCATTGCTTCTTTGAGAGGAGTCACAGGCATTGAAATTATTTTGAGGTACAGCCCCCGTTCTCTGTCAGCAGTAACTGAACCCGCAAGATTTGACTGCCCAGCAATCATCATCATGAAGGTGATCATTGTCAGACTCAATCCTCCTTTCAAGGGAGGCACAGCTTCAGGGGGGATATCACCCCACATCAAAGGAGTTACCAGCACGAAGAATATGGGCAAAGCAAAGGTGAAAAACAAGATGACTTTATCTCTCAAGAATTCTTTCACATCCTTTTCTAAGACTGCTGTCATCTGGCTCATCGGATCACCCGTTTTGTGAGTGCAAAAAACACATCCTCAAGAGAAGGTGCTTCTACATCTATTTTTGTCTTTTTGCATCCAATTCTATCCAGTGACCTCACCACGTAAGGGAGTACCTCGTCAGGATGCTCACAATATATGCGGTATCCTTTCTCAGTTTTTAGAACCTTTTCATTGTCACTGAATTGTTTTAATGTATCAGCAACCTTTTCAGTCATTATTAATGTCTCTATGGTCAGTACATTGTTCAAGCCGCTCTTTTTTTTCAATTCATCTGGCGTATCTTCTGCCACAATGACACCTTCATCGATGAATCCCACCCGGGATGCCAGTTCTGCATCCTCCCCGATGTGAGTGATCAAGAGAATAGTTTTTCCATTGTCATTCATGTCACTGATCATGCCAAGAAACTCTCTCCGTGCTGAGGGATCTAATCCAGTAGTGGGTTCATCTAAGAGTAATAATTTTGTTCCTGGAAAAAGCCCTGTTCCCACTTCCAGTCTTTTCCGCATCCCTCCTGAATAGGTGGATACTTTTGCTTCTGCCACTCCTGAAAGTCTTATCTTATCCAGTATTGATGCTGCCAGAGCTGCTGCTTCATTTCGTGAAAATCCATAAAGCTGGGCAAAATACATTAAATTTTCTTTTCCTGTGAGCAGTGGAGAAGAGAAATTCTCTTGAGGAACATAACTAATCAATTCTTTGGCATCATTTTGCCCGTACACTGTGACAGTCCCTTCAGTTGGTGAACATACAGAAGCGATAATAGACACCAGGGTAGTTTTTCCTGATCCATTTGGTCCCATTAAAGCATAGAACTCCCCCTCTTTAATAGTTAAGGTTACATTTTTTAAAACGGGAGTAGTTCCGTAGGACTTGCTTACGTTTTCTATAAAAAGTGCATTCATCATATCACCAGTTAACCTTTTAAGAACCTGTATATAAAGGATGTAGAAACTTTGTAACGCAAAGTGGATAGAATGAAGGATGAGGAACTGCTTGAAGCCTTTGAAAAGGTCGAACGATTTATAGAGTATCGCTACAGAAAAAGCCATGGAAACCTTTTCCTATTACTGGGAATCTATTTTTTTATTCTCCTCATTTTCTCTGGCTACAGTTCAGAAATATTCAGCGTTATCCCCATCCCTGCGCCTGTATTCAGTCTTGGATTGTTTATTCTGTTTATTTTTCTCTATCTCTTTTTTGTGGGAAGCGGGTTCCGTCTCGCTCACAAAACGGGATTGGAAAAATTGGAAGAAGAAGAGAAAATCTCCTTCGAAAAAAGAGAGAAAATATCATATCTTTCAGTCTTTGCCATCCTTTTTTTCCTTTTTGCGTTCATTTCTTATGTGTCATCATCTGCTCATGTACCGCTTCACGTCGCTTTTTGTGCGGGTATGGCAGTTACCAATGTGGCCATTTTTCTATCAGTGAAGAAGATTTATGGAGAACCCCATTACCATGAAGAGCTTTTATGGCTGGGAGCAGTACTTCTGGGTTCTGCATTCATAGGGTTTTTAATTCCGAAGGAATTTTCCACGCTTTTTGCTGCCCTTGTGTTCCTTGGATCATATGCTGCTGTCTCCTTTCACATATATAGTGATGCTGGAAGAATATTGGAGGAGAGTGTCACCAAGGAACTTGGAAACCTCTTTTCTTCAAAATCAAAACTCTCAAACCCAGTGCGGTTGGGTATCATGATATTGTTGAAAAGGAAAAATAAGATGATATTTAGCGAGATCCA
>Ga0209636_10005581_pt1 | contig 12847 bp, 15 predicted proteins | sample DeeMarSWOR152_54_FD_187464 | JGI IMG/M metagenome (GOLD analysis project Ga0209636, IMG submission 187464) | Marine sediment microbial communities from White Oak River estuary, North Carolina - WOR-1-52-54 (SPAdes) (version 2) | ecosystem: Environmental > Aquatic > Marine > Intertidal zone >...
CTATTAGGAATTTCATAACTCTTAACTAACAATTTCATCCTAAATGACTTTTCTTTTTTGGAAACATCGGCTTTCCAAGGAGCGCGCATTAACTAGCAATTGGTGTGGGGGGCTTAAAATTTAAGCCCAACCAACCAAGGACGACGACGGACGCGCGCGCATGCATACATTCTACCAGATTCCAGGAAACAGTCTAGACCTGACCTGTTTAGCATATTCTTGGTATCCATCTAGTTCCTTCTGAAGCGTTCTGTCTTCCAACGACGTTCGAATCATCATTAGAAGAGAATAAACTCCTGAAGGAATTAACGTGAGAGTAGACCCCATTATTAGAGGAATTGATAAAGCAAACAGAATTCCTGCCAGATAGCCTGGATGTCTCACAATCTTGTACGGTCCACACGATATCACCTTATGACCTCTATCCTTTTGAATCCGAATAGTTGGTTCAAAATGCGGATTCACTGCCATTGCCCAGTTGAGAAGAATCGTTGAGAGAACCAACAACACAAAGCCCAATACTATAAACTGAACGTCGAGACCAGACCAGTGAAACCTGCCAATATCCAACCCAGCTATAGCAGGAACAGCTATCAGCACCGTGAGATTGCTTACCCGCATCAATATCTCATCCCACAATTTGGAACCTCCCCTTTTTATCTTAAGCCTTTGAACAAGAAGTTCTGGGTTGAGTTTGTACTGAACCACTATACTTACAGAGTAGTGCACAAAGGAAGCACCAAAGAATATCCGTGGTCGAAGCATGTCGATATGACCAGCAGAAAGGAAAAAGATAATCATTTGTATGATGAGCATTACACAGGCTAGCAAGAATTGCTTAATTCCAGCTCTCCAGTAACTATCCGCCATTTTGAACCTTCCTACGCCATGGCAATCTATGTAGAGCGGGTAAATTTCTAATTTTCTAAATCCCAAACAGAGAAAAAAATAGAATTGCATGCTGTGAGTAAGAGTGTTAAGAGAAGGAAACTGAGAGAATGTGTGTGGGGGGCTAAAGATTTAAGCCATCCAACCAAAATCTGATGTATCAGAGCGCTTGTTTCTCCGTGCTTTCTCTAAACCTAAGCAGATATTCAAAGCTTGATAGACTTTCTTCCAATTGCAAGCAATACGGAAGGATGAGCATTACCAAACTTTCTGTTCCTTTCTTTCAATTCTTCGCCGATCTTCTGAAGTCTGATGCGAGCTTTTGGGTCTGCAACGTCCTTCAATCTTTTAAGATTGCCATCAATCTCCTTGAGAGATCCTTCAATTTCCTCTTCACTTTTTGGATTGTCACATCTAAACTTTCTTTCGCAGAACAGACATTCCACTGGATGTGTAGATTCGAATATCTCAACCCGTTCAAACTGTAGATTGCCAATGACTTCTTCAATTCTATGCTTAGTGAAAGTCGTTTTATGAGTCTCGCCTAACAAGGAATCGATTTGCGCATACCAAGCATGTTGTAGTATGTTTGTTTTCTGTGCTTCAGTCTGCTTTCCATCGCAGAATTCTTCTTGAACAATGAAACTTCCACCCGGCTTCAATACACGACGCATCTCAGCTAGCACCTTATAAATTCTATCAAGATGATGCAACGAATGAGCCATGCACACCGTGTCAAAGGAACTATCGTCAAACTCTAACGATTCTGCATTCATCTCCATTAGTTTGACGGGCTGGTCTCTAAACCGTTTCTTAGCAGACTCCAGATCCTTCTTTGAAATGTCAATCCCAACAAAACAGTCATAGTCCTTTAGCGCCTTCATCAAAGTGTCAGTAAAATCGCCAGATCCAGTTGCAACATCCAGGACTTTTCCACCGGAAATTGAACCTAACTTGACCCGAATCTTTACAGCACCTGATGCTGCCAACCTTTTTGGCAAGTTCTCCAAATCAGTACTCACCCGTCTAGCAATCTGGCTGCCCTGCGGGCTCATAAGTTTTCTTATAGGGTAGACATCCATGCTTTTGTGACTTGGGGGACAAATGTGTGTGGGGTTTGGGTTTGGGGGGTTAGACTTTACCCCAAGAAAATAAAACTGGCGAACGAGGTGTGCGCGGCTCGAGCCAATATTTATAAATCCGATTGAAAACCACCGTTTAGGTAATACTTTGAAAGCGTTAATTGCATACGGCACACGCTATGGAGCAACGACTGGAACCTCAGAGGAAATAGCCAAGATATTAAGAGATGAAGGCTTTGATACCAAGATAGTTAACTTGAAAGAAGAAAAAATCAAAGACATCTCAGAATATGACTTAGTCATTGTAGGCAGTGGCATGGGAAATTGCAGATGGGCAAGTGAGGCTGAGGATTTTCTGAAAAACTTCAGGAAGGAATTCGAAGGCAAAAAGCTGGCTTTGTTTGTCTCTACAATGAAAACGTTTTTCGAAAGAGAAGGAAAGATAGATGACGTTGCAAAAACACGAAAGATTGCCTTGGAGGACAAGGTTGCAAAGTACAGTCTCAAGCCAATAGCGTTAGGCTTTTTCGGCGGAGTTATCGACTATAACAAAATGGGCTTCATAGCACGCAAAGGCATGGAATTTTTCAAGCCACAACTTGAAAAAGACGGCTTCAAAAAGGTTGCACCAGGTATTTATGACCTGCGCGACTGGGATGAAATTCGCAATTGGGCTAAGGAACTATCTAGGAAGGCTAGACAATAGCAGCATGACCTTTGTCATTTATTCAACAGCAACTCTTTACAAAATTGCCTGACCGAGTTCTTCTCACACACAAGGGTAAAGTCCTATCCCAAACCAAACCCAATTTACAAAATCCAATTCTGTGCGTGCTAGTGAACGCTTTTGTTTGATTTTTTGAGGGATAGAATCAGCATTACAGCTGCCAACGGAATCATTATGTAGTTGCCTATTGCTCCTGGCGGAGTACCAGCAACTGTCAAGGGTTTCATTAGTCCAATTAATACGCGCCCTGAGTACTCTACCAAGATGAGTATGTACATGAATGGGATCAGACTTCTGTAGCGAAAGAATGCAATGAGGTATACGAATCCCATAAGAAGCTGCGCAAGCCCCCAAAATGCGAACATTGAGACTATGTTTGAGCCGCCTTCCACGGATGTGTTGATTCCTGCTATGCTACTCGCTCCGCCATCAGGGGCGACTATGTGGATGCAGCTTCTCACTAACGTAAAAAGAGTTACTAGGAATAATGCTATGGCTGCTATTCTATAGCCGTGGAAGTTGTTGTCCACTTGTTTCGGAAAAATCCCTACACTTTCTCCTTCTTTTTTCATATTCAGTTTCTCCTCAACTAGCGCATTGAACATTAATCGTTGTTACATAAGACGCGCCGCTTTTTAAGTGAGCGCGCGCGTCGGCTCAACCGTTAGCGTTAGCGTGCCTTGGTTGGTTGGTCTAAATTTTAACCCCCAAACCCGAAGTTAAATTTTAAGCCCAAACCAAGTTGGTTTTTATCCGTCCGTTTGGTTGGTTGGGTTAAAATTTACCCCCCAAACCCAAACGCCAAACCCCAAACCCCACACACACGGTATTTTCTTGCGTGCTACTTGCGCTTTCTGAAAAGCTTGATTCCCTGATCTTTGAACTCAGTGACATACTCATATCCAAGCTCAATCAAGGAACAAGCCTCTTCATGCATGGATCAAATTTGTTGGCTTCTATATCTCCACAAGGTTGTGACTGTCATCGAAAGCAGCAGAAACAACACCAAAATCTTCCATGCGTGCGGTGTGATGCATGCAATCATCATCTCTATATATCTCTTGATGCTCTTGTGAGGGTGTGTCTTCAATGACCCCGACTGTTGCGGTAGTTGATAATGATTCTTTCGCCAGGGCGATTGACCTCATAGGTGGTATTGATGATCTGAATACGCCTAAGAGAAAAGTTGTCGTTAAGGTTGGAATCTACAATGTTGATACGGGGATTTGTACCACGGTGAATACGCTCAATTCGATTGTTCGTGCGTTTGACAAGTCAAAGGAGATTCGGGTAGTAGAATCTGACAGCTTTGCGGGCCCCGGGTTGAAACGATTGGAGATCTGGAAAGACTGTTATAATGACCGAGTTTTTCCGTTCAATCTGTCGGATGATGCGGATACACGCGCAGTCGAAGTTGCCGGAGAGAGAGTGCCGTTATCTCATATTCTCTTTGAGCCTAACACGTTCATCAGCACTCATGTGCCGAGAAGATATGAGGATGCTGGAGATGAGGATCTTATGAATATGGGTTTTGTGATCAAAAATTTATTGGGTTTGATCCCGGATAAGAAGAAGTTCAGATTCCACAAGCAGTTGCCTACTGCTCTGTTAGATATGTACGAGGCCGTTGGAGGCATAGACCTAGCAGTCTTAGATGGAACCAATGTTTTCTTGGGACGGAAGAAGAAGAGAACAACTGTTTCTCCAAGATTGCTTTTGGTTGGTAGGGATGCGTTTGCAGTCGAAGCGGTCGGAGCACACTTGGTTGGCTTTGACCCAATGGAGATGCCCGTATTGCAAGAAGCTAGGAATCGAGGATTGGGTGAGATCAATATTGATAAGATTAACATCATTGGAGATGTTGAAACTCCAAAAAACATGATTATTGAGGCGTTCAGAGGATTATCCCCCAAGAAGGCACGTGGGGAGTGAACGCGCGCATCAATCTAAACCAGTTTTCAAGATCTAGTTTGGTGTGTGCGCGTATTGGATTTAGCTTTCCTCTTCCACGCGTCCAATTGCTTCTTCTAATTTCTTTATTGTTTCTGGACTCGCAGAATCAACAAATTCGTATATTTTCTTTCTCTTTCTGATTTCTTCGATCCGTTTCTTTCTGTTTTTTGGCACCACATAAATGGGATAGACTCTCCATACTATTCTCAGCATCAAAGCTGTTTTGTCAATCGTTTTATTAACAAGTCCTTCACTGCAAAGCTCTTTCAAATAGTCAGAAAGCTTCTGCCTTGAGATATGCCGTTCCGATCCATTCTCGACAAATTCCTTGAGGAGATGAGACCACCTCGTTTTTCCTTTCTCGTCAATAAAGAGAGCAATGTCATATTTCGAAAAAGCTAACGGTCTCATTCTTGGACTCAATCTACTTCCAGACATAGTCTAATCAATAGACTATAATCTGATGCGGCATAAAAATGTTTGGGTTTGGGGCTTAAAATTTAAGCCAACCAACCGGGACCTTTAACGGATAGCAGTTACTGGACAACTAGGTACGCGCCCGCATCGAGCAATCTTGCTGTTTTGGAAGAACAGGATATCATTCCCAGCTCTTGTAGAACAGATGGGAGTGTAAGGGGCGCGCTGTGTCCTTCAAAAGCAGGCAGACGCGCTGAAAGCTTAATGCACAAGCTTTTTTCATCAGATTTTGTCCCACAAGTCATAAAACTGAAACTGAAGACATAAACTTAAGACATAGCGCGCGCTATCATTGGGGGAGTCGCGTTTATGCCATTAGTCGTGGCCAAGGACCTTGCAAAGAGCTACGGCAAGGTGATTGCTGTTGACGGGTTAGACTTGACGCTTGATGAGGGCTTTGTAACAGGTTTGATAGGGCCCAACGGTGCTGGGAAAACCACCACAATTAAAATGACCCTCGGTCTGCTGAAACCAGACAGGGGCTACGTGGAAGTTTTTGGACAAGATCCTTGGGACAACACAGCTATACGATCCCTGATCGGTGTAATCTATGAAAAAGCCTTCTTTCCTCCGCACCAAAAAACTCTAGACTATCTTAAGAGAGTGTGTAGAGTCTTTGGTGTCCATGAGTCCCGAGCTCTGGAAGTCTTGGAACTGGTGAACTTGGAGGATGCAAGTGATCGGGCCATTAAGGCTCTTTCGGCGGGTATGCTCCAAAAGTTTGCCATCGCCCACGCTCTTATTCATAGGCCAAAACTAGTAATTGCAGATGAAATGACGGCTAACCTTGACCCTCAAGCCAGAAGTGCGCTTCTAGATCTGGTTCTGCAACTCAACAAAAACGAAAAAGTCACTTTTCTTCTCTCTTCTCATATTCTCCCAGAGTTGAGTAGAGTCTGCGACTCGATGGCAATTATCAACGAAGGCAAGGTTTGGGCATATGGAAAACTAACCGAGCTCTATGAGAAGTATGCCGTTGGGATAGTTAGAATTTCCACTGACAACCCTGAAGCGCTAGCATCTGAAATCAAAAAGCTAAACTATATCGAAGAATTAGAGATCGACCCAAAGGGAATCTCCGTCAGAGTTTTTGAAGGAAAGGAAGAGATACTTTACGAGGATGTTCCCAAACTTGCAAGGAAAGTGAAAGCCAAGATCTTGGGAATAGAAACTGGAAGCGCTTCCTTAGAAGAACTCTACAGACTTGTAGTTGGCACGAAGGAAAGGAAGTGACGGTTTATGGGAAAAGGCAGACCCTTCCTGGAAGTTTTCTCCTCCGCTCTACATGAGGACTATCGATTCCCAATTCTAGAAATCTTTGTGTTTCTATACACCCTAGGAACATTCGTGTTTGCAAGTTTCGGAGCCGCTTTGTCTCCACAGTACCTCTCAAGCGAAGCTGTAGCCTATACGTTAACTGCCTCCCTTCTCGGTCTCCCCCTCTTCATCTTCATCATTCTCATCTTCAAAAATGTCGCCTATGGTTTGGGAAGCGACCTCGAAAAAGGAATCATTCAAACTTACTTTTCATACCCTCTCAAAAGATACAGGATTCTGACGGCAAAACTTCTCTCAGCCCTTGGCATTGCCCTAATTCTCTTTCTCTCCATTCAGATTTCAGCGCTCTATGTTCTAGCTCCAGATGTTGTATCACAATACTTGGGTACAGTTCTTCTAACGTATGCGGCAACCTTAAGCTCTTCTTTTCTTATTGCAGGCATAGTACTCCTGGTGACGCTGGCTCTTAAAAGAGGGGGCTTAGCTCTTGTTATTGGCATTGTATTGTTTTTCGGCATGAGCATCATCGGGAACATAACAATTTTTGTTGCGTCCAGCACAGGATCTCCCTTAGCCCTGCAAATCATGTCGGTGATTTCTCCAAACTTCGTCTTGTCACGATACCATTATATGACGCAACCATATGTGCCTCTCCCCAGCGACCTTTGGATACCAACCCTTTCAGAAGTACTTCTTTACACAGGAGCCAGTTATGTAGTTGTGGCTTCGCTCTTCTTCTTAGGATACGTCTATTTCAGCAGGAGACTTGGCTTATGAAACGCTGGATAACCTTCCTAGGCCGCGGAGGCACAGTTCTCGTAGCTATAGGTTTCGCTTTGCTCCTTGTATCGTTTTTTCCCTCCGCTCAATTAGGCAGTACTGGAGGTAGCGGCTCAATAATTCCAGAAATGTTTGAAACACACTTTGAACGTGTTCTAACACCCCAACAAGGCTTGGAGATAACAATCACGGCTGACGGTACCCTGACAGTCTATATACTTGAAGTGAGCTCTCAAACCATATACAACTGGATTGGTGACTACAACAACAGTATTACAGGACTGGAAGAATTCTTGGAGGCAAATCCCGACTCGATTGGTCTGCAGAAAGATATGAGTGAGGGAGAAATCGAGTATATTCCAACCAAAGTTACGAATGCCACATTAATCTTGTCAAATCCAGGTTCAAAAAGAACTAATTGGGAGTTCGAGGCCTACATAACAGCCATCATAGCACCTGGAACCAAAGTTCGAAACCTAGCCCAGTGGACAATTCCGATAGGATTCGTACTTGCTCTCCCCTGGCTTGCACAATTGTGGAAAGAGAAAACCATGCGTACAGGCGCGCATTGAAGTAATAACTTCACAGTGGGTTGCGTATGCAAACGAATGCGGAAGAATCGAGAAAGAAATTGATTGCCTTTGGTTGGTTGGGTTAAGATTCAAGCCCAGACCCGTTGGTTATTCTCCATCCGTTTGGTTGGTTGGGTTAAAATTTAACCCCCGCACTAGAAATCGCGGCTGACGTTTAAATTCTCGGCATTCAGAACATATGGGAAGTTCTTGTCTTCATTCATCAGCCGGTCCTTTGATCCAGCCTTTAATCCCGATTCCCTTTTTCTTTCCTTTCAGTTCTGTGGTTGCGGTTTTGGAATGTAGGGTGATTCCCCAGCAAGTGAAAGCGTGGGAGTAAGGCTCTTGGATGAGATGAGTGAATGATATCTCACCATATGCCAAGAATCCTATTACCTGAGTTGAAGAAAGCCCTTCATTCAATATTTCAGCCTCAGTTCCCGCTCTGCATCCAGCAATCAGCTCAACGATTCTTCTGTTAACGCAGGAAACGAGGAAAGTGGCATCGTTTCTGCAGAAGCCTTGATCTTCTCTCAGCATATCGTACACGCGGCGAGCTCCTCTTTGCACCTTCTTATGGTCACCCATCATTATGTAGCCAGGCATCTCAGGAGTATAACTTCTGATCGGAAACATAAGCTCAATGTCTTCCTCCACTACTCGCATACCCGCAACACACGTATAGTTGCCAAAAGGGAAAGCAAAAGCGTATCTGGCCACAACGGGATTGAATATCAGTAACCGTTTCTGTGCTCGAGAAAGTCGAGCTGCTTCCAGAATTGTTTCCTTATCAGGCATAGGAAGTCCTTTTTCCTTTGATAGTTTGACTTCGTGTTCATAAACCACTTCAGCATACTTGGTGAAGGGATCTTTGTTTCCAATGCGTTTGACGTACTTGTAGTGGGGTTCCTTTTTGCTGTCGAAATGAAAAGTGTGTTGTCTTCCAATTTTAGTTATAGCATTTACATCTAGACCTATAGAGGTTTCACACAAGTTGGGAATCAAGACACAAACGGCTTCGCCATCAAGGACTTTTAACTGTGAATGCTCTTTCTGTCTTCCATAGAATTGACGACAAAGCTTGGCAGTTACTCCATCACCGCTGCTTCCGCCTATCACGTTCATTATTCTTGCCTCACGGGTGCTGCCCATGAAGTGGGCGATTCCCTCGGCTAAGAAATGCTCGTAACCTGGAGTGTCAACCTTCGACCCCTGAGTCAACACAAATAGAGTCTTCCTCATGTGAAGATGCTCTTTGCTCGTGGTCTGCTGGTTAAAGTCTATCCATGCGTCGCGAGCCATCTCCCTCCCTTGTTCTCCTGCTTCCTCTGATGTTCGTAGACCCCAAGTTCGCCCTACGCCTATCGGAAGGTTTGTAACCAAAGCTAAGAGAGACAAACCGTTGTAGCCTACTCCGGAAATCTCCTTCAGCACAAGGTCTTCGTTTTCTAATTCCCCAGCGGTTGTATGACCGATGAGTCTGAACTGGTTTGCAGCGTGTTTCTTGAACCTATTTTCAATAGCTCTCAGAATCGACCCGCATATCAGTGTGTCCTTCTCGGCAGGTTCGCCTCTATAGCTTAGATACATGATCAACAATTTTACATCCTCAAGACCGTAGCCACCATCTGAAAGGTCTTTTTCAAGCTTGTCAATAATCATTCCGATCAGTTTCTGGGCCTCTTCTGGACTGTTTCTTCTCCTCAGCTCCAACTCCCTTTGTTGGTCAGTTTCCAACTCACTCATTGTATGAGCATGACCTGCAAAACCCAAGAAGAAATCGTTAACCATGATTTTTCCCCCATTAGAATATTATTGTCAGATTATAAATTTTCGCGACCATAGCAAGCTCAGTGAAACGAGTCGGCTCAAGTCCGAGAAAGTTCTGAACTACTGTTTAAGTTACGTCAAAAAAGTGAAAAAGAATGAACCTAAGTCACTTACCATGCGAATTCCGTGTGTGGGGGGGTTAAATTTTAACCCAACCAACCAACTGGGACGGCTAGCGGCTAACGATTAGACCAACCAGCGGTTAATGGACTACTGGGTAACCTGTTTTTCCTGAACAACCTACCGGGGCATGCATGCATGTATGGCTCCCCACCTCGGAGCCTTTCAATGGAGCATAATCTGCCCGAAACCGAGCTACATCTACTCCTAATGAACAGTTGTCAAAACCACACTTAGCGCAATAAACCATAGATTATTCCTACACTCGCTTTCCCTTTATGAAGTATCTAACTTCATGTTACTGTAGTGCAACAGTCACATACACTTAAGAGTTAGCGGGGCGGATTCATTTTTGCTCAGAAAGGATAATCATACAGCAAAGAACATGATGGAGGATGACTCTTGGTGAAGGTTTTTGTCGTTTATGACACGAAGTGGGGCAACACAAAGCTTGTGGCAGAAACGATCGTGGAGAGAATGAAAGAAGTCAAGGGAATAGAAGCTGCTATCAGTGATGTCAAGGGAGTCAACCTTGAAAAGGTAGCTGAAGCAGATGCGATATTGATAGGATCACCAAATCATTGGGGTGGACCTGTTCGTGGTGTTAAGAAGCTTATTGATAAACTTGGTAAACTCGACTTGAAAGCGAAATGGGCTGCTGTTTTTGACACCTATTTGGAAGGAGACTTCGAGAAGGCTGTGAAGAAAATGGAGAAGCGAATAGGCGAAAAGGTTCTTGGACTGAAACTGATAGTTCCTGGGCTGTCGATTAGGGTTGGAGGCATGAAGGGACCAATCGTAGACGGGGAGCTTCCCAAATGCAAAGAATTCGGAAAGAAAATAGCAAATCAGCTTGCCCATGTTGATAGGAGCTACAAAAAATGAAAGTCTTAGTGGTTTATGCACATCCTAATCCACAATCATTTAACCACGCTATTCTTGAAGCCTTCACTAAAGGGCTTAAGGACGGCGGACATACCTTTGAAGTCGTTGACCTACACGCCATCAAATTTGACCCATGCACAAAGCTGGAGGATCTTGCTCAGTTTACTGGGGGACAAATGCCTAGAGACGTGCTGGAACAGCAAGAAAAGCATGCATGGTGAGGAGAAGACATGCAAGCCAAGGAACTTCGACGCTACATTAAGACTACCGAGAAGATGGTCGTGCCCGCCAAGGTCGCGTCCACGACCCAGGGCAGCGCCTTGCTCCGCAAGCTGCCGCTTCGACTCCAGCGGTACATCATCAACAGAGGGGCGCGCACCAACCCGTACATGAGCTTCGTCGTCGAACCGTACTGTGTGTTCCTCGCCTTTGAGGTCGCCGATACTGAGGCGGCCGAGCGGGTGTTGCCGCCGAACTACAGCTTGTTCCCTTCGGCGATGTTCAGCGATACCCCCAAGCGACCGTGCGCGATCATTAGCGCCTTCAACGTCCACACGAGCGTGTTTTGGGGGAGCCGCGTGGAGTTCTACCTGATCGCTGAGAACTGCAAGACCGGACTTCTCTCTTGGATCATCGCTGAGTATGAGAGCAACACGCACAGCTACGACCCGAGGAAGGGCTTCATCGGCCCGAGCACGTCGCATTCGGTAGTCACGACGTCTTATCTCGGAGAGATCATCGTTGATGTCGCGAGCGCGCAGTCCGACAACAGCCTCGTCCTCGTCGCCGACCTTAAGAACGGTGTGCTCACGGAACTCGATCAGCGCCTGTGGGTCGAGGGCAATCTCTCAGTCGACTACGGCGGTGAGCTGCAACAATGCACCAAGCCGTTCAGTCTGGTGTTCGATCCGAAGGAGATGGCGCAGGCGCTAAAGCTCCCGCTCGACGATATCTCGCTGTGCACCAACACGTTCGGCGCTGGCGCACTGGACCCAATGCCGTTCGAGGCGGCGTGCTTCCCGTACGCGCAGCACTTCGTCACGACGAGCGTACCGACAGCCACCTCGATGCGGACGGCCGAGGATCTCGAGCAGGCCGTGAACGAGATCAACGACAAGATGAATGCCCCTCAGGAAACGAACTGCCAAGAGTGAACGATGACGGCTAGCTAGCTAGGGATATTCGAATTCGCGCGCGCGGACCCAGTTGGTTGGGTTAAGTTTCAAGTCCATTAACGTCGGTTCGCTTTAATCGTTATCCGTTTGGTTGGTTGGCTTAAATTTTAAGCCCCAAGCCCAAACTTAATTCCTGGTTCGCTAGCGCGTACGATGTAAGACATAAAGGTTTTATAGGTTCTACCTATGCAGTTCGCAGATGATCTGGTGGATGTTATGAGTGAAAACAAGACGCTAATTGCGTATGCTACGAGAGGAGGAACGACGGAAGAGTATGCGAAAGCGATCAACTCTGTGCTCACGGACGAATTCAAAATGCAGGCCGATTTGGTCAATCTGAAGAATGCGCGTAATCCTGACTTGACGCAGTACCAAAACATCATCGTTGGAGCAGGCATAAGGATGTTCAGAATGCACAAGGAAGGCGCCCAGTTCCTTGAGCAAACGAATTTTGGAGAGAAGAACGTGGGGATATTTCTCTCATCTCTGGTACCGCGAGACGAGGCGATCAAGAAGTACGTTGACGTCATCCTTCAGAAGAACACAACCCTGAAACCAATTGCTGTGGAAGTCTTTAGGGGAAGAATGAGAATATTCGGAAGAATCAGCCAAGACGTGACAAATATCGAAAAAGCCAAAGAATGGACCCGCAAGATCGCGAAGCACTTACGAAGTTGACCATCCATGCGCGCGCATGGACAATAGGTGGTTCAGGAAGACAGGTCAACCGATAGTCCATTAACCGTTTGGTTGGTTGCTTGGGTTAAAATTTAAGCCCAAGAAAATAAAGCTGGCGAACGAAGTGTGCGCAGCTCAAGCCAATATTTATAAATCCGATTGAAAACCACCGTTCAGGGGATACTTTGAAAGCGTTAATTGCATACGGCACACGCTACGGAGCAACGACTGGAACCTCAGAGGAAATAGCCAAGATACTACGAGAGGAAGGCTTTGATACCAAGATAGTTAACCTGAAAGAAGAAAGAATCAAAGATATCTCAGAATATGACTTAATCATTGTAGGCAGTGGCATGGGAAATTGCAGATGGGCAAGTGAGGCTGAGGATTTTCTGAAAAACT
>Ga0209636_10005582_pt1 | contig 12843 bp, 10 predicted proteins | sample DeeMarSWOR152_54_FD_187464 | JGI IMG/M metagenome (GOLD analysis project Ga0209636, IMG submission 187464) | Marine sediment microbial communities from White Oak River estuary, North Carolina - WOR-1-52-54 (SPAdes) (version 2) | ecosystem: Environmental > Aquatic > Marine > Intertidal zone >...
GTAGACTCTGTAAAAATTCGTTTTTCATTAAATACGCCAGATAGCTTAAAGATTAAATTGTGTGAGGATAAATTATTAACCAATCTAGCGATTAACAATTTTCAGCCTCTCAGTCATAGCTGGGAATCGTCTGGCAGGATGGGAAATAGCCAGATTTTTATCGAAGTCGATCCTGAGAATCAGGTCAATGAATTAACTGAATCGAATAATTATTATTCCAAAAACATTTACGTGCTGCCAGACTCGATGAAGCCACGGGTTCAGGTTACCTATGATGGGAAACAGGTAGTTGCTGGCGATTATGTCTCGAATACCCCCGTTATTCTTATAAACGTTTATGATAATAGTCGATTTTTAGTTGGAAACGACACGACAAAAATAAATCTATTTTTGGATAATAGTCGAGTTAACTATGCAGCAAATGAAAACAATTTGACAATTGTACCGATTAATAATACAGATGAACCGAAGTTAAAAGCTCGAGTCCGATTTGCACCAGAACTCAAGGACGGCGATCATAGTTTAGAAGTCTTTGTCAAAGATGCCAGAAATAATTTCACATATCACCGTGATGATTTTCAGGTGACCAGTGATTTCAAAATTTTGAATGTTTTTAATTACCCCAATCCCTTTAGCGAAGGTACTGAATTTACATTTAATGTAACTCAACCATCAGATAAGTTAACGATCAAAATATTTACCCTCGCAGGAAGATTGCTTCGTACGTTAGAGTATCATCACTTAGAAGCAGGATTTCATCATCTTTACTGGAATGGTTTAGATCAAGATCGAAATGAGATGGCGAATGGAGTTTATTTGTATAAGGTCATCGCACGATCGGGAGACAAGCAGGTTGAGCAGATTGAGAAGCTGGTTATAATGAGATAGTCTCTGCAAATTCCAAATCTCAAATAACAAATACCAAATAAATTACAAATCCATGTCATTAAGTTAAGAAATCGAATCATGAATATCGAACAAGGAATATTGAATGTCGAAGTGGATTTCAGGACTTCGACATTCATTGTTCAGAATTCGAGATTCATTATTTTCCTTAACTTAATGACATTGAATTACAAATAACAAAATATCAAATTCCAATCTATGTGGGTTATTTAATAATGAATACTGAATATCGAATAGTGAATCTTGAATTTATTTAGTTACATTTGTTTTAGTTGTTGATAATTGGGATTTGTAATTTATTTGGAATTTTTTTTAGAATTATTTGTTATTTCAAGTGTTGCAATTTCAGAATTTTAGTCTGTAATTTTCTTAAAAGAATATAAAATATTAGGAGAGTGGATATGAGAGCACTGATTACTGGTGGCGCCGGTTTTATTGGATCTCACCTGGCTGAGGAGTTATTACGTAGAGGCGATTTGGTGTATGTAATTGATGACCTGTCAACAGGTCGATTGGAAAATTTAGCGAATGTAATGTCCAGCCCTCGTTTTGGTGTTGCTGTGGAAACCATTTTAAATGAAACCGTAATGGATCGTCTGGTTAGTGAATGTGATATCATTTATCATCTGGCAGCAGCGGTCGGTGTTGAATTGATTGTGAGTAAGCCAGTAGAGGTTATCCAAACCAACATATTGGGTTCGGATATGGTTCTAAAGCTTGCTAATCGCTACCTCAAAAAAGTAGTAATCACTTCTACATCTGAAATATATGGAAAAAGCAATCACGTGCCGTTCAAAGAAAATGATGATCGAGTTTTAGGTCCCACCACGAAAAACCGCTGGAGCTATTCCAGTTCAAAAGCGATTGATGAATTTTTAGCACTTGCTTATCATAAAGAGAAAAAGCTCGAAGTGGTTATTGCCAGGTTATTTAATACAGTTGGTCCCAGACAAACTGGCAGGTATGGAATGGTTTTACCAAGATTCGTTGTACAGGCGTTAAAAGGAGAACCCATCACGGTTTATAACGATGGAAGTATGATCCGCTGCTTCACTTACGTATCTGATGTTGTTGATGCGATGATCAATCTGGCGCATCACCAAGAGGCAGTAGGAAATATTTTTAATATTGGCAGTACTGAAGCTATTAGCATTAAGGATCTGGCAGTGAAGATTAAGCAGATAACTAACTCTGATTCACCAATAAAATATGTGCCTTACGATGAAGCTTATGAACAAGGTTTTGAAGATATGGCGATTCGAATCCCCGATCTATCAAAAATAAAAACATTAATTGGATATCAACCAAGTATTAATTTGGACGGAATATTGGATAAAGTGATTGAATATTTTTCAACCGAGAGATTGAAATTTTGAGACTTTATTCGGGTGATTGGGTGATTAGGTAATTGGGCAATACGGTAATGGTAATTAGTGTCTGTCATGAAATTCAGTTATTGTCATTTCGACCGAAGGAAGAAATCTGTAAATCCATTATTTGTATAAATACAGATTCCTCACTCCGTTCGGAATGACATTGTTTCTCAAAATATTGTAGTTTTCAGACAGACGCTAATTAGATAATATAGCATGTCACGTTGGCTCGTATTAAGATATAATGGCAATAGTCAGCAGAGAAACATCTAAGAAACGGTTCGGAATAGCGGAGCGGTACCTTTATGCACGGCATATTGCAATGTACAAATGTATTGCATTCTGTTTCTTCCAGATTTAACTATATTAATAGATGGTAGCTTCTGAGAGGGAGCAAGAAAGGTTGCTATTTTGGAGAAAAAATAGAATGAGCATTGAAAAATCAAAAGAAAGAAGAAATGTTGGTATATTGGTCGGGGGTGGTCCTGCACCTGGAATAAATGGTGTTGTGACAGCAGTAACAATTGGGGCAAGAAAAGAGAATTTAATAGTCTTCGGTATTTTTGATGGTTATAAATGGTTGGCAAAAGGAGATGAAATTGATATAAATGAGTATGTCAAAGAATTGCGTATGCGTGATGTTTCCCGCATTCATTTCGATGGCGGATCTTATTTGCGAACATCCAGAATAAACCCGATTAAAATTAACAATGGCGTCCAGAATTGCGTTAAGAATTTGAACAAACTTGGCATCAAATATATGGTAACGATCGGTGGTGACGATACCGCGTATGCAGCCAGCGAAATCGCTAAAGCAGCGGGTGGAACTATAAAGTTTGTTCATGTCCCCAAAACGATCGACAATGATCTACCATTGCCAGATAATCAACCAACATTTGGTTATCACACCGCATGTGATCTGGGCACGAAGCTGGTAAAAAATCTAATGGAAGATGCTCGAATAATGGATCGTTGGTTTATCACGGTCGTAATGGGACGTCATACCGGCCACCTGGCATTGGGTATTTCAAAATCGGCTGGAGCGACTTTAACCATTATACCAGAAGAATTCGGAAGTAGGGATTATATACCACTATCCAAAGTTTGTGATATATTTGAAGCTTCAATTATTAAACGACGTGCGATGGATCATAATCATGGTGTATTGGTAATCGCTGAGGGTGTAGCAGGACGATTAAGTCCAGATGACCTGAAAAAAATCCCTGGTATTGAACTGGAATATGATGATTTTGGAAATATTCGTCTCGGTGAAGTTGAGCTTGGTAAGATTTTAAAATTGGAAATCGAAAGACGTTTCAGGGAGAGAAATGATAAGATCACTGTTGTCGAAATAAACATTGGGTATGTGTTGAGATGTGCTGATCCAATCCCTTATGATCAAGAATATACACGTGATTTAGGCTATAATGCGATTCACTATTTACTAAGTGAAGCTCCCGAACATGGAGAAAATGCGATGATTTCAGTAATTCATGGTGTTTTGAAGCCCTTACCCTTTGGCAAATTGATTGATCCAGGTACGAAAAAGACCGCAATTCGCTATGTAGATGTTGCAAGCGAAAGGTATAAAATTGCTCGTAACTATATGGTTCGACTTGAGCAGCGTGATCTTGATGATCCTGAGTTTTTACATAAGATGGCGGAAGCGGCAAAAATGTCAACAGAAGAATTTAAAAACAGGTTTGGATATCTTGTAAATAGAAATGAAAAGTCATTGAAACAAGCAAATTACAAAACTTAAAAAAGAAGAAGTTAGACCTCAAAGGTCTACGAGACTTTTGAGGTCTACTTTTATTTTTTTAAATCTTTGCGTCTTAGCGTCCTTGCGGTAAAAATTTATTCTCTAGCCACTTGTGTGGCTATAATCAATTTTTGTATCCCACTCAATTTAGCCATATCCATCACTTTTACAACGGTTCCATGGGGCACATTTTTATCAGCTTTAAGGACAAGGGACTTTTCTTCCAGAGAAGGCAATAATTGTTTAAATTTTTGTTCAAGATTTTCAATTGTCACTGATTCCTGGTTGAGTACCATGCTTTGATCGGCATTAATTTCAAGAATCAGTTCCTTTATTTTTTCAGTTGAGGAACTCTTCGATTCAGGCAGTTCTAATTTCATTCCCGGCTGTTCAACAAATGTTGAAGAAACCATAAAGAATATTAACAATAGAAATAAAACATCAATTAGTGAAGTGATATTAATAATTACTTTGCGTCTTTTTTTCTCGTGAAATTGCATGATCTAATTTATTTTATAATCGTACAAAGTGAACCTTTATTTGTGGGTAAAAAATATTAAACATCTCGAACCGCAGAGTTCGCAGAGAAAAAGAAATTAATCATTCGTATCTTTATTGGACTGGAACCTGGATAACTTTCGCAACAGTTGGGAAGTAAATTTCTCAATATCCAGAATTAAATTTTCTGCCTTATCGGTAAAATAATTATACAAAACCAGAGACGGAATGCCAATCGATAGACCCACGACAGTCGTGATTAACGCTTCGGAAATACCGCCTGAAAGCGCCTGCGTTTGCCCCAATCCCTGTTCAGAGATGACAGTAAAGACTTTAATCATTCCAACGACAGTGCCCAATAATCCCAGCAAGGGTGCAATTCCTGCAATGGTCTCTATCACAACCAAGCCTTTTTCAAGTGATCTCACTTCCTGGCGCCCCTGATCAGTTATTAATTCTTTTAATTCGTCGTTTGATAAATCTTTATTTTCCAATCCGAGTTGAACAATGTTTGCAAAGGTTCCCTCATTTTTCTGACATATCGAGATCGCCAGGTGAATATCTTCTGGTTTTTTAATCGTCTCAATGACATTAATAATTTCAGGGATAAGCACCTTTTTTCTTCGCAATGAAATCGCACGCTCAATCACAATAGCAAATACAATAATCGAACATAGAATAAGCGGAATCATCAGAATTCCACCACGTTGCAAAAACAACCAGGCTTCGTGCATCAAATTTTTTCCTCTGTCTCTACAATTTTAAATTATTATCTATAATTATCTTTTTCAATATTATCGGAAAAAGTGAGTTGTTAGTGGTAATCTGGTAATAGGGTAATTAAGGTGATTAGGTGACTATTTCTCAATTTAATCTAACACTACTTAGTCAGATTTACTATCAACATCCACCTAAATCCCCTACCCTGTCAGGCACGGTCTTTAAATGGGGACTCTCTATAGTTCCCCCCTTTGAAGGGGGGGTTAGGGGGGATGTCATTTAGTCCGAAGCATATTATCGATTTTAGTGATTTGACTAGGTAGTACTAGTTAAAACTAAATTACCAAATCACATAATTACACACGCACTACCCACCACTCACCAATCACAACTCATCACGTCTAACGCTTCACATAATAAGTAAATGATGCCGTCACTTCCAGGTAATCCTCTGGAAAATCTGCAGGTAAAGGTCTAAAAGGAGCAGAATTTGTAATGGCATTGACACTGGTTTCTTTTAATGATTCGTGACCTGTGTATTTTAGAACCACCAGATCTGTGACTTCTCCATTCGGCATAACTTTAAATTTCAGCAAAGTCTTACCACTAATCAGTCCCATACGTATAAAGGCAGGTGGTGGGAACACATTGCGCTCCACCTTTCGTTTCATCTCCAGCATGTATGGCGCAAAATCCCATTCATAAGTATTAAAACTAAAACCGCCAAGATCCTCCGCGCTAAATTGTTTATTATCGTAAAGCGGTCTATCCAGTCTTCTTTGTTCCGGGTAATTGGGTATCGAAGGATTTTTTTTCAAAAGCTGCTGTCGGCTAAATTTCTGGTATTCATATCGATTTGAAGAAGATTCTGTTAATTGATGCGCTTTTGAAAGCTCATCTTTTTGTTCTGGAGCCTGTTCAGTCAAAGGTGTCGGTTCAACAGGTACGAGTGGTAATTCCTTTACGTCAAAATCTCCTTCAGAAAAAGGATTGCCTTGTGGTTTATCCTTTGGTTGATATTGGTCTTGTGCAACAGCATTCTTATCTGAAACCAGTTGAGCGTTTTCCGGTGGTGTTTCGCTTCGTGCAGCCTCTGGTGTTTCCACTAATTCAAATTCTAACCGTTTATCTTCATTTTTTGGCCGATTTAAAACATCATCGATTTTAGCAGGGAAGAACTGGAGGCTGCCAAATAAACTATACATCAAAAATAACAGCAGGTGAAACAGAATGGAAATGAAGAACGATATTTTGATGAGATGTTTTCGAAATATGTCCACATTGATGAAAAGCACTTATGACTCAAAAGTTAGTTTCATATAATCCTGGGCAATGGATATTTTACCGCCAAAAATTTTATGGCATTTGCTATGAATACCCGCTTCCAAATCTTCGACAGGCGGGTATAGATGCGTGAGAATCAAATGCTCACACTCTGCTTTTGCTGCAATCTCAGCCGCTTCACTGGGTGTCAAATGTCCTTTAAGTTTCCGATTATCTGGGAATGAACACTCTAATATCAAAATGTCTGTCCTTTTTGCTAATTCGATGATTTCAGGACAATAATCCGTATCCCCAGAATAGACGATAGAATTTCCTGCGTTCGATTCAATCCGATAAGCAATGGCAGATTGGCTATGCTGTACAGGAATCGTTTTGACTGACCGATTGGAAAAATTCAGGTGATCACGGTTTAGCTCATGAATTTCAACTGGGAAATTGGGTTCCAGCAACCACAATCCAAAACCCTGGGTCAATATTTGTAAAAAATTAGCAAAGCCATCTGGCCCATAAATATGTAATTTCTCTTTTCTTTTATAATTTGGTGTCGTTCGCAATGCCTGAATGAGCGGTATCAAATCCGCTGTATGATCGGAATGCGTATGGGTATAAAACACATGATTCAACTGTTTATAATCGATTCCGATATTTAACAGTCGCAGTAACGTACCCGATCCGCTGTCGAACAGTAACGGCTCATTATTAATCTTAATTAAATGTCCCGGTGCGCCTCGTTGCAGAGAAGGAATGCCGCAGCCTGAACCAAGAATTGTCAGTTCCATTCAATCTTTCTAACAGAAATAAGATATTAATTACATGATTTTAGACGATTTTTTTTGTGTCTGTGTTTACCTTAAAAGTTAATAAATTCCAACCACGAAGGCGCTAAGTTATTTGCATTTGTTTAGCTTCGAGTCTTTGTGGTAGCAATTATGGTAGATCATATTAATTTTGGATTAACGGTTAAGTCGTCTCAGTTTTAATCCAATTTAAATAATCTTCTGATCCAGAAACAATTGGCAGCGCAATGATTTCAGGCGTCGTATAACTGTGCAATTTTTTAACTTCAGCAACAATGGCATCAAACCGATTTTTCACTGATTTGATTATTAAAAGCACTTCATTTTCCTGGCAAATTTTATTTTCCCAGTGAAATATTGAAAATATTGGATCGACAATATTACAGCACGCTGCTAATTTTTTTTCAACTAAGAACTGTCCGATTTGTTCCGCCTCTGCTCGATTGGCAGTGGTTACCAAAACAACAATAAAATCTTGTTTCATTAGCACTCCAATTGGATCGTTCGATAATTTCAACCACGAAACCACGAAGTAAATTTTTTTTGTGTCATTGTGGTTAAAGATAATTCTGCTCAAATAAACAAATCAACAAACTCAAATTTATTCACATCAACAAGTCCAAGGTCAGTAATTTTTAATTTTGGTATTACTGGCAACGCTAAAAAAGAAATCGCCATAAAAGGATCAGGTAATAGACAGCCTAATCGTTTTGTTTTGTCATTTAAATTTTGAAGTCTTTCATTGACAACTTCCAGTGGCTCCGTCGACATCAGTCCAGCAATTGGGAGTTCAAGGGCATCTAATACTTTGCCATCACTCACTATAGACAAACCGCCTCCCATCTTATTAATTTGGGTGACAGCTTTAAAAATATCTTCATCATTCACTCCGACAACCACAATATTATGAGAATCATGGCTGATTGAAGAAGCAATTGCCCCTTTCTTTAAGCCGAATCCTTTAACCAGGCCCTTGCCGATATTGCCAGAAGCATGATGTCGTTCCACAACATAACACCTCAACAGGTCTCGATCTGGATCAGATAATATATGTCCATTCCCAATTTTTGGGTTATCTTCCAGTGCTTCGGTCACAATTTGATCCTTTACCAGCCCAATGACTCGACAACGATCACTTTTGGCTGGGATTTTAAACTCACCGCCTTCTAACCATTTTATATTTACTGAACTACGAATCTTTACTTCTGGCTTAAAATGAGATTCGTATTCCATCTGCCCATTTTGTGCAACCAATTGCCCATTTTTAAAGACCATTTTGATATTAAATTTCTTAAGATTTTCGATGATTATAATATCGGCAAAATTTCCTGGTGACAAAAATCCCAGTTTTCGCAAATTATAATATTCTGCTGGATTTAACGTTGCCATGCGAATAGCCGATATTGGATCGACTCCATATTCGATGGCAGTTTTAATCATAAAATTGATATGACCTTCTTCCAATATATCATGGGGGTGCCGGTCGTCGGTGCAAAAGATGCAGCGTCGGCTATTTTCAGGCGTAACCATCTTGAGTAAATCACGCAGATTTTTTGTTCCTGTCCCTTCACGGATCATCACGTACATTCCCAATCTTAGCTTTTCCAGCGCTTCTTCGGGTGTTGTTGATTCATGATCTGATGAAATTCCCGCTGCGATATAGGCGCTTAAGTTTTTACCCGTCACTCCAGGCGCATGTCCGTCGATCCGCTTTTCAGTTGATATTTTAATTTTATCCAGTACTTCCTCGTCACCATGAATGACGCCAGGAAAATTCATCATTTCACCAAGACCAACGACCCATTTTTCTCGTAAAAAGGGAAAAATATCAAAAGCACGCAATTGCGATCCAGCGGTTTCTAATTTGGTAGATGGGACACATGAAGGCAATGTAAAGAAAACGTTTAAAGGATTGTATTTCGCCGATTCCATCATAAAACGGATGCCTTCATAGCCAAGAACATTGGCAATTTCATGTGGGTCAGCAATGACTGACGTTGTGCCTAATGGAACAACTGCACGAGCAAACTGGGAAACAGTAACCATTGAGCTTTCAATATGGACATGCCCGTCAATAAAGCCGGGCGAGGCATAAAATCCTTTCAAGTCTATACCATCTTTTGCTTGATAATCATTTCCAAATCCGACAATCAATTGACCATCAATGGCGATATTGGTGGGATAAATTTCTCCAGAGACGACATTGATTAGATTGACATTTTTTAACAATAAATCGACAATAGAATCCCCCCGTGCAGCTCTTATAATTTTATCCAATTGCATTGAAGAAAATCCCTAAATATATTCTTCTGTTACCGGTGATGCAAGCAGGTTTGTTAGTTTTTGTTTGGTGTCTTCATCTTCTGGGTCAATTTTATTGGCTAACAGGTATTCCTGGATGGCTTCATCCTCTAAACCCTGAATTTCATAAATCCACCCAAGAAAGTAATGGGCGATAAAATTGTCGGGGTCAAATTCGAGAATCTGCTTATATTCCTGAATCGCTCCGTTCCAATATCCCAATCGGGTATAGATTTCTGCCAGACCCAGGTGCTCCTCTTTTTGATCGCTGCCATATTTGATCGCATTCTTAAATGCTTCGACAGCTAATTGATATTCGATGTTACTTTTATAGACAATCCCCAATAGGAAATAAAGACTGCCTTCTCGGGGATACACCCTCAAAACTCGCTTGAAGCAATCCTCAGCACGAGTCAACATCCCCATTTGATAATAAACTTTTCCCAGGTGGATACGAAGCGAAGCAGTATCATATCCCATTTTAACAGCCGTTTCCAGCGCCCGCCTGGCTGCCGGGTAATCTCTTTTGATAAAATGAATCAACCCAATTTCATAACAGAGCGATGGGGATTTCGATTTCAGATTATTTTGGGCATATAGAAATGAGTTGAGCGCCTCATCGAATCGATTTAAATTTCTTAGATTGCGTCCAATAATTTCATAAATTTCGGCTAATTGCTCTGGTGGTAAATTAACCGTTTTGCTCATTCTCTGGTAACACAATTGGATCACATCTTCATATTGTTTTTTATATTCCAGTAGAGCGATGCGGCTTTTCCAGGAAAATGGATATGTTAAAAAGAGCTTGAGAATATAAAACGCTCTAATCCTCTTCCATCTGAGCTCCAGGGAAAGTAAAAATCTTCTAAACAATAGATATGCTTTCCAGAGCTTCAGATAAGCGATGATCAATCTATCGGGAATATGATAATTTTCAACGTTTCTTGATTGCTTCATATACTCTAGGATTAATTTTTCAGGATGAAATTCTAAACCTTAATAGGTATAAAAAATTACCACTCTGGAAGTTGCTTTACAATCTCTTTAATCAACCGAACAAATTTATCCTTGATTCGATCAGCAGTCTCCGTCACTTCGTCATGACTCAATTTTTTATCTGTAATTCCCGTCGCCATATTAGTAATACAAGAAATTCCCAGCACTCTCATTTTCAATTGATTGGCAGCGATAACTTCTGGTACAGTAGACATGGTCCCAGCATTTGCTCCGAAAACTCTTGCCATTCGAATTTCCGCTGCGGTTTCATAAGAGGGCCCCCTAAAGCAGATTAGCACCCCAGTTTGCAATTGAATGCCAAGTCTTTGCGAAACGTTTAGCGCCCCTTTAATAAATTCTGAATCATAAGCCTGTGAAAGATCAATAAATCGCTGGTCTGCCGATAGTGTGTTATCTCCAATCAGAGGGCTATCGAACAAGAAGTTGATATGATCTTTAATGAGCATCAAATCGCCTGGATTGAAATCTTTATTGATCGCACCAGCCGCATTGGTAACGACCAATTTATCAACTCCCACTTTAGCCATCAGCCGAATTGGATAGGTTACCTGCCTGGTGGAATAACCCTCGTAGGTATGAACTCGTCCTTTCAATGCCAGAATGGGAACATTTTCCAGCCTGCCAAAAATCCAAATACCAGCATGACCTACGACACTAGGCACAGGATAATGCGGAATATCTTTACAATCGATAATTATTTTATCAACTAATTCATCACCAAGCGAGCCAAGACCAGAGCCGAGAATGATTGCAACTGATGGCTTAATCTTAATTTCCTGGTTGATGAACTTTAATGATTCATTTAATTTTTGTGATTCCATTATTTTTTTCTCAAATAAATAGCAGGAGTGCGATGCCTTTATGCATCGCAGTGCAATCCATAAAGGGATTGCACTCCATCTTCGTCTTATAAAAGAATACCCGCAATGGTTGCCGTTAACCACGAGGCAAGTGCACCACCAAACATGGCTTTCAGCCCGATTTTTGCCAGATCACCTCGTCGTTCAGGAGCGATTCCGCCAATCCCCCCGATTTGAATGGCAATGGAACTAAAATTAGCAAAGCCGCACAGTGCATAAGTCCCGATTATGAATGATCGTTCTGAAATAGCGCCCTTCAGGCTGGTTAACTCAACATACGCAACTAATTCGTTGATAGAAACTTTCGTTCCTAAAAGATTTCCGAACTGAAAAATGTCTTTCAGATCAACTCCCATGACAAATGCCAAAGGTGAAAATATGACACCAAATATTTTCTTCAGATTTAAATCCCACTCGAAATGAGCCTGGTTAAAGGTGATAACATTAACAATATCATCCAATTTCCCAAGAAAAAAATCGATCATGGCAATTAAGGCGATAAATGCCATTAGCATTGCGCCAACATTAAGCGCAAGCCGCAATCCATCGGCCGCTCCATTTGCTGCTGCATCAATGATATTAGCTGTCTTCTTCTCAACCTCAAGCTTCACAATGCCTCTGGTTTTCGATTCCTCAGTCTCTGGATAGATGATTTTTGCCATCACTAATGCTGCGGGTGCGGACATCACACTGGCTGCCATCAAATGTCCAGCATCAACGCCAAAGCGAACATAAGCTGCCATGACGCCACCTGCAATCGTAGCAAATCCGCCAACCATGATCGCCATTAATTCGGAGCGTGTCATTTCAGAGACGTAGGGTTTGATTAAAAGCGGGGCTTCAGTTTGTCCAACAAATATATTTCCCGCTGCTGAAAGCGATTCTGCTCCACTGGTGCCCATCGTTTTTGCCATGATCCATGCCATGAACTGGACAACTTTCTGCATAATTCCCAAATGATATAAAACTCCCATCAGTGATGCAAAAAAGATGATTGTCGGCAAGATATGAAAAGCAAAGATAATACCAATATTAATAAAATTTCCTGTAACGCTATCTCTCAATTGAAATGGACCAGCTCCTCCAACCTGTTGGACAATATCTGAATCACCGAGATATAAGTTGCCGAATAGAAACGATGCGCCAGCATCAGTAAAGCTCAATAACTTGGTGATAAAAGCGCGGGCGAAAAAGAAGACAACCTGCCCTGGCCCAGTTTTTAAGATTAAAATAGCAAAAATAAGCTGCAAAAGGAGGCCCCAGATAACAATTCTGAAATTAATCTTTTTTTTGTTATTAGAAAGAAGCCAGGCAATTCCCAAAAG
>Ga0209636_10005583_pt1 | contig 12843 bp, 12 predicted proteins | sample DeeMarSWOR152_54_FD_187464 | JGI IMG/M metagenome (GOLD analysis project Ga0209636, IMG submission 187464) | Marine sediment microbial communities from White Oak River estuary, North Carolina - WOR-1-52-54 (SPAdes) (version 2) | ecosystem: Environmental > Aquatic > Marine > Intertidal zone >...
ACCGAGGAATGCCAACATGATAGTTAGACTTAAAATGCCATTAATCCAAGCCTCCCAACCGGAAATCCCATAAGTCAACCTATAACTGACTTCCTCAACTATGGAGCGTATCCATAATGCACATGTCAAAAGTGTTATTCCCAAACCGGAAATTAATCCATAAACATACTCCTCTAAAAGAACCCTTTTCAGAAGTCTCAACTCAACTCACCACCAATGATTACTTTCAAAGTCTATACTATAAAGAGCTATCGAAAAATGTTGCCAATTCATCAAATCACCTCCTTCCTCTCTTTAGCAAATCAGTTAATCTAAGTTGCATTAAAGGTTTGAGAAGAAAAGTTCTATAAACAAATACAATGTTTCACGTGAAACAATTGATTCTACTCTGTTTATGGAAAAATTATATTAGAAATTGCGGATATAACAGGTTCATATGAATTGGGAGTTACTGGTCACAATATTTGCAGTACTCGGCTTATTATTCCTAATAGTTTTTGCTGTGTTTGTTCTAGTAACCTCTCCAGCATTACTAGTCTGGTTAGCAACATTTGTCATAATCATTTTTGCATTCATACTCGTTCTTAAAACTGTATTTGGCAGACGGTTAATGTAAACACCATACTCTCACATGCACTAATAATAACATACTCCAATAACAATAGAAGATTCTTCTATAACTTCTACACATAAATTTCTTAAGGCAACAACAAGAATAACTTGAGGTTAACGAGAATAGGAGAAAAGAAAATGAAAAAAACATTATTGCTAGTAGGAGTCTTTTTGGTGATTCTATCAACGTTTCTGATACTCACACCCGAAATAAAGGCTTTCAAGAGCAAAACTTCACCCAATGTATCTTTGTTGTGGAGTCGCTCCATCGGAGGAAATGTACAGGTTGATATTTCTGGTGACGGGCGTTATATGACCGCAGCATCTGTGAATTTCTCATCCCCGAAAACAGAAGCGGTTTACATGTTCAACACGGAGAGTTCTACACCTCTATGGAGTTCACCAATAGAGTACCTTGGATATCACGGCCTAGCCATTTCCAGGGATGGACAATATGTTATTACAAGTACCACGACCAAAGAAACTGATCCTTATGATAGGACTGGGAGAGTTCGGTTGTTCAGTAGGAATAGCAATGATCCGCTTTGGACTTACACAACGAAATACGGTTTATATTCAGCTTCCATCTCTGCGGATGGAAGCTATATGGTTGTAGGAGGAGGCTCTCAGAATAAAAAAGTCTACTTCTTCGAGAGGTCGAGTGGTACTCCGGTATGGATTTGCCCTACGGGATATTGGGTTCTCACTCGAATTTCAGCCGATGGAAACTATATAGTTTCAGGTGGCGGAGACGATACAGTTCGTCTATTTAGCAAAGATAGCAACGAGCCAATTTGTAGTCGTCATCTGGATGTTTCTGGAGCGGGTATACACCCTTGGATAGACCATATTTATGGTTGCGCAATCTCCTACCACGGAAACTATATTGCAATCGGAACAGAAAACGCTAAAGTTTACCTCTTTAGCAAAGATAATTGTACACCCACATGGAACCCCACATGGGATGCCACAGTAAGCGACTGGATCCAAATAGATACGGTCTGTATTTCTGATGATGGAAGCTACATCACCGCTGCCCCGTATGTTGGTGACCTCTACCTGTTTCATAGATCTAGTTCCACACCCTTATGGACGTTCCACGCTGGAGTCCGAATCACAGCGGTCTGTATTTCAGGTGATGGAGAATACATAGTATCAGGAAGTGAGGATCATCAAGTTCGCCTTTTCCGTAAAGACAGCAACGAGCCAATTTGGAGCTACACAACAGGAGGACCTGTCCATTCAGTTTCTATCTCTAACGACGGCAAGTATCTGTGTGCGGGTAGTGGTGACGGAAAAGCTTACTTGTTTGGTCCAGAGAGGATAAGTGCTACAGTGGACATTGACCCTGACACCTTGAACTTGGTGAGTAAGGGGAAGTGGATTACATGTTACATTGAACTTCCTGAAGGCTATGATGTCAATGACATAGATGTTTCTACAATATTGCTGAATGACACCATTACAGCTGAAATGCACCCAGCTGGCATTGGAGACGAAGATGATGATGGTATTCCAGACTTGATGGTGAAATTTGATAGAGCCGAAGTTACATCATACATCATTGCTAACGTTAACATGACTAAACTGTACGAAGAAAAATTCATGACAATAACATTAACCATAACTGGCAATCTCAATGATGACACACCATTCAAAGGAAGCGATACAATCAGAATAAAAAGTCCATTGTCTAAAGGATTAAAGAAACTAATATACTCTCCTTTTTTCTGGTCTTTTATGTTCTACCTTTAACATCCAGAATCTACCGTTTCTTAGATCTGAAACATATATCACATACTAAAAACCAACAATAAAATAACACACCGCAATAACTATAGAAGTTTGTTCCGTAAATGTTATTTTCTTGATTGAACTGTTTATGGTTAGGAGGAAGGAATTGCTGAAGAGAATAGTTTCTGGAATGATGTTTACACTGCTGTTTATGGGCATGTTAACGATGGCAATTATCATTCAATTCGCTAAGTCAGAACCTACAACCATAATTGTTCCAGACGACTATGAGAAGATACAGTGGGCTATAGGTAATGCTAGTGATGGAGACACCATTTTCGTCAAAGCAGGAACATATTATGAGCATATAGTCGTGAACAAGTCTTTGACGCTTGTTGGAGAAAAAAGAAGCGCTACAATCATAGACAGTGGTGGGTATAGGGACGGTCTTTACATATCGGCGAGTAATGTTTCAATTAGTAACTTTACAATTCAGAATGGCGGATATCCACCACTGGACCAATGGTATTCTGGTATTCATCTATATGCCTCTCAATGGATTTCTCTTCAGAATAATTTGATATTGAACAACGGATGGGGAGTATTCTTGGATTTTTCGCACAACAACACGATCAATAGCAATATCATACACGGGAATGCAGGCTCCGCTATTTTAGTAGACTATTCTAATCACAACAACATAAGCATGAATATTCTAAGCGGCAACAACACGATCGTCCCATCATGTGGCATCGAGTTAAGCCGACATGCAGTTGGTAACCTTATTGTCGGAAATATAATAAACAATTTTATGGAGGAGTTACCAGACCCCTTCAGATTCTCAGGCATTCTAGTTGATTACTATTCTGATAACAACACCCTAATAGAAAACATCATAGCAAACAACACAAGAGGAATATTGGTGGGATATCACACAGATAACAACAAACTCATGTCCAATATCATCTACAACAACACGAATGGGCTAATCTTGAGCAACACAACTAACGACACCATGAAAAGCAATATTTTATTTAATAATTCGTATAATTTTGGAATAAGCGGTAGTTCTGTCAACCATTTTGTCCACGACATAGACACGTCCAACACGGTAAATGGAAAGCCTATTTACTACTTGATAAACCAAGATGGACTTATTGCAGATGACCATACTTTTCCAAACATAGGATACCTTGGAATTGCAAATTCAACCAGAGTCATCGTGAGAGATCTAAAAACAGTGAGTAATAATCTTCAAGGAATTTTATTTGCATATACAACAGATTCTGTAATAGGAAACCTGTGCAGTTCAAGCAATGCCATCGGAATCACGCTTATTCATTCAAACAACAATGTTATCAATAAGAGTATACTGGAAGATAACGCAAATGGTGTTTTGGTCTTTCTATCCAACAACAATACTATTGCGAGTAACATTTTCTCTAACAACATAATTGGTCTGCATCTACATTCGGGTCAACACAACATTATGAAAAAGAATAAGATAATCCAAAACGAATACGGGTTCACCATTTACTCAGACTACAACACGATCAAAGAGAACACAATCGCCTACAATGATGATGGTATTTACCTATGGAAGGCGTACAACAACACAGTATATCACAACGACTTCATCGAAAACATAATGCAAGTAAAAAGCCTCTATTCAAACAACACTTGGGATAATGGCTGTGAAGGAAGCTATTGGAGTGACTACAATGGAACTGATTTAGATGAGGATGGTATTGGCGATGAGTATCTTCCTTGGTTAGGTGTTGACTTTTACCCTTTGATGAGTCCTTACATCGAAGGTGACGTTAATCATGATGGAATAGTGAATATGAGCGATATAGATTTGTGTTGTAACGCTTTCGGCTCATATCCTGAACAACCAAACTGGAACTGTCACTGTGACATAAACGAAGACGGAACAGTTAACATGCGAGACATAAGCATAGCATGCAGCAATTTCATGAAAACCTTCGAATGGTGAAGAGTGCATGCTAAATACTGAAAAGGGTGAGTTCTGAAGTAAAAGAGAGGTGATGAAATGGTTGAAAGCGTTTTCCCTAAATGTCCAAACTGTAAAGAAGAGGTTCTAATTCCTCTTTCTGCATGCATTGATATAGGGACAGTGAAAGTCTTTGCACACTGGATTTGTGTTAAATGTGGTTTCTATGTAGGAACTGGTGATACGAAAGCATACAATATTCCTGAAGACATTTATGTAGAAATCATTCCTGAAATCCCTGAGAAGTTCAAGAAAGCCAAACAACAATCAGAAAAGTAAGAACCATTCACAAATGATCTTTCCTTTTTCAATTTCTTCCTTTGTACCCTCTATCACATCAAATCTCCAAAACTTAGTATTTCTTCTAAGATTTTAAACTTCTAAAATACAATAGCCAGAAAAATAGGGAGAGGGAAATTACTTGCGTGGAATAATTCCAAATGCTTTGAAAGGTTTCCCTGACTTGCGTTTTTCACAGAACTCGATGTGTTCCAATGCTTTACTTTGGGGAATCGGGAAACGCTTCTTTGATATAATCTGTATATAGGTATCGGTTATTCGTATGGTTGCTTCGCTTTCAAAAAAGGTTTCTTCATTCATGCAGTTCTCTTCCTAATTATAACTAGTTCTTTTGGTTCAGCTATAACCTTTCTACATGCTACACCTTGTATATGATTAGATAAATCATTTAAAGACAAATCCTCCATACACACAGGCATATGGAGTTGCACACAGTATGGTAGTGAAACACGTGTTCAGTTTTGATGTGTCTGCTGAAAAAATGAGTCGCTTTATCAAATGGTGCACTGAGACTGCAAAACCCTTCTTCGAGAAGTATCCAGAAATCAAGTCTTACGATGTCTTCCAGACAATAGCTGGAAAACCTATGTTCATAAAAGAAGTGGTCTATGAAGACATGAAAGCCTTCTGCAGTATGCAAGCAAAAGGAGTTGATCCTGAGACTAAAAAACCCAAGTTTGAATACCATAGACAGACCTTGAAATACATTGAGAACATGTTGAATAACAAAAAGCCTTGCGACATTGACCTAAAAATCATTGACCACACTGATCAAACCATTGACCTAAGAATTAAAGGAAATACGTTTAAATCTGAAAATAAGCCTTCTCCTAATTATGGCTCCGGTAGTATAGTCCGGTCAAGTATAGCGGCCTCTCGACATCATAAGTGAAAGAAAGCCGCGGACCCGGGTTCAAATCCCGGCCGGAGCACCATTTTCTAGATCTTTTTCAAAAATAGGTCTGTGCTGCAGCTTCTAAGTGTTTATGTTTGATTTAAATCGCTAAACTATGAATAAAGTTTAAGTTTGCCTCTACTGAGTAAATACTTTTGATCTTTCTCCAATTATAAAGCGGTATCCTTTTGGTTTACCCTCGCTATTAGAGACTATCGTTGAGTACGGCCCAATTAAGCTTTCAATTATTCTTCCTTCTACTTCTACATAGCAATTATCCATAACTATTGAGTTTTCTATCTCTCCGCTCTTGATTATTACGTTGTTTCCTATACTGGTGTAGGGACCTATGTAGGCTTTTTCGTCTATGGTGCTGTTGTTCCCTATTACCACGGGTCCTCTGACAACTGCATCCCTTTTCACTACGGAATTTTCGCCTACAGAGACTCTTCCTTGGATGGATGTTGAATCTTCAATTTTTCCTTTAATTTCAGGTTTCAATCCGTCTAAAATGAGTCTGTTTGACTCTAGAACATCCTCGGGTGTTCCCGTGTCTTTCCACCATCCATCTATAAATCTATAGTGCAGTTTCTTCCCATGATCTAATAGTCCCTGTAGAGCTTCTGTTATTTCTAGTTCTCCTCGCCATGAAGGTTTAAGATTCCCAATTATGCTAAATATGAACGGTGTCAGGAAGTATACTCCAGCGAGAGCGTAGTTGCTTGGCGGTTTCTTTGGCTTTTCAATAAGTTTAACAAGTTTTCCTTTTTCGTTGAAGTGGGCAATTCCGAAGCGTTGCGGATTGTCAACCTTGCAAAGCAGAACCATACCGTCGTAATCTGAGTTTTCAAACTTTTCAACGAAAGATTGCATTCCTCCCCTAATCAAGTCATCGCCAAGATGCACAACGAACCTTGCACTTCCAACAAAATCTTTGCACAAGCCGATTGCATGTGCAATTCCCAAAGGTTCACCTTGATAGATATAAGTTATTCTTACGCCAAATCTACTTCCATCTCCATAATATTCCTTTGCTTTTTCTGGGAAAATGTTCCCAAGAACTATTGCTATATCACTTATCCCAGCGTCATGAAGACTTTCTAAAACATATTGAGATATGGGTTTGTTAGCTATTGGTATTAATTGTTTAGGCCCGGTATGGGTTAGTGGTCGAAGTCTTGTTCCATGACCCCCATGAAGTATTATGCCCTTCAAAGCTTGCACCAGATGTGAGTTAAATTCTACAAGTTATATTAAATTATTGTTCAAGGACTCTTGTCCTTTCATTTCGGAAAGACCTTGTTCCACTGTTAGAAACTTGATTCTGAAATTTCTTTCGACTTTGCTTATGTCTAAGCAGCATTTTTTCGGTCTTTCTGCAATCTGCTTGAAAACGTAGCTTGTAACAGGTTTTATTAATTTTTTGTCAATGCCAAACGTTTCAGCAATTTTTAATGCAAACTCGTAACGGTTAACGCAGCTTTTTCCAGCTGTGTGATAAATTCCTTGCTTGCCAGAAGCAATCATGACCATCAAGACTTCGGCTAAATTGTCAGCCAGCGTAGGAGAACCATACTGATCCGTCACAACTTGTATTTGTTGTCTATCTCTGAGTTTTTGAAGGGCCCAGATTGCAAAGTTCATTGACTTACCAGAACTTGACTTCAAACCAGAAATTTCGCTTGGATTCCACCCATAAATCACGCTTGGTCTGACAATCAAGTAGTCTATTCCCGAATCTTTCAACATGTTTTCGGCTTCAAATTTCGTTTTCGCATAATAGTTAAGTGGGTTTGGCGTGTCTCTTTCTGTGTAATACCCTCTTTTTCCATCGAAAACATAGTCTGTCGATGTGAAAATCATTCTAGCGCCGACCTGTTTACAGGCAGCCGCAACATTTCTTGTGCCTTCGACGTTGACTTTCCAAGCCTCTTCGCGATGAGTTTCACAATAATCAACATTGTGCAATGCAGCAGTGTCGACGACGACATCCGGCCTTATCTTATGTATAACGTCAAACGTCAATTTTCTGTCGCATTTATCTAGTACTATGGCTGTAGAGCCTTCTATTTTTACGGGTCTAAAACGGTATGTTGTATAAACTTCATGTTTTTTGACTGCCAGTTTCGCTGTTTTGTAGCCTAAAAGTCCGCTTCCGCCAATTATTAGCATTTTCATAAAACGAACTGAGGTAGCAAGCCTTAAATAATTTACGAATTGGATATTGCAACGGGAATTAAGATTGCTGGAAGGTATAAAAATTTATGAGTTGAAAAAGATGCCTGATGAAAGGGGGTTTTTCGCCGAAGTGTTGAGGCAGGACTGGAAAGAATTTCTCGGAGACGAATGGATTGCGCAGGCAAACCTTTCATATAGCTATCCAGGCGTTATTAGGGCGTGGCATCGCCATCAAAGAGGCCAAGTAGATTACTTCCTTGTTTTAGAGGGAGCCATGAGAATCTGCGCTTACGACGAAAAAACCGGACAGCTTGACGAGATAGTATGCAGTGAACATAAACTACAAATCGTCAGGATTCCAGGACACTACTGGCACGGAACAAAAACAGTAGGGTACAAGCCATCATTGACGTTATACTTTGTGACTAGGCTTTACGCCTATAAGAATCCAGACGAAGAAAGACGCCCATGGAATGATCCAACGATAGTTGACCCTAGAACTGGGAAATTTTACAATTGGAATAAGCCTCCGCATAAATAGGTGAACTGGTTGAAAGTTCTTGTGACTGGTGGAGCCGGCTACATAGGTTCAGTTATGATACCATTGCTTCTCGAAGGAGGTTATAGGGTTGAATGTTTGGACAGGTTCTTTTTCGGGAAAGAAACTCTAAAAGATGTTATTTCAGACCCAAACCTAGAAATCGTCAAGGATGACATACGATGGTTTGACCCTAGAATACTGAAGGATGTTGACGTAGTATTCGATTTGGCTTCTCTGTCAAATGACCCCTCAGGGGAGCTTAACCCCTCGAAAACGTATGACATTAACTATCTTGGGAGACTGCGGGTGGCAAAACTAAGTAAAGAATATGGGGTTAAAAGATATGTTTTTGCTTCTTCATGCAGCGTTTACGGTTTTAGAGAGAATATAATTTTGGACGAGGATTCTCCGCTTAATCCATTAACGACTTATGCAAAATGCAACGTATCGGCAGAGAAGGATGTTCTCACACTTGCGAATGAAAACTTTACCGTTACAGTTTTGAGGCAGGCAACTGTTTACGGCTTATCTTCAAGAATGAGATTTGACTTGGCGATAAACGGTATGGTTTTAGGTATTTTCAAAAACGGAAAAATTCCGGTTATGCGTGACGGAACCCAATGGAGACCATTCGTGCACGTAAGAGACACATCGAGAGCTTTCATAACCATATTGGAGAGCCCCAAAGAAAAAGTCAACGGACAAATATTCAACGTGGGATCAAATGAACAGAACATCCAAATTTTACCGCTTGCAAAAATGATAGATGAAGCTCTCCAAGTTCCTTTCAAAATAGAATGGTATGGAAGCCCGGATAAGAGGTCCTATCGTGTAAGTTTTGACAAAATAAAAAATATTGTTGAATTCAAGCCCAAATACACGCCGAAAGATGGGGCGAAAGAAGTTTATGGAGCTTTAAAAAATGGGAAAGTGAAAGACTCGATTAAGACAAGCACTGTTGAATGGTATAAGCATCTCTTACAAACTCACGATTTCATGAAAGAGATCCTGATGAGAGATACAATCCTTTAAACACGTGAAAGATTGGAAAATGCAAAGGTCTTAACAAGGCAATGTCATTATCGGATAATGTGTCAAGACCTTTCATTTCTTGGTGCGCGAGTTGGAAGTATCAGTAGTCATAAGAACAAGAGATAAGGAAAAATACTTTGAAAAAGTATTGGAAATGCTTTCTCTTCAGTCCGTTCTTCCATCAGAAATAATAGTTGTTGACAATTTTTCTTCAAAAAAGAACTTAGACGTTCTAAAGGAAAGCTTGACGAAGCTTGCCGGTGAGCTTGAGAAGTATGAGATCAAATTTAAGTTGACACTTATTTCTGATCGTGAATTTTCTCACCCATACTCCACGAATATTGGAATTTGTCTGACTGAAAATGAGTTTGTCTGCGTAACGAATGCGCATAGCCTCCCTGTTTCTTTTTCTTGGCTTGAAGATGGACTTAAAAATTTCAAGGATGAAAACGTTGCGTGTGTATCCGGCTTTTTCTATCCTCATCAAGACACACATCATGTCAAAAGATTGAGCGTTGTCACCTATTATCTGATTGAGAAAATTGTTTTGAACATGAATTGGTGTTCGACGATGAACTGTATAATAAGGAAATCGCTGTGGAAAAAATATCCGTTCGATGAAAACTTGCCGAAAATAATTCCGGAAACGAGACGTTACGGACTTGAAGATTACGATTGGAGTTTGGAAATGATAGCTAGAGGCTTCAAGGTAGTTGTTGACCCAAAATTCAGTGTTTACCACGCCCATGAAGCCGGTTTAAAAGAGATTAAAAGAGGCATCAGAAATTTCTTTGTACACAGAAGAATTCAGAAAAAGATAAGACAGCTGAAAAGATCTAGAGGATCATTCAGCAGAGTGAAACAAGCTTTTCCTACTTTGCAGAAGAGCTTCAAAAAGTAAATAAAGATGACCCAGCCCCGAAAAACTTGAAGAACTGGAAAAGAAGGGTTTATTGGACTTCGCTGTGCCTCTTAACAATAATAGCATACGAGTGGTCATTGTACAGGGTAGAGCTTTGGCTCTGAAGGCGTAAAGATTTCCACCCACTAGAAGTAGGCTGAACCGAGTCTGCGGGTTACTTGATTATCCTCTCATCAAAAGCCTACGCAATGTATAAATACCATGTGTCTTTGCGTTTGGATCATCCATATGCTTCTCCTAAACCCCTTCTTGGGAAAACTTAAATTCAATATTTTTGTTATATCGATATGGCTGGGAGATTATTGGGAAGGTTAGCTGGGTTAAAGCTTGCAATGGGAACCTCCATATTTCTGGTGGCTTTCATATTTGCCATATTCTTAGCAGCAATAATGCTCATTCTTAACCTCTCCTTGATTTACGCTGTGATCGGCACAATTATTTTCATACTGCTTCAATATCTTATTGGACCAGCCATTGTTAGAAGCTCAACACGCCTACGCTATTTAAAACCTGGAGAAAACCCGTGGTTTGAATCCACCGTAAAGGAGATAACAGACAAGAGTGGAATACCGATGCCAAGACTGGCAATAGTTCCGGATAACACTCCAAACGCCTTTGTTTTCGGCAGAACAGCGAGAAGTGCAACCTTAGCAGTTCATGAGGGATTGCTGACTAAGCTAAACAAAGACGAAATTAAAGGCGTAATCGGTCATGAGTTGGGACACATAAGACATAAAGATTACATTGTAATGACCGTGCTTTCAGCGTTACCTCTACTTGCCTATTTGGTTGCACGGGGAACATGGACGGCCGCAAGATTCGCTGGTTCATCATCAAGTAAAAAGGGTGAAGGCAGTATGAGAGCGGCATTCTTCATAATCGGAATAATATCCTACATAGTCTACATCATTTCGCTTCTATGCGTCATGAAACTGAGCAGACTGCGGGAGCACTATGCAGATGCCTATTCAGCCTATGTAACCACCTCACCTAGAAGCCTACAAAGTGCACTGACCAAAATCACATATAGATTGTCGCTTTCACCAAAACCACCATCTGGCGCCAGAGCCTTTTACATAGGCGACCCCGCACTAGCCAAACAGGAAATTCACCTTATTATGACTAGAAAGCAAGAATACGACCTAGACAGAGACGGAGTGCTAGATGAAAGAGAATTGGAATTTGCCATGGAGAAAGAAGCCAAATCTACATGGTCAAAAATAAACACGTGGTTTTCAACCCATCCACCAACTTTCAAGCGAATACTACTTTTGCGTGAAATAGAAAAAGAAATGGAAAGTGGGAGATACACAAGCGACCGCGTCTACACTCACATTTAACTTCAACCGAGACATTTTGTTTCGTAACCAAGAAAAGATGCTGTCTCGTCATTTCTTAAGGCAGTATTAGGCTTTCAGTTTATCTTTGAACGCCTGTTCCTCCTTAACCTTGCTTGTGTACAGCTCGTTTACGTAGTTGATGGCTTTCTTTACTCTTGTGAATTGGCTCTCTCCAAAATTCCTCTACACAAAGCAAATCTATTACCTTCATGTAAGAGTGAACGGGAGATCAAAAATTGAAGATTAAACTTCTTCGTTACACGGCGGATGCTGAGCTTTTATGCGGAGCCGCAGCGTTAACATCATCACGAAGTGGGAGTCCTTCAGAAATCATGGAGAAAATGGATTCGAAAACGGCTAAGCGAATAATCAAGCGGGTTACTGGCTACGGTCACGTTTCAGTGATTGAACATGCATCCTTCACCTTCAGCATTGAAGGAGTATCCAGGGCCATGACCCACCAGCTTGTTAGACATCGCATTGCATCTTACACGCAGCAAAGCCAACGTTACGTCACTTACGACACGCTTGAGAAATATGCAACGCCGCCAAGCATAGCGGATAACACAAAAGCGAAGAAAATATTTAATGAAGCATTGGAGGAAATTTCTGAAACCTACAGGAAGCTTTTGGAGTTGGGAGTTCCGAAAGAGGACGCACGTTTTATTCTTCCAAATGCTGCTAAAACAAACATTATTGTGACAATGAACGCCCGTGAACTACGGCACTTCTTTAATTTACGTTGTTGCGCTCGTGCCCAGTGGGAAATAAGAGAGGTCGCAATAGAAATGCTTAGACAAGTGAAGAAGGTTGCGTCTGCCCTTTTTGAAAACGCTGGTCCTTCGTGCATAGAATTGGGCTATTGCCCTGAAGGAAAAATGAAACCGCCAGAATGTAATGTTGAAGAAATAAGGGAGTTGTTCCGAAATCTCTAAGCCTTATCTTTACAATTTTTAACAAATTAACGCGATGTAAATGGTAAAATACAAAGCGCTGGCTATTGCTACGAAATATTGGAGACCGAGGGAAAATTATTTAGAGGAGATAATTAAGGGCGTACGAGGAAAGGTGTCTGATGGAGATTTTGTGGTTATATCAGAGAAGGCGCTTTCAACATCGCTAAATAATATTGTTGACGAAAACGACGTCAAACCAGGTTTAAGTGCAAAGTTGATTGCCAAGTGTTGGATGCGAATAGTTTGGGGCTGTGTTCTGGGGCATTTGTGTCATTTTCAGAAAAGGCTGCTACGATACCTTCGTGAATATCCAGTGGAA
>Ga0209636_10005584_pt1 | contig 12842 bp, 9 predicted proteins | sample DeeMarSWOR152_54_FD_187464 | JGI IMG/M metagenome (GOLD analysis project Ga0209636, IMG submission 187464) | Marine sediment microbial communities from White Oak River estuary, North Carolina - WOR-1-52-54 (SPAdes) (version 2) | ecosystem: Environmental > Aquatic > Marine > Intertidal zone >...
ATCTGGGTCAAGACAGATCCGAGGGAGTCCCCTAACTCTATGTCTGCGTGACCTACCGCGCACGAGACGATTGAGTTAACGATCTCTGGCAAATCCGTGCCTATGGACACTAGTACAAGACCAATCACAAGCGGAGAAACCCTCAATGCTGAAGCGATTTTTACCGAGTGTTCAACTGCCTTGTCGCTGGAATAAGTCATAAGCGCAATTCCTATGATGAGAACTGCGACTGCAATTACTGTCTCAAAGACCAACTTAAAATACTCCTCTGCAAATATGCTGGGGTTATCTGGTTTTAATTATTTAAACATTATTAACGGTTTAATAATTTATATCGACTTAATACTTATAACTAAGTCTTGAAGCACATAATAGAGGGCGTAAGCTACGTCTGAACCCAGAAAAGCCGTCTACATCGTGGACGACCCTGAGACCATAAGCTTGCTCGCCGACTTTACGCGAACAGAAATTCTACGCTTACTAAGCAAATACCCAATGACGGAAACTCAACTCTCTGAGCAGCTAGGTATTACGAAATCCGCCGTCGGCTATCATCTGCATCTACTAATGGATGCCGGGCTCATACACATAGACAAGGTTGAGGCGGAGGAACATGGCATTCTGCAAAAGTATTACACGCCCATAGCAGTTTTACTCATCATCAACCCTGCTTGCATACCACGGGACGTTCAAAGATACTTTATCCGAACACAAATAGAACATCTGAGAGGAATGTTTAGCGTCTTCCAACTGTATCATCACGTTTCTGAGGTTTCGTCAAAAAACCTTGAAAAATTGGCAATAGGGATGTTAAAACAGCTCAAAATCGTCGGGCAAAAGCACACAGACGATGTGGCGCCGGAGGACGCTGAATCATTAAGGATCAAAATCTACGCTGAAGCTCTGGCAAACCTCACCAAGCAGAAGGAATGGCGTAGTCTCTTCCAACCTAAAGGTAACTAATTGAACATTAGAAGGGGCATTCACCAGTTGGGCAACCGCCTGAATATTCAGAATCTGCGCTTACGTGTTTTTCAGTAACCATTTCCTTGGTTAATAATGGACCTACATACAGAACTTGTTCTTTCTTGCTTCCATACCTGTAAATGGTTATGCCTTTACACTTCAGCTTGTAAGCCAGCCAGTAGATTTTTCTAACGTCTTCCACAGTGGCGTCTGGCGGGAGATTCACCGTTTTCGACACAGCATTATCCACATATTTCTGGAAAGCCGCCTGCATTTTCACGTGCCATTCCGGGGCAATATCCAAGGCTGTAACAAAAACTCTTCGCGCTTCCTTCGGAATTTCCTTCAAGTTTTGTATTGACCCTGTTTTCGCAATTTTCAGCATCAAATCCCTGCTGTAAAATCCTTTTTCCCTAGCTACTTTTTCAAAGGTGGGCTGTATTTCCAGTAACCTTGTGCCTTCCATAACGTTTCGAACGAAAGCCACGGCAAAAATCGGTTCTATTCCGCTTGAGCAACCAGCAATTATGCTGATGGTTCCTGTGGGTGCAACTGTGGTGACTGTTGAGTTGCGTATGGTTTTGTAGCCTTTCTTTTCCCAGAGGCTACCCTTAAAGTTTGGGAAGGAACCTCTTTCTTCCCCTGTTTCGACAGATTTCTTCGTAGCTTCTTCGCTAACAAATTTCATAACTTTCTCAGCGGTGGCTAAGGCTTCTTCTGAATCGTAGGGGATGCCCAACTGAATAAGCATGTCTGCAAACCCCATCACTCCGAGGCCGATTTTCCGATTAGCATTAGTTGTTTTCGCAATTTCTGGTACAGGATACTTGTTTACGTCTATAACGTTGTCCAAAAAATGAACAGCAATTCTAGTGATCCTTCTCAGTTTCTCCCAGTCTAAATCTCCATCCTTAACCATCTTAGCTAGGTTAATGGACCCCAGATTGCACGATTCGTAGGGTAGCAAAGGCTGTTCTCCGCAAGGATTAGTGCTGTGAATTTCTCCGACGTTTGGAGTTGGATTATGGCGATTTATTTCGTCGATAAACACGAGTCCAGGATCTCCAGTTCTCCAAGCATTAGCAACCATCAAATCGAAAACATGTCGGGCACGCAGCCTCTCTTCAACCTTTCCACTTCTAGGATTTATGAGCTCGTATTCATCGTCTTTTTCCACAGCGTTCATAAACTCGTCTGTAACTGCTACCGATATGTTGAAGTTTGTTAAGGCGCCCTCCCTAGACTTTACTTCAATAAACCTTAAGATGTCGGGATGCGTGACATCCAAAATTGCCATGTTGGCTCCTCTTCTTCGCCCTCCCTGCTTGATTACGTTGGTAGCGGCATCATAGATACTCATAAAGGACACTGGTCCAGAGGCTATGCCTTTCGTAGATCCTACGATGTCCCCGGCGGGTCTCAACTTCGAGAATGAAAAACCTGTTCCTCCACCAGATTGATGAATTATCGCCATGTGTTTCAATGCGGTAAATATACCTTCTATCGAATCCTCAACAGGCAAGACGAAGCAGGCTGAAAGTTGCCCAAGCCTGGTCCCAGCGTTCATTAGGGTCGGAGAATTTGGTAGAAATTCCCGGTTCGCCATAATTTGATAGAACTCTTCCTCAGTCTTCTTCACGTCTGCTTTTTCATCGTAGAGAAAATCAGCTTTGGCTACGGCCTTGGCAACTCTGCGAAACATTTGGCTGGGAGTTTCAATAACCTCGCCTTCCTCGTCTTTCATAAGATATCGGTTCTTTAGCACTTTTATCGCGTTAACTCCCAACTTTAGGTCGTCAACAACACCGAAGAACTTTTTGAATTCTCGGATGTCCGTGCGTTTTCGACGGTATAAAATGTACGCCTTAGCCACATCGGCGTAACCATTTTTGATGAGAACCTCCTCAACGATATCCTGAACATTTTCAACGCTTGGAATTCTACCTTCAAACCGTTCGTTGACGAGCTTCACAACTCCGTTTGAAAGCCTTTTTGCAAGGTCTCCGTTTCCCCGCTCGACAGCCGTCAAAGCCTTAAGAATAGCGTTAGCTATCTTCGTTTGATCGAAATCAACTATTCGGCCGTCTCTTTTTGTAATTTTAGAAACTTTAGTCAACCTTATTCACTCACAATCTTAAAAGTACACTGTTGCTTTTTAAGTTATAACTTTAGACATTTAAAAGCTAAATCGACTTGCGCGCGCCTATGGGTATACCGCGACTAGGTTTGTTTGCCCACTAGTCATCATCCAACCAAAACCTATGCTCGAAAACGAATGAGCAGATTGTTACCTCTCTGAAGTCAACTTAGAAATTCTTGTAGCCATTTTGCAAGCTATTCTACTGGGCATTGTAATCAGAATAGCTTAACCTTCTCTTCTTTTTCTATTTCTTAACGAGGGAAATCAGCAGATCCCTAAACTTCTTTCTAAGGTCATGCTGTCTAACGAATTTCATATCAGACATCGAAAGAGTTTCAGCGTACTCTTGAACCGTCGCTCGCGCGCGCACATCTAGCCAACAAACTGTCTAAAATGTGCGCATGCATTCCGTAAATTTAAAAAGCATTTCACTTTGTATTTATGTAAAACTGAGACTTAGTCTAGTTGGTTGGAGTCTTTGTTTTTTCCTTACGCGTTTAAGAGAGTTACACGCTCTTGGCGGCTGTTTGCGTCGTTGTTGTTAGGCGTGGTGCTAGCTTCAACCTTTTTTGCTGGTATAAACATAGGTACGGATACGGCGGCAAAGCAGGCTCTCGACCAACAGCTCAGCAAAGTTCCAGTAGACATAGTGGTGAGTTGCAGCTTGGGACTGAGGCGCACGTACGCGTGTGTATGGTCTTCGGATGACGCCATAGAAGTAGCTAGCCTTGTTTCCAGCTCTGGCATCGAGGGCGTAGCTGACACCGAAGTGATTTCAAGAGGAAGTTGGATTATCCAACTGCCTGATACCAACAAAACGACGTATTTCCAAGTTGCGGGAATCTCTGAGAACTCGCGTATCTACGATGGATTAACAGTAACAGATGGTGCCACTCGACTTGGGGCCAATGAAATATACGTCTGGGCTAACTCCCCAGATGCCAGCGACTTAAGGATAGGAAATATCTTATCCGCCAATTTATCCGTATGGCTCGGGGAGGCGCGCGCGCGCAAATGGTTAACCATGAATTTTACAGTAGCGGGCTTCGTTGAACTCGATAACGAGGCGTCTTTGATCGCTTTAGGTTACTACTACTATTCTAGTGCCTTAGATGCATCAGAGGAAGACATCTTTGAAATGAATCTTTTAATTGCAGACTGGAACAAGACCTTCGCTGGGCTTCTTGACGCCGTTTACGCTATGTCTCCTCCCCATAGCCCCATAGACACACATATCCTAGTCTTTCTTGACCGAGAAGCACTGATCGGTCCTTGGAGCATAGATACGGCTATAGACAAGATTAGAGCCATTACGTCTCAGATTAGCAATAGTGTTTTGAATTGGGGGGCACGTGCAGAGAACCATTTGGAGAGTATACTAAACAGCTGTCAATCTACATCCCAAACCATGAGATTTCAATTTCTCATCACAGCCTTACCTGTCTTCTTCATGGCTTGGTACATGGGAACCACAGTTTCCGATGTTTCCATAAACCTTAGACGCCGAGAAATAGGGCTCCTCTTGACAAAAGGGTTTTCAAGGGGGCAGCTTGTGAAGATGTTTTTGAGTGAAGCCGCCTTAATCGGGGTGATAGCAAGTCTAATTGGGATAGGTTTAAGCCTTTTGTTGAACCCGTTTTTTGTCAAGGCAGCTGGGGGGCAATGGTTCACCGGTGCTCCCGTGTTCGAAATGGACACCGCCATCCTTGTAATTATCTTTGGTGTTGCCATAGCCTTCCTCTCGATTTTTCAACCCGCGAGAAGAGCCTCGCAACTCCAAGCAGTAGATGCCTTAAGAGAGCACATGTATGTGGAGGAAGTTAAGCCTTACAAGAAAAGTGGGCCTTGGGTTGCGTTGTTCCTTGGCACATACAAGATAACCATGTGGGTCTTTGGAATAAACTTAGCTACGTTGATGATGAGACCTCCACCTACAACAAACATCCTTCTAATGATCCTGCTGGGAATATGGATATTCTTTGACGTGTTTGTATTAAATTACATTGGGCCTATCCTTTTCTTCTGGGGCCTTACAAAAATCCTCATCCATGGATCCTTAAAGTTTCAAGAACTAACCACGAAAGCTGCAAGATTTCTGGGCGATTTGGGTTCCCTAGCTGCGAAGAACGTTCAGAGAAACCCGACACGAGTGGCATCAATAGCCTTCCTCATTGCCCTAATCATAGCCTACAGTTTCCAAGCGACAGGAGTCTATGCAAGCGAACGAGACTACACCATCCGCCAAATCAAATACACCACAGGCGCCGACATAAACGCCGAATTGACCACCTTAATAAACGCATCTCACACCATGAGCGAAATAGAAAGTCTGCCAGAGGTATATTCCACGGTTTTAGAGTATTCGTTTTCTGGATCATCAACTTTTCAATCAATGATCCTGAGGGCGGCTGATTCGGAGAAGTGGCTTGAAACCGCCTATTACGAAAGTGAGTTATTCACTGGCAACGACGTTGAAACGGCATTCCATCAAATGGCAACCGATAACATCACAATAATACTAGAACGCAGGACGGCATCAAGACTTAATTTGGGTGTAGGCGACAAAATCACCCTCACCTTTGGCTCAGAGGTTCATACTCTAAAAGTTGTTGGGTTTTTTGGCCCAAAATCCTCTGACGATCAATATTATGCCGATGATGGAATACCCTACCATTCCTATGTGCCCGAGGAGTTTTACAACATTGTAAAGGATAAAATTTATGCAACTGGAAGGATTTTGGTGAAGCTGGCGTCTGGAGCCGACGGCAAGACTGTGGCGGACAAGATTCGAGGATTCGATGACGAAAGCGTCAGCGAGGTCAATTCAGTTGCGGAGCAACTTCAAGAGTGGCAGAGCAACGTTCTGCTTAGCGGATCATTGAATGTTCAACTCTTAGGCGTCGCCTTCGCTATCGTGATAGCTTCCCTAGGAACGGCCTTAGTCACCTCAGTGAGTTTGATGGAGAGACGCAAAGAGGTGTCAATTATGAGTGTGCGTGGTCTATCCTTCAAGCAATTGGTTATGACGGTCTTAGCAGAGAATCTAGCCGTTGTCATTTTTGCTGTGGTGCTTGGCTCTATAGTGGGTCTAATCGTCGTAGGAGGAAACGTGGTTGCTACTAACACAAATCCCTTATCTTCCGCCATTTTGCCTCATCACGTGGTGTTCCCGAAAGACATGTTGCTAATTTTGTTCGCTTGTTTCGTTCTCGTGTTTGCCTCAACAATAATTCCGGTAATCGTGATGTCAAGAAGATACGCTTCAAGACTTGAGAGGATAGTGGGATAGAAATGGCGGGATTGGAAATAGCCGTGAAAGATCTGATTAAGGTCTACCACATTGGAACGGTTGAGATTCAGGCGCTCAGGGGATTTAGCATGTCTGTCAAGGAAGGTGAAATAGTTTCCATCATCGGTCCGAGTGGAAGCGGCAAGACAACGTTGCTTAACATTATCGGTGGATTAGATACGGCGACAGCGGGTCTAGTTAAAGTTGGCGACACAAAGGTAACTGATCTGTCCACATCGCAGTTGGTTGAGTTTAGAAGGAAAACCGTTGGTCACATCTTCCAAACGTTAAATCTAATTCCAACTTTAACAGCTGCCGAGAACGTGGAGTTGCCCATGATCGCCATGGGAGTTCCTCGCAGCAAAAGAGCCGAACGGGTTAAGACTTCACTTGACGTCGTAGGCTTGACTGACCGAGCTAACCACAAGCCTGAAGAAATGAGTGGAGGAGAACGACAACGTGTGGCCATAGCGACAGCACTGGCTAATAATGCTCCAGTTGTATTGGCAGACGAACCAACGGGTGAGCTTGACAGTGTGAATGCAAAAATAGTTGCTGACTATCTGGTTAAAGTGAACAGCGAACTGGGGAAAACAATAGTCATGGTGACACATGATCCCCGCGTAGCAAGGGCTGCCCACCGAATATTGAGGATCGAGGACGGAATGATAAAAGGCGACTTCACGCCAGACCAAGTCTTAGAAAAGGTAACCGCGATTTCCTACGTAGACCAGCTTAAAGTCAGGTTGGCGGACATCGATAAACAGTTAGAGAAACTTGATAAAGAATTCAGGGCCAGTAACATAAACGGTGACGAATACGTCGAGCAGAGACAACGTTTGAAACAAACAAAGACTGGTCTCGAAGACGAGCTAAATCGTATGGGAGTGACGACTTAACCCTTAAAAAGTTTCAACATATTCTAGAAGAACGACGGAGATAAAGAATATGTATTAATCAGAAATTTGTTACACGCACATCTAATTGCGCGCACGCGCGCGCAAAAAAGTCACTAGTTCATATTAGAAAACTGCCGAAATCGATGCGCGCGCTTGGAATTCTACCTTCAAACCGTTCGTTGACGAGCTTCGCAACCGCGCGCGAGTTTGAAAGTCTTTTTGCAAGGTCTTCATCCCCCTGCTCGACAGCTGTAAAAGCCTTAAGAATAGCGTTAGCTATCTTCGTTTGATCGAAATCAACTATTCGACCATCCCTTTTTGTAATTTTAGAAACTTTAGCCATTTTTATTCACTCACAATCTTAGAAGCGCACTATTGCTTTTTGACTTATTACCTCTATAAAATTAAAACATTAGAACAGGGTCATACGCGCGCAACAATCGGAAGTTGAATCGATTCTTTAATGATTTGGGAATTGAGCCGACATGTTTAAATTAGTTAAAGCGTCCTTCCATAGGTTCTTGTAAGATCGGTGATGGATGTGTCTCCGACTTCGCAAAGGCCAAGCGATATTTCTTTCTTTTTCGAACCCAAGAGCGTGGCTGTGGTAGGTGCTACAAACAACCCCCTTAAATTTGGTCATTATCTGCTATTGAACCTCATAGATTTGGGGTTTAAGGGTAAGGTTTACCCAGTGAACCTAAAGGCAGATGAAGTGTTGGGGCTAAAAGCCTATCCCCGTGTTGACCTCGTTCCAGACGAAGTTGAGGTAGTTGCAATAATTGTTCCAGCGCCTTCTGTGCCTCAGGTCATGCGAGATTGCGCAAAGAAGGGTGTCAAGGGCGTTGTGATATTATCTTCGGGCTTTCGTGAGGCTGGAGGCAAAGGAATCAAGTTTGAGCAGGAAATCGTTGAAACGGCAAAGAAGGCTGGAATTAGAATCGTCGGACCGAACACCACAGGAATCCTTAACAATTCTAACAGTTTCACAACGTCCTTCGTGCCCCTTCCAAAGTTGAGAAAAGGCAACGTAGCTTTCATCGCGCAAACTGGCTTGTTTGCTGCAGCCGCTTTTTGGTGGATATTATCCGCGGAGCCTTTTGGCTTGAGCAAGATTATGGGTCTCGGCAACAAGTCTGATGTGGATGATGCGGAAGCGTTGGAATATTTGGCTCATGACGAAGATACGGAGGTTATTGCCATATACATGGAAGGAGTTAAAGACGGTCGGAAGTTTCTGGAGGCGGCTCAGAAGGCGGCGAAGAACAAGCCGGTTCTAATTTTGAAATCCGGGAGAACAGAGGCTGGTATGAAGGCTGCCCTATCCCACACTGGTTCTTTAGCTATGAGAGATGAAATATTTGACGCCGCATGTAAAAAGGTCGGTGCCATTCGTGTGAAGGATTTTGAGGAGTTGATGGATTTAGCTAAGGCTTTCGCCCTCCAGCCGTTGGCGAGGGGCAACAGAATTGGAATAGTAAGTATGACCGGGGCAGGGTGTGTAATGGCAGCAGACTATTCTGCGGAATATGGTTTAGAAGTAGCTGAGTTGTCTGATGAAACGCTGAAGTACATAGGATCTTATTTGCCATCTTGGATCAAGGTTAAGAATCCCTTCGACAGCGAGATGCTCTTCGAGTCTGTGGGCCCTGAAGATTGCCTAAAAATATCGATGGGAGGACTGTTAGGAGACGAAAATGTTGATTGCGCCGTAGGCGTCTTACCATCGTCACCCATGTTTGCCTTTGACGTTGAAACCCCCATGAAAGAAATCAGAGAAAAATATCCTGATAAGCCCTTCACAATCAACATAATAGGCTCTAAAGACATGGTGGATTTATGGACTAAACAACTGGAGGGTATCAACGTTCCTGTTTACCCATCCATCGAACGATGCGTGAGAGCCTTAGGAGCGCTCAGCAAATATCCTAAAGTAGCCGGATTCTGACAATGCGCGCGCATTGAAAAGATCGTTAGAAAATTCGCTATAATTTCTGGCTTGCGCTTGAGAACCTTCAAATATTCGTTTAATAAGGTAGCTAACGCTAAGTTATGTGGACAGAATTACTTCGCTAATGTTGGTAATCGCATTGGGCCGAATAGAAAACTATGGAAAAATAATGATTCAATATTGGGAAAGTAGAGCTAGAGATGCTAGGGGGCGAGAAAGAAAAATCAGTAAATTGGGGAGATTTTACTACGAATCCATAGCAGATACCGTTAACGAATCCTTAAAGCCCTCGGTTATACTCAAAACAGATTTGTGGAATGAAGGAATCGAGCCGATAAGCGGAAATTTGGAGGATTTGATAAGAAAGTATAACGGACTGGGAGTCTACGGGATCGACATCTCACGATGCGTTTGCTCAGAAGCGTACAAGAGACTAAGACAAGTAAGGATAGTAGAGGCTGACATACGCGCAATCCCCTTCAAAGACGATGCCTTTGACACCGTCTTGGATATATCAACATGCGATCATCTCAGTTTTGCAGAACTTCCTAAGTGTTTGAAAGAATATAGAAGAGTCCTAAGAGATGACGGCAGACTAATTGTGGTTTTTAATAATTGTTCGCTATATTCGCAGGTCAGAGGGAATATACAGCCGAGTAGATTCCGGTGGGCATTCCCAAAAAGTTCGGCAAAGAAAGTTTTTTGCAGATATTTTGACATTATTTTTGAACGAAGCATAGACTTAGTCGGGTGGTTTCCGTTTTCCTATAGGATCATCCGACATTTTCCATGGCTTCTCAAGTTTATCAAGAAGGTAGAAACGTCGGGTGTGTCAAAAAACCTGGACATCCTCTCACAATCGTACATGCTGGTAGGAGAAATCCCAAATAAACCTTGAGCATGTTTTGTGGTTGAAGACTAACGAAGTAGAAATATATCTCTTATTGGGCGCTCGCGCCCCCTGCCTACATGAAAGCTGACTAGACTCAAATGGTCAGCATGCTGAAGTCAACGTGACGCGCGCGTAGTTTAAAGCACAGAAACGTCTCTTACTGGATGCTCTCAAATGGAGAACATCTCCTTCAACTTGTTGTAATTTTCTTCTGTTTCGCCTTCGCACCTGTACAGTCTCAACTTGAATATCCTAGTATACGTGATCTTACCAATCTCTCGGAATCCCACTTTGTGCGCGGCTCTTAACGATGGAAAATTATTGTGATGAATACAAGCATAGACCTTTCTGATTCCTCTTTCGTACAGGTAGCTGAAAGCTTTCCTCGTCGCTTTCCGAGCTATTCCTAGCTCCCTGTACTCCGGAACCGTATAACTGTCGTACATGTAAGCTGAGTTGGAGCTTATCCGCAATTTTCTCTCCAGTGCACTTACGTAGGCTTCATTGAACGCGACCCATTTTAAATGCACAAAGTCTCCATGCATGTCTGCTACGATACATATGTGGCCCATTTCGAACCTTTCTTTGGCCTTAAGCCAGATTTTTTTCTTCTTTCTTTTAAACTTTTTAAATCCCTTAGCAAATTTTGGAAAATCATCGCATTGGACAAGTCTCACATCAACTCCAACCTTAGCTTCCAATTTAAAACATCCATCAGCAATTATTCTTTCAAAAACGAAATATTTCTTCCTCTCAAAAATACTTCTAGACGTTGCTCCTAATCTACGTCTTAAACTATTCACTCTCTCAGTCATTTCCTAATCCCTACCCACCCATGTTTTGAATAGTTATATAAAATCAGACTGAAATAAATACTAATGTCTAAAGTCTAATCCATGAATCTTAGATTTACCCTTGAATATGCGCGCTAACATGGGAAGTTAACTAAAGGTCTCTAGTTCTCATGCGGCCCCAAGCCTTGAGGACAACACAGGTCATAAATGCGCGCGCAACAAAATAGAATAACATGCATATCTGGAGCCTAATAACAGCGGTATGTTGAAAACAGTATTTTTTCGGAAAACACCTTGCGCTAAAAATCAGAGATGTGCGTGCAAGCTTCTAACGGTGGCGCGCTCTGACTGTTATGGAAGATTTATTGTCATAGATATTGTCGTATAGAGAGTAGAAAAATCGGGGAAGAAGTTGACGTAGATGGCTGAGAAAGTTGTAGACGTCCACCTTCATCCATTCACACTCATGACAGACGACCACTTGCTAACGGAAATGGATAAAGCCGGAGTAGACATAGCCGTCCTATTAGCGTTAGACGTGGATCCCAACGATCTTGACAGACCTAGTATAAAGAAGATGATTCATAACCGTCTCTTAGAAATGTATTTTTTCGACGTAAAGAAAGTTGTGGAAGAGTTGAAAGTTTTTCTTGAAATAGCGAGAATCGATAATGAGCAAATTGCTGGCCTTGTGAAAAGGCACGCTGACAGATTTGTTGGCTTCGGATCTATTAATCTATCTAAAAGCAAAGCATATGTGGAGGAGAAAATAAGGGAGATAGACCGTCTCAACTTGAAGGGAATAAAACTCATCCCCACGCTTCAGTTCTTCAACCCCGTTACGGTTAAGAAAAATATGGAGAAGTTGTTTGAATACTGCGAGAAAAAGGGAAAAATCGTTACGTGTCACACCGGATGCGATCCTTACATCTGGGAAGAACCGCATTTTTCTCAAGATGCAAACCCAAAATATTTGAAATCAGTGGTCCAGAATTTTGAAAAAGTGAAGGTTATAGTGGCGCACATGGGTTGCTACAGCGCTAAAGTGCCAGGAGTCTGGATGGATGAAGCCTTGGATTTGGGAAAGGAAAACGAGAACGTTTGGTTTGATGTTGCCGCTGTGCCCTACGTTGTTACATACAGGAAACTCGTTGACAAGGTCAGAAGGACTGTTGGCTTCGATCGAGTTCTTTTTGGCTCTGATTATCCAGCCGTAGGCGGAGGCGGGGTCAGCATAGAGTCTATGGTTGCCGAAGTGAAAGATTCTAATTGTTTAACAGAGGAGGAAAAAGCGAAGGTTCTAGGCCTAAACGCCATGAAACTTTTTGGTTTATAATGCCGATAAAGGCTAGATTCGCAGGAACTCGTAAGTGATCATGCCTTCATACGTAGCCTTAGCTGTTGTTGGTCGGCGTTTAATTCATTTACCGCATGTGCAATGAAAGTTTATTATGGGGGGTGTTCATTAGATAAAGATTCTTGGAAGTGGAGGAGCGAATTATGGCTATTAAAACGAAGGAAGAGTATATTGAGAGATTAAAAAAGATGAAGAAAAACGTGTATATTGGCGGTGAAAAAGTAGGGCACGTGGATGAAAGGCTACTTCCAGGCACCAATGTGGTTGGCATTACCTTTGACATGGCGCACAATCCTGAATTCGAAGACGTCTGCACTGCTAAATCTCACATCACCGGAGAAAAGATCAACCGTTTCTGCCACATCCACCAGAGCAAAGAAGATTTATTGAAAAAACAGGAGATGACTCGCCTACTTTGTCAACGTTGCGGCGGCTGCATTCAACGATGCATGGGCATAGACTCCATGAACGCCCTTTCCGTCATTACAAAACTGCTGGATATGCAGTACAACACCAACTACTACGAACGCTTTCTTGACTATCTAAAATATTTC
>Ga0209636_10005585_pt1 | contig 12841 bp, 7 predicted proteins | sample DeeMarSWOR152_54_FD_187464 | JGI IMG/M metagenome (GOLD analysis project Ga0209636, IMG submission 187464) | Marine sediment microbial communities from White Oak River estuary, North Carolina - WOR-1-52-54 (SPAdes) (version 2) | ecosystem: Environmental > Aquatic > Marine > Intertidal zone >...
AATATAGCCTGCCATGGACCTTAGCTTTTCTGCCTTAAGTCCCCAGCCATCAAAAATAGGCACCACCAAAGCATTTTTGTTAAGATAATATTGTTTCAATTTTGTCATATTCAAAATTCTGCTCCCAGGAAAAACATAAACAAAAACCAAACCAGGAATTGACTTTCCTTTTGCCCATTCTTGATGTTTTTGAGCAAACCAAGGAACAAATTGGTTGAGAGCTCGGGCATCAACCTGACTATAAGGAAAATATTCGGCGTCAAAACTAAGGGCTAAATGGGCGAGTTGTTCTTTAGATAGAAATGTCTCGAGATGAGAAATAACATTCCGAGCGTATTCGAACCGATTAAAACTAAGAGCCACTAAACCTTGATTCTCTGGTGCTAATCTTAAAGTTTCACTAACATAATCATCACTGAGAGCATAATAAGCCTCATGTTCTTGAGAGTAATAGGCAGGATTAATAATATTAAGAGCAAAATCTTGTTCGTTTAAACCAATTTTTTGACTGATTGTTTTTTTCCGAGTATGAAAAAATGCCCAAGCTCCTTCGGGTGTCTGAGTTAATCCTAAACTTCCCCAGCCCTTTGGTCGTCCGTAAACAATGTAGGTCACTAGATTTTCCAAACCCATTAATTTAAGAAGTTCAATGCCTGTTTCAGGCTTGGTTGGCGTCTCTACCACTGGAGTTTTGGTTGGTAGTGGAGTTTCTGTTTTAATCTTTGGGGTAGGTTCAGAATGAGAAATATCTGGCTCAGGAGAAGGAGAAACTGGTGATTGAGGCTTTTCTCCCAGAGTCATTCTAAAAAAACCGTAGAGTGTTAAAGCCGCCATCGAGCCCTTGAAAACGTCTACAAATTCTTTTCTAGTAACTTTCTTTTTATTGGCGGCAACTTCATTTTCTCCTCCTGAAGAAGCCTCTTTCATTGTTGATGGTTTGTAAATCTCACTCGACATAAAAATTGATTAGTTTAATTTTTCTAAAGCGAGAAAAAAGTAAGAAGTCCTATTTGCCCAAGAGAATATTCTCTACCTCGTAAAAAGCTGCCAGTTAACCCCAGAATGGAAGGCGATGCGCCTGCCCTACACACCACCCTCCACCCTAGAGTTAACTCTTTTTCAAACTAAACCTGCTTTTTTAGACCTCACTAGTTTAAAGTAGTGAAAAAACCTGTAATTTTTATTAATTTCAAACCTAGAGTCTTGACAACCTCTTGACAGCTGTGATATTGTCAATCTGGTGTTGATGTCACCTGTCCTGACTCGGCACCAATATGCGAAGGGCATTGCTATTCGTGGCACCCTGTCCAGCGATAGTAATGCTTTTTGCTTTTATATAGCTTCTTTTTTCAACCTGCGCGCCCAATTTATCACATTTTGTCAAGACTGTCAAGCCTATAGAAAAGTTTTCTAGAAAAATCGCCGAGCCTATAGTTTATACTATTTATAATATAGCTTCATTCTAACCACTTTTAAAACAAATTTCAAGTATTGTGGATATTTGTGGGAAAAGTTATTTTTTGAAGAGTTTTCTGGCTACTTGATTAATAGAAGCAAATTTTTCTGGAGAAATGACTTGAGTTAATCCTAATTTTCTCGCTTCTTTTTTTCTCTTAGCAGTCTGACTGACTTCTCTTATCTCCCCCAAAAGCCCTATTTCACCAAAACAAACTGTCTTTGAGTCAAGGGGAATGCCTTTGAATGAAGAAATAATGGCTAGGGCAACGCCCAAATCACTCGCAGGCTCCTCAATTCTGATGCCTCCAGCAACATTAACATAAATATCAAAAGTAGCTAAAGGGAGTTTTAATTGTTTGGTGAGAACCGCAGAGATAAGTTGTAAGCGGCGATAATCAATTCCCTGGCTGATTCTTCGGGGCATGGCTAAAGTGGTTGGCACCACCAAAGCCTGAATTTCGACTAAAACTGGTCTGGTTCCCTCTAAAGTAGCGACCACCACTGAACCCGGCACTTTTTTAACTCGCTGTCTAAGGAAAAGTTTAGAAGGATTGGTCACCTCAATCATACCTTTATCTGTCATTTCAAAAACGCCCACTTCATCAGTGGCGCCAAAGCGGTTTTTTGTTGCTCTTAACAATCTCGCTGCCCCAAACCTTTCTCCTTCAAGATAAACAACCGTATCCACCATATGTTCGAGAACCTTGGGACCGGCAATGGCGCCGGCTTTAGTAACGTGACCCACAAGGAAAAGAGATATCTCCTCTTGCTTGGCTAGTTTGAGGAGCTGAGCGGCTGATTCCCTTACCTGCCCGACTGAGCCAGCTGTGCCTGATAAGCGGTTGGTCCAGCAAGTTTGGATAGAATCAATCACAACCAATTTCGGCTTTAATTCATTCATTTGAGTACAAATTGCCTCCACATTGGTTTCCGTCAAAAACAAAACTTCGCTGGTTTTCAAATTTAGTCTTTGGGTTCTGATTTTTATTTGTCGAAGAGATTCTTCACCGGAAACATAAAGGGAGTTATCTTTTTGGCTGGCTAACTGAAGCATCAAAGTGCTTTTGCCTATTCCTGGTTCGCCAGCAATTAAGGTGACTGAGCCAGGAACTATCCCGCCGCCAATGACGCTATCAAATTCTTTAATCCCTGTTTTTGCTCTTGCTTGAGCAACTGATTTGACTTGAGAAAGCTTCTGGGGTCTAGTCCGAGAAATAACTCTTTTTGCCTCATCTGGAGCTGCCAAGGTAGTTTCCACCAAACTATTCCACTCGCCACACTGAGGACACCGCCCCATCCACTTGGGTGATTCTGCCCCACATTGCTGGCAGACGAATTTAGTAATCGCTTTAGCCATGAAGAAAAAAACTACTTGTAACCGACAGGCTTTTCTTTCAAAACCAAGCCCAAGCTCATCCTTCTCCCCTCTTGGTCAATGGATTCAATGTAGCATTCAACCTTATCGCCTTCTTTGAGTGATTTTTCAGCGGGAATTTTGGAGATGTGAATCAAACCTTCAATCCCCTCCTCCAAATCCACAAAAGCGCCAAATGGAGCCAAACGGACAACTTCGCCTTTGACTTTGGTATCCACCGGATATTTTTTTTCAATCTTTTGCCAAGGATCGGGTTTGAGCTGCTTTATTGATAAATTGAGCTTGCCAGTGGTTTTATCCTTTGCCAAAACCTTTATTTTAACCTTATCGCCAACTTTATAAAACTCTTTCGGGTCTTCGACTCTTTGCCAAGAAATTTCCGAGATATGAACCAAGCCTTCAAGCTCGACTTCATCTGCCTCGATTTTAACAAAAAAACCAAAAGGCATGGCACCAGCAATTTCGCCTTGAAAAGTATCGTCAACTTTAACTTTCTTGAGAGCCTCTTCTTGAGCCTTAAGCAAAGCCGCCTCAGAAACTTCTCTCTCAGAAAAAATCAATCGGTTTTTCTCCCGATTGACTTCAATTGGTTTAGCTTCAACTTGGCGACCAATTAGTCTCTCAATTTTATCCACCCATTGACTACCAAATTGAGAGGCAGGGATAAACCCTTGTAAACTCTTAGCTTCAACTACCAATCCACCACGATTAACTTCTTTACCTAAAACTCTGACGCTTTCTCCTGTTTTCAACTTCTCCTCAAATTGATTCCAAAGATAATCAGCGGCTGCTTTTTTCAAAGAAAGAAGTGTCTGGCCCTTATCATTTTCTGGTTGGGTGATAATTGCCTCTACTTTATCGCCAGCCGCCAATTCCTTGATAAAATCTTTAGCTGCCTTCATCTCCCTATCAATTATCATCCCTTCACTCTTGCCACCGATATCTAAATAAACCGCCCCTTTGGTTTTCTCCACCACGATTCCCTCCACGACATCGCCCCGCTTCCAGCCACGAAGCTGATATTTGGTCTGCTTAAGCAGGTCTTCCATGGTTGCGGGCTGTTTTTTCGAGGAACGTTTGGTCGAAGCCTTTGGGGAAGACTTTTTAATTACTTTTTTCGAAGATTTCTTTTTGGTCAACTCTCATTTACCTCACTTTCTTGAGAAGAATTCATGGGTATTATACAGTGGCACTTCATGCCTCGATAATCCTCTTCGAGTATTATATCCCACTCTGCTCAGTTTGCCAAGCTTTAAATTTGGTCTTTTCCTTTCATCTTTTCAATTTTCTCTTTCACCCCATCTACTCGAGGATAATAAGGATTGGCGTCAACAAATTTTTGCCAATACTCAATCGCCTTCTCTCTTTGGCCACGAGTGGCATAAATGTCTCCTAAATCGGCATAGGTGTAGTAATTGTGGGGAGCAACCTCGAGTGCTTTCCAATAAAGCCGCTCAGCATCATCTATTAAACCATGACCAAAAAAATCATTGGCTAAACGAATATAGGGATAGGCATATTCACTTAAAAGGATACTCTCAACAGAGCCGAGGTGATAGTCTCTTTTATGAATTAGGTTTTGGTAATCAGCTAGGTTTTTATCAATTTCTTCTTCGGCTTCAATCGCCGTAATTTTTCTTCTCTCAACTAAAAAATTCTCGGTTAAGCCGATTGTTTGCACCATCGTCTTTACCCCAATTTCGCGGCGAAGCATCCTCATCGCAGAAACAATGAGATATTTTTGGCTATTAAGAGTAATAAATTCATCCATGAATGGCTGGCGAGCTTCTAATTGCTCAGGAATAAAAATTTCAGGGAAATTTTGCTTTACCTGATACCTATACCAATCCTCATCGGAGACTAAGAAATTGGCGACAACTATCTTGACATCGCTCCTTTTTCCCAAAACTCTTTGCCAAAAAAAAGCGACACCAACCTTGGCATCACCTTCGACCAATAAGATACTTTCTTGAGGAATTGTTTTGAATAAATCCTCGGCTAAATAGCGCCCAAAGTAATTATCTCGTTGGTTAACCTGGCTGAAACTAAGCAACAACATTCCTAAAGGGAAAACGAAAAATCCCCACCTCAACCATTTTTTCTTGAATGGCCTCACCAATCCAGCAAAACCAAAGCCAGCCAAAATAGCCAAGAAAAGCGTGGACAGTATCGTAAATCGTTCAACAATAAAAAGAAAATCAGGACTACCGGTGTTTAAACCAGTGTAGAGAATAAATAAAGGACCGGTGATGAAAAAAGCACTCAGAACAAAAACCAACCATTTCCTTTGCTTTTTAATGCCCCAACAAATTCCCAAAATCGCTGGAATCAAACCTAGAGAAAAACTGACTAGGAATAATTTAGCTAAGCCATATACTCTGTCAATTAAACCAATTTTGGTGATTCCCGCAGCGGAAATACTGAGTGAACCATAAGTTGCCCGAGTAAATAGTCTGATTAGACCACTTAAGGTCTGCGGATTTTCCCAATTGAGAAAGGGGTGAATTTTGGCAACGAGAACGACATAGAAATAAGGAGAAAAGCCTACGAGAAAGAAAATGATGGCGATTAAATAATCGAGCCATCTGATATTCTTCCAGCCTTTCTCAACCAAGAACCAGATAAAAAACAAGGGATAAATAAAGACAATCGTGTGATGATTAGCCAAGCCTAGTCCAGCGACCAGTAAGAATAGGAAAAGCGATTGTTTTTGCTGTTTTTCTCGCCAAATTTGGAAGATTAAAAGTAATAGGCTCGCTACGAGCGTGTTAAGAGTAAAGACTTCAGAAATTAAAGCATTGTGCCAGAAAAATTGGGAAAAAGCGAGAGTAAGAGCTCCGGCTAAAGTAGCAAGTTTATTTTTAGTCAGGCGCTCTAAAAAAAGATAAATCACTAAACAAGTTAAGGAAGCAAAGACTGCTGAAGCCAAATTAATTCGCCAAGCTGGTTCGCCAAAAGGCAAAAAAGAAAAGGGCATGGCTAATAAAGTAAACAAGGGATAGCCAGGTGGATGAGCAATACCTCTGGTTAGGACCACGGTGGCTAATTCCGCCGCATCAGCATGAACTGAAACCGTGGGACAAAGAGTATAAAAATAAACAAGAAAAGGAATTAAAAAAGAAAGTAAAAGAGGAATATGTCTAAAAATCTTCTTCATCAACCAAATTTTAGCACAAAAAACCCGGCCTTGAGGTATTGTCCCACACCGTTGCCAGTGCAGTATCGTCCCCGCTGATACGTTTCACTTCTCTGTTCGAAATGGGAAGAGGTGGTGCCGTATCGCTCCAAAGACCGGGAAATTTCTTTTTTAATATTATCTCTACCGAAACCCAAAGGGAAAAAGCAGATTTACCTTCACAAGCTACTCCTTTGATCGATTAGTACGACTTGGCTAAATGTATTGCTACGCTTACACCGGTCGCCTATCAAGGTAGTAATCTCCTACCGATCTCGCCCCCGACCCAAAGGTCAGGGAAGGATACCTTATCTTGAGATGGGCTTCCCGCTTAGATGCTTTCAGCGGTTATCCCGAACCAATGTAGCTACCCAGCGGTGCACCTGACGGCAACAACTGGCACACTAGGGATTGGCCCATTTCGGTCCTCTCGTACTGGAAACAGCTTCTCTCAAGTATCCAACGCTTGCTGCGGATAGAGGCCGAACTGCCTCACGGCGTTCTGAACCCAGCTCACGTAGCGCTTTAATGGGCGAACAGACCAACCCTTGGGACCTTCTCCAGCCCCAGGATGCGCTGAGCCGACATCGAGGTAGCGATCCGGGCCGTCGATATGGACTCTTGGGCCCGACTACTCTGTTATCCCCGGGGTAGCTTTTATCCGTTAAGCCCTGTGCCTTCCACAAAGCATCAGGGGATCACTAAGACCTGCTTTCGCATCTGCTCGACCCGTCAGTCTCACAGTTAAGCCGGCTTTCGCCTTTGTACGTCCAGCGCGATTTCCATCCGCGCTAAGCCGACCTTTGTACGCTTGCGTTACCTTTGAGCAAGCGACCGCCCCAGTCAAACTACCCACCAGACACTGTTCCCAAACCCGTTTCCAGGGTCCTTAGGTTAGAACTGAACATACCGAAGAGAGGTATTTCACTGGCGTCCGAAGACTCCCTCCTATTCTCGACAGTCAGTAAACTCAATTCAATGCCAAGCTGTAGTAAAGCTCCACGGGGTCTTTTTGTCCTGCAGCAAGTAAGCCGCATCTTCACAGCTATTTCAATTTCACCGGGTGAGGGCTCAAGACAGTTGCTTGCTCGTTAAACCTTTCGTGCAGGTCGGAACTTACCCGACAAGGGACTTCGCTACCGTAGAACAGTTATAGTTACTGCTGCCGTTCACCGGGGCTTCAGTTCAGGACTCATCTAAAAGAATCATCCCTCCCCTTAACCTTCCAGCACTGGGCAGGTCTCAGCCCGTATACCTTGGCTTTCGCCTTTGCACAGACCTGTGTTTTAGATAAACAGTCGGCAAGCATCTTTCGCTGCGACCCACAAGCACCGAAGTGCTGTGGGCAGGGCATCTCCCGAAGTTACGCCCAGCTTTTTTGCCGAGTTCCTTAAACCCCCTTCTCCCGCTGGCCTTGGTATTCTCTACCCATCCACCTGTGTCGGTTTGCGGTACGGTCTCAACTGTTTCTGATTGCGAAATTTTTCTCGGAAGCTTAACGCCGTCTGATTGACCCTCGACAAGCTCAGGTCTTTTCATCACTATTCACCGTCGTGATAACGGATTTGCCAATTGTCACTGATTTATAGCTTAAACGCCGAATCATTATGACGCCAGACATATCAAACTCCGTCCTTCCCCAACTAGTAACGAAACAGTTAAGGTACAGGAATATCAACCTGTTGTCCATCGACTACGCCATTAGGCCTCGCCTTAGGACCGACTAACCCGAAGTTGACGACCATTGCTTCGGAAACCTTGGATTTTCGGCCAACCGGATTCTCACCGGTTTCTCGCTACTCATACCGGCATTCTCACTCCCTCACCTTCCACAAAACCTTACGGTTCTGCTTCACTAAGTGAGGGACGCTCCCCTACCGCGATCGCAAGCGACCACCTCTGTCTTCGGTACGAACCTTAGCCTCGTTGGATTTTCGGCGCAAAGCCCCTCGACTAGTGAGCTGTTACGCTTTCTTTAAAGGATGGCTGCTTCTAAGCCAACCTCCTAGCTGTCTGAGCGACTTCACTTCCTTTCACACTTAGGTTCAATTTAGAGACCTTAGACGAGAGTCAGGGTTGTTTCCCTCTCGACCCACCAGCTTAGCCCGGCGGGACTGACTGCCCTGGTGAACACCAAAGAATTCGGAGTTTGATTGAATATGAGACATTTCTGCCCCATATCCATTCAGTGCTCTACCTCTCTGGTTTATACCAGGACGCTATACCTAAATATATTTCGGGGAGAACCAGCTATCACCGAGCACGGTTAGCATATTACTCCTATCCGCAGGTCATCCAAGCCTCTTGTACCAGACACTGGTTCGGGCCTCCACTTCGCTTTCGCGAAGCTTCACCCTGCCCACGGATAGCTCGCCCGGTTTCGGGTCTCCCATTCTCTCCTAAACGCCATTTTAAGACTTGGTTTCCCTTTGCCTCCGTTACAAAGTAACTTAGACTAAGAGAGAATGAGAACTCGCCGGTTCATTCTTCAATAGGCACGCCATCATCGCATTAAACGCGACTCTGACTGTTTGTTAGCAGATAATTTCAGGTTCTATTTCACTCCCCTCCCGGGGGACTTTTCACCTTTCCCTCACGGTACTAGTTCACTATCGGTCTGTTTGGGTATTTAGCCTTGGAGCGTGGTCGCCCCAGATTCCCACAAAAGTAAATCTTCCGTGGTACTCAGGAATCCTCTAGAGGTGCTTTGGATTTTGTTTACAAGGCTTTCGCTTTCTTTGGCGTACCAATTCCAGGTACTTCAACTATCCGCAGCACTCCCATATTAAGGCCCTACAACCCCCTGTCGAAACAGGGTTTGGGCTTTTCCGCTTTCGCTCGCCGCTACTAACGGAATCTCATTCGATTTCTTTTCCTCGCCCTACTAAGATGTTTCAATTCGGGCGCTGGCCCCTTTGAAACCTATATATCACCCGAAGGTAATATTTTCAGTCTCAAGCAATCCCGAAGGATTAGGTTTCCCCATTCGGACACCGCCGGATCGCAGGTTGCTTGACACCTTCCCGACGAGTTTCGCCGTCACGCCGCGTCCTTCTTCGGCCCAAACAGCCAAGGCATTCATTATCTGCATTAATTAGAGTAGCCTTATCTGTGAAGATTAAATCCACCTCCGCCCTTAAGGGCTTCGGTAGAGATAACATTCTATTTAGTTGTCAAAGTGCTGGTGGACCGTAGGAGATTCGAACTCCTTACCTCCTCAGTGCAAATGAGGCGCTCTACCAATTGAGCTAACGGCCCTCTTTTTTCAATTCTTTTTCTATTTCAATTAAGTGTGCTAATAAGGTCTCCAGTTCCGCCATTTTCTGATGATACCGAGTACTATCGTGTCCTGGCCAAACTTCCTCGGCATCCTCTTCTTCTTCCCTTATTCTTTTTTCAACCTTCCTTAGTCTTTCGATGGCTTTTTCCCGACTCTCAAGTAATTTTTCTCTTTTCTCCTCTTTTGAAACCTTATTTTTCATTCTTTTTTTCTAGCTCTCTAATTTCCTCCTCAATGCTAACTAGGTGAGCCTGGCTAAGCTTCACATTCAAATCCTGCAACTCAGAAGCCGAATCCTCATGTTTAAAACCTTTAAAGTTCTTCGTTGCCTTAACCAATTTCTTTTTAGCCTCTTCTCTTTTTCTTAACAATTCTTGATATTTTTTATTCATTTTGACAATTAAAAAAGGCTCCTTGCGGAGCCAGTTCTTAAAGAGCTAAGAAGCCTTTAACTGCCACGCAAAAACTCAAGCAATTTGTTGATTATTTTTTTCAGGCTTCTCATAATTCTTTTCTAGGACTGACTCCTAGTGAAGGTATTATAACAAAGACCCAAAAACCTGTCAAGAGCCTAGATATCTTTCATTTTTTATGATAAAATTGGCTTACTTCGGGCGAATAGCTCAGAAGTTAGAGCACTTACCTGCATTTTGGGCTCTGTGGGCGAATAGCTCAGAGGTTAGAGCGCTTACCTGATAAGTAAGAGGTCCGTGGTTCGAATCCACGTTCGCCCACAAAAAAGCCCAAAATCTAGCGATCCGCATTAGCGGAGAGCGTCTAAGTAAGAGGTCCCTGGTTCGATCCCAGGTTCGCCCACAGCGTCAAACCGCAAAGGCGCGGTTTAATCTGACGTCTTAGTATGCCCAAAAAAGAAAAGATTATCTTAGAAATCAGAATTCCTCGAGAGAACGAGTATACCCCTGAATCAGCGGCAACTCTTTTTTCTGGCTTTAGCAAAGCTCTTTCTTCTCAATCTCTTGTTCAACGCCTCCTAAGAAAACAGTCCGAGCCTCTTATCTTAGAAATTGCTTGTCATCAACAAGCGATCCATTTTTATGCTTCCGTTTCTGAAGAACTCTTACCTTTTTTAGAAAGTCAAATCTTGGCAGCTTATCCCCTTGCTGTTCTTAGTCGTGTCCCTGATTATCTTGAAAGCTGGGACAAAGAAAGCTTAAAAGTTGGTCAAATGGTCCAGTCTACCAGTTATTACTACCCGATTAAAACCTACAAGGATTTTACTGATGTTGACTCAATGTCTTCAATTTTGGGAGTGATGTCTAAGGCTAGTGAAAATGACTTTTTTCTAATCCAATTAGTCCTTCAAAGAGCCATTTCCGGTTGGCAATCATCTGCCCAAAAAGCTCTGACTAAAGGTATTCAAATTAGTGAAGAAGAAAGACAGCCTTTGCCCGGCGAAGGTCTAATCAAACAAAAAATTGAAGAGTCAGGTTTAAAGGCAGGTATTCGCCTGGCAGCTTCGTCAGAATCATTGCTAAAATCATTAGTCGGTGGTTTCGCTGCCATGGCTCGAGGTGACGGCAATTCCCTGGTTTTCCGTAAGCCCTCTTTATTTACCAAAAATAAATTTAAAATCGCCCTTTTTGCCCATCAAGGTGGTTTTATCCCTCGCTTTCAGATTTTTTCTGTTTCTGAACTAGCCACTATTTGGCATTTGCCAGGACAAACTATCAAGATTCCCAATATTGCCTGGGGACGCTCGGTGCTGACGGAAGCACCGGAAAATCTGCCGGTTGCCGAAGGTTTAACTGATGAACAAAAAGCAGAAATTAATTTCTTTGCCCGAACAGAATTTAAAAATAAACTAATGACTTTTGGGATTAAAAAAGATGACCGTCGTCGCCATATCTATGCCGTGGGTAAATCTGGTACTGGTAAATCAACAATGATTGCCAATATGGCAATTGATGATTTAAAAAAACGTCATGGTTTAGCGGTGATTGACCCTCATGGCGATCTCTCAGAAATTCTTTTAGATTACATCCCCTCTTACCGTATTAATGACGTCTGTTATCTGAATCCGGCTGATAAAAAATATCCCTTTTCCATTAATATTCTCGAGGTTGATGACCCCACTCAAGCCGAGCTAGTTGCTTCTGGAATTGTCTCCATTTTCTATAAACTCTATGCCCACTCCTGGGGACCGAGGATGGAATATATTTTAAGAAACACCTTGCTTACTTTGGCTCAGACGCCTCACACCACTTTAGTTGACGTCCCCAGAATCTTATCCCACAAAAAATTCAGAGATAAAGTGGTAGAGCAACTTCAAGACCAAGTCCTCAAAGACTTTTGGCTCAAGGAATACAACAAAATGCCGGATAGGTTGAGAGAAGAAGCAATCAATCCTATTTTAAACAAAGTAGGGCAATTTGTGACCTCACCTTTAATCCGCAGTCTCATTGGCCAACCCAAGTCAACCATTAACTTGGAAAGAATCATGAATGAGGGAAAAGTTATCATCCTTAATCTCTCCCAAGGGCGTCTGGGTGAAGATAATGCCGCTTTATTAGGAGCGATGTTAATTACCAAAATTCAATTAGCCGCCATGAATCGGGTTAATATTCCTGAAGAACAAAGACTGGACTTCTATCTCTTTGTTGATGAGTTTCAAAACTTTGCCACCAGGGCTTTTATTAAAATCCTTTCTGAGGCAAGAAAATATCGTTTAAATCTTTGCTTGGCTAATCAATACATGGCCCAAATTGACGAAGATGTCCAAAAAGCGATTTTGGGTAATGCCGCGACTTTGATTTCTTTCTTGGTTGGCGCCGAAGATGCCCATATTTTAGAAAGAGAATTTGGAGGAGTTTATACCGAACAAGACTTAGTCGGTTTGTCTAATTTCCAAATCGTCACTAAATTAGCGGTTGATAATCTTACTTCCCGTCCCTTCTTTGCCTATACCCTCCCCCTGCCTGTCTCTAAAAATCAGAATCGGGAAAAAGTGATTCGGGTTTCGAGGGAAAGATTTGCTTATAAGAAATAATCTTAAGGGATTGACTTTTAATCGGTTTTATATTATTATCTAACTACATTAATAACTGAAAGAAGGAGGGGTTACTGTCCCTCCCTTTTTTGTTGTTCTTTGACAACTAAGCGGGAAATAGCATTCGATGATGAAAGCAAGAATAGAAGAGAAAGGAGTAAGAGAGTGAAAACGCGTTTTTTGAGTGTGACAACCGTATGTTTTGTAATGGCGGCTATCTTCTTGGCAGGCTCACTTAGTGGTGCATTGGCCACCGAACTGACCACCGGAGCCGTGTGCCCTCATGGGAACGTTAAGTACGAGGTTCCAGAAGGATATGAGTATACTGACGGCAGTGCGACAGTCTCCGGAGATGAAAACCAAGTATGCTGGTCCGCCACCTCAGGCTTCCAAGTTACCGGGGTGTGTATCAAAATCGGTGGACCCGGAGGCGGTAGTCTGATTTGGGAAGGACCAGGAGATGGATGCGGCGGTCCGTACGACTATGGCATCTCTCATGTTGTCGTCAATACCGAAGAAACACCTCCACCTCCTTGCCAAGAAGTT